>Ga0210380_10001248_pt1 | contig 10519 bp, 6 predicted proteins | sample PLM4_5_coexredo_FD_155476 | JGI IMG/M metagenome (GOLD analysis project Ga0210380, IMG submission 155476) | Groundwater sediment microbial communities from an aquifer in East River, Colorado, USA - PLM4_5_coex redo | ecosystem: Environmental > Terrestrial > Soil > Riparian zone | place: USA...
TCTCCTTCTACATGCAGGCACCGGGCATCGCCGGCGGCGACAAGAAGAAGGCGAAGGCGATGGCCGAGGAAGCCGAACGGATCGTCCCCGAGCAGGCGTGGCGGGCGAAGGCGGAGTACGCCTCGCACATGAAGGACACGACTGCGTTCGGCGTGATCTATCGCGACGCTGCCACGAAGTACCCCGGCAACTACGACGCGCGCCTGAGCTATGCCAGCTGGCTGGCGACGCCGTGGCGCGGACCGGCCGCCGAGGCCGAGGCCCAGGCACGCGCGGCGCTGGCGCTCGATCCCGAGCGCATCGGCTCCTACACGGTGATCGCGGTTCTCCAGGCGCGCGCCAGCCGCTGGGACGATCTCGAGCGCACGCTGGCCGAGGCAGCGGCGAAGATTCCCGACGATCTGTCGCCGGTCTACCAGGCCGGACGCATCTGCCTGACCGAGCACAACGACGGCGTGCGCGCCGAGAAGTACTTCCGCCAGTACCTGTCGCGAAAGCCGGAGGCGAGCGCGGTTGCGCACGCACCCGCGCGCTGGCGACTGGGTCTGGCGCTCGAGAAGCAGGGCAAGAAGGCGGAAGCGCTCGCCGAAATGCAGACCGCCACCCAGCTCGACCCCAAGTTCGAACCCGCCAAGAAGGACTTGAAGCGCCTGAAGGGCTGAAGCGATTTGCGCTAGGCTGGCCACCGTGAGCGACCCGCAGGTTTCTGCCCGCATTCTCGCTGCCGACGACGATCCTGACGTGCTCGCCGCGCTGCGCCTGCTGCTGCGCAACGGCGGGTTCGAGATCGTCTCGGTTGCTTCGCCCCAGGCCGTGGTCGACGCCGTCGAGTCGCAGGACTTCGACGCCGCGCTGCTCGATCTCAACTACGCGCGCGACACCACCTCGGGCCGCGAAGGCATCGAGCTGGTCGCGCGCCTGCGTGCGCTCGACCCGTCGCTGCCGGTGATCGTGATGACCGCCTGGAGCAGCGTCGAGGGCGCGGTCGCCGCGGTCCGGAGCGGCGCGCGCGACTACGTGCCCAAGCCGTGGGACAACGAGCGGCTGCTCGCGACCCTGACCAACCAGATCGAGCTGTCGCGCGCGCTGCGGCGCGGGCGGCGGCTCGAGTTCGAGAATCGGATCCTGATCGGCGACGGACGCGTGCGCATGATCGCGGACGCGCCGGCGATGCGTCCGGTGCTCGACCTGATCGAGCGCGTGGGACCCAGCGACGCCAACGTGCTGGTGACCGGCGAGCACGGGACCGGCAAGGAGCTGATCGCACGCACCCTGCACGCCGCCTCCCCGCGCGCCCACCGCGCGATGGTGACCGTCAACGTCGGCGGGCTGTCGGAAGGCGTGTTCGAGAGCGAACTGTTCGGTCACGAGCGCGGCGCGTTCACCGGCGCGCGCGCCGAGCGCATGGGACGTTTCGAGCTCGCCGATGGCGGCACCCTGTTCCTCGACGAGATTGCCAACGTGCCGCTCGCCCAGCAGGCCAAGCTCCTGCGCGTGCTCCAGACCGGTGAGTTCGAGCGGGTCGGCTCGTCGCGCACCCGCACCGTGTCGGTGCGACTGGTGTCGGCGACCAACGCCGACCTGCGCGCCGAGGTGGCGGCCGGACGGTTCCGCGAGGACCTGCTGTTCCGCATCAACACCGTCGAGATCCCGCTGCCCGCGCTGCGCGAGCGGCGCGAGGACATTCCACTGATGGCGGCGTCGTTCCTCGAGCGCCACGCCCAGCGCTACGGCAAATCGCTGGCGGGCTTCGAGCCCGACGCGGTGCGGGCGCTGCTCGGACATCCGTGGCCCGGCAACGTGCGCGAGCTCGATCACGTGGTCGAGCGGGCGGTGCTGCTGGCGCGCGGCGACGAGGTGCGGGCCGAGGATCTCGGGCTCGGGCGCGTCGAAGGCGGCGCCACCACGCTCGAGGAGTTGACGCTCGACGAGGTCGAGCGCGAGCTGATCCGGCGTGCGCTCAAGCGTCACGACGGCAACGTGAGCGAGGCGGCAAAGGCGCTCGGCCTGTCGCGGAGCGCGCTCTACCGGCGACTCGAGCGTCACGGCCTGTAGCGCCGAACCCTATGCCCAACCGCCGGCGGCCGCTGCGGCACGAGACGCGCATCACGCTGACCGCGCTCGCCGGCGGCCTGCCCGGTGTGCTGATCGCGCTCCTCTGGGTCTGGGGCACACCACAGCCGGCCCGCGTCCGCCTGACCATCTCCCTGCTGGTGGTGGGCGCGTGGCTCGGATTCGCGGCGGCGGTCCGCGAGCGCGTGATCCGGCCGCTCCAAACGCTGTCGAACCTGATGGCGGCGCTGCGCGAGGGCGACTACTCGATCCGCGCGCGCGGCGCCGATGTGCAGACACCGCTCGGGCTCGCGTTCCACGAGGTCAATGCACTCGCCGATTCACTGCGTCGGCAACGGCTCGATGCGACCGAAGCGGTCGCCCTGCTGCGGCGGGTGATGGAGCAGATCGACGTCGCGATCTTCGCCTTCGATCCCGAACGTCGTCTCCAACTCATGAACCGCGGCGGCGCGGCGCTGCTCGGGATGCCGCCCGAGCATGCCCAGGGGCTCGACGCGGCGGAGCTGGGACTGGCCGAGACGCTCGCGGGTGAAACCCCGCGGCTGCTCGAGCTGTCGCTGGCAGGTCCGGGCGGACGCTGGGAGCTGCGGCGCGGCTCGTACCGCTGGGAGGGGCGTCCGCACCAGCTGGTGGTGCTGTCGGATCTGACCCGCTCGCTGCGCGAAGAGGAACGCACCGCATGGCAGCGGCTGGTGCGGGTGCTGAGCCACGAGATCAACAACTCGCTCACCCCGATCAAGTCGATCGCAGGCTCGCTGCGGGCGAGCGCCGCGCGCGAGGTCCAGTCAGAGGGACTGCGTACCGATCTCACTGATGGCCTGGCGGTGATCGAGACGCGCGCCGGAGCGCTCGGCCGTTTCATCCAGGCGTATGCGCGACTCGCCCAGCTGCCCCGGCCGGTGCTGCGCGAAGTCGACGTGCCCGACTGGGTCCGGCGGGTCGCGACGCTCGAGACGCGGGTGCCGGTCGAGGTGACCGGCGGTCCCGCGATCGCGATTCAAGCCGACAGCGATCAGCTCGACGCGCTGCTCATCAACCTGGTCCGCAACGCTGCCGACGCCGCGCTCGAGACCGGCGGCGGTGTCCGGATCGGCTGGCACCGGGAGAATGGTTCGCTGCTGGTGCGGATCGAGGACGACGGACCGGGGATCGCAGACACCAGCAACCTGTTCGTCCCGTTCTTCACCACCAAGCCGGAAGGCACCGGAATCGGGCTCTCGCTGTGCCGCCAGATCGCCGAGGCACACGGCGGCACCGTCACGCTCACCCCCGGCCCAAGCCGCCGCGGCGCCATCGCAACCGTCCGCCTGCCACTGCGATAACGGTCCAGTCGCGAACTAGCTCAGCGCGGGCTTGCGGCCGGGTCCGGTTCAGGGGAACCGAGGCCGCGGCAGTTGAGACAGGATGTCGGGCGCGGCCGAGATAGCAAGGGCGCGCAGGATGCGCGCCCGCAGCGTGCCCCTGAACCGGACCCGGCCGTAAGCCCGCGCCCGCGCTCGTCTCCCGCGCCCACGCTCGTCTCCCGCGCTGGTCTCTGAACGCACATTTCACTTGGCACCCCCGCGCTGAACCGTCACATTGCCTCCATTGACTTGCAGCACGCGCAGGATGCGCGGCCGCGGGGTCGCAGTCAGCGAGTCCCCCGGGTGAGGAGGGAGCCATCATGCAATTCGGACACCCGGGCCCTGCCCGCGTGTCGGGCGTGTGGTCATGAGCGCCCGCTACGCAGTCGACGTCGATTCCCTCGACGCTCTCGACCTCGCTTCTCCCATCCACTCGAAGCTCGGCTCGGTCGCGCGCACGCGCACCGGCACGCTGGTGTGGACGCTGGTGTGCGCCGGCTGGCTGGCGTTCATCTGGCTCTGGCAGCCCGCCTACCTGACGCTCACCGTCGATGACTCGTTCTACGTGTTCCGCACCGCCGAGAACATCGCCGCCGGCCATGGCGTCACGTTCGATCAGATCAACCCGACCAACGGTTTCCATCCGCTGTGGATGGCGGTCGCGGTGCCGCTCAGCGCGGCCGGCGGCGGCGACCCGTCGCGCACCGCGCGCGTCGCCCTCAGCGTCGAGGTCCTGATGCTGGGGCTCGCGATCTTCCTGCTCGCGAAGGCACGCGATCGCGAGGGTGGCGGATCAGCGATCCCGTGGGTCGCCGCGCTCACGCTGACCAGCTTCTATTCGGCCAAAGCGCTGTTCAATGGTCTCGAGTCGGCGCTCCAGGTGCTGGTGATCGCAGGCGCGCTGGCGGTGTGGCTCCGCTCGTGGCGGCGCGAGGCCTGCTCTTTGCCGATGGCGTGGGCGCTGGGAGCGCTGGGCGGACTCGCGCTGCTCGCGCGCCTCGACGCCGTGTTCTTCGCGCTCGCGCTGTGCGCGATGCCGGTCGTGTGGCCATCCGCCGCCGAGCGCGCGCTGCCGGCAACGCGACGCTGGCGCTGGACGCTCACGGCCCTGTTCGCGATGGGACTCGTGGTGGCGCCCTACTTCCTCTACAACCTGGCCTCGTTCGGACACCTGATGCCGGTGAGCGGCGCGATCAAGTCCGAGCACCCGTTCCCGCGCCCGCTGCCGATCAAGCTCGGCTTGACGCTCGCGAGTCTCGGCGCGGTGATCGCGATCGGCTGGTGGGGCCGGCGGCGCTCGGACCACGATCGGGTCGCTGGATTTGCGCGCTTCGTGTTCCCGCTCGCGGCGTACGTCGGGATCGAGACCGCGTACAACGCATGGGTGCGTGGCGTGATCGTTCCCGAGATCTGGTACCTGGCGCCGCACCTGCTGCTGGCGATCCTGGTGGTCGCGCAGACGTTCGCGTGGAGCCGCGATCATCACCGGCTCGGCCGGGTGCTGGCGACGGTCGCGATCGGGTTCGCGGTCAGCAACGCGCTCGCCTGGAACATCCGTCTCGATCCCGCCACCTATTCGAGCTACCTCGGTGCGCGCAACGCCGGTGAGTGGCTGCGTCACCACACCGCGCCCGACGACGTGATCGCCGGCTGGGACTGCGGGATCGCGGCCGCGCATTCCGGGCGGCGGTTCATGAACCTCGACGGCCTCATCAACTCGTGGCAGTTCAAGGAGCGGTACATGGACCGCGGCCGCGTGTACGAGTTCCTGACCCAGGCGCATCCGGCCGATTACGTCTGCCAGTTCGTGACGCTGGAGTCGTTCGACGGCCGCAGCGTCGGCGGAGTCGACTTCACACGGCGCGGCTGGAACGTGGTCTACGAGGGACGCGAGGTGTTCCGCTCGGTCCTGTCGCCGTGGCGCACGCGCACCGATGTCTACCTGGTCCTCACCCGCCGCCCCGGCGGCGTCCCGTTCGACGCCGTCGCAAGAAGGCTGGCCTCGAGCGAACCGCTGGCCCATCTGAACACGGACTGACCCGCTTGCAGGGACGCGGTCCCTCCGGCACCCTGCCGCGCACATGAACACGACCGCGGCACGCACGGGCTTCCGGATCGAGCCCGGTCACATCATGAAAGTGTTGCTCGTGTTCGTGCCGCTCGCGGCGCTCGCCGAGTGGCTGCACTGGGGCGCCCTGCCCACCTTCACGTTCGCGTGCATCGCCATCATCCCGCTCGCCGGCATCATGGGCGAGGCGACCGAGCACCTCGCGGCGAAGCTCGGAGCCGGCATCGGCGGGCTGCTGAACGCGACGTTCGGCAATGCCGCCGAGCTCATCATCGCGCTGGTCGCGCTGAGCCGCGGCCTCCACGACGTGGTGAAGGCGAGCCTCACCGGCTCGATCATCGGCAACGTGTTGCTGGTGCTCGGCGCCGCGCTGCTGACCGGCGGATTCAAGCGCGAGCGCCAGACCTTCGACCGCTCGGCGGCGGCGGTTGGGTCCACGCTGCTGGGCCTGGCCGCCATCGGCCTGCTGATCCCCGCCGCGTTCCACGCGGTCGCGAGCAGCAGCGCCGGGCGGCATGGCGTGCCGATCGCCCGGATTCCCGCACTCGAGCAGGGGCTGTCGCTCGAATTCTCGGTGGTGCTGTTCGCCGCCTATGGACTGAGCCTGCTGTTCAGCCTGCGCACCCACCGGCACCTGTATGCGGGTCAGTCACACCCCGAGGCGCACGAGAACGAACCCTCGGTGAAGCCCATGCGCGCACTCGTGACGCTGCTGATCGCGACCGCGCTGGTGGCGTGGATGAGCGAACTGCTGGTCGGGGCGGTCGAGGAAGCGGCCCACCTGCTCGGGCTGACCGAGGTGTTCGTCGGCGTGATCGTGGTGGCGGTGATCGGCAACGCAGCCGAGCACTCGACGGCGATCCTGGTGGCGATGAAGAACAAGATGGACCTGGCGATGAACATCGCGATCGGGTCCAGCCTCCAGATCGCGCTGTTCGTCGCCCCGGTCCTGGTATTCGCGTCGCACTGGATCGGCCCCCGGCCGATGAACCTGGTGTTCACTCCGTTCGAGGTCCTGGCGGTCGCGATCTCGGTCGCGATCGTGAACATGGTGGCGCAGGACGGCGAGTCGAACTGGCTGGAGGGCGCCCTGATGCTGGCGGTCTACCTGCTGCTCGCGATCGCCTTCTTCTTCCTGCCGTAGCCTTCCCGCCCCGCGCGGCGCGCGCGGGAATTCGCCGGGGAAGGGGGTGGGAGGCCCGCATTCGACGTGCTAGGGTCATTGCCGAAACGCGATGGAAACCGCCTCGCGAACCGCTTTCCTCGGAGGTTCCTCATGTCCCTGATGCCGCACTCCGCGCCCGTGACCGAGCTGATCCGCAAGCTCGATGCGGCGGTCGCCCTCGAGGATCCCGAGGCGATCTGTCGCGACATCAAGGCGGTGCTCGCCGACTACATCCAGCACGACCAGGAATTCCTCGACCCGCGCTTCCTCAAGCCGCGCTCCGACCGCTACGCCCGCCGGCTGCTCCACAAGGACCCGGCCGGCCGCTACAGCGTGCTGGTGATGGTGTGGGGCGTCGGCCAGGCGACCCCGCTCCACGATCATGCCGGGACCTGGTGCGTCGAGGCGGTCTACCGCGGGCGGATCCGCGTCACCTCGTACTCGCTCCAGGCCGAGCCGCAGCCCGGGGTCATGAAGTTCGAGCGTGAAGGGGAGATCCTCGCGGGCGTGGGCGAAGCCGGACACCTGATTCCGCCGTTCGAATACCACGTGCTCGCGAACGCGGCCGAAGTCCCCGCGGTGACGATCCACGTCTATGCCGGCGAGATGACGTGGTGTCACGTGTTCAACTCCGAGGGCGATGTCTGGCGGCGCGAGCGCCGCGAGCTGGCCTACTACGAGTGACGGACGCACCCGCTCCGTCCCCGGCGGCGCGGACTGATCTCGGCGCCCGCATCCCGGAGTTGCTGCCCGGGCTGATCCTGGCGGTGCTGCTCGCCACCGCGGCGTTTCTCGTCGCCGACCTGCCGTGGGTCCGCAATACCCTCCACGTCAGCGCACTGCTGCTCGTGATCCTGTTCGGCATGCTGGTGCGCTCGGTGTTCCCGATTCCCGCTGCGGCCACGCCGGGTCTGCGGATGGCGCAGCGTCCGATCCTGCGTTGGGCGGTGGCGGGGCTCGGCTTCCGCCTGAGCCTCCGGGAGCTCTGGGCGATTGGCGCGCCCGCGCTGGTGGTGGTCACGGTGTCGACCGGCCTCGCGCTGTGGTTCGGCTGGTGGATCGCCGGGCGGCTCGGCGTGCCGCGCAAGCTCGCCATCCTGCTCGGAGTCGGCGGCGCGATCTGCGGCGCCTCGGCGGTGGTGGCGGCCGACTCGGTGGTCCAGGGCGAGTCGCGCGACGCCCCGATCGCGCTCGCGGTGATCACGCTGCTCGGCACGATCGGGATCCTGCTCTACCCGCTCCTCTATCACGCGCTCGGCATGACGCCGTTCGTCTACGGCGTGTGGGATGGCGCGAGTCTCCACGAGATGGCGCAGGTGGTGGCGGCGGGCTTCGGGGTCAGCGATGAGGCGGCGCGGGTCGCGACCGTGGTGAAGCTCGCGCGCATCGCCCTGCTCGCTCCGGTCGTTCTGCTGCTGGCCGCCGACCTGCGCCGTCACCACCAGCACACCGGCGCTGCCCAGGTCGCGCCGGTGCCGTGGTTCCTGGTGCTGTTCCTGGTGTTCGCGGTCATCAACTCGATCGGCGTGGTTCCGACCCCGTGGCTCGACCTGCTGCGGCGGGCGGACCTGTGGCTGCTGTGCGTGGGCATGGCGGGCGTCGGGCTGCAGACCGGCTTCCACGACGTGCGCGAGGCGGGGATCCGGCCGATCGCGGCCGCGACGCTCCAGTGGGTGTTCCTGGCCTCGGTTTCACTCGCGCTCGCGACCTGGCTGTGCCGCTGAACCCGCGGAAATCGCGGGTTGTGGGGCCTTCGGCCGGTACCGTACCCTTGTAACCATTCAGCCGGAACATTCCCCAGCCGTGACGCCGTCCAGGGGGCCGTGCCCTTGGCGCTCCGGTCATCTCTGCAGCCTTGCGAAGGAGTCTCATGGCCCCCGAGGCCTGGGTCGAGCGGCTTTCCCGCGCGTGTCTGTTCGTCACCTTGGCCATGATCAGCCGGGCGCCGGCCGCACACGCCCTGCGGATCGTGAACCACAACGTCACCAACTACCCGAGCGTTCTCGGGTCGGCACGCAACCCTCATTTCCGGACCATCCAGACCCCGCTGGCGGCCGACATCGTGGTGATCCAGGAGCTCCAATCCCAGGCGGGAGCGGACTCGTTCCGGCTCAATGTCCTCAACGTGATCGAGCCGGGGCAGTGGTCGGCGGCCACCTTCACCAACGGCAACGACACCGAGAACATGCTGTTCTACAAGCCGGCCAGGGTCACGCTGGTGAGCCAGCGCGCGTTCTACGTGTCGGTGGACGCGACGCGGCTGGTCAACGAGTACCGGCTGAAGCCGGTCGGCTACACCTCGGCGGCGGCCGAGTTGCGGATCTACTCGGTTCACCTGAAGGCGTCGAGCGGCTCGACCAACGAGCAGCAGCGTCTCCGGGAGGCCACCGGGCTGCGCGATACCATCAACAACACCCCGCCCGGAACCCACGCGATCGTGATGGGCGACTACAACGTCTACTCGGGCACCGAGCCCGCCTTCCTCAAGCTGCTCGAATCCCAGGGCGACAACGACGGCCGCCTGTACGATCCGCTGAACGCGCCCGCGTCGATCTGGAATGCCGTCGGCCTGGCCGCCATCCACACCCAGAGTCCGTGCAGCACCTGTCCGCCCGGCACCGGCTTCGCCACCGGCGGACTCGACGACCGCTTCGACATGTTCCTGCCCACGTACAACCTGAACGATGGCGACGGGCTCGATCTGCTGGTCGACACGTACAAACCGGTCGGGAACGACGGACTGCACTACAACCTGAACATCACGGACGCCCCGACGATTCCGGAGGGGTCTGGCTACGCGAACGCGCTGTGGAACGCCTCCGACCACCTCCCGATCCGCGTCGACATCATGCTGCCTGCGCGGCAGACGGTGAGTGGCGGACCGTTCGCCCTCGGCACGGTGATCGAGGGCGCGAGCGCCACCACCAGTCTCTCGGTCGGCAACCCCGCGACCCCGCCCGCCGACACGCTCGAGTACACGCTGTCGGCGCCGGCCGGTTTCAGCGTCGCCGCCGGGCCGTTCACCCGCCTGGCCGGACCCGGATCGAACGGGCATCCCATCACCCTCGACACCAGCACGCCCGCGATCCGCACCGGCAACGCGACCGTCCATTCGAACTCGCTCGACGCGCCGACCTTCAACGTCGGCCTGTCGGGGACCGTGATCCGGCATGCCTCCGCGTCGTGGGATTCTCTCACGGCGACGATCGCCACCTCGCTCGACTTCGGCATCCAGGATCCGGGCGGCTTCAGCGACGGCTCGGTGCGCCTCCACAACCAGGGCTATGGGGTGTTCCCGAGCACCTCGACGCCCGCGCAGGCGCAGCTCGCGGTCGCCAGCGCATCGATCGTCGGCGGCGATGACCGCTTCACGATCGTGGACGGCACCGCGCCGATCTCGCTCGCGGGCAGCGGCGAGACGTACACGATCCATTTCGACGACACCGCCGCGACCCGCGACTCGCTGTACGAGGCGACGCTGGTGATCCAGAGCGCCGACCAGGCGCTGCCCGGTGCGGTCGCGAGGCCGGACGCGCACGTGGCGCTGACTGCGCAGCTGACGCCCGGCAGCACCACCGGCATCGGCGACGCCCGCGACCTGCCGTCGGCGACCCGCCTGTATCCGCCGTATCCGAACCCGCTGCGGGGCGCCAGCACGGTGCGCTTCGATCTGGCGCGCGCGGGAGAAGTACGTCTCGAAGTGTTCGATCTCTCCGGCCGCCGCGTGAGCACGCTGGCGAGCCGGACGTTCGCGCCCGGCCGCTACACGATGTCGTGGAACGGCCGCCTCGAGCAGGGCGGCGAGGCGGGCGCGGGACTCTACTTCGTCCGCATGAGCGGTACGGATCTGCCGGCGCAGACCCTGCGGCT
>Ga0210380_10001249_pt1 | contig 10519 bp, 12 predicted proteins | sample PLM4_5_coexredo_FD_155476 | JGI IMG/M metagenome (GOLD analysis project Ga0210380, IMG submission 155476) | Groundwater sediment microbial communities from an aquifer in East River, Colorado, USA - PLM4_5_coex redo | ecosystem: Environmental > Terrestrial > Soil > Riparian zone | place: USA...
ATCGATGGGCGCCGTCATCCGTGAATACTCGGCGTTGACGGCGACCGACATCGTCGGTTCGTACGCCCGCAATGCCGGCCACTCGGCCGCCAGCCCTTCCCACACGTCGCGAGCCGTGGCCGGCGCCGCGACGTCGCGCGTCAGCTCGCCGCACCCCGCCAGCTCGCGGAGTCGCGCAAACAGCCTCACGGTCACGCGCATGCGATGCGGTAGGCCTTCACCCGCGCCGCGTTGTCTTCGGGGTCTGCCGTGGCCCCTTCCAGCCAGACGTCGCCGCCGTCGAAGTGCTCGCGCTTCCAAATCGGCACGATCTGTTTGACGCGCTCGATGGCGTATCGGGTGGCGGCAAACGCATTGGCACGGTGCGCCGAGGCCGCAGCGACGACAACGCTGGCCTCGCCAATGTCAAGCCGGCCAATCCGGTGGTGCACCGCCACGCGCACATCCGGCCAGAAGCCGCGCGCCTCCTCGACGATCCGCCCGAGCACGCGCACGGCGAGCGGTTCGTACGCTTCATATTCGAGGAACGTCACGCGCCGCCCCTGGTTGTGGTTCCGCACCAGGCCCGCAAACGTGACGATCGCGCCGTCGCCGTCGCCGCCGACGAGCGCGATCAGCAGCTCGGGATCGAGCCGGTCGGCCGTGACGGCCACGGCGCTCACGGTCATGCTCCCAGTATAACGGCGCGGGTCGGGGCGGTCAGATGCCGCCGAGGACCAGCTGCTGCGCCGCCGACAGATCGGCCGTCGCCAGGCGACGGAACGGTGAGCCCGCCCTGTGGTCGCGCGGCAGCATGAACGACGACGGCGCCAGGTACTGAATCATCGTCACCAGACGGGGGCCGGCACCCGCCTCGACGCGGCTGCCGAAGTGGAAGCACTGCGTGGTGTCCACGAAGCAGGTCGTGCCCGGGGGGCCCAGCACCGGGTGGAGATCCTCGGCCTTGACCTTCTTCGACAGGCTCTTGTCTTTCACCTTGCCGCCGAAGTGATAGCCAAGCTCCTGACGCAGCGCCCGCGATTTGCCCGCTTCGACAAGCGTCAGCGGTCCGTGCGCCGGCGTGACTTCGCTGCACAGTACGAAAATCTTCATTTGGGTTGTGGCGTCGGCGTCGCAGTGAAACAGTTGGCTCGACCGGGCCTCGTCGGAGTTTGCCTCCGAGTAGTAGACCTGCAGGTGGGCGATGACCGGGACGATGCCGAGGTATGCGGAGACGGCGGCGATTACGTCGGGCCTGAGCGCAAGGCGCAGGAGCGGCGAGGTCAGGTCGAGCGAAGCCGGGTCGATCATCGGCACCATGAAGCCCGATCGCGCTTTCTTGGACAAACCGGGGCGCGACAGATCGACGTTGAGACCCAGGTCGCGCGTAACCTCGGCGATCTCGACAGCCTCTGGAAACCTGGATGGCGGGAACACCAGAAACCCCCGCTCGCGATCGATCGTGAAACGCGCGTCTGACGCGACGGCCCGTGCGGCCGATTGGCGGCGGAGGATCGTCGGCAGGCTCAGCACGCGCCGGACCCGTTCGAACGCCCGGCGCTCGCCTTCGGTCCGGTGCTGGAAGTAGTGGTTGAGGCGCGTGTGGAGCGGCAGCGACGGACTCGTTGCGTCGGCCATGACGCTCGTCATTCTAGTCTCAGAGCCGGCCGCCACGATCGACGTGTTCCCGCCAGAAGTGCTGCATCGGGCCCGTGCCACGCCCAAGTCCGGGCGCGTGGCGGATGGCGCCAGCGACGTAATGCTGTGCCAGCGGTATCGCCTGGAGCAGCGTGCGCCCGAGCGCCAGATGTGCCGTGAGGGCGGCCGAGAACGTGCAACCTGTACCGTGGGTATGGAGCCCCGCGACGCGCGTCGTCTCGAGCTCGGTGAAGACCTCGCCGTCGAAGAGGAGGTCGATGATGCGTTCGGCGACGCCATGGCCCCCGGTGATCACGACGTGCGCAGGACCGAGCGCCCGAATGCGCCGCGCCGCCTCGTGCCGGTCGGCATCAGAGGTGATCGCGACGCCAGAGAGCACCTCGGCTTCCGCGATGTTCGGCGTTACGGCATGCGCGCGCGGCAGCAGTTCGGCCTTCATTGCCTCCAGCCCCTCGTCGTCGAGGAGCCGGGTCCCACTGCTGGACACGAGCACCGGATCGACGACGAGCAACGGAATCTCGAGGGCAGCAACCGCTGCCGCCACGGCTTCGACAATGGCCGCGGTGGCGAGCATGCCGGTTTTCGCGGCGTGCGCGCCGAGGTCCGCGACGACCGCCTCGATCTGAGCCGTGACGACGTCGGCGTCGAGCGGCGTAACCGAGGCGACGCCTAGCGTGTTCTGCGCCGTGACGGCGGTGATCGCGCTCAGGCCGTACAGGCCATGTGCGGCAAACGTCTTCAGGTCTGCCTGGATGCCGGCGCCGCCGCTGGAGTCGCTGCCAGCGATGGTCAGAGCCGCGCGCATCATCGGCCGAGCACGATCAGGTACTGAAAGGGCAGCATCTGGCGGGCGAGCACGCGCAGCCCCGCTGACTGCGCGTCAGCCTCGACCGCCGCGCTACCCACGCGCACTCCTTCCGTCGGCGACGGCCCCGGGCCTCCGCTGCCGGGCTTGAAGTCGACGACGCCCAGGCGCCCGTTCGGCTTGAGCGCACGGGCGAGATTTCGAAGGAACGTGACGCGGTCGTCGACCTCCGGGTAGACATCGACGACAAGGATCGCGTCGAGGGCGGCCGGCGGCAGATTCGGATCCGTGCCCGAGCCGAGACGCGCCTGGACGTTCTGCAGCCCTTCGCGCGTGACCCGACGCCGGATCGCCTCGAGCATCTGACGCTGGACATCCTGGGCGTAAACCGTCCCGTTCGGACCGACGCGGCGCGCTAGGCGGATCGTGAACCACCCGGCGCCCGCCCCGATGTCGGCCACGATCGAGCCGTCGGCGATTGAGAGCGCGTCCATGATCTGGTCGGGCTTCTGCCACGCGTCCCGGTCGGGACTCTCGAGCAGGCCGAGGTTTTCCGGTGGAAACAGGTGGCCGGTTCGCTGCGGTGCGGCGTCCCGCTGCTGCGCGCGCAGCCCGGCGTTCGTGCTCAGAGCTGTCCCGACAACGACGATGCACCCGACGATGTAGAGGCGGAGCGCGGTCACTGGGCCTTCTCCCTGCCTGCGACCCCGGGATGCGTCATTGCTTCCACCGACAGCATGCGATCGAGCTGGCCGGCGTCGAGGAGGCCGCGTTCCAGCACGATCTCCCTGATCGACTTGCCGGTCCGCACCGATTCCTTGGCGATCTCTGCGGTGACCCCGTAACCGAGTCTGGGGCTGAGCGCGGTGGCGACAGCCGTGCTGCGATCGAGCAGCTCGCGGCATCGTGCGGGGTCTGCTTCGATGCCGATGACGCACCGCGTGCGCAGCGCCTTCATCGACTCGCGCAGGATCGTGGAGGCGTGGATGGCGTTCCAGGCAATCACCGGCATCATCACGTTGAGCTCGAGCTGGCCGGCGTCGGCAGCCGCACAGATTGCTGCGTCGCAGCCAATCACCTGATAGCAGACCTGGTTCACCATCTCGGGCACCGACGGGTTGATTTTGCCCGGCATGATCGATGAACCCGGCTGTACGGCCGGCAGGGCAATCTCGGCGATGCCGGCCCGTGGCCCCATGCTCAGGAGGCGGAGGTCGCTCGCAACCTTCGACAGTTCCACCGCCAGTCGGCGCATCGCACCCGAGTACGCCAGCACGTCGCCCATGCTCTGGGTGAGAGCGAATCGATTGCTCGCGCCTCTGACGTCGAAACCCGTGTGACGGCCGATGTGACGCACCGCGAGCGCGGCGTAGTCGTCGCCGGCGTTGAGTCCGGTGCCGAGCGCCGTCGCGCCGAGGCTCAGCTCGCGTAGCTGCTCGGACGCGCGCTCGACGCCGTCGGCGGCTCGACCGATGCATGCGGCATAGCCCCCGAATTCCTGGCCGAGCGTCATGGGCACGGCGTCCTGCAGATGGGTCCGCCCCACCTTGAGCACCGAGTCGAACTCGAGGGCCTTGCCCTCGAGCGACGCGGAGACCGCGCGCGCCGACGCAACGAGCGGCCCGTGCTCGATGAGCAGCGCCAGCCGCGTGGCCGTCGGGAAGACGTCGTTGGTGGACTGCGCCATGTTGACGTGATCGTTCGGGTGCACGCGCACGTACTCGCCGCGGACGCCCCCGAGCAGTTCTGCGGCGCGGTTCGCGAGCACCTCGTTGGCGTTCATGTTGTGCGACGTGCCGGCGCCGGCCTGATAGACATCGACCACGAACTGATCGCGCATCGCCCCTGACAGCACTTCATCGGCCGCTCTGCCGATCGCGTCGCCGACGGCGGGGTCGAGCCGCCCGAGCTCGACGTTGGCGGCGGCCGCGGCCTTCTTGACGATCATCGTCGCGTCCACGAGCGAGGCCTGTGCCCGCAGCCCGCTGATCGGGAAGTTGTCTCGCGCTCGCGCTGTCTGGATTCCGTAGTACGCGTCGGCCGGTACCGCATGCTCACCCAGGGGGTCGCGCTCGGTCCGGAACTGCATGATGGTGGGCGCTGAAATTATACTTCCCCGATTTGTTCGAGGCGGTCAGACGCTGCCTGGGAACTTCCGGGTGGGCCAGGCCCTTCGCAGTCTCCTCTCACCCAATGTAATCCACAGCGAATTGGCCTCGCATTCGGCGCGCGTCAGGTCACCATCAGGATTGCCGCAATCGGCCGCGGAGGATCCTCACTGTGCATCATGGGGCCGCGAGAAACGCCGCGCCCGACAACGTCGCAATCGCCTGATACCCTGCACCGCTCGGGTGGACGCAGTCGCTGGCGACGAACGTGTCCGCCTTCGCCGCAAACGGGAGAAACAGATCGACGACTTTGGCGCCGTACTTGGTCGCCACGGACTTGATCCGATCATTGAGGCCACGATCAAGGACCGATCCCGGCAGCCCTTCAAGCGTGACGTTTCCCAGGGTCACAACATCTGGCGCCGCACAGCCCTGCTTCAGAAGCGCGTTGTACTGCGTTCTCATCAGGATCACGGCATTCGGTCCAAGCCGTTGGCGGAGATCGCCAATCGTGCGCTCGATTGTCTGCTCGGTTTCATTCAGCAAACCGTTGAACCGGCCAAGGCAACTCGCGCTTTGACGACACGCAGCGGCCTGGGGTCCGGTTGCGACGTCGGTGAGATCATTCCCGCCTCCACCCCACGAGACGACGACGGGGGCGTGTCCCGCCGCAGCCCGGAACGCAATCGGGAGTTGGCCGCGCCATATCTCACGCGTTTGCGCGAACGGCACGCCGACGTTCTGAACGACCGGCGCCTGACCAAGAACATTTGTTAGAAATGCCGCGACCAGTGGCACGTACCCGATCCCATCCCCAGGGATGTTGTCACCGAGTCCGAACTCAATAGAGTCTCCAACCACGACATACGCGGGCGTAAGCGACTGCGCTGAGACTGGCCCGAAAACGAGAGCGACCAACACGGTGCTGAGACGCAGAAGACGCATGATGGGTCCTCCTCAACGACGCGCACTCTAGCACACCAGCGTCGCGCCTACCGCGCTCTGTTCGCGCCGCGTGCCTCGTCGAATCACGCCTCGTACGGATTGGCCGGGCGAACGCCAGCGAAGCCACGCGAGAGCGCACGAATCCGCTTCAAGCCGCCGAACGGGGTTAGAATTCCCCGATATGCCTGCCCAGTTCTTCGACAGTGTGCTCTCGCTCGTGGTCGCCACCTCGACCGACCTGCCGCCCGACGTCCGGGCGGCGATGAAGGTGGCGATGGAGGCCGAGCCGGCCGCGACGCAGTCGGGGCAAGCCCTGTCGATCATCGCGGAGAACATCGACCTGGCCTCCGGCGGCGAGGGCGCGATCTGTCAGGACACGGGCATGCCGACCTTCGAGGTGAAGACCCCGGTTGGCGCCAACCAGATTGAGATGAAAGCGCAGATCCGCAACGCCGTCGCCGAAGCCACCAAGCGCGGCAAGCTGCGCCCCAACTCGGTGGATTCGATCACCGGCGAGAACTCGGGCACCAATCTCGGGCCCGGCACGCCGATCATCCACTTCGAGCAGTGGGACCGCGACGAGATTGAAGTGAAGCTGATCCTCAAGGGCGGCGGCTGCGAGAACATGAACGCGCAGTACTCGGTGCCAACGGAGCTTCCGAATCTCGGTCGCGCCGATCGGACGCTCGAGGGCGTCCGCAAGTGCATCCTCCACGCCGTGTGGCAGGCGCAAGGAAAGGGGTGCGCGCCCGGCGCCGTCGGTGTCTGCATCGGCGGCGATCGCACGTCGGGCTACGTCGAGGCCAAGCAGCAGCTCTTTCGTACTCTCGACGACGTGAATCCCGACCCGCGCCTGGCCGAGCTGGAGGCGTCGATCATGGGCGAGGTCAACACGCTTGGCATCGGCACCATGGGCTTCGGGGGCCGCGTGTCGCTCATCGGCTGCAAGATCGGGGTGCAGAACCGGCTGCCGGCCAGCTTCTTCGTCTCGGTCGCCTACGATTGCTGGGCGTTCCGGCGACTTGGCGTCGTGCTCGACGCCAACACGGGCGCCATCACGCGGTGGCTCTATCGCGACCCGGCGCGTCCGACGCTCGCCATGGCCGATCAGGCCGGATTCCAGCGCACGGGGCGCGAAGTCGTGCTCCAGTCGCCGCTCTCGGAGGCGCAGGTGCGCTCGCTCAAGGTCGGCGACGTCGTGCTGGTGTCGGGGCGGGCGTACACGGGCCGCGACGCGGTACACGCGTACCTCATGAAGCACGATCCCCCCGTCGATCTGAACGGCGCGGTGCTATATCACTGCGGCCCGGTGGTGGCCAAGACCGGCGATGGCTGGCGCGTGACCGCCGCAGGGCCGACTACCAGCATTCGTGAGGAGCCGTATCAGGCGGACGTGATCAAGCGCTACGGCGTGAAGGCCATCATTGGCAAGGGCGGGATGGGGGCCAAGACGCTCGCTGCGCTCAAGGAATCGGGGGCGGTCTACCTCAACGCTATCGGGGGCGCTGCTCAGTTTTACGCCCGAACCATTACGGCCGTGGACGGCGTCTCATTGATGGAGTTCGGCACGCCGGAAGCCATGTGGCACCTGACAATCAAGGATTTCCCGGCGATTGTGACGATGGACGCCCATGGCAACAGCCTGCACCGGGACATCGAGCAGGCGTCGGCCAAGGAACTGGCGGCACTGGTATAATTTCCTCAGGAGAAATCGAGACTATGGTGAATGTATCCCCGGCAGCCGCGTCGAAGATCACCGAACTGCTGGCCGAAGAGGGAAAGACAGAGAGCGGTCTCCGCGTGTTCGTCCAGGGGGGCGGCTGCTCGGGCTTCCAGTACGGCCTGATGATCGAAGAGGGTGGCGGTACCGGCGATCAGGTGTTCGAGTCGAACGGCGTCCGGCTGTTCATCGACCCCGTCAGCATCAGCTACCTGAAGGGCGCCGAAGTGGACTTCGTGGATACCGTCACCGGTGGCGGCTTCACGATCCGCAACCCGAACGCCACCTCCACGTGCGGGTGCGGCAGCTCGTTCAGCGTGTAGCAGGTCGAGCCGCCGCCGGGGGATCATGAACACGACACTTCCTGATCTGAGCCGGCTCAAGCCGGACGGCGGCAAACGCTCAAGCAAGCGCGAACAGATCGTCAACGTGTTCCTCCGCCAGGAGGGGCACCTCAGCGCAGACGACCTCGTCGATCTGATCCGACTCGAAGACAAACGCATCAGCCGCGCCACCGTCTACCGCACGCTGCAGTGGATGGTGGACGCCGGCATCGCGCGGAAGGTGGACTTCGGCGAAGGCCGCTTCCGGTTTGAGCATTCGTACCGGCAGCCGCGCCACTTTCACCTGATCTGCAAGGCCTGTCATCGGTCATTCGAGTTCCTGAGCTCCGACATCGAAGCGCTGGTCGAGGAAGTGGCCACCGCTCGCAGTTTCGCGCCCTCGCAGAGCGTCGTCCAGATTTACGGCACGTGCGACGAGTGCCGCACCGGACGTCACGGCGCGTCGGATCACGGCCACACCGATCTGCTCTTCGCCCGCGACGCGCTGCGCATCGCGATCGCGACCGAGCGCAGCGGCCTCGAGTTCTACACCCGGGCCGCCCGGGTGACGAAGGACGCACGAGGACGAAAGGTGTTCCACGACCTCGCCGCCGAGGAAAAGGAGCATCTGGGCAAGCTCGAGACTCGCTATCGGGAGCTGCTCCAGCGCGACGCGGGCCTCGAGTCGCGGCCCACGTTCCTGTTCTTCAAGGGCGCGGCGAACGGCCTGTTCGCGGAAGGCGCCGATCGGCTGCTGCAGGGCGTCAACGACCAGCAGGCGCTGCTCATCGGCATCCGCTGCGAGCGCAATTCCCATCGCTTCTTCAAGAAGTACGGTGAGCGGTTCGAGGATTCGGAAGGCAAGCAGATCTTCCTCGAGTTCGCCGACGAGGAACGCGAGCATCTCGAGCTGCTCGTGCGCGAGTACCGCGCGCTCGTCAAGCGCCAGGGCCGCGGGCGTAAGGCGATCACGCGCCACGGCTCGACCACGTCACACCGCGCGTCCGCGCGGTGATCGACCTCCACCTGCACACCACCGCGTCGGACGGACGCTGTACGCCCGCCGAACTCGTTAGCCGGGCTGCGGCGGCCGGCGTGGCGGTGATGGCCGTCACCGATCACGACACGACCGCCGCCTCCGTCGAATCTCAGACGCTGGCGCGCACGCGGGGCATCGAGGCGGTCGCCGGCATCGAGATCACCGCCATCGAGCAGGAACGCGACGTGCACGTCCTCGGCTATTTCATCGATCCCGATGCGGCCGCCCTTGCTCGATTCCTGACACGCCAGCGTGAGCAGCGCGTGGCGCGCATCGAGGCGATGTGCGAGCGGCTCGCGGCGCTTGGCGTGCCCGTGGACATGGCTCCGGCCCTGGCACACGCGCGCGCCGAGCCCAGCTGGTCGATCGGCCGGCCCGAGGTGGCTCGCGCTCTGGTTGCCGCCGGGCACGCGGCCGACATGCAAGACGCCTTCGATCGCCTCATCGCGACGGGCCGTCCAGGCTTCGTGCCCCGGGCCGGTTCCTCGCCCGAAACGGTCTTCGGCGTCATCCACGACGCCGGAGGGCTCGCCTCGCTTGCGCACCCTGGTCTGACCAGTCTGGACGGTCGCATCGAGGCCTGGAGCCGCGCCGGGCTCGACGCCCTCGAGGCCTATCATTCGGAACACGACGACGTCACGGCGGGGCGCTATCTCGCCCTCGCCTTACGCCTCGGCCTGTTGGTCACGGGAGGTTCAGACTTCCACGGAGACCCGGAGCACGGCGGTGAGCCGGGCTCGGTGACGCTTCCGGCCGAGGCCTGGGTCCGCCTTCGTGCCGCCGCGCATGCCTGATCCGCGCGACGTCGTCATCGACGTGCGTGGTGTCCAGAAGGACTATCGGGGTCTTCGGCCGCTGCGCCTCCGGCGCTTCGACGTGCGCGAACGCGAGTCGGTGGCGCTGCTCGGCTTCGACCTTGCCGCCGCAGAAGTCTTCGTCAACCTGATTACCGCGGCCACCGTGCCAGACGCCGGCGAGGTGCGCGCGTTCGGTCAGCTCACCACCGAGATCGCCGACGCCGACACCTGGCTCCGCTCCCTCGATCGCTTCGGCATCGTCAGCGAGCGGGCGGTGGTCCTCGACAGCATGACGGTTCGAGACAACCTGACGATGCCGATCAGCATGGCGCTGCACGACGTGCCCGCTGACGTGCGGTCCGCGGTTGAGGCCCTAGCGTCGGAGGTCGGACTCTTGGAACTCGACGCACCCGTGGCCTCGCTCCAGCCGCTGGCTCGACTGCGCCTGCGGCTGGGCCGCGCGCTCGGCCCCGGCCCGCGGGTGCTCCTGGCCGAACACCCCAACGCATCGATTTCCGCGGACGACGTGGCGGGGTTCGCCAGCGACTACGCGCGGATCGTTTCGACGCGCGGTCTCACGAGCGTCGTCCTGACCGCCGACACGTCGTTTGCGACGAGCGTCGCCACGCGGGTGCTCTCGCTGCAGCCGGCCACGGGGGAACTGGTACCGCTGTCGAGCTGGCGACGCTGGTTTGGGTAAAGCCGCCTAGCCTTCGGCGAAGTCAAAAGTCACGAAGGCGGGAAGTGATGGGCTGGTGCCTCAGGCGGGGTAGCGTGAGAATCGGCCGGGCCCTGCAAGTGTCCCCGGCCCCGCCGGGGGCCGGGCATCGTCCGCGAATATCACCCTTCGATCAGTCGAACATCGCCCGCGCGCGGGCCCTTCGTCGATTCTTCGGCGGTGAACTCGACGCGCTGTCCTTCGCGCAGCAGTTCGAAGACCGCGCTCCTGACGGAGCTTCGATGAAAGAAGTGTTCGATGCCACCCTCATCGCGAATGAATCCAAACCCCTTGTCGATAAGGAGGCGTGCAATGGTTCCGGTCGGCATAGCCGTGTCCCTCCGATGCGCGAGAGCCTGAGACAATCTCAGGCGCTTCCCGGACCGCTCGAATGAGCGGACGTATGAAGCCATGAAGGAAACTGCG
>Ga0210380_10001251_pt1 | contig 10519 bp, 3 predicted proteins | sample PLM4_5_coexredo_FD_155476 | JGI IMG/M metagenome (GOLD analysis project Ga0210380, IMG submission 155476) | Groundwater sediment microbial communities from an aquifer in East River, Colorado, USA - PLM4_5_coex redo | ecosystem: Environmental > Terrestrial > Soil > Riparian zone | place: USA...
AATCCGCCGGGCGCGATCCGTTCCTTCGGCTGATTCGGGTCGCCGCGGTTGAAGAAAAAGGTCGGCGGGACCTGGCCCGGCGTCTCCGTCATCACGCGGACGAACTGCACCGCCGGCTTCTTCGCCCGCAGGTTGGCGGCTGTCTCGCCCATCTTCTTCAGGTCCGCCGCGGCCTTCGAATCGTACAAGTACAGCGAACCCGCCGAGACGTTCAGGCTCGGGTGCTCCTGCATCAACTTCTTTTGCTCGGTGGTGCGCTTAGCGTCCGGCGTGTTGCGGGCGGCGCGGGCCTCGTCGCGCATCGCCATCGGCAGCTTGGCCAGTTCCTTCTGGAACGTGGCCTCGATGTAGCCGTCCTGCTTTTTGATCCGCTCCTTGTCCAGGATCGCAGCCTCGGCCTCCACGGCCGCGGCCATCTTCTTCTCCTCGTTCGTGTACAGCGACACTTCGCGGGCCGTCGGCGGCTTCCACGCCGTGGTGTCGTACGCCGGCTCGAGGATCGCCCGCAGCCGGTAGAAGTCCGCCTGGGGAATCGGATCGTAGCGGTGATTGTGGCACTGGGCGCAGCCGACCGTGACGCCGAGGAACGCGGACGAAATGATCTTCACGGTGTCGGTGATGGTTTGATTGCGGGCGGCCTTCTGATCGATGCCGGGCACGCCGCTCGGGTCCGCCGCCATGCGCAGGAAGCCCGTCGCGATCAGCTTGTCGAGGTCCTCCGGCGGGAGATTCGGGTACGGCGGCTTCACCATCTCGTCCCCGGCGATCTGTTCGCGGATGAACTGATCGAACGGCTTGTCCGCGTTGAACGAGCGGATCACGTAATCGCGGTACTTCCACGCGGTGGGGCGGACCGGGTCCTGCGGCGAACCGCCTTCGGAATCGGCGTACCCGGCGACATCGAGCCAGTGCCGCGCCCAGCGTTCCCCGTACCGCGGCGACGCCAGCAGCCGATCCACGACCTTCTCGTAGGCATCCGGTGAACGGTCCTTGAGGAACGCATCCACTTCCTCGGGGCTCGGCGGCAGCCCCGTGAGATCGAACGTGATCCGGCGAATGAGTGTGAGCCGATCCGCCGCCGGTGCGAATGACACACCCTTGTCACTCAACCGGGCGAGCAGAAAGGCGTCGATCGGATTCCGGGCATTCGAGGGAGGCGCGACGCGCTGGATCGGCTGAATCGCCCACCAGGCGCGGTCAACATCCGTGATCTGAAAGCCTTTCGCGAGCGTCGCCGGTTCCGCGGCCTCGACCTTCGCCCCGGCCGCGATCCAGGCTTTGACCGTCGCGATTTCCGCGGCCGTGAGTTTCTTCTTGCCGGGCGGCATCTCGCCGCTCGTCACACGGTCCAGGAGCAAGCTCTTCTCGGGTTTGCCTTCGAGGAACGCGGGGCCGGTATCGCCGCCGGTTGCAAGGAACCGGCGCAGCCGCACGTCGAGCCCGCCCTTGAGCTTCTCGCCTTCGCCGTGGCATTCGAAGCAGTACGCCTTGAGTATCGGGCGGACGTGCGTATTGAACGTCGGCGCCTCGGCCGCCGAGCCGGGGCGAACGAAGGCAAGCGCGATGACGAACGCAAATGCGAGTCGGAGCATGAGCGGCGAGCCGTGGTGGGAGGCGAGACCCGGCAGAAGGGTATTGTCTCTTGTCGCGGTTCCGAGGGCAAGCGCCAGTTCCCGGACAAGTCATATAGAATGCCCCTTTTCCCCGACTCGCGTGCCGATGTACCGCTTCCTCTCCTTGCTGCTCGTCCGGTTGCTGTACCGCTTCCGCGTTTACGGGCGCGAGCACGTCCCCGCGTCCGGCGGCTGCCTGATCGCATGCAACCGCGTAAGCCGGCTGGATCGGAGGGTGCTTCGCGCGGCCTGCCCGCGGCCCCTGATCATCGCACCGGATCGCGAATGGAATGTGGACGACCTCACGGCGGCGCTGAACCGCGGCGAGGCCGTGCTCCTCTTCCCCGAGGGCATGCTGACCCGCAGCGGGCACCTCCTTGCGTTCGGCCCGGAGGTGGAAGCGATTCTGGCGAAGGCGAATGTGCCCGTGATCCCCGCGTGCACGGAGGGTCTGTGGGGCAGCGTGCTGAGTTACCGGGACGGCCGCCTCGGCCGGAAGTGGCCGCGCGGTTGGAGAAGGCATGTCGGCGTCATGTTCGGTAAGAGCCTCAACCCCTCCCCCCAACCCCCTCCCCTGGATGGGGAGGGGGAGCAAAGCCAGTCTCCCACTTTCCTCTTAGGGAAGGGGGTCGGGGGGTTAGGTTCCGAACTCCGCCTCGCCGTCCAGGAACTGTCCGCGGACCTCGCCATCAAGCAGAGCGACTTCACGCCACTCGTGCACCGCGCCTTCATCCGCAACGCCGTGCGGCTTCGCAACCTGTTCAAGCCGTGCATCATCGACAACGCGGCCGGGGAGAAAATCCTGACGTGGGGGAAGATGTTCGTCGCGGCGATATGCGTGACGCGCTTCCTGCGAAGTCGCCTCGGGCTGGAACAGAACGTCGGCGTGTGGCTGCCGACGAGCCTCGGCGGCGCGCTCGCGAACCTCGCCATCGCCTTCCTCCGCAAGACGTCCGTGAACCTGAACTACACCGCGGGGGCGGACGCCGTGCAGTCCGCGGCGAAGCAGGCCGGGCTCCGAACCGTCATCACTTCGAAACGATTCGTGCTTCGCTTCGCGCTCGACTTGCCGGAGGACGTGCAGCGTATCTACCTCGAAGACGTTCTCGCGGGGGTTACGAAGGGCCGGCAGATCCGCACGTTCTTGCTGGCACTCTTCGCCCCTGCGTGGTTCATCGACCGAGTCCTCCTGGGGCTGCACCGCCACCAGCCGGACGACGTGCTCACCATCGTCTTTTCCAGCGGCAGCACGGGTGAGCCGAAGGGCATCGTGCTCACGCATCGGAACGTGGGTTCGAACGTCGAGGCCGCCATTCAGACGATCCAGATTCTTCCGCGCGACCGGCTGCTCGGCGTGCTGCCGTTCTTCCATTCGTTCGGTTACACGGTGGCGCTGTGGGCGCCGCTCGTGGCCGGAGCCGTCGCCGTCTATTACCCGGACCCCAGGGCCGCGAAGGAAGTCGGCAACCTCGTCCGCAAGCACCGCGCCACGCTGATGCTCAGCACGGCTACGTTCCTCCGCTTCTACATCCGCCGCTGCGACGTCGAGGACTTCCGCACGCTTCGCATCATCATCTGCGGCGCGGAGAAACTGCCGGTGAAACTGCAGGACGAGTTCCTGGCGAAGTTCGGCGTGCTCCCGCTCGAAGGCTACGGCTGCACGGAACTGTCGCCGGTCGTCTCCACGAATCTTCCGGACCTCGCGCTCGGCGGCGTCACACAGATCTGCAACGTGCGCGGCACCGTCGGCCGGCCCATCATCGGCGTCGCCATGCAGGCCTTCACCCAGGAGTCGCGCGAACCGCTTCCCACGGGAGTCGAAGGCGTGCTTTGCGGCAAGGGACCGAACGTGATGGTCGGCTACCTTCATCAACCGGAGAAGACACGCGAGGCGATTCAGAACGGCTGGTACTGGACCGGGGACGTGGGGCTCATTCAACCGGAGGGGTTCATCAAGATCACCGGCCGCGTGAGCCGCTTCGCGAAGATCGCCGGCGAGATGGTGCCGCTCGAAAAGCTGGAAGAGGAACTGCACGACTTGATCGGCGGCGGGGACCGCGTGCTCGCCGTCGCGGCCGTGCCGGACGAGAAACGCGGAGAACGCGTGGTTGTGCTCTACCTGGCGGACTTGAACGTCGAACTGGCGGCCCTGCTGGAGTCGCTGGGCCCGCGCGGCATTCCGAACCTCTGGGTCCCGGACGTGCGCGATTGCTACCTGGTTGAGGCCATGCCGGTGCTCGGCAGCGGCAAGCTGGACCTCAAGCGCGTCGGTGAACTGGCGAAAGAACTGGCGAGCCGGAAATAAGCGAGCGGCGGCGCGACCGGATCGCGACGCCGCTCTCGAACGCCGGGACAGGGGCTGGCCCGGGCGGTTGCTCTCTCGACTCAGCCGTTCCGCCGCGCCACTTGGCGATGGTCCGCGCCGTTGATCACTCCATCCCCGTCGAAGTCGAGGAACCACAGGTAAGCCGCGTCGCCGAGGTGGGCGCCGTTGGCGTGGGCGGATGCCGCGACCTCCTCGCCGTCCACGTGCCCGTCTCCGTTCAGGTCGCCGAACAGCGTCTCGAACGAGGCGATCTCCGTCGCCGGGCCGTCCGTGATTCCGTCGTTGTCGCTGTCCAGCTTCTGTCCGAGTTGGTCCGCGACCAGGCTTCCATCCACGCTCAGGCTGTACGTGCCGTCCGGCAGGGAGCCGTCGGCGCCGACACCCGGCCCCGCGAACGCCAGAGTCACCTGGGTCGTCCCACCGACTTCCGTCACCCCGGCGACGGTCGCGGTGAACGATCCGCCTTCGGCTCGCGTCAGCGTGAACGCTCCGGCCCCGATGTTCGACTCGGGCACGACGCCGTTGAGCGTGACCGTGATTTCGTTCACTTTCGAGCGCTGAGCCGATCCATCGTTGATCTGCACGGAGGCGACCGTGGGTGGCACCGGCACTTCCATCATCAACAGCTGGCCGCCTTCGGCCAACTCGCCACCGAGGGAGTAGTGGGCCTGAACGTCGAGCAGATACTTGCCCGGGCCGAGGATCGAGGAGACGTCGAGGATGCCGGACGATTCTTCGTCGTTGTTGAACGGAGCAGTCGCTGCGACGCCGACATCGCCGAACCGGGCCGCGTCGTGATGGGCCACTTCCACCAGCCGGTCCGTTGCGATTTCGTACATCCACACCTTGCCGTTATGGGCCTGGCCGCCGACGTCTTCCTGCAGCATCACCCGGCCGTGGGTGTCGACGGTGATGTTGTCGAACATGTTTCCGGCTTCAGTGCCGTCGAGGAGGCAGGTGATGGTGCCGCCGGCCGCCGGGTTGCTGATGTCCGTGAAATGGAGCCGGTACAGCCGGCTGCGCCCGATGGTCGTGCCGACTCCGTCCTTCACCTGGTCGTACTGGTTGGTGGTGACGAAGTAGAAGTCGCTGGGGTTGTTGGGGTCCCAGGCGCCGTCTTCGGGGCGGAGGAACTTCGTGCCGCCCAGGGAGTTGCTCTGGCTCTCCAGCTGGGTGCCAGTCTTCCCGGACACATCGCCTTCCAGTTCGAGAGTGAAGGCGCCGCTCGAGGGAGTGGCCTGCGTCTCGATCGTCGCCCCACTGGCCTCGGTGCCCAGACCGGTGACCTTAACCACGAACAGATTGTCGTCGGCGCTCTGGCGCGTCAGGCCGGCGCGCTCGACGACGTTCCCGGTCGTCTGCTTGTCGCCGACCCACACATAGAGTTGCCCGGCGGGGCTGGTGTCGTCCGTTCCGATCACGATGGTCTTCCGCTGGGACAACGGGTTGGCGACGTTGTTCTCCCAGGCGAAGAGTCCGCAGTTCGGGATCTCGTATGCGGTGTTCGCCTGGTCGCCGGGGATGCCGGTGTCGTCGGAGGCGATCCACGCGAATTGGCGGCCGATGTTGATCGTCGTTTCGCCGGGCGGGGCCCCCACCGGTGCGGCCACGGTTCCACTGGATTCCTCGCCGCTCTGGAAGATGCGGGCATCCGTGCCGTACACGACGCCGGTGTCCGGGTCGGTCCAGATGTACGCGGAAGGCGCGGCCATGTCCCCGGAGCAGAGCCGGGTGATCGTGGTCGTGTAGCCTCGTCCGTCGGGCTGCGCAATGTACCCCGTGTGCGGCGTGCTGGTGGCCTGATCGTTGTTGCTCAGGTAGATGCTCGTGGCGTCGCCGATGAAATCGCGGACGGACAGGACCGTAAGGTCCGACTTCCGGATGACCCACTCGGAGACGAACGCCCCGGCGCTCCCGGATTCGCGGGCGATGCCGACCGTGGTGCCCAATTCGTGGTTCATGAGCAGGGTGAAGGTGCCGTCGCCGTTGTCGAAGGCGCCGAGGCCATCCGGGATGCCGACCATCCGGTAGGGCGTGACGCCGTCCGGCTTGAGGTTCACGCTGTCGCCGACAGTCATGATGGCCTGGGTGGTCACGGCCGGGTTGCTCGGCAGGACATACGGGCTCGCCGTCGGCACATCACGGGTCTCGAGCGATTCCACGGACAGTGTGGACCGGTTGGTTCGACCAGGCTTGCGGGCCCAATGGGGAAGCGTCCAGCGCATTGTGCTGTCTCCTGAGTGGTGCGAATCGATACCGCGGGTAAGAGTCTAAGACTTGCCGTGAACGGCAGATGAAGGCACGATGTGTTCGGAAATAAACCTGGCTTCGCGGAGTCCGGAGCTGAGCAAGTGGAATGCAGGATGGAGCAGTGAATTCCGTGCGAGGCGGACTAGCCAAGTACGCCCTTCACCACTTCGCCGTGGACGTTCGTGAGTCGGCGCTTGATGCCGTTGTGGTAGTAGGTCAGCTTCTCGTGATCGATGCCGAAGAGGTGCAGTACCGTGGCGTGGAAGTCGTGCCAGGCGACGGGGTGCTCCGCGACCTTCCAGCCGATGTCGTCCGTGGACCCGTAGGCCGTGCCGGGCTGCACGCCGGCGCCGGCCAACCAGCAGGAGAAGGCGTACTTGTTGTGATCGCGGCCGGGGCCGACCGTGCCCTCCGCCGATTGCGCGAACGGCGTGCGGCCGAACTCCGTCGTGAACAGCACGAGCGTGTCGTCGAGCATGCCGCGGTCCTTCAGGTCCTTTAGAAGCGCCGCGACCGGCTGATCGATGCGCTTCGCCTCGGTTCCGTGGTTCTCCTTCACGTTCTCGTGGGCGTCCCAACTGGTGCGGGGCGAACCGGCGATAGGGCCGCCACTATAGATCTGGACGAAGCGGACGCCGCGTTCGAGCAGCCGCCGGGCCAGCAGGCAGCGCCGGCCGCAATCTGCTGTCTCGGGGCGGTCGAAGCCGTACAGCGCCTTGGTCTTCTCCGATTCCTTGCCGAGGTCGGACACGGCGGGCACGGCCAACTGCATCTTCGCGGCGAGTTCGTAGCTCTTGATTCGCGCCGCGAGGTCCCCCTCGCCGCCGCTCTTCTCCAGGTGAATGCCGTTCAGTTTGTCGAGGAACTCGCGCGAGTCCTTCTCCTCCTTCGCGCCGATGCTCTTCGCGGGGAACAGGTCGTTGACGGGGGACGTGCCGCCTCGGAAGACGACGCCCTGATGCTGCGCAGGGAGGAACCCGCTGGTCCAGTTGGAGGCGGCGCCGTTGGCTTCGCCCCGGCCGTCCGGCAGCACAACGAACGCGGGCAGATCATCCGTCAAGGTGCCGAGGCCGTACGAGAGCCAGCCGCCGAGCGACGGGTAGCCGTTGAACTGGAACCCGCTGTTGAGCACGAACAGCGCGGGTGTGTGGTTGGCGCTGTCCGCGGTCATGGAACGGATGACGGCGAGTTCATCCGCGACCCCGGCGATGTGCGGAAACAATTCCGACACCTGGAGGCCGCTCTTGCCGCGCGGCCGAAAGTCCCAGTCGTTCCTGCGCAGCAGTCCCACTTGATTGAAGAACACATCCGGCTTCGTGTCGGTCTTGAGCTTCTCGCCGTGGTGCTTCGCCAGCATCGGCTTCGGGTCGAAGGAATCGACGTGGCTCAAGCCGCCGACGAGCGTGATCTGCACGGCGCGTTTGGCCTTGGCGGGATGGTGCGCGGCGGCGAGCGCCCCATCCCGCAGAAGCAGGTGCAGTGCAGCCGTCGCGCCAAGACCGCAGGAGGAGAAGCTGAGAAACTCACGGCGGTTCATGTGAGAAGCATATCAGACGAGGGGGTGGCTGGTTACAGCTTCGTTACACGCGCGGTGTGCCCGCGTTCGCGCTGTTCGGTTAAGATGTGTGGCAGCCGTCTCCCCGGAGTCGCCGGATGTTCTCCAAGCCGTTTCCCATCGCTGTGGGCCTCCTCTTCAGCCTCGTCGTTCCGGCCTCCGCCGCGGACGAGAAGCAGGAACTCACCACGAAGGTGCAGGCCGTCTTCAAAGCGAACTGCTATCGCTGCCACGGCCAGAACGGCGCCATCGAAGGCGGCGTGAACTACATCGGCGATCTTTCGAAGCTCGTGGCTCGCAAGAAGATCATTCCCGGCAACGCGGAGGGCTCTCGACTCTTCAAGCGGTTGGATGAAGGGACGATGCCGCCGCCGGAAGAGACGCCGCGCCCCAGCCCCGCCGATGTCGCGCTCATCAAGAAATGGATCGACGCCGGCGCGCCCGGCGCGGAGGCCGCCGCCCCGCGAACGCCCGTCACGCAGGGCGATGTGCTCGAAGCGGTGCTCACCGATTTGGAGAAGATCGACCGCCGGGCCCGCCGCTTCCAGCGCTACTTCACCTTGAACCACCTGCACAACGCCGGCCTCACCGATGAAGAACTGCAGACCTACCGCAACGCACTCTCGAAGCTCGTGAACAGCCTGTCGTGGAACCCGCGGATCAGCGTGCCAGTGGCCGTCGATCCCGCGAAGACCGTGCTCCGCGTCGACCTCCGCTGGTTCCAGTGGGACGCGACGCTGTGGAACCGGATCCTCCAGGAGTACCCGTACGGCATCCTCGACGACACGATCGCCGCCCGCGCCGTGAGCGTGAGCACCGCCGCGAAGCTCCCCGTGATCCGCGGCGACTGGTTCATCGGCACCGCGTCCCGCGCCCCGCTCTACTACGACGTGCTCCAGCTTCCCTCGAACCTCGCGGACCTCGAACGCCAGATCCGCGTCGATTCCGTACTCGACATTCAGCAGGAGCGCGTGATGCGGGTCGGGTTCAACGGCTCGGGCATCTCGCGCTTCAACCGCGTGCTCGAACGCCACGATTCCGCGCAGGGCATGTACTGGCGCAGTTATGACTTCGACGAACCCCCCGCGAACCTGACCGAGCGCGTGAACGGCAACCTGCTGCCGGACCGCCGCAACATCTTCGCGTTCCCGCTCGGCCCGAACCTCGTCGAGACGCCGTTCCAGCACGCGGGCGGCGAAGCGATCTTCGCACTGCCGAACGGCCTGCACGGGTACATCCTGGCCAAGGCGGACAACTCGCGGCTCGATAAAGGCCCCATCGCGATCGTCAGCGATCCGAAGCGGCCGGACCGCGCCGTCGAGGCCGGCGTGTCGTGCATGTCCTGCCACATCACCGGCATCCTGCCGAAGTCGGACCAGATCCGCGAGCACCTCGCCAAGAACCCCAAGGCCTTCAACAAGAACGATACCGACCTCATCAAGGCGCTCTACCCCGCGAAGGAGAAGTCGCTCGAGATGATGCAGGAGGACGGCAAGAAGTACACCGAGATCGTGGCGAAGACCGGGGCGAAGGTGTCCAAGTTCGAAGCGGTCAGCACGATGACGCTGAAGTACGAGGCGGACCTAGACCTGCCTCTCGCCGCCGGTGAAGTGGGTCTGACGCCCGACGAGTTCCGCGCGAAGATCGAAGCTTCGGAAACACTGACCAAGCACGTCGGCGCCTTCCGCTCCGCGGGCGGCACCGTGGGCCGGCAGATCTGGGTGCAGGCGTTTGGCGACATCGTCCGCGAGCTTCGCCTCGGCACCAGCTTCCAGGCGAACCTCAACGGCCCCACGCTCCCGGACAACACCGGCGAACTCGACCCGCTCGAATCCCGCGGCGGCGAAGCCAACCAGATCGCATTCGCAGCGGACGGCAAGAAGGCCATCATCGCCTCAGGCGACCGCACCGTCCGCGTCTACGAAGTCGAAGGCCGCCGCGACCTCAAGCGCCTCGTCGGGCACACCGGCAGCGTCTGGGCCGTCGCTCTTTCAACCGACGGCAGACGCGCCCTCTCCGGGAGCATGGATGGCACCGCCCGCATCTGGGACACGACCACCGGCACGCAGCTTCAGAAGTTCGATAAGCACGAGAGCCTCGTGTCCGCCGTCGCGTTCACCCCGGACGGCAAGTGGGCCGTCTCCGGCGGGTTCGACGGCATCGTCGCCCTGTGGAAGACCGCGAACGGCGACGAGATTCGCCGCTGGGAAGGAAAGGCCAAGTACATCACGGCCATCGCCGTGGACCCGGAAGGCAAGACGGCGCTGATCGCCGCGGACCGATCGCTCTACCTCTGGGACCTGTACACCGGCGAAGTGCTCAAGAGGTTCACGGGTCACACCGCGACCGTGACGAGCGTCTGTTTCACGGACGACGGTGCGAAAGCGATCTCCGGCAGCGACGACAAGACCGTCCGCGTGTGGGACATGAAGGACGGCAAACTGCTGTCGACGCTGACCGGCCACGAGGCCGCGGTGCGAAGCGTCGCAGTGATGCCCGGCGGCCGCTGGGCGATCTCCGGTTCCTCGGACCGCACGCTCCGGCTCTGGGACCTCGCCGCGAAGGCGGAGGTCGGCGCCTTCCGCAAGCACGCCGGGCCGGTGGTTTCCGCCGCGTTCCTCTCCAACGGCACGCAGACCATTTCCGGCGACCGCGATCTCGGTGTCTTCCCCTGGAAAATCGATAAGTCCCTCGCCGAACCGCCGAAGCCGATCCCGGGTGCGAACGTGCCGCTCATCCCTAAGGCCGCGCCGGATGGCGGCATCCCGTACTCGA
>Ga0210380_10001253_pt1 | contig 10514 bp, 6 predicted proteins | sample PLM4_5_coexredo_FD_155476 | JGI IMG/M metagenome (GOLD analysis project Ga0210380, IMG submission 155476) | Groundwater sediment microbial communities from an aquifer in East River, Colorado, USA - PLM4_5_coex redo | ecosystem: Environmental > Terrestrial > Soil > Riparian zone | place: USA...
CGGCTGGATCGCCGACCGGACGAACAAGCCCAAGCTGCTGTCGCTGTGGATGCTTTTGCCCATCGCCGGTATTATTATCTTGCGCACTGGCGACTCGCTGTTGTCGCTGTGGCTTTTTACGATCTTTTTCTCGACCCTGGATGCCGCGTTTCCAGTAACTTGGGCCACCAGCGGCGACTTTTTCGGCCGCAAACACTTCGCCACCATCCGTGGCAACATGACATTCTTCTACATGTGGGGCAGCGCCCTGGGGCCGGTCATTGCCGGTTATTTATACGACCAGACGCAGAGCTACGGGGCGATTCTTTGGGCTATTGTCGTGACGCTGTCGGCATCGGTGCTGCTGACATCGCTGCTGATCAAACCGTGGACTATCAAAGTGGGTCAAATGTCCGCAGCGCCGTTGAGTTCACCCCGGTCGTGATTCCTTTGCTGAGCGTGAAAGCGTTGAGTTCGAAGCATTGCCTAGCTACCATGTGGCGGTCGCCTGAATTAGTTCAAATTCCGAAATGAGGCACAAAAATGGCTGAACCCAGATCGCATCGGTTACCGACGTCGGTTATTCCCGAGCGTTACGAAATTAGACTAACCCCGGACTTGATCCAGTGGAGTTTCGCTGGCGAGGTCAAGGTTGCCGTTGACGTGCGCCAAGGGGTGCGCGAGGTCATCCTAAATGCTGCGGAGTTGTCGATCCAATCTGTCTCCATCGGGCGCTCCGACGGCGTGGTGTTCCATGGCAGCGCGCAGCTGGACGGAGACAACGAGCAAGCGGTGTTGAATTTTCCTGAAATATTGGCGCCGGGGAAGTACTGGCTGCAAATCCAATTTACCGGGGTGCTCAATGACAAGCTGCATGGCTTTTATCGCAGCCTGTATAAGGGCGCTGATGGTCAGGAAAAGCCCCTGGCGTCGACGCAATTCGAGTCGACGGACGCGCGCCGGGCGTTTCCTTGTTGGGATGAGCCGGCTTTCAAGGCGGTGTATCAAGTGACTTTGGTGATTGACGAGAAACTCACGGCGATCTCCAACGCCCGAGTCGTCAACGAGAGGGGGTTAAAGGGAACGGAGAAAAAAGAAGTAATCTTTGCCGACTCGATGAAAATGTCGACATATCTGGTGGCGTTCATCGTCGGCGACTTCGAAGCTACCGAACCTGTCGAGGCGGACGGTATAGAGCTGCGGGTCTTGGCTGTTCCCGGCAAAAAAAAGCTGGCCGACTTCGCGGTCGCCATCGGCAAGGCGTCGTTGGAGCATTTTAGCCAGTACTACGGCATCCCATATCCCGGCGATAAATTGGATTTGATCGCCATCCCCGATTTCGCCTCCGGCGCCATGGAGAATTTGGGCGCCATCACCTTTCGTGAAACTGCGCTGTTGGTCGATCCTGATAAAGCCACGCGTGCCGAGCTCGAGCGCGTCGCTGATGTCGTGTCCCATGAAAATGCCCATATGTGGTTCGGCGATCTGGTGACGATGCAGTGGTGGAATGGGCTATGGTTGAACGAAGCGTTCGCCACCTTTATGGAAATGCTCGCGGTGGACGCGTGGAAACCGGAGTGGCGCCGGTGGGATAGTTTTGCCGTATCGCGCGCCGCCGCCATGCAGGTCGATGGCCTCAAGAGCACCCGGCCCATCGAGTTTCCCGTCGAGAGACCGGAGGAGGCGGCCGGCATGTTCGATGTCCTCACCTACGAAAAAGGTGCGTCAGTGTTGCGCATGTTGGAGCAGTATCTTGGCGCGGCAAAATTTCGCGACGGCATCCGGCTTTATTTGCAGAAGCACGCCTACGCTAATGCCGAGACTACCGATCTGTGGGACGCGTTAGAAGAATCGACGAAACAGCCGGTGCGCGCTTTGATGGACAGCTGGATATTCCAACCTGGCTATCCGCTGGTCAGTGTCGAGACATCCGGCCGTACCATCCGCGTTTCCCAACAGATCTTTCGCTACTTACAGGATGGCAGCGATAGCGAGCGGCGCTGGCATGTGCCGATCTTTCTGCGTGCGGGAACGCCCGCGGGAGTCGTGAACAAGACTCTATTGCTGACGGAAAAAGAGCAGCAAGTCGAATTCGACGCGCCAGCCAATTGGGTCGTGGTAAACGCCGGCGCTCATGGCTTTTATCGTGTCCGCTACAGCCAGGAATTGCTGGCCGCGCTGCGGCAAGGAGGAATGACGACGCAGTTGACTGCGGTGGAGCGTTTCGGTTTGGTCAACGACGGCTGGGCGGCGACATTGGCGGGGATCGTTTCACTGAGCGACTATCTTGAATTGATCGACCAACTGGCCGGCGAAACCGATGTCAACGTGTGGACGACCATGATCGCATCGTTCCACCAATTGCATAGGATCCTCGATAATGTTCAATGCAAAAAATTGGCGCAGCGGCTCTTGGTCGTATTGTCACCGGCGCTTGAACGGCTCGGTTGGTCGGTGCGGCCGGGCGAGGACGAGTTGATAGGCCAGTTGCGCGGCGACCTGATCAGTGCGCTTGGCACGGTCGCCGATGACGCAGCGACTCAAGATCGTGCCAGGGCGTTGTTCGCCGACTACGAGCACAACCGCGACTCGGTGGATCGTAATCTACTCCCGGCTTTGGTGGCGATTCTGGCGCATACCGGCGGTACGGCTGAGTACGAGAAATTCTTCGCAGGTTTCGAAAACGCTCAAACGCCGCAGGATGAGACTCGCTATCTCTTCGCGCTGGCAAACTTTGCCGACGCCGGGTTAATCGATCGGACCTTGGATTTGACGATCAACGGCAAGGTGCGGACGCAGAACTCACCCTACCTGATGCGCGGCGCGCTGCTCAATAAGCATGGCCGCGAGCGCGCTTGGTCGTTTATGAAAGCCCACTGGAATGAAATGAATCGACTGTTTCCCGACAACGCCATCCCGCGTATGTGCGAAGGCGTCGTCGGCTTGGTCAGCGCCGAGCTCGAAAAAGATGTGGTTAGTTTTTTTCTCGCCCATCCGGTCAAGCAGGGGAGTAAGCAGATCGAGCAGCATCTCGAACGTTTGCGCGTCGCCGTGGCTTGTCAGGAGCTCTGGCGCAGTTTATTGCGCAGCTAGCGGCGCGCGTCTGACCTTCGCCCGTCGTTGTGACGCGATTAAGACGATGTAGGGCGAAACCCCCACTTAGCCAGTTAAACAAAGCGCTAATCCATGCCGGGTTGAGCGCCATATCATTCCCTCCAGGCGCTCAACCTACGATTATGTTAGTTAATTTAGTTAGTTGGGAGGGATATTGCGGGCAGGTTAAAAGCTCAAGATTTTTTCTTGACAAGCTAAGTGAGTAAATGCTAACTAACCATAATGAGCAACGCTCCCAGGTTGACGGCGGAAGCGCGCCGCGAGGCGATCGTCGAAGCGGTGCAAGACATCTTCGCGGAAAAGGGCTTCGACGGCACGACCATTAAGGAGCTAGCCCATGCGGCGGGGGTTTCCGAAGCTTTGCTCTACAAGCACTTTCCCAGCAAAGAGTCGCTCTATCACGCGATGCTCGATGCCTGTGCGAAGGGGCCGACGTTTGCCGAAGCGAGCCGCATCTTAGAGTTCGAGGCGTCGACGTCGACCTTGGTGGTGATGGTTCATTTCATGATCTCCCACTACGTGCTCGGACGACCAGGTGATACCCATCGGGCCGCGCTCAATTCTCTGCTGATGCGGAGTTTGCTCGATGACGGCGAGTTGGTGCGTTTGATGCACAAGAAGCTTGCCGCGGCATGGTTGAAGAAGTTTGAGGCCTGCTTGCAGGCGTCGGCGAAATCGGGCGAATTGCACGACGTGCCATTTCGTAAAGATATTTGCGTTTGGTTCGTCCAACATGTGGCTTTTTCTTTGATGCTGCACCTGCGGCCCAAAGTGCCGGCGATCAATTATAAGGTTTCACGCGAGGAGCTGGTGTCCCAAGCGACTTGGTTCGCGCTCTTGGGAATCGGTCTGAAAGAGGACGCGGCGCGCCGTTACTATAGTCCGAAAGCGCTGCAATTATTTGCCAGTTAATGGGGATATTGGGGTCGTTTTAAAAATCTAATTTATTTCTTTTGTCAAAAGGGGAGGGGTTATGGAGTTCAAGGCACCTAGCAATAATGAGGGCGGCAAGAAGACCGCCGGATTAGACGAGCGCATTGGCTCGCTGTTTCAGCCCGATACGCTGATCGGCGAAGACTATGCGGCCAATTTTCGCCGTAAAATCCCGCTGGAGGCGGAGCGCACGCTCCTGCTGGCGATCTTGGAAGATGGCATCCGTTCGTTTCAAGAAAATCTCTTCGCCACCAGCGGCAAACGCCGAACGATTTTCGACGAAGCCAACGAGTGGATTTTTAGCGATGACGATACCTGGTTCTGCTCCTTCGTGTCGGTCTGCAACTTGCTCAACCTGGAGCCCCAGTATATCCGCCGAGGCCTGCGCCAGTGGGAAGTTAAGATGCACAAGAGCGTGGCGCAAAAGAAAGCGCAACTTGCCGTCGGTGATGAACAACGTTTAGTGGCGTAAGCCCGAGTTGCCACGTGATTAGGTTCTGCCGGCCCCGGCGCTGGACGGTGCAATTCCATCATGCATTTGCACTGCTCAGCGCTGGGTTGTTTTTAGCCTGTGGCAGGAAAACTGAGACCGCTTTCGAGCGCCCCCCTGCGCCGGTGGCGGTGGTTCAGGCGGTCAGCCTCGATGTGCCGGTGTACATCGAGGCTGTCGGTAAGATCTCTGCCAGGGAAGTTGTCTCTATCCAGCCGCAAGTTTCGGGGCGGATCACGCAAATCCATTTTGTTGACGGCGCCGACGTCAAGGTCGGTCAATTGCTGTTCACTGTTGATCCACGGCCGTATCAGGCGCAATTGAATCAAGCCGAAGCCAATCTGGCGCAAGCGGAAGCGACGCTCAGCCTGGCAAGAATTAACTTCGCCCGGGTGGAAAATGTCAGTGATCCGCGCGCCGTGTCGCGCCAAGACTACGATACCAAGAAAAGCGCGGTGGACAGCGCCGACGCGCTGGTCAAGCTGAACCGCGCGGCGGTGGAAAATGGCCGCCTTGATCTTGAGTACTGCACAATTCGGGCTCCGATCAATGGCCGGGCTGGACAGCGGGCCGTCGATATCGGCAACGTGGTCGCGGCCAACAGCGGTTCGCTGCTAGTGATTCAGCGCTTGGATCCGGTTTACGCTGATTTTACCGTCACGGAAAATGATCTGACGGCGGTGCAGCGCAACATGGCCAAGCGCAGTTTGCGCGTGGAGGTCCGCTTGCCGGATGAAAATGACAACGCTCGCGAGGGAAAACTAACTTTCCTCGATAACGCTGTCCAAGAAGGCACCGGCACGGTAAAACTGCGCGCCACCCTGCCTAACTCGGACCGCCGTTTTTGGCCCGGCCGATTCGCGCAAATTCGTTTAATCCTCGACACCCGCGCGGATGCGGTTTTGGTGCCCGCCGAGGCGCCACAGTTATCCGCCAAGGGTTCGTTTGTCTATGTGATTAAAAATGACTCGTCGGCTGAACTGCGGGCGGTGAAGCTCGGCCAACGTCAGGGTGAATTGGTAGTCGTCACAGACGGCGTCAAAGCCGACGAAACGGTTGTCGTCAAAGGCCAACTCGGTGTCACACCGGGCGGTAAGGTTCGCATAGCCGCGCAGCCCGGTGAAAAAAAGCAGGCTCCAGAGGCGGCCAAAGCCGGCGCTAAGTCGTGAACTTCTCCGAGCCATTTATTCGCCGACCGGTGCTGACGATGGTTTTAACGTTGTCAGTGATTCTTTTCGGCGTGCTCAGTTACCTGCGCTTGCCGGTAAACGATCTGCCGGCGGTCGATTATCCCGTCATTCAAGTTCAGGCCGACTATCCCGGCGCGAGCCCCGACACGGTCGCCAACAATATTGCCACGCCTCTGGAACGCCAGTTCATGCAGATCAACGGGCTGGAACTGGTCACTTCCAAAAGCACCCAAGGCCACACCAATCTGACGCTTCAGTTCGCCCTGAGCAAAAGCATCGATGCGGCGGCGACCGATGTGCAGACGGCGATTTCCCAGGCGACCGGCAGCCTGCCGGTGGATCTACCGTCACCGCCGACGTTTTCGAAAACCAACCCCAATGACCAGCCGATCATGTACATCGCGCTGACCAGCGACTCCGTGACGCGCGGTCAATTGTATGATTACGGCAGCACGCAGATCGGTCAGCGCATTAGTATTTTACCGGGGGTTTCTCGAGTCTCGGTTTTCGGCACCAAATCGGCAATTCGCATCAAGGCGGATCCCTCGGCGATGTGGGCGCGCGGGATTTCGATCGACGATTTGACCACGGCGGTTAAAAACGGCACGAGCTACACGGGTGCCGGACAGTTCGATAGCGCAGCCGGCACGAGTTTGTTGCGGCCTCAAGGACAGCTCGACAGCGCCCAGGGCTACAGTCAGCTGATCGTCGGCAGCAAAAATGACGCGCCGGTTTATTTGCGCGATGTCGCCGAGGTGCGTGACTCGGTTCAAGACGAGCGGCTGAGCATGCGTTTTTGGGCGCGCGGCTATCCGGTGCCGGGGGCGACCGTCGTGATGGCGGTTTTCCGCCAGGCCGGGGCAAATGCGGTGGAGGTCGCGAATAGCATCCGCACCCTGTTGCCGCAAATCAGCGCCGAGCTGCCCGGATCGGTGCTGATCACGCCGCTTTACGACCGCTCCCGCGGCATCGTCAACTCTGTCAATGACGTGAAAGAGACGCTGCTGATCGCCTTCGTGCTGGTCGTCTTGGTAATTTTTTTATTCCTTGGCCGGGCCACCGACACGCTGATCCCGGCAGTGGCGTTGCCGATTTCGCTGCTGCTGACATTCATTGCGATGGAGTTGCTAGGCTACAGTTTGGACAATCTTTCGTTGATGGCGCTGACCCTGGCGATCGGTTTTTTGGTCGACGACGCCATCGTGTTTTTAGAAAACACCGTGCGGCGGATGGAGCGTGGCGAAGCGGCCTTGGAAGCGACGATCCAGAGCGCCAAAGAAATTAGCTTTACAATTTTATCGATGACCATTTCGCTGGCCGCGGTGTTCATTCCGCTGGTCTTTATGTCCGGGCTGGTCGGCCGAATCTTCCGTGAATTCGCAATTACCATCGTGGTTTCGATTATCGCTTCCGGTTTGGTGTCGCTGACGCTGACGCCGCTCATGTGCGCCCGCTTGCTCAAAGCTCGCGGCGAGGGCTCGAAGCGCACTTGGATGGAGCGCAAAGTTGGCGGCACGGAAAAACGGGTGCTCGACCGATACGGACGTGGGCTCTCCTGGTTTCTCGTTCATCGCTGGTTCTCGGTTCTTATCTGGCTGGTTTGCATCGTCGGCACCGTCTACTTTTTCATCGTCGTGCCGAAAGCATTTTTGCCGCCCGGCGATAGCGGTGTGGTGACCGGCGTGTTTATCGCTCGCGAAGGTTCGTCGCCGGAGCAGATGCGGGCGATCCAAGACCAGGTGGATGCGGCGCTGTTGCGCAACCCCAATATCTTGGCCACCATCGAAGTCGCCGGCCTGAGCCAATTCATCGCTTCCAATCAGGGGATTATTTTCACATTTCTCAAACCGGCCGGAGCACGGGGACCGATTCAGCAGGAAGTCGCTAATCTGATGGGCAGCCTGGGCTCGATTCCCGGCGTCATCGCTTTTTTGCGCCCGTTTCCGGTGCTTGAGATCAGCACCGGCGCGACCAATCAAAATCAGGGGCAGTATGCGTTTTCCATTTCCGGCGTAAATCCCAATCAGGTGTACGATACCGGCGCAAAGCTTATGGCTAAGCTGCAAGAGTTTCCGGGATTCCTCACCGTATCGTCGGACTATTACAACAACACGCCCAATCTCGATATCGAATTGCGCCGCGAGCAAGCTAAAAGCTACGGCGTCTCCGAAACGCGCATTCTCAGCTTGTTGCGCAGTGCCTACGCCCAGAACTACGTCTACTTGATTAAGAAACCGGCCGATCAGTATCAGGTGATTCTCGAAGTGGCAGACTCGGCGCGCTCGACAGCGGAGAATTTGGCGCTCCTTTATATCCGTTCCGATGACGGCAAACGGCTTGTGCCAATGAACGCCTTGGTAAGCTGGAAGTCTTCGCTCGGGCCGCAGGCGGTCAATCATCTCAATCAATTCACCAGCATGACGATTTCCTTCAACCTGAAACCGGGCGTTGCCATCGGCGACGCGACCGATTTTATTACCAAAGCTTCGGCGGAAATCGTCCCACCGACTCTGCGCGCCAGCTTGCAGGGTGAGGCGTTGACCTTTCGCGACACCGTGCGCGATCTAACTTTGCTGATGGTGTTAGCAGTATTTGTCATGTACGTGATTCTGGCGATTCTCTATGAGAGTTATCTCCATCCGTTGACCGTGCTGTCGACTCTGCCGACGGCGTTGGTGGGCGGCTTGGCGACGCTGCTAGTCTTTGGCGAGCAAGCATCGCTTTATGCGTTTATCGGTATGTTCATGCTCATGGGCATCGTCAAAAAGAACGGCATTATGATCGTCGATTTCGCGCTGCAACGGGTCGAGCTCGGCGAAGCACCTGAGAAGGCAATCCACGACGCGAGCATGGACCGCTTCCGGCCGATACTCATGACCACGTTGGCGGCCGTGTTCGGCGCGATTCCGATCGCGCTCGGCTTCGGCGCCGATGGCGCTTCGCGCCGGCCCCTCGGTCTGGTTATTGTCGGCGGTTTGATCGTGTCGCAATTCATCACGCTGTTCATTACACCGGTCATCTATCTCTATATGGAGGAGTTTCAGGAGCGGGTCTTGGACCGAATGTCTTTTTTCCGACGCGCCCGCGCCGTCGCGTCGCCGACTCCTTAACGGTGCATCTGGCATATGGTGAATTTCCCAATCGCCCGAAGCTTGGTTCTAGCCCTTTTCCTCGTCTCCGCGAGTTGCGCGGTCGGTCCAGACTACCGGCCGCCGAGCATTGCGGTTGCACCTGCTTGGCTCGAAGCTTGGAATACCGGCATCGATACCCGTCCAGTCGATTTGTCGCGCTGGTGGACCGAATTTAACGATCCTAAACTTAACTCACTCGTCGACCGAGCAGTCCAAGCGAATTTGGATTTGGCGATGGCGCAAGCTCGCATTCGCGAAGCGCGCGGCCAACTTGGAGCCGCTGGCGCCGAATTTTGGCCAACGGTGGATGCCGCGGCATCCTACAGCAGTATCCGCACTAGCGAAAATGCCTTTGCGGCGGGACAGTTGGCGCCCCAAGGGGGCGGCAGTCTGGAACAAAATCTTTATCGAACCGGCTTTGATTCGAGTTGGGAAGTCGACGTTTTTGGCGGCACGCGGCGGCGTGTTGAAGCGGCCCAAGCAATAGTCGATGCGGCGCTGGAAGATCGGCGCGGCGTGCTGGTGACATTACTCGGTGAGGTGGCGAAAAATTATATCGATGTGCGCGCTTTGCAGCGCCGGCTGGCGATCGCGCAAGCCAACTTGAAGGCGCAGCGAGACCTGTTGGCTTTGACCAAGGTACGCTTCGAAGCCGGGTTGGCGAGCGATCTCGACGTGGCCCAAGCGGAAGGGCAGGCGCAGACTACCGCGGCGCAAATCCCCACGCTGGAAAGCGCTCTCACAACAACGGTCTATCGCCTCGACGTGCTTTTGGGCGCTCAGCCAGGGGTGCTGAAGAGTGAATTGGCAGAGCCGGCAATGATTCCCGCGTTGCCGCCTCGAGCGCAAGTGGGCCTGCCGGTGGAACTGTTGCGCCGCCGTCCCGACATCCGCAATGCCGAGCGCCAATTGGCCGCCGCCACCGCGCAGGTGGGAGCGGCTACCGCCGATCTCTATCCCAAGTTTTCCTTGACCGGCGCCTTCGGCTTGCAAAGCATTAGCGCTAGCGATTGGTTAGTCGGCAGAAGCCGGTTCTGGTCCATCGGCCCGACGATTACCTGGCCGGTGTTCGATGCGGGAAAAATTCGCGCCAACATCGAGATCCGCAACGCCCAGCAAGAGCAGGCGCTGCGACTATACGAAAAATCGCTCTTGACCGGGCTCGCCGATGTCGAAAGCGCGCTGGTCAACTACAGCAAGGAGCAAACCCGCTACCGCTCTCTGCTGGAAGCGGTGAGCGCAAATCAGCGCGCCATGAGCATGGCTGAAGATTTATACACTCAGGGGCTGGTGACTTTTCTCAATGTCTTGGATGCCCAACGCAGCGTTTTCGCCTCTGAGAGCGATCTGGCGCAGAGCGAAGCTAGTCTGGCGGCCAATTTGGTCGCGCTCTACAAAGCGTTGGGCGGCGGCTGGGATATTCCATGAGCGTTCAAATCAGTCGCGAAATTCCTCATGGCGATCAGGCGCAAACGCTGCGTAGGGCTTGCCGCTAGCGCCGGATTGATCTATTTACATGAAAGACCCTGGTTAGCGAATAATTATAAACGAGTAGCGGAGGAGAGCTGCAATGAAAGATGGATTCAAAGTCATCGACGCCGACCGGCATATCTTAGAGCCGACCGACTTGTATCAAAGATACCTGCCGGAAAAATTTAAGAGCCGGGTGCGTCTGGC
>Ga0210380_10001254_pt1 | contig 10514 bp, 4 predicted proteins | sample PLM4_5_coexredo_FD_155476 | JGI IMG/M metagenome (GOLD analysis project Ga0210380, IMG submission 155476) | Groundwater sediment microbial communities from an aquifer in East River, Colorado, USA - PLM4_5_coex redo | ecosystem: Environmental > Terrestrial > Soil > Riparian zone | place: USA...
GCGCCGGGTCGGCCGCCCCCGCGCCACCCTGGGCGTCGGCCCACGAGGCAACGCCGATCGAGATGTCGCCCAGATTGGTCAGCCCGCGCGGATCGATGGCGTAGATGGCGACGTTCGATCGCGCCGCGGCGTTGATCGTCTGACGGATGTCTTCGATCAGTGCCGACGCCGAGTTGCTCGTCGAGTCGTACTGGCGGATGACGTCGGTGATGTCGTAGTCGATGCCCTCACTCACGTAGATGATCGTCTTGCGCCGGCCGCGCAGGCCGCTCATCCACTCGGCGATCTCCTTCAGCGAGCGCATCGTCGACTGCGCGTTGTAGGCGCGCTCCTGCTCGTCGGGATCGGCAACCCGGCCGGGCACGCCGGCCTGACGGAAGTACTGCTCGTTGCGGGCCACCGTCGCCGAGACGAGCTTCCGGCCCATGAACTTGTCCACCGCCGCCAGGAGCAGGCGCTTGGAGTTGGTGAATTCTTGCGCCGCGTCGGTGCGCCCGCCGGTGTTCACGACGGCCATCAGGTCGTTCTCGCCCAGGTTTCTCTCGATGAACTGGTGCATCGCGTTCTTCACGTTCGCGGTGCGGTGCACGTCGGTGTGCAGGTCGTCGAGGATGGCGACGTAGACGCGGCCGTCGAACGGCCGCTCGTTCGACTTCACGTCGGGCTCGATCGGCGCCTGGGCGTAGAGCGGCCGATCCGCCTTCTCGATCGGCAGATCGACCAGGGTGAAGGTGCTGATCGTCTGGCGCTGGCCGTCTTCGAAGACCTGGAAGTCTTCTTTCTTCAGGTCGCGGATGAACTGGCCCTGGCTGTCGGTGACGAGCGCGTCGACCTCGACGTACTCGACCTCGGCTTTGAAGGTTGGGGTCTGCAGTGCGGGCGGCGGCTGCTGTTGCTGGCCCACGCCCGACACTGCCGCAAGCGCCACAAACGCCGCCGTGAACCACACTCGTCGAATCATGGAAGGCACCCCGACGCTGGCAGGCCGATCAAGCCCGATTATAGCGGTTATACTGGGAAGCTGGGCGTGTAGAGCGCACCCCTCGGATGGATGACGGTAGTGGCGGACCTCTTAGGTCCGCCACGTAGTAGAGGACCTCTTGGGTCCGCCACGTAGTAGATGACTCCGGCCAACGCAATCTCATCGGCATCGGCGCTCGACATCGGGGCGGTGCAGGCAGCCCTGCGTGCGCAGGGGCTCGACGGGTGGCTGCTGTACGACTTCCACGGCATCAATGGAATCGCGGTGGACGTCGCCGGCGTCGGCCGTCAGGGCGGGCACCTCACCACGCGGCGCTGGTACTACCTCATCCCCGCGACCGGCGAACCGCGCGCCCTGGTCCACGCCATCGAGTCGCATGCGCTCGAGCATCTGCCTGGGAGCACCGAACGCTACTCCGGCCGCGCCGCGCTCGAAGCGGGGTTGCAGCGCCTGCTCCAGGGAATGCGGCGGATCGCGATGGAGTACTCGCCCGGCTGCGCCATCCCCTACGTCTCGCGCGTCGACGCCGGCACGATCGAGCTCGTGCGGCAGTTCGGCGTGGAGGTTGCCTCGTCGGGCGATCTCGTCCAGCAGTTCTCCGCCGTCTGGCAGGCGGCGCAGATCAAGTCTCACGTCGCCGCGTCCGAAAAGCTGTACCGGGTCAAGGATCGCGCCTTCGACGAAGCGGCGCGCCGCCTGAAGAACGGCGTGTCGACGACCGAGTTCGAGATTCAGCAGCTGATGGCCGGATGGTTCGCCGAGGAAGGGCTTATCAGCGACTCGGCGCCGGTGGTCGCCGCGGAAAAGAACGCCGGGGATCCGCACTACCTGCCGACGGCCGCGACAACAAGGACGATCGGGAAGGGCGAGGTGCTCCTGCTCGATCTCTGGGGAAAGCTCGACCATCCGGGCGCGGTATTTGCGGACATTACATGGGTGGGGTATACCGGACGTGAGGTTCCGGCGCGCATCGCCGTGGCGTTCAACGCGGTGAAGGGCGCGCGCGACGCGGCGGTCGAGCTCGTCCAGCAGCGAACCCGTGCCGGCGAAGAGATCCGCGGCTTCGAGGTCGACCGCGCGGCGATGGGCGTGCTGCGCGGCGCCGGGTACGGCGACGCCATCCTGCACCGCACGGGGCACAGCCTCGGCGAGGCGGTGCACGGCAACGGCGTCAACATGGACGACTTCGAAACGCACGACGACCGGCGGCTGCTGACCGGCACGGGCTTCACGATCGAGCCGGGCGTGTACTTCTCAGACTTCGGGATCCGGTCGGAAATCAACATGATCGTAGGCGACCGGGACGCCACGGTCACCGGGCCGCGGCAATCCGAGATAATGGCACTGTTGTAGGGTGCTGGCGCTGTTGTAGGGAGGAATGATGTCCACGCGCAAGACCACATTGTTTTACGCGATGCTGATCGCCGTTTCGTCGATGGCGGTCGGGCTCGTGATCGCGTCGCGTCTCGACCTGACGCCGGCGTCGCAGGCGCAGACGTTCACGGCGCCGCCGATGAACAGCGCGCCGGTGACCGGCGCCCTCGACGCGCAGACGTTCCGGAACGTCGCGAAGGCGGTGTCGCCAATCGTCGTGAACATCCGGACCGAGACGCGCCGCCGCCAGCAGGATCTGACGGAGTTCTTCGGCGGCGGCGGTGGCCAGACGCCGGACGACCTGTTCCGCCGGTTCTTTGGCGACCCTGACGGCCCCGATCAGGGGCAGCCGGGACAACCCGGACCGCCGGCGCCCGGCGGCCGCGGCCGGCAGCAGCGTGAGACCCCGGTGTACGCCGCCGGCACGGGCTTCATCATCAGCAAGGACGGCCTCATCCTCACCAACAACCACGTCGTGGAAGGGGCGAACAAGATCGAGGTTTCGCTCTACAACGAGGACGATCAGACCTACGAGGCGAAGCTGGTCGGCCGCGATCAGCTGACCGACAGCGCCCTCATCCAGCTGATCGAGAAACCGAATCACGCGCTGCCTGAGGCCAAGTTCGGCGATTCGTCCCAGATGGCGGCCGGCGATTGGGTCATCGCGATCGGCAACCCGTTCGGCTACCGCCACACGGTCACCGTCGGCGTCATCAGCGCGACCGAGCGGCCATTCCCGGTGTCGGACCTGCGCTTCAGCGACATGCTGCAGACCGACGCGGCGATCAATCCCGGCAACTCGGGCGGTCCGCTGCTGAACATCCGCGGCGAGGTGATCGGCATGAATACCGCCATCATCAGCAACGGCCGCCAGGAGGGCAACATCGGCATCGGCTTCGCGGTTCCGATCAACGCGGTGCGGGACCTCTTGCCGCAGCTGCACAACGGGAAGGTGATCCGCGGCCGCATCGGCGTCCAGATCACTGGGCTGAAGCCCGGTGAGGAGCAGGAGTACGGCCTCAAGTCGCGCGCCGGCGCCGTCGTCGGCAGCGTCGAGGCGGGAGGCGCGGCCGACAAGGGCGGCCTCAAGCCGGGTGACGTGGTCCTCGAGTACAACGGCCGGCCCGTGGCGACGACCAACGAGCTGGTGAAGATGGTCACCGCCACGAAGCCCGGCACCACCGTGCCGGTCAAGGTGATGCGGAGCGAGCGCGGCGGCGCCGCGCGCGAGCGGACCCTCAACGTCACCGTCGACGAACTGGATCTCGAGGCCGAGCAGGGCCGCCAGGCGCGCAATACTCCTCGCGGCGGCCCGCCGCAGGACACGGGCGCTGACAGCTTCGGGCTGAGCCTGCAGAACCTGACGCCGCAGCGCGCGCGGCAGCTGCAGCTGCCCGCGGGGACGTCCGGCGCCGTCATCGCCGATGTCGACACGAGCGGTCCGTCGGCCGGCATCCTGCGTCCTGGCGACGTGATCCTGTCGGTGAACGGGCAGACCGTCGCGGACGCGACCGCAGCGGCGCGCGAGCTTCAGCAGGTCGCGGCCGGCCGCTACGCGCGGATCCTGCTCTGGCGCGGCGACGGCGAGGTGTTCGTCACCGTCCGCAAAGAGTGATCGCCGACATCGTCCGTGAACGCGGCCCGCTGACGGTGGCCGCGTTCATGGATCTCGCGCTCTACCATCCAGAGCTCGGTTACTACGCCCGCGCCGCCCGCCGTTCCGGACGCGCGGGCGATTTTTTTACCAGCGTCGACGTCGGGCCGCTCTTCGGTGAACTGCTGGCCATCCAGATCGCCGAGATGGCCGCCCTGCTCGCCTCTGCGCCTCTGCGCTCTGTTTCCTCTGCTTCCTCTGCGTCCTCGTCAGGTTTCGATCTCGTCGAAGCGGGCGCGGGCAACGGTCGACTCGCTGCTGATGTACTCATGGCGATGAGGCGTACCCGTCCCGATCTTCTTGAACGCCTGCAGCTGACGCTCGTGGAGGCGAGTCCGGCGGCGCGCGCCGCACAGGCGGAGACGCTGCGCGGCATCTTCGATCGGCCCTTCGCTTCATCCGAGTCGCCGCCGGATGGCATCGAGGGCGTCGTGTTCGCGAACGAGCTCCTCGACGCATTTCCCGTCCACCAGGTCGTCATGCGCGCCGGCGGCCTGAAGGAGGTATATGTCGAATGTCGGGCGGACCTTAGTAGGGCGGACCTCTCAGGTCCGCCTCGATTGCGGCTCCGCGAGGGCCCGCCGTCGACGCCGGCGCTCGCCCAGTACCTCGAGCGCCTCCACATCGAGCTCGAGCCCGGCTCGCGCGCGGAGATCAACCTGCGCGCCGTCGAGTGGGTTCGCGACGTCGCGCGGCGCTTGCGGCGCGGCTTCCTCCTGCTCGTCGACTACGGCCACGAGGCGCCCGATCTGTACGGCGCGTCGCATTCGGCGGGCACGCTGACAAGCTTCATGCGGCACACGAGTGGAACGCCTGCCGAAGATGCGTCAGTACCGCCGTGGCTCGAACAGCCCGGCGATCAGGACATCACGGCGCACGTCGACTTCACGAGCGTCCGCGCCGCCGCGGAAGCCGAAGGGCTGACGACGATCGGCTTCCTCGACCAGACCTATTTCATCCTCGGGCTGATCGCCGCTGAGGGTAGGCCGACCCTTTCAGGGTCGGCTGCTGACGCGGACCGTACGCCGTCTCTGCGCGAGCGGCTGGCGCTGAAGACCTTGCTGATGCCGGGCGGCCTCGGCAGCACGATGAAGGTCCTGATCTTCGGCAAGGACGTCGGTGCCCCGGCGCTGCGCGGCTGCTCGTACCGAGTCCGCGTCACATGATTTCCACGTCGACGATGGATGCCCGTGGCTACTGATCCAGGTTCACCACCCCACGGTGACCGGTCCCCGTCTCTCCCGTCTCATTGTTTGGCCGCGCGGCCTTGCTACGCTGCGCCAAAGGCACACAGCCCAAGCATCACTCAGATCCTCCGGACGCACTTCATCCCGCCGAAGAAAGGCATCTTCCGGATGTCCGGCCAACTTCGACAGCGTCGACCGTGCGCGGTTCCGAAACCGTGATGTAGACTCATGCTCTCGAGCAGCCACGTCCATGCCGTTGCTTGCCAGGCTCATCGATCTCCGTTCGGTCGTGGTCCTGCTCACTGAGCCAACCCTTGCGCCGATCCGCAGGGTACTTCCGCCGGTCGGAGGCGTGGCTCTGTCGCCGATGGTTCTGGCCTAGCGTTGCCTCTTTCACGATTTCATCCTGGTTCATGACTCTGAATCCGACTCTGGGCACGGCTGATTCCCCCACAATGCTCGGCGTTGCCGCGTACACATTTGCTGACCTGCACGATCCTGAGCGTCTCGCTTCGCTGTACGAACGCTTCTGCGAAGAAGTCGCGGCTGTTGATCCGGCACTGTGGCACGACTGGGAAGCGTATCGCTCGGCGCCCGGCGCGCCGCGTCCGCCGATCGTATTGTCGAACCTGCTCGTCACGATGGCGTCGCACGTGAGTCGCTTTATTGCGCGACTCTTCGACCTTCAGTCCAGCGTTGACGCGCTGGCGGTCATCACCCGCTCCCAGGACGATCTCTTTCGTTTCAAGGTGGATTTCGTCCGTCGGCGCGTGCTCCCGCTCCTGAAAGCGGGGGCGCGAGTGGCGTCGACGCCGGAAGACGAGCGGATCGTTGCGACGCTGATCGGGCGCCTGAGGGCGGGCTCTGCCGGCGGCGAAGACCTGGAGTTCGCCGTCGCACGCGCCGGCTGCGCGTTGATGGACCTCGAGAGAGCGGGTCGCGACGACGTCACCGCGCAGGTCAACAGCCTCAAGCGTTGGTGCGCGGCGCGGCTGCGCGATCAGGCGTATCGCCGGTGGGTGATATTCAGGTTTCCCGAAGCGATCGACTACTGGCGCCTCGTCGAGGTGCAGCGCCATCGGTCCGACCTGCCCGACGCGATGGTCGGCCCCGACAACCGTCTCCGCCGCCGTGACGGCTTCAAGCTGACCGATGCTCGCATGAACTCGGGCGAAATCCTGAGCGAGATTCACTACTGCGTGCTGTGCCACGAGCGCGACAAGGATTCGTGCTCGAAAGGGTTGCGCGAGCCCGCAAGCCCGCCCTCGGGAAGGGAGCTCGCCGCGAAGATTGCTGTGAACCCGCTCGGCATCGAGCTCGGTGGCTGCCCGCTTGACGAGAAGATCTCCGAGATGCACATGCTGCGGAAGGCGGGCGATGCGATCGGCGCGCTGGCGCTCGTCACGCTCGACAACCCGATGTGCCCGGGCACCGGCCATCGCATCTGCAACGACTGCATGAAATCGTGCATCTACCAGAAGCAGGAGCCCGTCAATATCCCGCAGATCGAAACCGGCGTACTGACCGACGTCCTGCAGATGCCGTGGGGGGTCGAAATCTACGGACTGCTGACGCGGTGGAATCCGCTGAACGTCCGGCGGCCCCATGCGCTACCGTACAACGGCAAGAACATCCTGGTCGTTGGCCTCGGGCCAGCCGGTTACACGCTCGCCCACTATCTCGTAAACGAAGGATTCGGGGTCGTCGGCATCGACGGTTTGAAGATCGAGCCGCTGCCGGAGGCGATCGTCGGCACCGATCAGGCACCGCCCCAGCCGATTCGCGACTGGCGCGAGATCTATCGCCAGCTCGATGATCGCGTCCTCGAAGGCTTCGGCGGTGTGTCGGAGTACGGCATCACCGTGCGGTGGGACAAGAACTTTCTCACGCTCCTGCATCTGACTCTGGCGCGGCGGCGCCGGTTGAAAATCTACGGCGGCATTCGCTTCGGCGGCACGCTGTCCATCGAAGACGCGTGGACGTGCGGATTCGATCACGTGGCGATGGCGACCGGCGCCGGTCGTCCGACCGTCATCGACATGAAGAACAACCTGATCCGCGGGATCAGAAAAGCGAGCGACTTCCTCATGGCGCTCCAGCTCACCGGGGCGTTCAAACGAGAAGCCCTGCCGAATCTGCAGGCGCGCGTGCCGGCCGTCGTGATTGGCGGAGGGCTGACGGCGATCGACACCGCGACGGAACTGATGGCGTACTATCCGCTGCAAGTCGAGAAGACGCTCCGGCGTTATGACACCCTGGTCAGTGAATTCGGCGAGGCTCACGTCCGCCGCTCCTACGACGCTGAGGAGCTCGAGTTGCTCGACGAGTATCTGGCGCACGGTCGCGCGGTCCGTGCCGAACGCGCGCGCGCCGAAGTGGCCGGCGAGTCGCCCAACTTCGTCCCGCTCGTACACGCCTGGGGAGGAGTGACCATTGCCTACCGCAAACGCCTGGTCGATTCACCGGCGTACCGCCTGAACCACGAGGAAGTGACCAAGGCTCTCGAAGAGGGCGTCGTGTTCGCGGAGAACCTCAACCCGATCGAAGCCGTTCCTGACGAGCGTGGTGCCGTGAAGGCCATAATCTTCAACCGGGAGCGCCAGGAGGCCGGCAACGGGCACGACACGACGGCGCTCCCCGCCCGTACGGTCCTGGTCGCCGCCGGCACGACGCCGAACATCACCTACGAGAAGGAGATCAAAGACACCTTTCGACTCGATGCGAAGCAGAAGTTCTTCCAGCCGCACGTCGTCTCCCGCACTGACGACGGTCGTTTTCAGCTGAGCCCGCACGCGAGCGGCTTCTTCACGTCATACGACGACGACGGCCGCTTCGTGAGTTACTACGGCGACAACCACCCGCGTTATGCCGGCAACGTCGTGAAGGCAATGGCGTCCGCAAGAGACGGCTTTCCGCACGTCGTCAGTCTCTTCGAGACAGAACTGGCCTCGCTCGATCCATCGACCCAGGGCGTGCGGGACGCCGCGTGGGCGGCGCTCGGGCGGCGCCTCGATACCGATTTCCGCGCGCGCGTTGAAGACGTGGTACGGCTCACGCCGGCCATCGTCGAAGTGATCGTCAAGGCGCCGGCGGCCGCGCGACACTTCCGTCCGGGGCAGTTCTACCGGCTGCAGAACTACGAGTCGGTCGCGGCGTGTGTGGAAGGGATCCCGCTGCTGATGGAAGGCATCGCGCTGACCGGCGCCTGGGTCGACAAAGAACAAGGGCTTCTGTCGTTGATCGCGCTCGAACTCGGCGTGTCGAGCCGGCTCGTTGCGTACTTGAAGAAGGGCGAGCCTGTCGTCGTGATGGGACCGACCGGGGCACCGACGGTGATTCCCGAGCATCAGAATGTGCTCCTGCTCGGAGGCGGTCTTGGCAACGCCGTGCTGTTCTCGATCGCCAGGGGGATGCGAGAGTCCGGGAATAGAGTGATCTATTTCGCCGGCTACAAGAAAGGTGAAGACCTGTTCAAGCGCGAGGCGATCGAAGCGGCGACCGATCAGGTGATTTGGAGCACCGAGACCGGTTCCGGGATTGAGCCCGGCCGCGCGCAGGACGCCCACTTCCGCGGCAATATCGTGCAAGCGATGCTCGCCTACCAGCGGGGCGATCTGGGCGATCGCGTCGTACCCTTGGACACTGTCGATCGCATCATCGCCATTGGATCGGACCGGATGATGGCGGCAGTCACAGCAGCACGGCACGGAGTACTTGCGCCGCATTTGAAGAAGGACCATGTCGGCATCGCCAGCATCAACTCACCCATGCAGTGCATGATGAAAGAGGTGTGCGCGCAATGCCTGCAGAGGCACATCGACCCTGTGACAGGCCAGGAGGCGATCATCTTCTCGTGCTTCAACCAGGATCAAGAGATGGATCGCGTGGACTTCGTCAATCTCGCCGAGCGCCTGCGGCAGAACACCGTCCAGGAGAAGCTCTCCAATCTCTGGCTCGATCGTCTGTTACAGAACCAGACACTCGCGCACGTCTGAGCCGTCCGTCGAGGGGGGAGACGGGGCGGATCGCCGATTTCGAACGCGGGAGGTTCGTCGAGCGCATACGGCGGGTCTGCTTCGGGCAAGGTCGAGGGAATCAGCCGCCCAATCAATCCCCGTCGTGTCGGTCTTCCAGGTAGGTATAGCCGCTGAGGCCTTCTTCGTAGAAGCGGGTCAGGCGCCCGGCCTGCGCGACATCGAGGCGCCCGGCGCGGACGGCCGCTTCGCTGTCCCGAATGATCCTGGCGGTGAGCACCTCGCCGTCGAACTGCACATAGCCCAGGACCTCGCGCACCGTGTCGCCCTTGATGACGGCTTCGAGCACTGTCGCGTTGTCGTCGTCCACGCTCACATGGACGGCATGCGTGTCTCCGAACAGGTTGTGCAGATCGCCGAGGATCTCCTGGTACGCACCGACGAGAAAGGCCCCGACGTAATATGGCGACCCGTTCAAGGCGTGCAGCGCGAGGGTCTTCTTCACATCGCGCCGATCGATGAACTGATCGATCTTCCCATCCGAATCGCAGGTGATATCGCCAATCACCGCCTGGCGGGTCGGCCGTTCGGTGAGGCGATGAATCGGCATGATCGGAAAGAGCTGCTTGATCGCCCAGCTGTCGGGAATCGATTGAAACAGCGAGAAATTACAGAAGTAGGTGTCTGACAGCGACTCGTCGAGATTCTGCAGATCCTCGGGAACCTCGTTCATCGTCTGCAGCAGCCGGCGAATCTTCAGGCAAATCGCCCAGTAGACCTTCTCCGCGAGCGAGCGCTGCTCGATTGGCAGATACCCGCCCGAAAACAGCGAAATGGCCATGTCGAGCGCCTGCTGGGCGTCGTGATAGCTCTCGAGCGCATTTCTCGCCGTCAGGCCCTCGTGGGTATCGAGCAAGTCGATGAGCGGCTGCTCCAGTTCGTCGCGCGGGACCTGCGGAATCGGTTCCTCACCGAACCCGGACACGCCAAGAACGTTGAACACCAGGACGCTGTGGTACGCGACGAGGGCCCGGCCGCTCTCGGAGATGATCGTCGGGTGCGGGACCTTGGCCTCACTACACACCGTTTCCAGGTGGTAGACGACGTCGTTCGCGTACTCCTGAAGCGTGTAGTTGACGCTGGATTCGAAGTTGGTTTGCGACCCGTCGTAGTCGACCCCCAGTCCCCCGCCCACGTCCATGTACTTCAGACCGGCGCCGGCTTTGACGAGCTCGACGTAGACGCGCGCCGCTTCGTTCAAGGCGCCCTTGACGATCCGGATGTTCGGAATCTGGCTGCCCAGGTGAAAGTGCAGGAGCTGAAAGCAGTCTTCCATGCCCCGG
>Ga0210380_10001255_pt1 | contig 10500 bp, 6 predicted proteins | sample PLM4_5_coexredo_FD_155476 | JGI IMG/M metagenome (GOLD analysis project Ga0210380, IMG submission 155476) | Groundwater sediment microbial communities from an aquifer in East River, Colorado, USA - PLM4_5_coex redo | ecosystem: Environmental > Terrestrial > Soil > Riparian zone | place: USA...
CGATGAGCGGACTCCCCGGCATCACTGAGATCCGATCGGTCTCACGGTTCGGGCTCTCGGCCGTCTACATCTACTTCGAGGAGGGCCTGGACCTGTACTTCGCGCGGCGCCTGATCATGGAACGCCTGCCCGAAGCCACGGAGGCCATCCCCGCCGGGCTCGGCACGCCCACCATGGGGCCCATCAGCACGGGTCTCGGCGAGATCTATCAGTTCGAAGTCCGCGGCGAAGGGCGATCGCTGATGGACCTGCGGAGCATCCTTGAGTGGGATATCGCCTTCAAGCTGCGGTCCGTGCCCGGCGTCGTCGAGGTGAATTCGTACGGAGGCGAACTCAAGACGTACGAGGTGCAGATCGATCCCGACAAGCTCGTCGCGCACAAGGTCAGCCTTGAGACGGTCTTCGACGCCCTCGAATCCAACAACGCGAACGCGGGTGGCGCCTACATCGAGCGCGCCCAGGAACAGTACGTCATCCGCGGCGAGGGCCTGGTTGAAAAGCTCACGGATATCGACAACATCGTCGTCGCCGAAGAGGGCGGCACACCGGTGTACATCAGGAATCTTGGCCGCACAGTCTTTGCCCCGCAGGTGCGACAGGGCGCGGTGACTCGCGACGGACGAGGGGAAATCGTGACCGGCGTGGTCATGATGCTGATGGGCGAGAACTCACGCGTGGTGTCCCAGCGCGTCGCGGAGAAACTCGAGGAGATCAAGACGAGCCTGCCGCCCGGTGTGACGGTCGAGACCTTTTACGACCGCACGGTGCTTGTGAAGAAAACGATTCGAACCGTGGTCGTCAATCTGGTTGAGGGTGGCGTGCTGGTGATCGCCGTGCTGCTCCTGCTTCTCGGTCAGATTCGGGGCGGCCTTATCGTCGCCGTGTCGATCCCGCTCTCCATGCTCGTGGCGTTTACGGGCATGATGGCGGCCGGGATTTCCGGCAACCTGATGAGTCTTGGCGCGATCGACTTTGGACTCATCGTCGACGGCTCCGTCGTCATGATCGAAAACATCGTGCGCCGGCTGGGCGAGCCTCGTCCGCCAGGCATGTCCAAGGACGATGTGATTCGCGAAGCCGGGCGCGAAGTGGCTCGGCCCGTATTTTTCGCGGTGTTAATCATCATCATCGTGTACCTGCCGATCCTCTCGTTGCAAGGGGTCGAGGGCAAGATGTTCAAGCCCATGGCGATTACCGTCGTGTTCGCCCTAATCGCGTCGTTGGTGTTCGCGTTGGGATTGATGCCCGTGCTCGCTTCGTTCCTCTTTAAGGATGGGACGGCCGAAAAGGAACCACGGGTCATGCACTGGTTAACGCGCCGCTACCGACCGTGGCTTGAGCGAGCCGTGGCTCGGCCCGGAATCACCGCGACACTGGCGGCCGCAGTCTTTGCCGTGTCGATGCTGCTTGTGCCGTTCATGGGCACCGAGTTCATTCCCAAGCTGGATGAGGGTGCGGTCGCTATTCAGGCGTGGCGATTGCCGAGCGTCTCTCTCACGGAATCCGTGAAGAGTACGACGCTCATCGAGAATGTGCTGAAGACCTTCCCCGAGGTGGTCACGGTCGTGTCGAGGTCCGGCCAGGCCGAGATCCCGACGGACCCGATGGGCGTCGAAACAAGCGATATCTACGTCATTCTCAAGGACCAGGGCGAGTGGACGACGGCTTCAACGAAAGACGGACTTGTTGCCGCTTTCGACGAGGCACTCGATCGTGGCGTGCCCGGCAACGTCTTCAGTTTCTCTCAGCCGATCGAATTGCGCGTCCAGGAACTCATCGCAGGCGTGCGGTCCGACCTCGCCATCACGCTTGTGGGCGACGACCTGGACGAGTTGAGACGAACGGGCGAGGCGCTTACCGCCATCGTCGCGCGCGTGCCTGGAGCGGCAGACGTCAAACTCGAGCAAACAGGCGGGCTGCCGTTTCTCAGGGTGAAGATCAAACGGGACGAGATTGCGCGCTACGGAATCAACGCGTCCCAGGTGCTCGATGTCGTGCAGGCGATGGGCGGTCGGAAGGTCGGTGAGGTCCTGGAGGGCCAACGCCGGTTCGACATCCAGGTGCGATTTGTCGGGTCCTCGCGGAACAACGAAGAGCGCATCCGGAATTTGAAAGTCGCCGATCCGCGCGGCCGAATGATCCCGTTGTCGCAGCTCGCGGAGATCGTCGTCGAGGAGGGCCCCGTTCAGGTCACGCGCGAGAACATTCATCGGCGCATCAATGTCGAAGCCAACGTGCGTGGCCGCGACCTGGGCGGATTCGTCGCCGACGTCCAACGCGCCATCCAGGCTGAGGCAAAGCTGCCCGAAGGGTACTTCGTTGAGTACGGCGGTCAGTTCGAGAATCTTCAGCGCGCCTCCGGGCGCCTGGCCATCGTCGTGCCTTTGGCGTTGTTTCTGATCCTCGTGTTGCTTTACACCTCGTTTGGCTCGCTTCGGCCGGCGTTACTCATCTACTTAAATATCCCGGTCGCGGCGTCGGGAGGCGTTATCGCGTTATTCGCGCGCGGTATGCCGTTCAGCATCTCGGCGGGTGTCGGGTTCATCGCGCTCTTCGGCGTGGCCGTCATGAATGGACTGGTGCTGCTGTCGCATATGGACGACCTGCGCCGCCGGGGCGCGAAGGCGCGCGATGCGGCCGTCCAGGGCTCTATGGAAAAGATGCGCGCGATGATCATGGCGCCGCTGGTTGCGGGACTCGGCTTCCTTCCGATGGCGATCTCGACCAGTGCGGGCGCCGAGGTGCAGCAGCCGCTCGCGACGGTCGTGATCGGCGGCCTCGTGACGTCGACGATTCTGACGCTGTTTGTGCTACCCGCGCTCTATCCTCGCTTCCAGCGCGATACCAAAGAGGTGGAATTGTGATACGCGAGATCAAGGCAATCATCAGGGTCGATCGCTTGTCGAGCGTCGTGCATGCGTTGCGTCAAATCAGCGGCATGTCTGGCGTGACGGTCTCGCTTGTCCATGGGTACGGACGCAGTCATCCCGACCACCCGGGGCACGCCGAGCCGATTGCGGAAGCGCAGTTTGCGAAGGTCGAGACCGTGGTGCCCGCAGGGTTGGTTGATACCGTGGTGAACACGATTCAGCGTGCCGCACACACCGGCCGGTCCGGCGACGGAAAGATCTTTGTGATCCCCGTCCAGAGCGTCACGCGAATCAGCACTGCTGAAGAAGGCGAGCAGGCGATCTAGGCGCGACTAAGGACTTGGAACTATCGTTGGCTGCAAAGATGACACGTACGGACTCAGGGCCGCTCGAATTCCGCATACACGGCATGGACTGCGCGGATGAAGTGGCGATCCTCCGCAAGGAACTCGCGCCATTGGTCAAAGACCCCGACCAACTCTCCTTCGACATCCTTCGGGGAAAGATGATCATCGCTCAAGCGGCAATGCTCACTGATGATCAGATCGTAACTGCCGTTGCGCGGACCGGTATGCGGGCAGAGCCTTGGACTGACGTGCAACGAGGCGCAGCGCAAACGAGCTTCTGGCAGCGTCGGGGCCGAACAGTCCTGACGGCTGCCAGCGGAGCGTTTTCGCTCGCGGGATTCGCGGTTCACGCATCAGGCGCTGGCATCGCGGCGGCCTTCGGAAGTGAAGGGACCGGCCTGATCGAAAGCGCGCCCCCGGCAATTGCGATCGGTCTGTACGTCGCAGGCATCGTGTCCGGGGCCTGGTTTGTCGCGCCCAGGGGATGGAACGCCATTCGTCGGCTTCGCCCTGACATGAATCTCCTCATGACCGTCGCCGTGGTTGGTGCAGCGGTCATTGGCGAGTGGTTCGAAGCGGCGGTAGTCTCGTTTCTCTTTGCATTCTCGTTGGCCCTCGAATCCTGGAGTGTCGGCCGAGCACGAAGGGCGGTCGAGGCCCTGCTGGCCATTGCACCGCCTACGGCGCGCGTCCTGTCTGAGGGCGGGATCGCGACGGAGGTTCCCGCCGCTGACGTCGCGGTCGGCACGCGTATCCTGGTCAAGCCCGGCGATCGAGTCGCGCTCGACGGCACGGTGGTCCGTGGCAGTAGCGCTGTGAATCAGGCCCCGATCACGGGCGAAAGCATGCCCGTCGACAAGGCGGCTGGCAATGACGTGTTTGCTGGCACCATTAACGGCGATGGCGCCCTCGAAGTAGAGACGACCAAACTCGCTGGCGAGACAACGCTCGCCCAGATCATTCGAATGGTCGAGGAAGCGCAGACGCGCCGTGCCCCATCTGAACAGTGGGTCGATCGGTTCGCGCTGGTGTACACGCCCGTCATCTTTGCCGCCGCGATCCTCGTGGCCATTGTTCCGCCGCTGTTCGCCGGGGCGGAGTCGAGCGTCTGGGTTTACAGAGCGCTGGTACTGCTCGTCATCGGGTGTCCTTGTGCCTTGGTGATTTCCACGCCGGTGAGCGTCGTCGCTAGTCTCGCTGCGGCAGCCCGGCAGGGCGTGCTGGTGAAGGGCGGAGCGTTCATCGAGATTCCTGCAAAGCTCCGCGCGGTTGCGCTCGACAAGACTGGCACCCTCACCATGGGTATGCCAAAGGTAACGAAGATTGTTGCACTTGCTGGACACAGTGAAAGCGAAGTTCTTCGATCAGCGGCCGCCCTCGATGCGCATAGTGACCATCCTCTGGCACGCGCGATCGTTGCGCATGCCAAATCACTCGGGGAAGCCTCGCCATCAGCGGAGGACGTCCAGGCTGTTCAGGGGCGAGGCGTGACCGGCCGGGTGGACGGGAAGCGTTATTGGTTAGGCTCGCATCGCTATCTCGAAGAACTTCGTCAGGAAACGGGCGACGTGCATGGGCAAATTGAGTCGCTCTCCTCCGCCGGACAGACCGTCGTCGTTGTCGGGACGGACGATCACGTCTGTGGATTTATTGCCCTGGCCGACGCGGTGCGACCTGAGTCCGTCGAGGCGGTTCGCCGTCTTCATGCCGTCGGCATCGAGCACGTCGTGATGCTGACCGGCGACAACAAGGCGACGGCCACACGCATAGCGTCTGAAACTGGAATCGATGATGTTCGTGCGGAAATGTTGCCAGCCGACAAAGTCAGCGCCGTCGAGGATCTGATCAAGCGGTTTGGCACGGTCGCCATGATCGGAGATGGGGTCAACGACGCTCCGGCGATGGGACGGGCGTCTATCGGGATCGCGATGGGAGCGGCAGGCAGCGATGCGGCAGTGGAAGCGGCCGACGTTGCCCTGATGTCCGACGACCTTTCAAGGTTGCCGTGGCTCATCGAACATTCGAGGAGGACTCTCAGCATCATCCGCCAGAATGTCGTCGCGTCTCTGGGCGTCAAGGTGGTGTTTGTCATCCTGACGTTTTCTGGCCGTGCCAGTCTGTGGGCGGCTATCGCCGCTGACATGGGAGTGTCACTCGTGGTGATCGCGAATGCTTTACGTCTCCTGAGAGCAAAGGTCTGATCGTGGAGACTGCCAGCAAGGAGAAAACGGCAGCCCGCTCAGCGCATACACCATGGCTGATCGCGGGAGCGATTCTGCTGACGACGGCAGGATCGCTTGAGTGGCTGATGGCAAGCGCTCACGGCGTCTCCGTCACTTCCATCCATAAACACACGAACGTGCCTGGCGTGGTCCATATACTCGCAGCGCTGAGTATTCCGGCCAGCCTGTTTCCGCTACTCAGGAGGAGATCGGTCCTGCGGCCGTGGTCACTCGTGGCTGCCGCGATCATCGCGACCCTGCTGTTGATCGGTCTGACGCTGGCGGCAGGACTGCTGGCGTGGTTAATCTCCGCAACGATAATGATCTTGCGGCGTCGGTCGCCGAAGCCACGACGGGAGTTCACAGAGGATAGCCGCTAGAACTGACCCACGGCTGCGCCCACACAAGCCCGCGACGGTTTTGGCCGTGCTATTCACGTCGGCGGTTCTTTGCTTGGGCTATGCGTTGCTCGGGCTTCTACCCATGTTTAAGTTGCGGTTCCACTGTCCTCGCCATCAACCTCACGACTTCGTCGCTGCGCGCTCTGAAGCCATGCCGTTCTAAGTCGGCTCACGGGTTTGACCGAATCCAACGGTAGAGTGACTCCAAAGACGAGCAACTTGGTCCCGGCCATGACGACTTCGCCTTCGAGTTCCTCGCCTATCTTCACAGCGACCCGGATGGATCGAACGTTGTCGGGATGAATGAGACTGATGAGGCGCCGAGTTGGCAGTGTTCGCGCAGCCCAGGTGAGAGCAGCCAAAGCGGCTTCCGTCGCGAACCCAGCATTCCACCGTGAGCGTCGCATCAGCCACGTCAATTCAATTCCCGGCCAACCATCTGGCGCCCAGAAACCGACACGACCGACGACCTCACCGTTCAAACGGTCCTCGACGATCCAAGGACCAAAGCCCCTGAGGTGCCAGTGACCAACGAGCATTGCGATATTTCGCCAAGCCTGTTCTAGACCGACCTCGGACGGGACCCCGCCGAGGACGTACTGAGCGACGTCCGGATCGGAATGGATCTCTGCGAGAACCCTTGCGTCAGCTCCGTATGGACAACGTAGTCTGAGTCTTTGAGTCTCGATGGTCACCATTGGACCGTGCTCGCCAGCGTGTTCACTGAGACCGGAGTGGGTTCAACATCTTCGTTGCTAGCGTCATTTCAAGGGACATGCCATCCGGCGCCACGCAACGCCACTCCAGAAGTGACGAAGATCGATGGCCATAGCCGGACCACCCTTCGAGGTTGGGTAGCTCTCTACCCGGCCATCAGGGTGTTTGGGTAGTTCTTACCCTTGAGTCATTACGTCTGGTCTGCAGACATCTGCCGGAGGGGCTCATTGTTCTGGCTAATTCCCACGCTTACGAAAGGAGTCGAACGAACTGGAAGACGTCGACGCTTCGGGCCATCGACAATTGCCCTCGAAGGCTCGACGGAGGCGCAGTCAAGACCGTAGCCACGCACCGCGTGGGCCGAGCAAAGCGAGGAGTCTTGACGGCGCCGAGTCGAGCCACACTATGAGTTGGCGATGGCCCGCCTCGGCATGCACGACCGCTCGGCAAGGTGTGGATGCGGTCGTCGGTGCAATACTCACGCTGCGTACAGAGCGATGGTCTGGTAGCGGTCGGCGTCAGGTTCGTAGCGGCCTATTCTCAGCAATTGGTCGACGCGGCGACCGGTGCCGCGCCGCACGAGATGAAGGACGAGGCGAACGGCATCGGCGATCTGGTGCCGTACCGCGTGGTACGGCAGTTCGATACCGCTTTGCACGACACACGAAGCGAACCGCGCCAAGGCCTGCTCGGCTGAATTCGCATGAATCGTCGACAAGGACCCCGCGTGGCCGGTGTTCAAGGCTTGCAAGAGATCGAACGCCTCTCCGCTCCGGACCTCTCCTACCACGATGCGGTCCGGTCGATGGCGAAGTGTGGCGCGCAGGAGGTCGCGAATCGTCACAGCCGGCAACCCGGCTTGCTCTCGTCGTGCCTCGAACCGAACCAGGTTCGGCCGCTCGATCTGTAGCTCGGCCGTGTCTTCGATCAGGACCACCCGGTCATCGACCGGAAGAAAGGCGGCGAGCGCGTTCAGCAGCGTCGTCTTGCCCGTGCTCGTGCCGCCGCTGATCAAGACGTTCTCCCGGTTCTCAATGGCCATCCTCACCGCCGTCAGCACCTCTCTGGACATCGTGCCGATTCTGACGAGTTCTTCCGCGGTGAAGAAGTGCGTCTGAAACTTGCGAATCGTCAAGGTCGTCCCGCCGATGCTGCACGGAGGCAAGACCGCGGCCACCCGAGATCCATCAGGAAGCCTTGAATCGAGAATCGGCCTCTCCTCGGAGACGTCGTCGCCGAGCGCACGAGCAATGTTCTTGACCGCCACCAGCAGGTTGCGCTCCTCGAGGCGAACGTCGGCGACCTCGGTCACCACACCGTGGCGCTCGACGAAGATCCGGCTGGAGCCATTCACCATGATCTCGCTGACATCAGGATCCTGAATCAAATGCGCAATCGGACGGAGAAATGGCAGGATGATGTCAAAGCTCATCAGAGGTCTCCCTTGGCGACATGATCGAAGTAGCTGGTCTGGACCTTCAGGTAGTTCGGCTTGAGGTAGCAGAACATCGGAGGCAATGGGTTGAGGCCGTCATAGGGCAAGACGATCGCCTGGGCGTTTTGCAATTCGCCGAAGATCTTGGGTTGAAACACGTACTCGTACTGAAGGCTGTACGTCTTGGCCGCGCTGACTGTGGTTTTGTGCGCGGCTGGCCGGACGTTCAGGAAACTAATGCGGGCGTCCTGCCCCGCTTCTGTGATCGTGTAGCCCGGCTTGAGTCGCTCGACCTTGCCACAGAGATCGGCGGCCATCTGCGCGCTGAAGTCATCGGAGAGCGTCAGAAATATCTTCGTCCTCAGTCCTTGAAGGAGCGTTCTCCATGACTCTCCCGAGAGCGTCGATCGTAGCGAGCTGATGCTCTGGGTTGCGACGATGGGAATGCACCGGGCCTGACGCGCCAGGGAGAAGAACTTCTCGTCGCCAGAGGGCTCGTTCTCACCCGTCGTGGCGAACGCCTGGTACTCGTCGCAGACGAACAGCACGGGACGCTGACTGCGTGACGCGTCCACGTCCAAGCGATTGACCCGGCCGAGGACAGCCCGTTGGAAGTCCTGCTTCAGCATGGTGCCCAGGGCTCGAGCCAGGCCAGGATTCATGGCGATCGGGAAATTGAGTGCGACGACCTTGCCCTGTTCGATCAGGTCCGAGAGTGGCGGCAGCGGCGTGCCGTGAACGCCGTCTGCATTGCACGCGGGATCGTAGGCGTCTTTCGGTGGGCAAAATGTGCGCTTCACCCGAGGGTTGTCGTCGAACAGGGATAGGAAGACGCTGATGCCCTCGACGATGGACGTGCGCAGTTTGGGCTCAATACGCATCCAGTCGTCTTCAAACCACCGTTTCACAGCCTCGAAGCGAGCAACCTTATCGACATGCTCGGGTGTCCGAGCCGGATCGGCATCGCCCCACGGAATTCCTACGGTATGTAGGGCTTCCTCAAGCTCTGCCGACCACTCGGTCGACGTCGTGCCTCCAGACCTGTCGTCTTCCCATGTCCAGCCGCTCGGAAATGCGCTCTCCGCATAGTCGTTCTTGTCGACAATGACGCGCCGTCGAACGGACTTGAAGCGCAGCTCTCCTTCCTCGATCCGGGCACGCAGCTTGTCGGGATTGATGGCGTGCTCGTACACCTGGAAGAGCGTGACGTAGTCATCGAGGACCTGATGCAGCAGGATGATGAATTTGACTAGGTTCGTGCTGGCCTGCTGCCAGAACGGCTCCTTGCCTCGACCGAAGAGGTTAGTCATCAGCGTGGCGATGCCGTAGGCAAGGGCGTAGGCATCCAGATCGTTATGCAACGGGTTGTACAGATAGGACGAGTCGAGACCGACCTCGATGTAGTCGTCGCCTCGGCCCTGACGCTGCAGGATGTCCCGCACCTGTCGGCAGAAGTCACCCTTGACCTCAAGGACGAGGCCTGCCACCTTGCGCGAAGGCTCGCCGGCCCGGTAGGCGAGCAACTGCTCGACGTAGGGGTACATGCAGGCCGACGTTTTGCCCGATCCGATGGCCCCCACGACGAGCATGCCGGTGTAGAGACCGCGTTCAGGAATGACGAGCCACGACGGCTGGGCGGATCGTCCTGGCGTTGTGCGGTGATGCTGCTCGCCGAGCACCAGGAAGAGGTCCTGCCGAGTCTCGGGCGGAGGATACGGCGGCAGATCCGCGTAGACCGGACGTCGGTCTCTTCGCGCGACAAAGATGTACAGGAAGGACAGCACGGCGCTGGCCACAAAGAATGGCGTGGTGAACCACAGCGTGGCGTACGTGTACGTGAACATGGCATGGATGCTGGGTCTGGCGATGCGGATCATGTCGAGTAGCGCGTTGTCGTGCGGGAATGGATACACGCGGAGCCCGACGGCGCCGGCGAGCGCGCTCGCGGCGAGACTCAGAAGCAGTCGATACTCGGCTAACAGTCGCATCGGCACGGGGCTACCCCTGACGCGGCAGTTGCCCCGCTGCCGCGCCGTTTCGCGACCTACGTGTCGCTGGGCTGACAATCTCGAGCGGATGTTCGGTGCGCCACGCCAGAAACTCGCGATCCTTCACGATGGTGGTTTCGATCAGCTGGTTGAGCACGTAGTCCGCGGTGTCGCCGATGAATCGCGCGTAGAGCACGAGCGCGTCCCGGTTCGGCTCCTGCAGACGGCCGATGTGCCGCACGATTCGAACACGATGTGTGCGTGGCTTGATGATGGGCATTGGCGTGCTCTCCTTGTCCAGTTCGAGATGTGAGCCGGCTACTCAACTCGGCGCGGGTCTGACACGACAGAGACCATCGACAGGGCATTCCGTGTGATCGGGCTCGGACACCGTGGGCGAAGGGGGAGCGACCTCGCCGGCAGGCGTCGCGAAGCGACGCCTGGGCGCGCCCGAAGGGCCGCCAGGCGGGGTCGCTCCCCCTTCGCCCACGACCCTGCGCCTTGCCTGCTAGGCGCCCGG
>Ga0210380_10001256_pt1 | contig 10499 bp, 8 predicted proteins | sample PLM4_5_coexredo_FD_155476 | JGI IMG/M metagenome (GOLD analysis project Ga0210380, IMG submission 155476) | Groundwater sediment microbial communities from an aquifer in East River, Colorado, USA - PLM4_5_coex redo | ecosystem: Environmental > Terrestrial > Soil > Riparian zone | place: USA...
CAGCGGAGTCGGCGGCGGTACGATCAACACGCTCGAGTATGGAATGTGGGTGGTGTTGGACGGAACGGTGCTCGAGTGCCGGATCCATGTCGATAGCCTCGGCAACGAACGGATCCTCGGCCGCGATGTGCTCAAGTGCCTGGACGTGCTGTTCCGCGGTCCTGCCGCCGAAGTCATCATCAATCCCTGATCGGGTCATCCCATGACGCGCCTTTTTGCATTTTCATCCGCGATGATCCTGGCCGTGGCCGCGTGCCTCATTCCCTGTGCCTCCGCCCAGCCGCCGGCGCCGGCGGAAAAAGCCGTGCTCGATGCCGAAGCCGAGCGCGTCGCGGTCGTGGCGAAGATCGCTCCCGCGGTCTGCGCCGTGTGCATCTATGGCGGGCAAGCCATCGGTTCCGGCGTCGTCATTGACCCCGAAGGTTACGCCCTCACGAACCACCACGTGACGCAGCCGGCCGGCTCGATCATGCAGTGCGGCCTCGCCGACGGCCTGCTCTACGATGCCGTCATCGTCGGCCAGGACAAGATCGGCGACGTCGCCCTCGTCAAACTTATCCCCAAGCAGGAAGGCAAGCCCTTCCCGTTCGTGCAACTCGGCGACTCGGACAAGGTGAGGATCGGAGACTGGTCGCTCGCCATGGGCAACCCGTTCTCCATCGCGCTCGACTTCACCCCCACGGTCACGTACGGACTCGTGTCCGGCACGAACCGCTACGAGCCGATGGGGAGCCGCCCCGGCATCAGCGAATACACGGACTGCATCCAGGTCGACACGTCGATCAACCCGGGCAACTCCGGCGGGCCGCTCTTCAACATGAAGGGCGAACTCATCGGCATCAACGGCCGCATCAACTTCGAGAAACGCGTCCGCATCAACTCCGGCGTCGGCTACGCCATCTCGATCAACCAGATCAAGAACTTCCTCGGCCACTTCTACGCGGGAATCGACACGGACCACGCGAGCCTCGGCGCGATCGTGGGCACCGCGGACGAGTCGAGCGATCTGCAGAAGATGGTCGTGAAGCAACTGCTCGAGGATTCGGACGTGGCGCGTCGCGGCGTGCTCGAAGCCGATCGTGTGCTGAACTTCGCGGGCCGCAAGATGACGAGTGCGAACATGTACAAGAACATCCTCGGCACACTGCCGCGCGACTGGCGAGTGCCGTTGACGGCACAAACGGGCAACGCGCGGCCGCGGGAGGTGCTTGTCCGGGTGCAGAACATCACGCCGGGGGAGAAGCCGCCGGCGCCCGGCACGCCGCCAATGCCTCCCGGCCCGATGCCGGTCCCCGGCCCCGCGCCTAAGGGGCCGACGACGAGCGGTTCACCGGCCGCCAAGTTCCTCAAGCAGAAGACCGGATACGTCAACTTCTACTTCAATGAAGTGCAGCGCGACAAGGTGCTGGCCGCGGCCAGGAAGCACGGCGACTTCACCACCGTGGCCGGCGCCTGGACCGCCGAAGGCAAATACGACCTCGGAGAGCGCAAGGGCGACGTCAAGTTCGAGATCAACGAGAAGAGCGCCGATCCCTTCGTGAAACTCGGGATGAATATCGAGTTCGCGCTGCACCCGTTCGAGAGCGGGCTCACGCCGCGCGCCGCCGCGGAACCGATCGGCTCCGGCGGGCTCATGATGGCGCTGTACCACTACCACCGCTTCCTCACCGTCGGGTCGAAGGGCTTCGAGGGCGAGTTCGTTCACGCCGGGTCCGAGCCGTTCTACCCGTACCCGGCGGACGGCAGCGCTCCGAAGTCCCTCGCCGAACTCCGCGTCGATACGAACGTGATCCGCACCAAGCACGGCTCCGTGACCTGCAAGTGGTACTTCGCGAAGTCAGACGGCAAGCTGCTCGGCTTCGAGACGTACCTGGCGAAGGACACCGACCCCTGCGAAGTGTATCTGCACGACTACAAAGACGCCGGCGGCGGGCTGATGCTGCCGCACCGGATGGAAGTCCGCTTCGGCGACAAGCGCTACGGTTATCTCAACATCGCGAAATACAACCTGAAGTGACCCACATATGCGAATTGCATCACTTGCTCTACTTCTGCTCGCGCCCGGCTTCGCCTCCGCCGCTGACCCGTTCGATAAGATCTGCGACGAGGTGAACACAAAGATGGTGAAGCTGTTCGGCGCGGGCGGCTTCTCGCGCCTGAACAACTTCGGCACCGGCATCATTATTTCGAAGGACGGCCACATCCTCACCGTGGCCAGCCAGCTGCTCGATACGTCGGATCTGGTCGTGCACCTGTACGACGGTCGGCGGCTGCGGGCCGAAGTCATGGTCATCGAGCAGGAACTGGACGCCGCGATTCTCCGCATCCGCGTCGAAGGAAAGAAGCCCGAAGAGCCTACCGGACTCGATCTGCCGTTCTTCGATTTCGCCGAAGCCGCGAAGCGGCCCTCCGCGTCGCCCGGCGACTGGATCCTCGGTTTCACCAATCAGTATGAGATCGCGCTCCGCGACGAGCCCCTGAGCGCCCTGCGCGGCGTCATCGCCGCCCGCACCAAACTCTCCGGCCGCGTCGGCGTCTTTGATTTCCCCTACAACGGCGACGTCTACGTCGTCGATCAGATCACGAACAACCCCGGCGCCCCCGGCGGTGCGCTCACCACCCGCGACGGCAAACTCCTCGGCGTCATCGGCCGCGAGATCAAGAACAACCAGACCGAGACCAATCTCAACTACGCTATCCCGGTGAACGCCGCTGTCACGGTCACGGTGCGGGTGAAGGAAGGCGACAAGGACGTGGAGAAGACGCTGAACATCAGCTTCCCGGACTTCGTGGCCCGCGGGATGAAGGGCGAGTACAAACCGGCCCCGCGCGACAAGAGCGTCGTGAAGGGCGAAGGCGGCTGGACGGGCCTCGTGTTCGTGCCGAACATCCTGAGCCGCACACCGGCGTACGTGGAAGCGGTGATCCCCGATTCGCCCGCGGCGAAGGCCGGCTTCCGCCCGGATGACCTGATCAGTTTCGTGGACGGCGAACCGATCGCGAGCATCACGGCGTTCCAGGAATACCTGCGGGCGCACACGCGGCCGGGCACGACGATCCGCGTGGACGTTCGCCGCGGCGAAGCGCTGACGACGATCGTGCTGCCGCTCGGGAACCATCCCCCACGGCCGGTCGTACCTGTGACCCCGCCGCCTCCGAAGAAGTGAGAGGATCGCGCATGGCGATGGCGACGCGATTGATGACGGCGGAAGAGTTCATGCTGCTGCCCCGACCCGCGGACGGCAGCAAACAGGAACTCGTGCGTGGAGAGGTTGTAGTGATGGCACCACCACCGAACTGGGAACACGGTCGAATCGCAGGTAACGTTTATTTCGCAATCAGACTCTATCTCACTCGCAATCCAATTGGCGAGGTCGTCGTTGAGAGTGGTGTGATCGTCGATCACGATCCAGCGACCGTACGCGGGCCGGACGTCAGTTTCATGAGCAAGGATCGGCTCCCTCAGGATGATCGCATGAATCGGTACGCTGAATACTCGCCCGATCTTTGCGTGGAAGTTCTCTCGCCTTCGAACTCTCGCTCTGACATTCGCGACAAACTCGCTGAATACTTCACTGGCGGGGCGAAGCTCGTTTGGGTGGTCGACCCGGACGACCGTTCGGTGACCGTGTACCAGAACGCCCAAGAAGGACGCGTGCTGCACCAGGAGACTTCGATCGACGGCGGGGATGTGCTCCCGAACTTCACCTGCCCCGTCGCGGACTTCTTTCGATGAGCGTAATCAACTATTTCGCGAGGTTGAACTCCGAGCAGCTGGAGTCATGGCAGCGATTGCGCAGTCCTTTCGACAATCTCCCTCAAGGCGTGGAAGTCATCGATCTCGACAAAGCGACTGATGTGATCGCATGGCTGCTTTCGCCGGGCAAGCGGATTGAGCAGCTTCACTTCGCTCAGCAGATGGCTGAGATGCTCGGAGACGAGGTCGTCGCGACTCCATTGCCTCAGATGCCGGAGGTACCGGACGAGTTCTCTGTTGCAATTGAAGGTCGCGGGCCGAATCGAACCGAACTCGCCGGTGTCGACGCTTGCCGGTTCGATCCGAAGGAAGTGAAGGACATCGCGGCTTTACTTGTGAGCGTGAGCGAATCGGATCTGCGAACGAAGGCGGATTACAAACTGATGGATACGGTTTGCCTTCCGGTCGAGTACTGGCAGGAAGAAGGTGATCAGACGATGGCGGAGTACATACTGCCGAACTTTGCGAAATTGAAGCAGTTTTACGTTGCTGCCGCGAAGTCCGATCAAATTGTTCTCGTGTGGGCGAGCTAACTCTACGGACACCGTTCGAACAAGGGCTGCCATCATGAAGCTACTCCGAATCGTTCCACTCGCATTCTTCGCTCTGATCGCTGTTCCGGCCGCGGCGCAACAGCCGGACGTGAACGCGGGCATCGAAGCCGCCATGAAGGCGTCGATCGCGAAGGCCGCGCCGGCCATCGTGAAGATCGAGACGGCCGGCGGCCTGGACGTCGCCACCGGCGGCGCCCCGAAGAAAGGCGGCCCGCCCGGCAAGGGAATCGCCGTCGGCACCGGGGCCACCACCGGCGTCATCGTTGATGCCGAAGGGTACGTCGCCACCAGTTCGTTCAACTTCGCCAACAAGCCCACGGACATCTTCGTCACGGTTCCGGGCCGGCCGACGCGGTTCGTCGCCAAGGTCGTCTGCACCGATCAGACGCGCATGCTCACGCTCCTCAAGATCGACGCCAAGGACCTGCCCGTGCCGGTGGCGATGCCGAAGAAGGACGTGAAAGTGGGCCAGTGGTCGCTGGCGCTGGGCCGCACGCTGGACACGAACCTCGAGCATCCGCCGTCCGTGAGCGCGGGAATCGTCAGCGCGGTGAACCGCCTGTGGGGCAAGGCCTTCCAGACCGATGCGAAGACCTCGCCGAGCAATTACGGCGGGGCGCTTGTCACCATCGACGGCCGCGTGTTCGGCGTCATCATCCCCGCTTCCTCCCGCGGTGAAGGCGAGACCTCCGGGTTCGAGTGGTACGACTCGGGTATCGGCTTCGCCATCCCGCTCGAAGACATCCTCGCCAAGCTGCCGGACATGAAGAAGACGGCGACGCTGCGCCGCGGGTTGCTCGGCATCAACCCGCAGAGCCCGGACCAGTACAACTCGCAGCCGGTGATCGGCGCGATCCAGCCCGATTCCGCCGCCGCCCGCGCCGGACTCAAGGTCGGCGACAAACTCGTCTCCATCGACGATAAGCCGACTCCGAACTTCTCCACGGTGCAGCACATCCTCGGACCGAAGTACGAAGGCGACGTGGTGAAACTGAAGGTCAGCCGCGACGGCAAGGATTTGGACTTCGACAAGGTCGCGCTGCTCGGCACCGCGACCGCGTACGTGAACGCGTTCCTCGGCATCCTGCCGATGCGGGATGAAGCCCAGGACAAGCCCGGCGTGGTGATCCGCTTCGTGTATCCCAACAGCCCGGCGGCCGCGGCCGGGCTGAAGGAAGGCGACCGCATCATGAAGCTCGGCCCCGCCGCCGCGATGCAACTCGCCCCCGTCCGCAATCGCGAGACGCTCGCCTCCACGCTCGCGCAATTCAACCCCGGCACCGACGTGAAGATCGAAGTGAAGCGCAAGGAAGGCGAGAAGACCGAGACCGTGACCGCGAAGCTTGCGATCCTGCCGGAAGCGGTTCCGGAGAAACTGCCGATGCCGTCCTCGCTCGGCAAAGCGCTCGAAGGCGGGCCGAAGAAGAAGGACGACCCGTTTGGCGGCCCCAAGAAGGGCGACAAGAAAGAGAAGGTCGCGACCGGCTTCCTCGAGCGCGTCGACGAGGCCCTCGGCCGCCAGTACTGGCTCTACGTACCGGACAATTACGACGCCAACGTCTCGCACGGGCTCATCGTGTGGTTCCACCCGGTGGGCAAGGCGAAGGACGGCGAGGTGATGGCCCGCACCTTCCGCGAGTTCTGCGAGGACAATCACTTCATCATGATGGGGCCGAAGGCGAACAGCCCGGACGGCTGGCTGCCGAGCGAAACCGAACTCATCGTGACCGACGTGCGCAAGGTGCTCGGCCAGTACACGACCGACAAGAGCCGGGTTGCGGCGCACGGCATGGGCAACGGCGGCCAGATGGCGTTCTACGTGGCGTTCAACGCCCGCGATGTGTTCCGCGGCGTGTTCACCCTCGGCGCCACGCTCGGCACCTCGCCCAAGGACAACGTCGCCAACCAGCCGCTGTCGTTCCACATGTCCGTGGGCGACAAGGACCCCGCGCTCAAGGACGTGGAAGCCGGCAAGCAGGCGCTCCAGGAGAAGCGATTCCCCGTGATCTACCGCCTGATGAACGAGAGCGGCAAGGAATACTACGACGTGAAGCTCTTCACCGAAGTGCTGAACTGGCTCGACTCGCTGGACAGGATCTGACGACGTCCGCTTGCCGTTTCGCGTCGCGAAACGGCAAGCGATTCACAGTTCACTACTACTTCAGTTCCACGCTCCAGTAGGCGTTGTCCAGGAACGACTGCCAGGAGTGGTACTTCTTCTGCGTCAGTTTCAGGTTGAGCATGGGGCTGCGGCGCGGCTTCTCGGGCCGGCGGATCAGCGTCATGTTCGCCTGCCGCGGGGTCCGGCCGCCCTTGCGGACGTTGCAGTCCACGCACGCGCACACGATATTGTCCCACACCGTGCCGCCGCCCTGGCTGCGCGGCACCACGTGGTCCAGGCTCAGTTCGCTCGTCGGGAACTTCTTCCCGCAGTACTGGCACTGGTTGTGGTCGCGGGCGAAGATGTTTCGCCGGTTGAACTTCACCGTCTGCTTCGGCATCTTGTCGTAGCTCAGCAGGCGGATCACGCGCGGGGCCTGAATCTCCGCGGTCGGCGTGCGGACCCAGTCGTCGTCCTCCTTGCGGAAGTTCTGGGCGCGGAACTCGGAGAGTTCACTCCAGCTTTGGAAGTCGTAGGTGGCGAACGAGCCGTCCTCGAGGCTCACCACTTCCGCGATGTCCTTGCAGAGCAGGCAGAAGGCCCGGCGGACGGAGATGATGTGCACGGCGAGGAACGTCTTGTTCAGCACGAGCACGCTCGCGTCGAGCGCCGAGTAAGCGCCGGCATTCATAGCGGAGGGCCCTTCAAGTAGGAGGCTGCCCGGCAGTTTCTCCACCCGCCGGTTTCACACGGACGCGCAGCCTCGCGGCAAGGTTCAGCTTTCACATCATAACGGGGAAGTAAAGGCCCCCGCAAGCCGCCGCCGGCTCGGCTTCACGGATTCTCCATATCCGTTGGCGGGTGCCAAATAACGAGAGGACGGCCAATTGGATTGGCTCACCAGTCGGCGCCGAGAGGGTTGCCGTCGTTGCCGTTGATCGCGTTCTTCAGGGTGTCCGCGGAGAGCGTCTTCAAATCCAGGTAGCGGGTCGAGCCATCGCAGAGCAGGGCGAGCGGCTTCTCTCCGAACGCCTTGCCGAACTTCGGAAGGTCGTTCTTCGGGTGGAAGTGCATGTCAGCCGGCTTCGTCCAGGGAACCGCCGCGGTCGCTTCCACGCACCAGATCGTGTTCGAGGTGCCGTCCGGGACGGTCTGTATCTTGTACGGGCCGTCGATCACGGCGCCGTTCCCCGTGAAGCCCTGATACACCGTGTACCCCTTCTTCACCTTCACCCGCGGCGAGTCGTACACCGTGGGCATCTTCTCCAGCAGCTTGAGGTTGTCCGGGCTGTCCCACGGCTCGTCGAGTTTGAACTGCTTGTACAGCGTATCCTCTTCGAGGTAGGGGAGCACGAGGACGCGCCAACTCAGGAGGGGCTTGCCGTCCTTATCGAGGATGTTCCGCGGGAGCTTGTCGATTGCCGAGGAGTAGTTGTGAACGGAGAGGCCGATCTGCTTGAGGTTGCCCGTGCTGGTGTGGCGGATCTGCTGCCGCTCCGCCTCGGTGGTGGGAATGGCTTCCTCCGTGTCGGCGAGCTTCGGCTTCACTCCCGGCGGCACGGGCGCGGCCCAAACCGCGGTCGCCAGGGCACTGAGGATGGTTCCGAGGATCGCGGATCGCAGGGTGGCGCTCATCTCGAAGTCTCCTTCAAGGTCGCGAACGGCCTCGGAGATTCTATCAGTCGCCGCGGAGCTTGAGGTTCAGCTGCGCGAGCTTCTCGCGGACTTCGGTGAGCGAGGTCATACCGAAGTTCTTCGCTTCCAGCAGTTCATCGGCGGTGCGCTGGCAGAGTTCGCCGAGCGAACCGATGGCGAGCCGGTTCATGCACTTCCGCGCCCGCACCGAAAGGTTCAGGTCGCTCACCGGCTTGTTGAGCACGGCCTGCTCTTCGGGGCTGAGGTTCTGCTGCGGGCGGTAGCGGAACTCGTACTGCTGCCCCTGCTCCATCGACTGCCCGATGCGAAGCTGCTTCGCATTCATGATGGCGCGGATCTCTTCGAGCGAGGTTTCGCCGAAGTTCTTGCTCGCGAGCAACTGCGGTTCCGTCACGCGAGTGAGGTCGCCGAGCGTGCGGATGTTCATCCGTTTGAGGCAGTTCCGGCTCCGCACGGAAAGCTCGAAGTCCGTGATCGGCACTTCCATTACCTGGCGGAACTGCGTGCTGATCTGCTCTTCTTCCGGCGAGTAGTACATGGAGAGCGAGGCTTCCGCGTCTTTGACGAAGAGCTTGGCGCGTTCGTCCACGGGGTCGGCTTTCTGGAGCCGGCGGTAGCAGTCAGTGGCCTTGTCGTACTGTTCGTTGTCTTCGTATAGGACGCCGAGGTTGTAGAGGACGCCCTTGCCGATGGGCGGGTACTTGAGGCAGCGTTCGTAGAAGCCGATGGCCTCGTGGTCGTTGCCCTGGAGGTCGTTGAGGAAGCCGAGGCGGAACAGGGCGCCGGCGTGGCGCGGTTCGAGTTCGACGGAGCGTTCGTAGTGCTTGGCGGCACGGGGCGTGTCCCCCTCGGCCTCGGCGATGCCGCCTTCCTGGTAGTAGAACTCGGCATTGTGAGCGGCGGCGTCCTTGAGTTTCCCGAGGACCGTTTTGGCTTCGCTCAGTTGGCCCTGGAGGCGGAGCACGCCGGCCCGCTGGAGGTGCACCTGCTGCGCCGCGTATCCGGATTTCTCGGCCTTCTCGAAGGAGGCCATCGCCTCCTTGTATTCGTGGCGATTCACATACGCCTGGCCGAGGTAGAAGGCGGCGAGCGGCCCCTCGGACTTTTCGAGGTGCTCGACGGCCGAGCCCATGTGCCCGAGGAAGTAGTGGGCGATGCCCAGCTTCAGGTGCACTTTCTTCTGCTGGGCGCCGGCGGCGACCGCGAGCCGCTTGTTGAGAATGTCGATGATCTCGCGGAGATTGCGGACCTGCGGGCCGCCCTGGGCGAGCCCCTCGCGGAGCTTGGAGATCATGCCGCCTTCGAAGTCCTCGCGCTCGACGAGCAGCGCGCGCAGATCGATCATCGGTTCCGTCACGGTAAACCTCGAACTCAGGAGCCGGGCCTTGCCGCGCGTCGGCCGATCGCGCGAGATCCGGCAACTTCAAAATGCAGGCCGAAGAAGGGCAATATAGCGGAAGGAGCGGCAGAGTGGCAAGAGCGGGAGCGCGGTCGGGTGATTCCTGGACTCACCCCGAGGGCCGCTGTTACAAACGGTCATCGGTTCGACTCGCAGGTCTGCCGATATGAGATCCCCCTTCGTGCGACTCCATTCGAGATCGTCTGGGGCGCCGAGTGCGAGATTTCAGTTATCGTCTTCGTCGTTCATCACGGGCGGGTTGTTGCCAGGATTCATTGGCCCGGGGTCGCGATTGCGGTCGCGTTTTCTCTCCTTGCGCGTCTCGACGGGCTTGTCGTCGTCTTCGACGCCGGTGTCCTTGCCGCCGCCGGCCGAACTCGCCGCGACCACGATGAATCCGATCAGGATGATGTTCGCGACGAAGCAGAGCACGTTCACCACGCCCGAGGATACGTTCGCCTCCCAGACATCGAGATCGAAGAGCGTCATGAAGATGCCAAAGCAGATGAAACAGCTGATGGGGAAGACGACGAATCCCGGCAGTCTCATCCAGTCGCCGATGCACATGATTCCGTTGGAGACGAAGGTGATGGCCGCCAGTTTGAGTATCGCCGGGCCGAGCCGGCCGTACTCGATGCCGACGACCATGCCGAGGAGCATGAGCCCGGCGATCACGAGCGGGACGAAGATCACGACGAAGGCGCAGACGATTCCCAGAGTCACGATGCCGTTGATCGTGGAAACTCCAAACGCGCCGACGACGGTCATCACGAAGCCGATCGCGAGCACGACCGCGGGCATGACCCACTCGAAGTGGCGGAGTGCGGCATCCCGCGACTCTTGATCCCGATCGACCTTTTCAAGCAGTTGCTGGGACAGCTTGTCGACCTTCTTCTTTTTCTTCTTGCGCGGCTTCTCGGAATCCGGGTCGCGCTCCTCGGATTTCTCCGGCTCCGGGTCGGCGCGGCGGGCCTTCTTCGGCGCGGGGACCGCCGGACGGACCCCGGAGGGTTGCGCCTTCTTCGGGGCCGC
>Ga0210380_10001257_pt1 | contig 10491 bp, 4 predicted proteins | sample PLM4_5_coexredo_FD_155476 | JGI IMG/M metagenome (GOLD analysis project Ga0210380, IMG submission 155476) | Groundwater sediment microbial communities from an aquifer in East River, Colorado, USA - PLM4_5_coex redo | ecosystem: Environmental > Terrestrial > Soil > Riparian zone | place: USA...
AGGAGTCAAGAGATGCCGGTATTCATGCTGGAGACGCCGCCTCGCGGCGCAGCGCATTTCTCTCGCCCGTAGTCTGGATGCTCGCACTCATCGTGGGGATGGGAGGTTTCGGACAGTTCACCGTGACATACTTCGTGCCCAGCGTTGCAAAGTCGTTATACGGCCTCGACGCCAGGGCAGCGGGCGTTATCATCAGCACCGGATATTTGACAGCCATCATTGTGAATCTTATCGTCGGGTTGCTGACCGACCGCTTCAACAAACTGATCGTGCTCGGCGGCATTTTTGTTTTGCTGGCGATGGCATCGGCATCGATGACGATCGAACACCAGACCGTGTTCCGAATGTCCACCGCAGCCGTCATCGGCCTCGGTTTCACCGCGGCGAATCAACTGTACGGACTTGCCGGCAGCGTGATGCCGCGGCGCGAAGCGGCCAACGCAATGGGAGTGGTCAGTCTCGGCGCCGGTTTGTTCGGGTATTTCGGCCCGCAGATGCTGGGTATCCTGCGCGACTGGACCGGGTCGTTCAAGGCAGGTTTCTATATGGTCGCAGGAGCAGACGTCATCACACTGGGACTGATCGTTCTGCTGTATCGTTCGATTGGTCCGACAACGAATCGTGGCGCACAACCCGTTCCGTCAACCGATTAAAAGGCAACCGACTAAAAGGAGACACATAACCATGCTCCGACACTTACTGATATGCACAGGCGCTCTCGTCGCACTGACTCTCTGCCTCTCGGCTCAGACGTCACCGGTACGCGCTACCGGAAATCAGCACCGGCAATACGTGTTCGCACCGACCGGGCAGCAGATGCCCTATCGTGTTTTTGTGCCTCCGACCTGGGACGGCAAGGCATCGCTGCCGATTATCCTGATGCTGCACGGCGCGGGCGCGGACGAGAACTCCTACATGAACCAGAATGACGGCTTGCTTCCGAAACTGGCCTCGCAACACGGTTACATCGTCGTTACGCCGTTCGGCTTCACGGCAATGGGCGCATACGGGAATCCACTTCGCCTTCCGGCGGTGTTTGGGGAATCGGCAGCTGCCGCAACGCAGCGCGCCGCCGTTACACCGGTACGTCAGCGGGAATTGAATCTGAGTGAACTTGAAGTGATGACCGCTCTCGAAGTCGTCACGGAAGAGTACGGCGCCGATCGGTCTCGCACGTTTCTGGTGGGGCATTCGATGGGCAGCGGCGGCGCGTGGCACCTGGCCGCGAGGTATCCCGATCGTTGGCGTGCCGTAGCGCCGATGTCCGGGCCGTTTGTCGATGTCACCACATATCCGTTTGATCGAATCAAGAAGCTACCCATCTTCATGACCGAAGGCACTGGAGCGACGCCGTCGCTCGAGGGCAGCCGAGCGATGGCGAAGTACATGCGCGAAGGCGGCTTCGTGTTCGAATACCTCGAGGTCGATGGCAACCATGGAACCATGGTGCCGATGGTTTGGCCTCGCGTGTTTGAGTTCTTTAATCGCTACAAGTGATTCCGGGCCAAAAGCGAACGCGGGGTACACGACTCCCCTCCTGGAACAGGAGGGGACGGCGAGCGTAGCGAGCCGGGGAGGTAGACAAGTTCAAACAGAGAATTAGTTCGGGACTTGACCTACCACCCCGGCCTTCGGCCACCCCTCCTGTGCCAGGAGGGGAATCGGCTTGCACATTTTCAAAACGACCCGTACGACAGGCCCCTCAAAAGCTCAACCGCAGCGAGCCCTGGAATGAACGGCCTCCGGTCTTATCTGTCGTGACCAACCCGAAATTCGCGCTATTGATGGAGTATGTTGGCCCACCGATCTGAGGGTGGTTGAGCACATTCGTCGCATCCACACGCACCTGGATCGATCTCTTTTCGTCGATCCGGAAAGTCTTGCCGAAGTTTGCATCGAATCGATAGATCCCGGGAGACTCGACTGTGGTGAGCCCCAGATTCCCCTGCTTCCCAGGCTGGGGATTGACCAGCAGGTATTGCACGGTCTGTGTCCCAACCGTCACGGATCCCGGGGTACCGGGCGCAACGGCCTGGGCAACTGCATTGAGTCCACAGTTGACGGAGCCCAGGCTGAAACCGGTCGGATCCACGACATTCCGCGTGAGCGCGCACTGAGGGTCCGGCACGATCAGATACGGACTGGGATTGCCGAAGTAGAATCCCTGATTTTTGGATCCATCCCATTGCATTTCGCCACTACGCACATCCCAGGGACCGACAACGTCGGGTTGCGCCGTGCCGGCGTAGTTCATCGCAGCGGCCGTCACGGAGCTTGGCGTTCCACTCGACGCGTTGTAAATGACGCTTGCCTGCCAATGTTCGACCAGACGCGCCACCCAACCGGTGGAGTTCCCGAGCATGATTTTGTTCGGTCCGATCGGCAATTCGAATGTGCCGTTCGTCCGCAAGTCATGCGTCAGTGAACTGAACTGTCTCGCATAGTCGGCCTGGCGGTTGAGAGGATCGGCATTCCCGGATCCGGGCGTTCCAAGATTTTTGGACCATGTGTACGTCGCTTGCACGCTCACTCCCTGAGTGGGGCGTGCAGTCACCTGGGCTTGCATCGAGTGATAATTCGATGACGCTGTATTGGTACGATAGTTGGCCGTGCCCAGTTGCGGATTCGGGAACAGGTAGTTTTCCGGGAAGCATCGCAACGGAATCACGGGGCCAGTGCCGACCGAAAAATTTGCCGAACCCGAACTGGCAATGCGATCACAGCCATTGCGCAGTACCCGGCCGCTCGGAGTGGGGAGAAGGGCCGTCGTTGAGACGAAACCGCCCGCTGTGGTGTTCGTCGCCAGGGCATTAGCCACCGCGAGATAGTTTCCGTTAATGAGACTCGTATTAAAGAGAGAACTTCTCCTTAAGTGCATGCCTCCGGTTTGATACACGCCACCGACTACCGAGCCAATCGTGCCATATCCGGCCACGCCCGCATTGAAATTCAATCCAGCGAGCATCTGCGTGAGCAGCAGGCCGCCTGGGCCACTGTCATCGCCGACGCGAGCCGCAGCCAGGGCATCCGCAAACTCCTTGTTGTTATAAATGTTGGAGAGATTGACATTGGTGTCGGCTTCCTGTTTCTTGCTGATCGTGCCGACATAACGGAGATCGACCGTGAACTTGCGGTTGATATTCCTGGTAACAGAGAGTGTAAAGTTCTCGACATATGGTGTCGCATACTCCGGTCCATAACCATAAATGACAGTAGCCGTTCGATTGTAAATGGGCAGTGTTCCACCGGGCACGGAAGGGCTGGTCGGCGCCAGGGGCACGATTCGCGGAATGTCTGCAATTGTGAGCGGCACCGTACTGGGAATTTGCGATGCCAAAGCCGCCTGGCCGAGAAGGATACTGGAGTTGCCTGGGACCGATCCCAGCACCGCAGATGTCCCGCCGCCTATCGTTGACGTGTTGCGGCCTGCACCGCCATAGGTCACCTGAAAGCCTCCACGGACGGAAGTCTTACCCTCGCCGAACCACGGTACCTGCCATGCAAACCCGATCGCAGGACCGAAATTGTTCAGATCGTTCTTGATGGCGCTCACGTTCGGATTAGGACTGTCCGGTCCGATGAAGTCCATCGTCGTCATGAAATTGGGATTGCAGGATGAAGCGGGCAGGTTTGCCTGCACGATTCCGCTCGTGCACTGGAGTGCATTTGCAGCGGAAGCGGTGTTTCCGTAGCCGCTGAGATACACGGGGTTCGCCGGCGGATTGAGCCAGTTGTCGAAAACTCCAGCGGTCGTGCTGCGGCCGACGCCAAACAGACCAACTCCAAGATCGTGAGGCGTGGTGGTAAAACCCTCCTGAATGTAAGGCGACGCGTAAAATTCCCACCGCAAGCCCAAATTCAAGGTGAGGTTTTTTGTCACCTTCCAGTCGTCTTTGACGAAGGCGTCACCCTCGTTGATGATAATGGTGCGGTAAATATCCGGTTTGGTAACGATGCTCTGCCATTTGGCTTCCTGGACGTCCTTGAATGAATCCATCCAGTAAAGCATGTTCACGCTATCCACCGTCCCCGACAATGTGTAGAGAAGATTTGCCGCATTGGTGCGGGAGGTGTCGAGAACATTGCTGCCACCGATGCCGATAACGGAAGTGCCGCCTGCTGCAATCGGAGCCAGAATTGGACCGGAACCGCCCTGTACCGACGGATACGCGTATGCAGGAACATTGCTATAAGCTTTGCTGGTTGTCGGACGATATTCTCCGCCAAACTTAAACGAATGCTTGCCCATGTTCCAGCTCAGCGTGTCGCCGTAGGTGTAAAGGATGCTCCGGTTACCGTTGTGCGATCCGGCGTTGCTATACATTGAATTCGCACCGGCATAGCTGTAAGTCGTGCCGGCAACGCCCGCATAAAACAGTGCAGGATAAACGGTGCCGGTTGACCGTGTGAATCCCGGATCTGCACCACCCGTAATGGGGCTGAGGATGTCATGCAATTCGTCGGAATGCACTTCCCACGCCAGGCGTCCCTGGGTGTCGTTGAATCGCATGCCCACTCGAGCTTCATTCACCAGATTCGAACCGAGAGTCGAAGTGAAATTCGTAGACAGGACATGTGGGTTCCGCGCGATGGTTCCGCTGTATCCGTTCGGCCAGTTCGATGACCCGGCATCCGCCATGTTCCGCTCCAGCGTATAGCTGACACTCAGTTTGTGATTGTTGGTGAAATTGTGGTCAACCTTGGCGTTGATTTGTTTTCGGTCGTTGAATTCTCCAGTCCCTTGTGTGGTCTGCACGCCGGCGTTGCCATTGGTTCCTCGCAACCATCGAACCGAAGCCGTATTCAAGCCGTCGGGATTCAGGTTGCCGCCGGTGGGCCGGCCAAAATAGTTCGCATGCGGCATGTTTTTCAAAAGCGCAGCATAGATATAACCGGTGCCGTCGATCGCGGGGCGATTCGGATCCCACGACGCTCCCGGTGAGGAAATAATCGTACCGCCTGCACAGTCCGCAGCGGTGAACGGCACCATGCCGCCGGTGTTGGAATCGATTCGCTGATTGCCAAACACGCTCCAGCACATCAGGCCGGCTCCGGAGTACGCGGTTCCTGTCGCATTCAACAAAGGCGCCGTCGGATTGCCGTAAACATCCACGGCGGGGGCTACGCGTGTGGTTGCGCTGGATGGAGTGACCGTCGCAGCAGTGTCGAATGTCGTTGGATTCCAGCCGTCGAAATAGCGAAAAATACCTTGCCGCGCGGTATCCGTCATCACGGCACCATCGACGAGGGTACGTTCCTTGTGGATTTGCTGATCCCATAACACGAAGAAGAATGTTTTGTTTTTGATGATCGGACCGCCATAGCCAACCGAGTATTCGTGATTGTTGAACCAGTTCGCCTTCGCTCCCGTGCGGTTATTGGACCAGGAATTGGGATCCAGCGCCGAATTCCGCACGTACCACGCTGCCGTACCCGTGTACTTATTGGTGCCGGAACGGGTCTGAATCTGAATTTGCGCGTTGCCGCGGCCTTGTTCTGCGTCCACGGGAGTGAGAATTAATCGGACTTCACCGACCAGATCCGGATTGATGGTGGTCGTGGAGTACACGCCGTTATTGAAGCGGCCATCGGTAACGCTGATTCCATCGCGCGTGGTATTGACCGAAGCTGCAGCGGTTCCGGCGAATGTATCAAACGCCGCGCCGAGCGCACTCTCGCGGTAACCCGGAAGGATGCGAACCAGATCCAGAATATTATTGCCGACCAGCGGTAGATTCGCGGCCCGGTCTGCGGTAAGGACTTCTCCGATTGACGCGGAAGTTGCCGCCAACAGGCTCTCGCTTGAAACCTCCACGTTCACAGAGGTTCCCGCTGCTCCGACCTCAAGAACAAAGTTTTGCCGCACCGGTACGCCCGCCCCCAGCTCGATTCCAGAGGCCGTCTTCGAAGTGAAGCCCGTCAGTTCCGCTTTGACACGGTACGTGCCTGGACTCAAGGCGGCAAAGTTATAAGACCCCGCCTCGTTGGTGATCGTGCGGTTTTCCACGCCGGTCTGAGTATTGATGGCGGTGATTGAAACGCCAGGGATCAACGCCTTGGATGCGTCCTCCACGGTTCCCGAAATTGCGGAATTCACCTGCGCGTTCGCAGCCGTGGAAAGCGCGAGGCTGATGAAAAACACGGCTAAAAACGTTCCAAACAGTCGGCTGAAAATCTTCATGGTCGTAACACTCCCCCTCAAATACACGGTTTCCGAGATGCGGGGAAGATATCGGTCGTTTCGAATGGACTCCAATACTTTGCTCTAAGTCGCAGCGCCTATTACTGGATATTCGGGCCGCTATCGATTCGTGATTTTTCGGGCAACCAGCCAATCGGAGAGCCGATCGGTCCAGGTATCCACCGGGAGACCACGTTTCGACATGCCGAAGCCTGCGCTCACACCGTCGTAAACATGAATCTCGGCCGGCTTGCCGGCCGCCTTCCACGCCGCAAACAGCGCCAGACAGCCGTTGGTTACATTGAAGTGTGTCGAGCCGACCGCGATGAACAGAGGGGGCGCGTTTGCCGAAAGGTTGACGTCCATGAGCGAGGGGCCATAGAGCGAAATGAGAAAGTCCGGTGACGCATCGGTACGCTCCGCGAGCGCCGTTCCGATTGCAACTCCACCGCCCGCCGAAAAGCCCATGATGCCGACTCGCGCCGGATCCACGCGCCATGCAACGGAGTTGCGCCGAATGAGCTTCAACGCCTGCTGCGCGTCGGCGATCGCCATGCGCAATACTTCGGCCAATGCCGGATCGTCCGGCTCCGGATTGGCGTTCGCATTACGGATCTGCAATTCCTGACGAGTTCCCGCGGCGCCGGGCGCAGCCCCACGGCCTCGCGTTCCAGCAGGGCCGGCCGAACCGGCCTGCAGTGTCCGGTACTTCAACACGAATGCGGCGATGCCTTTGGTGTTCAACCATTCCGCCGCTTTGACGCCTTCATTGTCGAAGCCCAGAGCGCGCAGCGCTCCGCCAGGCGCGATGACGATACCTGCACCGGTTGCAATGGCGGGATCCGGCAAGAACACTGTCAGTGTCGGGTCGCTGACATTCGCGACTGTCCGGTCACCGGCAGGAGACTTCGTCACCGTTTCTGCAACAGTCCACGCTTCGGACCCTGGCGCCTTGCCGGACCACAGCCGGATCTCCTGGGATTGCGCGAAGGCGGCGGTTTCGATAAGCAGCAGAGTTGCAACGAGGGACAGAACGGAAGTTTTCATAGCGGCGACAGTCTACCAATGCTCCAATTGTTGTGGAAAGACGCTGAAGTTCTCAGACTGAGACTTCACAGGTCTACAGGCTCGTGATTCCCCTCCTGGCACAGGAGGGGTGGCCGAAGGCCGGGGTGGTAGGTCAAATCCCAAACTAATTCTCTGTTTGAACTTGTCTACCTCCCCGGCTCGCTACGCTCGCCGTCCCCTCCTGTTCCAGGAGGGGAGTCGTTTCAAAGTGCCCCACGATCAGACACTCGCAATTCCGAACGGGTTGCAGTAATCTCCCGCGTGAGATTTCCCTGACCGGAGGAAAACATGAGCACGCCGATATCCCGACGACGAGTCCTGCAACTGGCGCTCGCGCCAGCATTGCTTCCGCGCCCGCAACTGCAGGATCTTGCCCCGACCGCATCACGAGTTTATCCCGGGATGGATAACAAACTCGTCTACATACCCGACGAGCAAGGCAACGCCATCATCGATTCTTCACACGCTGGATTCGGCGGCGGCGGCGTCGCGATTCCAACGGTGCCGGTACGCGAAACAGTTTGGCCTGTCGTGGGTGACAACACCGCGAATATTCAGGCGGCCATCGATAAGGTCTCTTCGCGTCCGCTGGATCCCGGAGGGTTTCGCGGCGCCGTCGTGCTGAAGGCGGGCTACTACCGAATGGCGACGCCGGTGAAGATTCAGGCGAGCGGTGTGGTTTTGCGCGGCGAAGGGATGGGCGACACCGGAACAATTCTCATCGGAACAGGTACGGGGCGAGCGGCTGCCGGCGGCCCTGCAGGTGGAGGCGGTGGAGGTGGGAATCAGGGCACTCTTGTATTGGTGGGCGGCGCGTCCGGCGTGACGACGAAGGACGATACGAAACAGACTGTCACCGACGATTACGTGCCAGTCGGCGCGCGCAGCTTCAAGGTGGCATCCGCGGGCGGCTTCAGGCCTGGCGATACTGTCGTCGTGCGGCGCATCGGCAATCAGGATTGGATCAATGCCGTGGGCATGGCGGGGCCGGATGCGCAAAGCCGCTGGAATCCGTTCAACGTCGACTGGGATCGCGTCGTTGTCGACGTCCAGGGAAATACGATCACCGTTGACGCGCCGATCACGTGCGCAATCGAGAAACGTTGGGGCGGAGGGGAAGTGTTGAAGTACGAGGACGCCGGGCGCATTGAAAGAGTAGGTGTCGAGAATCTCCGCGCAATGTCGGAATTCGATCCGACGAAACGGACGAAGGAATACGGCAACATGGACCGCCCGAACTATGTCGCCGAGGAGTATTACAACGACGAAAACCACTACCGGAACTTTGTGATCTTCGACAACACGAAACACGGCTGGGTGCGAAATACCACAGCGCTTCATTTCGTCTACAGCATGGTGGGTACGTCGCGCGGCGCGAAATGGATCACGGTGCAGGACTGCGTATCGCGAGCGCCCGTCTCTCAGAGGGCCGGCGCTCGTCGGTTTACTTTTGCGTTACGCGGACAACTTGCGCTGGTACAGCGATGTCTTTCCGACGAGGGACGTCACTCTTTCATGAGCGGCCAGCCCACATCGAGTGCCAATGTGTTCCTCGACTGCAAGGCAACGACACCGTTCTCTTCGAGCGAACCGCACGAGCAATGGGCGACAGGGAACCTGTACGACAACATTCAGGCGCCACTCACGGCGCGCTTCTGGAAGAACATCAACATCGGATGGGCGGGCGCAAACACCGTGTTCTGGAACTGCGAAGGGAGCTTCCTTGTACAGAAACCGCCGACGGCGCAGAACTTTTCATTCGGGCACCTGGGAGTGAATGCTGTCGTCTTCAACATTCCTCTGCAGGACCCGACGAAAGAAAACGGCCATATCGAATCGCTCGACAAGCACGTGATGCCGAGGAGTCTGTATCTCACGCAACTGCGCGAGAGGCTGGGTGACTCTGCGGTTCGTCAGATTGCCACGGCCGCCCAGATAGGGTGAAACCCAGTTTGCGGGAAAGTGAAGCAGCGCGGCGGTTTTATCTCGACGGCCCTGCGCACGCAAAATTCGCCGCCTCGTTCGAATCGCCTATTCCCTTGTACTGTGCGATTTCTGGATAAGCGCAGATCGGACGCGACATTTTCCTGGAGGAATCTCCCACCACGGTTCCTGTGCCGATCAACTGGGTTGGAGCAACGCCTTTTTCAACCCAGCTTTCCAACGCGGAAAATGCATCGAAATTGTTGGGACCGTTGCCACCACCGCAATGGCCCATTCCGGGGACCACGAATAGCCGGTAAAAGTCTGTGACCGGACGGCCGGGAGCGCTTCGGGCATCCGGAAACTTTGAAAAGAATGTCTGTACGCTGTCGTAGTACTCGATCGAACTCATTGCAGAAATGGCTGGATCGCCCCAGCCGTGGTATTGCAGTAGTTTTCCGCCTTCCGCGCGAAATGATCGAAGATCCGGATTCGTGGCGTTCAGAACCGCGCCGGCCTTTGCATCGCCGTACCGAACATCGCGGTCGAAGTCCAGGCTGCGAAAGTCCCACTTCGGATCTTCAAAAACCGCTTGTCCATAATACGCATTCCCGAAACTCGCTTGAGCCGAAGACGCCGGATTCGCAGGCGTAATCCACGTGGCCCAGGAGCCGGGAGCGGCTTCAGCGCCGGGGGGCCAGCCAGGAAAGATTTGTTCGCCTGTGCGAGCATTCTTCGCGCCGCCATAGATCTTCTTAACGGCATCGACCTGCGCGGCGGTGAGGCAGTCAGGTCCATCTGTGTCTTTGCACAGCAATACTGACGGATCGAATCGGCATGTCCGCGGGTCGCTAAGAAGGCCGTCTTTCAGACCATCCTGACTGTCGCATGCGGTAAGAACGCCGCTTTGAATCACTGGCAACTTCGCCGGAGGGATGCTACTGCCCGGACTCTTCAACAGCGCCTGCTCATTCCAGACAAAGCCGGTGAACAGATGAGACCAATCGCTCGCGGGAGCGCCGGCAAGGATTCCGTTGAAGTCTTCCGGATACCGCTGCGCTTCCATCAAAGCCTCGCGTCCGCCATCGGAACAGCCGGCAAAATAGTTCAACGAAGAGTCGCGGCCATAGAATGCCCGGATGACGGCTTTGGCTTGAACGCTCGTCTCATGAACGGCGCGATAGCCGAAATCGATGAGCTTTTCGGGATGACCCACGGCCCAGCTTGCGCCCACTCCACCATCGTGGCCGTCGTCGGTTGCAGCAGTGGCATATCCCTTATTCAGAGGATCGGCCATCGCGCGATACGGAATGCTCCCG
>Ga0210380_10001260_pt1 | contig 10472 bp, 8 predicted proteins | sample PLM4_5_coexredo_FD_155476 | JGI IMG/M metagenome (GOLD analysis project Ga0210380, IMG submission 155476) | Groundwater sediment microbial communities from an aquifer in East River, Colorado, USA - PLM4_5_coex redo | ecosystem: Environmental > Terrestrial > Soil > Riparian zone | place: USA...
CGACCGCGCGCTGGCTGCCGCCGTTCGAAGGCGGGCACGCATTCTTCCAGCACGACGGGCGGATCCTGGCGGAGGCGGTGCGGAAATTCCTCGCCGAGGTGCGCACGCCCCGCGGGGACGACGGAGATCGCGAGAGCGCGTGAAGAGCTAGTGTCGCGTATCGGAAATCATGTGCATGTCCCGGCGATCCATCACGGCCGCCGGCAAGGCGCGACGACGACGCGTATCGATTGCGATACTCGGAGGAGGCGCAACGCAGCCGGGGGCCGTGAGGGACGCCGGGACGTGTGCATGATTTCCGATACGCGACACTAAACCGGCAGACCGGCGACCAGTTCCTCGCGCTCGGGGCCCGACATCACGCGCGCCTCGCGGATCAGGCCGCGCGCCCATTCGACCGCGTCCCACACGTTCCACAGCAGCGCGCCGCGGATCATGTCGTCCTCGAGGTAGAAGATCACGCCGGACTTGAACTCCTCGCGCCACACCGTATGGACCGTGAGTGAGGAATCGACGATCCCGACCGCCTCCCAGCCGAGATCGAACAAGTCGGAGAAGAACATCGGCAGGTGATCGTAGCCGTGCGGATGACCGGCCATGCACGCGCCGACCGCACGTCCGTGCTGCTGGGCGTGATCCCAGTGCTCGACCCGCATCACGCGCCCGAGCGGCAGGCACGGGAATTCGGCGACGTCGCCGCACGCGTAGATGCGCGGATCGGACGTGCGTCCGAACTCGTCGACCGTGATGCCGTTGCCGGTCGCGAGTCCCGCCGCCTCGGCGAGCATGGTCTCGGGTTCGAGCCCGATCCCCACCACCACCAGCTCGGTGGTGACCTGGTTGCGGTTCTGCGTGGTGGCGGTGATTTCGCCGCCGATCAGCTCGAATTTCGTGACCGACTCGCCCGACACGGCCTCGACGCCGCGCTGGCGGTAGTAGTCGGCGACGTACAGGCCGAGATCGCGCGGCAGCACCCGGCGCAGTGGGTACTCCTCGGGATACAGGAGCGTCACGTCGAGCCCCGCGTGACGAAGCGCCGCGGAGATCTCCATGCCGATGAATCCGCCGCCCACCACCAGCGCGTGGCGCACGCGAACGACGCTGGTGCGCAGCGCGAGGTAGTCCTCGAGCTGGCGGAAGTAGTGGATGCCCTCGAGCTCGGCGCCTTCGACCGACAGGCGGCGTGGCTCGCCGCCGGTCGCGAGCAGCAGCTTGCCGTACTCGTGGATGTTGCCGTGGTCGTCCCACACGCGCCGCAGGTCGGCGTCCAGCTCGACCACCTCGCGCCGCAGGATCAGCGTGGCGTTGTGGTCGCGATAGAAGGCCTCGGGCTGGGCCGAGAGTCCCTCCATCGTTTCCTTGCCGAACCACAGCCCCTTGGAGAGGGGCGGCCGGTGATACGGGGGGAAGTTCTCGCGCGAGATCAGGGCGATGCTCCCGCGCGGGTCGTGGGCACGAATCCCTTCGACCGCGGAGGCGGCGGCGAGTCCACCGCCCACGATCAGATAGTCGTAACGCATGCTCGTTCCGCTTCCCGTTCGGCCGGTCCGTTATCTCCGCGCGCGCGCCCGCCGGGGCCGCGCAGTTGCGCGCGCGACGTTTCGCCGCACCGCCTTGCGCACCATCTTCCGGCGCGCCACGGCACGCACCACCTTCTTTCGCACCGTCCTGCGTGCGACCTTCTTGCGCACCACTTTCCGCGCCACCTTCCGTCCCACCGCCTTGCGCGCGACCTTCCGTCCGACTGCCTTGCGCGCCACCTTCCGTCCCACCGCCTTGCGCACGACCTTCCGTCCCGCCGCCTTGCGCACGACCTTCTTGCCTGCAGGCTTCGCGACCGCGCGCTTCGCCACCGCCTTGCGCACCGGTTTGGCCGCCTTGCGTGCGCGTCCGGTGCCGTTCGCACCGCGCCAGCGGAAGTAGCGCTGCATCGGCTCGAAGTAGGTGCTGATCCACCCTTCTTCGTAGTGATCCGCCTGGCCTTCGGGAATCCCGGAGTGATCGAGGATCAGTCGCGTGCCGCCGTTCTCCTCCTCGAACCGCGCTTCGAGGCGCGAATCGGGCGCCTCGAGCGGGAACTCGATGGTCCGCCATGCCTGCACGATGCGCCGCCCCGGCTCGATCTCGAGCGTCCGCCCGGAGATGTAATCGGCCCACGCCGAGAACCGTCCGCCGACGCTGGGATCGATGCGCGCGCGCCCGCCGGTGAACAGCGAGTGCTGATCGCTGTCGAGCCACGCCTGGAACAGTTCATCCGGAGTGACAGGGAATCGGGCGGACACATTGATTGATTCGGTCGGCATCGTGCTCTCCTGGCGGCGTCGTCCGGGGGCTTCCGGAAAAAGGGGACCGGGGCATCATAAGCTGTGCCCCGGTCCCCTGTCCCGTGTGCGCGATCAATCCTCGGAGTCGAGCTCGCGCAGGGTTCCGATCACCGGCTCTTCGGCCTTGTGGAGCGCGACGAACACCAGATCCTCGACTTCCGGCAGCGCCGCCAGGAACACCGGACGCCCGCGGGTATCGCTGATGAACTCGCCCCGGTACTGGCGGGACCAGCTGTTCCGGTCGGGTCCGGTGCGGACGCGTTCGAGGAATGCCGGCAGCGTCCACGACCCCATCGCCTCCTTCCAGCGCTCGACCGAGACCTGCGCACGCTCCCGCCGGGGACTCCCGGGATCGTCGGGAGCAAACCGGTAGTCGTCGCAGTCGCCGTCGACGCGGTAGTCGCTCCATGCCACACGTGCGAACGACTCGCGCGGCTCCTCGTGCGCCGCCAGCAGATCGCCGCTGCGGACATCGACGACCTCCCACGTCATCACCACCCGGATGTGCCGCTCGCGAACGCGGACGTTCATCATGGTCTCGCTCCAGCGCTCCTGCGGAGGACCCTCCGCGACCTTGATGATCTCCTTGCGGTAGAGGGGAACGATGAAGTCGTAGGTGGCGTTGTCGACCCGCAGTCCGGTATAGCGCCCGTACACCACGCGATCCGCCCGCAGACGCCGGCCGATCGCCAGCGCGTCCTCGCGCGTCATCCGGTTCATCTGCGCGACGCTGGTCTCTTCCAACACGCTCTGGAGATCGATCACGCGGGTGAAGAACAGCGACGGCGACGCGCTGCGCCGCTCGCTCTCGTGCACCATGCGCTCGGCGATCCTCGGCGACAGATCGGGCACGTCGGTCTGGTTCTCGAACGGCAGGATCGCGACGTGCGTGAGCGCGCGCTCGAGCGTCTCGGGGATCCGCTGGCCGACGTCGCCGTAATCGGGATCGAACTCCTCGCTCTCGAGGAACCGGCGGTACGCCTCCTTGGGATGTCCGGACGCGAGGCTGTGCTCGGCATCGCGGTAACGCAGGCGTGCGGCGCCTTCGCACAGGACCATTTCGATCTCGAGGTCGTTCGGATCGGTCGCGATCGCGACCGGGTGCTGCGCGACCTCGGCGCGGAACGCGCGAAACGCGATCGCCTCGCGCGCGGCATCGATCGTGTCGATCGGCGCCAGCCGTCCGATCCGCGTGCGGTAGTCGATCGCGATCCGGGTGGCGGCTTCGCCGAATGCGCTGCGTGCGTCGGGATGCGACGGATCCTTCTCGAGCGCGCGCCGCGCCATCTCGTACGCCTTGCGCAGGTCGCCCTGCGCGAGTGCGTCGTGGCTGCGTTCCGCCAGCTTGGCGGGACTCGCGCAGCCCGCGAGCGCGAGCAGCAGCGGCAACAGCGCGAACAGGATCGGAGGGCGGCGCGGTCTCATACGGCTCCTCCTATACACGCGGCGTGCCGATTCAGGCGATGCCTGTCGATTCGTAGGGCTCGCCCTCCGACGCCTGCAGGGCTGCGCGCCCAAGCGTGCCGGAGTACAGGTCGGTGAGCGCATGAATTGCCATGGACAGGTAAAGCGAGCCGGTCAGCAGGTAGAGCCCGCCGAGGAACAATCCGGCGATTCCGGTCGTCACCATTCCCCGCATGCCCTGATACGAGTGGCCGATGCCGAACACCAGCGCCGCGACCAGCAGCACGTACGGCTGGGGCAGCCAGTGCGCGAGGTACCAGAACAGGTATCCGCGGTAGAGGAACTCCTCGCAGATCCCGGCGGTCACCGACAGCAGGGTGAAGGTCTTCATCTCGGCGTCGGTGCGGGGCAGCATGCGCTCGACCCCGGACAGCCGCTCCCGCACCTTGAGCAGGGCGTCGTGGTCCCGCAACGTCCGCGGCAGGGTCGCCACGACGTACGCGACCACCATCGCCATGCCGGCCGGAACGGCGAGCGACCAGGCAGTCACATGGAACACGAGGCCGAGCGCCTCCCACGGACGGCGCGCCACCAGCCACAGCGCGACGGTCGCGAGCGTGAACGTCCACTGCAGCAGCAGTGCCTGGCGATAGAGATGATTGCGCATCGCCGGCACGCGATCGGGCGTCGCCTCGCGCAGACGCCGGTAGCCGAAGGTGCGCGAGCGGATCGGGAAGAACACCGCCAGCAGCAGCGCCAGCGCGTGATCGAGGGGGCCGGGGAACGGCACGTTCAGCTGCTGAGTTTCGCCGGCCGACGCTTGCGGACGCGCGCGACCTCGGAATGACGGAAGCAGTCGACCAGGTGATCGTTCACCAGCCCGCACGCCTGCATGTGCGCGTAGACGATGGTGCTGCCGACAAAGTTGAATCCGCGCTTCTTGAGATCCTTGCTGAGCGCGTCCGACTCGGCGGTGCGCGGCGGAATCTCCTTCAACGTCCGCCAGGTGTTCTGGCGCTGGACGCCGTCGACGAACCGCCACTGGTAGGCAGCGAAGCTGCCGAACTCCTCCTGCACTTCGAGGAACGCGCACGCGTTCAGAATCGCGGAGTGGATCTTGAGCTGGTTGCGGACGATCGCGGTATCGGCGAGCAGCTTCGTGACCCGGCGCGCATCGTAGCGGGCGACCTTGCGGGGATCGAAATCGTCGAACGCCTTCCGATACGCCTCGCGCTTGTTGAGGATCGTTTCCCACGACAGGCCGGCCTGCGCGCCCTCGAGCACCAGGAACTCGAACAGTCGCTGGTCGTCGTGGACCGGCACGCCCCACTCGGTGTCATGGTAGCTGAGATAGAGCGGGTTCTTCGGATTGGCCCACCCGCAACGGGTCACGTTCTTGTCGGTCATGGGGTGGAGACTAACAGACGTGTCACTTTGCCTTGGCCAGCAATCCGATCTGTCCCGAGTGATAGAGATCGTGCTGCACGATTCCATGGATCAGCACGTACCAGCTGGTTTCGCCGTCGGGGCGGATCTGGTCGAGCTTCGCCTCGGGAAATGCCGCGATCGTGCCCCGCAGCCGCTCGTGGCCAGCCGCCAGACGTTCGCGGGTCCGCTGCCACGATTCGGCGGAGAAATCGCTCACCGCCGGCCAGTCCATCGCGTCGGTGGCGGTCACGATCTCGCCCTCGATCCGGCGCCGGCCGATGTGCTCCCACGCGGCGATATGCTCGGTGATCTCCCAGATCGTGTGACCGTCGGGAATCGGGCGGCGGGCGGCGGCCGCCGCGTCGATGCCGGCGAGCACCTCCTGCACCGAGGGACCGTGCCACGCGGGACCCCGCCATGCGCGGTCCAGCTGATCGACCATGCGTTCGACCTCGCTCATCGCCTCTCCCCTTTCGTGGCGCCGGTCTCGCGCGCTTTCACGCGCGCCCGCGCCAGCATCGCCTGTGCATCTGCGGAAGCCGGGCCCGACCTCTGCGGCATCGCGATACCGCGCTCGAACCGCGGCAGCGCTTCGTCCCAGCGACCGAGCCGATCCGCGCACCATTCGAGCATCGCCCATACGCCGAGGTCGGTCGGATCCAGGTCGAGGATCGCGCACACGAACGGCCACACGCGCGCCGGCCGGTTTGCGGCCTGGTGCTCGGCTGCCATCGCGGCTGCGAACGGCTCGAAGCGGGCCGCGAACAGCGGGGCGAGCGACGTCACCCACGCGGCCGGTGTTCCATCGGCCGCGCGCGGTGGAACCACCGCCGGAGCAGCGCCGGTCACGATCGCCTGCGCCTGTGCACGGTAGGCGTCGGGAATCGGCGCGGTCCACCACAACGCGTCCAGCTCTCCTTCGCGCCCGATCTGATCCCGGGTCGCGGCCGTCATCCGGTACACGATGATCTCCGGACCGTCGACCGGGCCGCCGGAGCGGAACCGGGCCGCAACCTCGGCCGTCTGGTCGAGCAGGCGGTAGAGCCGGTTGGGGGCCGGGAACCGGGCGGAGTCCGCGGCGAAGCGGCCCCGAACGGCATCGCTGGTGATGACGTAATCGACATCGTGAAACAGCCGCAGGTCGTAGAACACGCGATCGAGATCGGCGCCCTGCTGCGTCACTTCCAGCGTCACGACCCGCCCGGAAGGGCTGCGCACGGGATTCCCGGCCCGTCCCACCGTGGCGATCGGCAGCACCACCGCCGGATACCGGCGGCGCGCGCGGATCCGCTGTTGGACTTCCTGGCTGGCGGTGTGGAACAGCGAGTACCGCTCGATGAGTGCCGCCTCGGAGCGGGTGATCAAGGGAGGACCGTAGATCTCCGAGATCAGGAACTCGCCTGGCTTGAGCGTGCGCTCGCACCAGTGGAGCGCTTGAACCTGGGTCGAGGTGGTTCCCGCACGAGCGGCGGCCATGCCGGTGAGGATGACCGGCACGGCGACCGCGATCACGACTCCGCCTGCCGTCACCTTGCGCATCACGCCCGACATCGACGACGCCCAGCTGAGCGCCCCCCACGCCGCCAGCAGCGCCGCGAACGGAATCACGGGCACCAGGTAACGCTCGACCTCGATGCGCGCGACCGCGATCGGAATCGCGAACACCGCGAATCCGACCGTGACCGGAACCACCGCGCTCCAGCCCTCGCGTCGCAGCGCCAGCGCCAGCAGCCCGGCAGCGAGCGCCGCCACCCCCGCCAGCCCGAGGTCGGCGATCAGGTTGCGCAGGTGGTAGCCGAGTCCGATCCGCTCGAAGTTGCCGAGGTGGCCGCCGCCGGTCAGGCGACGCAGGAACTCGACATCATTCGTGAACGTGTGCCAGTCGAGCAGCATGTAGGGCGTCGTGATCATGAACGTGACGCCGGCAATCGCGAGCACCTGGAGGATCGGGATCGCCGAGCGGGCGCGCTCGCGCCGCACGACCTCGACCAGCACCGGCGCGAGCAGAGCGATGCCCGGATACTTCGATCCGGCGGCGAGACCCGCGAACACGGCGGCGGTCCACAGGCGCGCAGCGCCACCGCGCTGCGCGTAATCAATCACGCGCTCGATGCACAGCGCGGCGAATGCCGCGAGTACGGTGTCGGTATAGATCAGCCGGGAGGCGCGGACCAGGCTGGCAGCGCCCGCCACCAGAACGGCAGCCAGCAGTCCGGACCCGGGCCGCAGCCGCTCGCCGGCGCGCGCGGTCGCGACCACCGTGACCAGATCCGCGAGCAGATGGATGAACCGTCCCGCGATCACCATGCGGGTCGGATCGGCGACGTAGCCCATCAGGAAGTCGACGCTGTTCGCCCACCATCCGGCGAGCCGTCCGAGCGTGAACAGGCCAATCTGCACGACCAGGTGCAGGTCATAGACCAGACTCGGGTAGTGGAAGCGGTGCGGATTCCAGTCCGGGTGGCCGGCACTCATCCAGTTCGAGAGTGTGGCGCGAAACGGAATCGCCTCTTCCATCAGCCACGGCAGATCGTGCCCGAGATGCGGCAGGCGCAGCGCGATCGCGAACACCACGATTGCGTACGTCCCGAGTGCGGCCCACGAACGCCACCAGGTGGACCCGCGCTGCGGCGATCGGACCTGCGCAGCCGCCGGCGCGCTCACGCGCCGGTCGGTGCGGTTCCTCTTCTTCGCGGTCCGCGCCACGGTGCTCCCGGCTGTGAGGGGTGCGGCTCGACAGGGCAGGCAGAAACGCCGAGTCCGACCGGGCGAGTGACGCCCGATCGGACCGGGTTCCAGCACAACCTACCGGATGCGGCCTACTTCACGAACAGCATCTCGCGGTACTTGGGGACCACCCACAGGTCGTCCTCGACCTGGTGCTCGAGATGATCGGCGGCGGCTCGCGCCTTCGCCATCGCCGGACGCACCTTGTCCGCCAGATAGCGGGCCTCGGCATCCTCGCCGTGCAGGGATTCCATTCCGTGCAGGAGGCCGCGCAGCTCCTCGAGCGACGTCACCGTGTCGTTGAGACCCTTGGCGACCTCGCCGAGCCGGCAGTCGATCGACACGCCGGCCGCCCGGGCCGCGGCAGCCGCAGCCGAAGTGGCGACCAGCTGCTTCTCGCCGGCCGGCACCACCTGGGTCGACAGCATCTCGACCATCGTCTCGGCTTCGAGCTCGACGGTCTTGATATAGCGCTCGAGCGACACGTTGAGGCGGCTCGCCAGCTCGCGCTCGTTCAGGATCTCGAGCTCGCGCAGGAACGCGGTGCGCTTGGCGTCGGACATCGCCGCGATCGCGGTCGGAGTGTCGGCGTAGTTCGGCAGGCCGCGCTTCTCGGCCTCCTTGCGCCACTCGTCGCTGTAGTTGTTGCCTTCGAAGCGGATCGCGGTCGTCTCCTGGAAGATCTCGCGCAGCAGCTCGAGCACCGCCTGGTCCCGCGCAGTGCCCTTCTTGATCTTCGCCAACAGCCGCTCGGTCATCGTCTTCAGCGCGTCCGCCGCCGCCGCGTTCAGCATCATCATCGGCTGCGCGGTGTTGGCGCTGCTGCCGACTGCGCGGAACTCGAACTTGTTCCCGGTGAAGGCGAACGGCGAGGTCCGGTTGCGGTCGGTGTTGTCCTTCGCCAGCTGCGGGACGCGGCCGACGCCCATCTGGATCACGAAGGTCTCGGGATCGTCGATCTTCCCGCCCGACGCGATCCGGTCGATGATCTTGGTCAGCAGGTCGCCGACGAACACGCTGATGATGGCCGGCGGCGCCTCGTTGGCGCCGAGCCGCAGGTCGTTGTTGGGACCCGAGATCGACCAGCGCAACGCGTCCGCGTGGTCGTGCACCGCCTTCAGGCACACGCCGATGAACGCGAGGAACCGCAGGTTCTGGTGCGGCGTGCGACCCGGGTCCAGCAGGTTCTCGCCGCGATCGGTGACCATGCTCCAGTTGCAGTGCTTGCCGCTGCCGTTGATGCCGTCGTACGGCTTCTCGTGCAGGACGCACACGAAGCCGTGGCGCAGGGCGACCTTGCGCATGATGTCCATCGCGAGCGCGTTGTGGTCGATCGCCAGGTTCACGTCCTCGAACACCGGCGCCATCTCGAACTGCATCGGCGCGACCTCGTTGTGGCGCGTGCGCACCGGCACGCCGAGGCGGTGGAGCTCGAACTCCATCTCCTCCATGAACGCCAGCACGCGGGCCGGGATCGAGCCGAAGTAATGGTCCTCGAACTGCTGTCCACGCGCCGACGCGGCGCCCAGCAGCGTGCGGTCGGTCATCACCAGGTCGGGACGCGCGGTGAAGTGGTCGCGGTCGATCAGGAAGTATTCCTGCTCACAGCCGAGCGTCGCGCTCACCGCCTGGACGTCGACGTCACCCAGCACTTTGAGGAACGCGGACGCGTGCTTGTTGAGCGCCTCGAGCGAGCGCAGCATCGGCGTCTTGTGATCGAGACTTTCGCCGTGATAGCTGACGAACACCGACGGAATACACAGCGTGCGCCCGTTGACGCTCTCGACCAGGAACATCGGCGAGCCCGGGTCCCAGGCGGTGTAGCCGCGCGCCTCGAACGTGCTGCGCATCCCGCCCGACGGGAACGACGACGCGTCCGGTTCGCTCTGCGAGAGCTGCGAGCCGGAGAACTTCTCGAGCACCTTGATCTCGCCGGACATCTGGGTGTTGAGGTCGATGAAGCTGTCGTGCTTCTCGGCGGTCAGGCCGGTCATCGGCTGGAACCAGTGCGTGAAGTGCGTGGCTCCGTGCGAGGTCGCCCACTCGCGCGCGACCGACGCGATCGTGTCGGCGGTCTCCTTCGCGAGCGGCGAGCCGCTCTTGAGCGTGGCGACCAGCGACTGGTACGCCTCGCGGGGCAGCCGTTCCTTGAGCTTGATGAGGTCGAGGACGTGGCGCCCGAAGTAGGCGCTCACCGGGGAGCGGTGACCGTCCGGCTGCCGCGGCGGATCGAACGAGCGCGGCTGGCGCAGGAATGCAGTGCGGCGTGAGGCGTGCGTCATGGCTTTCCTCTCGGTAGTCGGCCACGGCGAGCCACGAAGACCCGGCGGGACCGGTTGAGGTGCGGGGCCTCCACGCGAGCGTACCCACGGGAAGTCCCTGGTCGAGCAGGCAAAGAGTCTATCAGCCGGGAGCGGGTCCGGGGGTCGGCCTTTTTCGAACCGCCTGATTCAGGCGCTCCCCCACCTCCCCAGGGTAAGGGTGTCTACGCTCAACCGGCGTAATTCGAAGGCAAACAGGCGATTTCCCTAACCTTGGACAGACTCGGGTCGTAGACTGCCCGCGCTGAGCGACCTCTTCCGCCCCTGC
>Ga0210380_10001261_pt1 | contig 10462 bp, 9 predicted proteins | sample PLM4_5_coexredo_FD_155476 | JGI IMG/M metagenome (GOLD analysis project Ga0210380, IMG submission 155476) | Groundwater sediment microbial communities from an aquifer in East River, Colorado, USA - PLM4_5_coex redo | ecosystem: Environmental > Terrestrial > Soil > Riparian zone | place: USA...
GTTCTGTCCCGGAGCGGACGTCGCAAACTCCGTAATCGCACCCATGCCGACGGAGTGATGGTTCCGGCCGCTGAGCAGCGCGGCACGCGTCGGCGAACACAGCGCGGTCGTATGGAAGCGCGTGTACCTCAGCCCGTTGGCCGCCAGCTTCTCGAAGTTGGGCGTCTGACAAGGCCCGCCGAAGGCCGACGAGGAGCCGAAGCCCGCATCGTCGATCAGCACGACCAGAAGGTTTGGGGCGCCTTGCGGCGGACGGATTTGACGGATCGGGGGGTACTTCGTGTCCGGATCTCTCGCGTCAAACGTCGTGAGTGCGATTGGTGTCACATCCGGAATCGGCAGCACACTGCGCGGGACAGTGTCCTGCCCCGCATTAGCTTCGTTGCTGCCTTTCATAGGCTTTGCCGATGGTCTCCTGGCCATTGGATCTTTCTCCTCGGACATTGCTCGCCTTGTTCCCATGCGTGAGCGTGGGCGCCTTACTGCCGCGCCATCGCCAGCTGGAACCGCTCCTCCGCGCCTATCACGTGATCGACGTCCCTGGCCGCGGCATCGATGTCGATCTGCACCCACTTGATCGCCCCGCTGAACGCATTCCCACGTGGGCCGTAGTCAGGCGACACCGGCTCGCCGACGTCGCAGCCGATCTCCATCGTTTCGTCCATCGAGAAGAAGAAGGCATGCGTGCGCTCGACGCGGCCTTCGGCGGCCGCCTTGCCGTCGACATAGAGCGTCGCGGTGCCGCCCTTGCCGAGGCCGCCGCCGTCATACGTGAACTCCATCCGCACCTGGTGGGGGCCGGCCGGCAGCTTCTCGGTCGACGTCACGTCGAAGTGCCTGAGGCCGAGGAAGTTGTAGTGGTATCTCAGCCTTCCCTCATGCACGTAGAGGCTCCAGCCGCCAAAATTGCCCCCATGCGCCGCAATCACGCCCGTCGCGCCACCCTCCGGCACGTCGATGTCCGCAGTGACCGCGTGCGATTTGTTCTTGATGTTGATGACCGAGTTCTCGGAGATCCGGCGCATCCCGGGGAAGAACAGCTGGGTGTTGCCGCGCACGACTTGGGGGCGGCCTGAAATGTCCGGGTTCGTCCGCTCCGCCTTGCGATCGTCGAGCGGGAACACGTTGTACTTCGATGCCTCGAGGTCGAAGAGACGCTTCAGCTCGGCGACCTTCTCGGGCATCTGCTTCGCGAGATCGTGTGCCTGGGACCAGTCCTTCGTTGTGTCGTAGAGCTCCCAGACATCGTCCGCGAGTGACGGCTGCGCTCCGACGACCACCCAGGGCAGGTTCCCGTGCCGCGTGACCGCGCTCCAACCCTTGTGGTAGATGCCGCGGTTGCAGACCATCTCGAAGTACTGCGTCTCGTGCCGTTCCCCCGCCTTCGGATCGTCGAACGAGTACGCCATGCTGACGCCGTGCAGCGGCTCCTGCATCACCCCATTCACGAAGGTGGGCGCCGGCAGCATTGCCGCTTCCAGGATGGTCGGCGCGACGTCGATCACGTGATGGAACTGCGAGCGGATCTCGCCTTTGGCTTTGAAGCCGTTCGGCCAGTGGACGATGGTCCCGTTGCGCGTGCCGCCGAAATGCGACGCGACCTGCTTGGTCCACTGATACGGCGTGTCCATCGCGTGCGCCCAGCCGACGGCATAGTGGTTGTTCGCTTTCCGCGATCCGAGATCGTCGATGTGCTGGATCAACAGCTCCGGCGTGCTCAGGTCGGGCGCCTCGCCGGCCGTCTTGTCGTTGAATGCCCCGATCAACGAGCCTTCCGCTGACGCGCCGTTGTCGCCCACGATGTAGTAGATGAGCGTCTCGTCCAGGATTCCGAGGTCCGCGAGCGAGTCGATGATGCGGCCGACGTGGTGGTCCGCGTACTCCAGGAACGCGGCGTAGATCTCCATCTGCCGCACGAGCACTGGGCGGAGCCGCTCTTCCGTCTGTTCCCACGCGGGAATCTGTTCGGGCCGCTTCGTCAGCTCGCACTCAAGCGGAATGACGCCAAGCGCCTTCTGCCGTGCGAAGGTTTTCTCACGCACCCTGTCCCAACCCTGGTCGAATTTGCCCTTGTACTTCGCAATCCAGTCCTTGGGGACGTGGTGCGGCGCGTGGGTTGCGCCCGGGGCAAAGTACGTGAAAAACGGCTTGTCGGGCGCCATTGCCTTCTGCTGCCGGATCCAGCCGATCGCCTTGTCGGCCAGATCCGCCATCAGGTGATAGCCCTCGTCGGGCGTCCGCTCGGGTTCGACGGGCGTCGTCCCGTCGTAGAGCGCCGGGTAGTACTGATTGTTCTCACCGCCGATGAATCCGTAGAAGTGCTCGAAGCCGGAACCGGTCGGCCAGTGATGGAACGGGCCAATCGGTGTGGTCTCGAAGACCGGCACCTCGTGGCACTTCCCGAACTGCGCCGTCGAATAGCCGTTCAGTTTGAGAATCTCGGCCAGCGGTGCGCACGTGTTCGGGCGGAGCGAGTTGTAGCCGGGCGCCGACGTGGCGATCTCAGTGATACCGCCCATACCGACCGTGTGATGGTTGCGGCCCGAGAGCAAGGCCGCGCGCGTGGGCGAGCAGAGCGCGGTCGTGTGGAAGCGGGTGTACTTCAGGCCTGCTGCGGCGAGCCGTTCGGCCGTTGGGGTCTGGCACGGACCACCGAACGCGCTCGATGCGCCAAAGCCCACATCATCGAGCAGGATGATGAACACGTTGGGGGCGCCGGTCGGCGGACGCAAGGGGCGGATCGGCGGAAACTTCGTATCCGGATCCTTCGCGTCGTAGGTCGTCAGACTGACCGATTTGCTGTCCGGAATCGGCAGCACTTCACGCGGGAGGTCACCGAGGCTTGCCATCTCTTCCTCCGACTCTGGTGCGATGTCAGCGCTTCTCCTTGCGCATCGTGGTACCGGCCCCGCGATCACACCCTTCTACACGACATACCGCGGACGAACGCTGCGTCCTTGGGCGTTCGTACGGCCGGCGCAAGTGGCGTCTCAGCGGCTGCGGCTAACAGCCTGACGATCGCTCGCGCGCCGGGCTATGCGGATTCGGCAGAGAAGCGATTTCGTCAGCCTAGGAGCGACATGTGAAGCTTGTCCCTGACGGGCGCGACAACAGCGTCTCCAGAGGCAACGCGAACCAGATCGCCGGCAAGATGTTTCTCCGACGCGCCGAACTGATGGGCGACCTGAACACGGCCGTGGCTCCGCAAGCACACCCACACGACGATTCCGACCAGCTTGTGTCGGCGCCCTTATGGCCGAGGGACGCCGGCCGGTCCTGACATTGCACTTCCATTCAACGAGAACGAAGCACTCCGAGAAAAAGAAAAGAAAGGAGGAGTTATGACCGTTCGACATTCGTGTAGCGCAATCACGGCCGGGCTGTTGACATTCGGTGTGGCGGCGCTCGTTCAGACGAGCGGACGGGCCCAGAGCGTCAACGATCTGGGGCCAGATAGCAGCCCGATCACGCTCGTCGGCTGCCTTCAGCGCGAGACCGACTATCGTCACCAGGAAGGAACAGGTGGCGGGCGTCGCGGAATGAGCGACGAATACGTTCTCGTGAACACGACGATCGGCTCCGTGCCGAGCGTGACGGAGGGGACGTGCTCGACCACGAACACGGGCGCAGCGGTCGAACTCACGGGCGGCGGTGAGCGTCATATCGACGACTCGTTGGTCGGCCGTTGGGTCGAGGTTTCCGGAAAGCTCAAGCACGCCAGCCTCGAGGAAGTGATCGGCACGTCCGGTACCGTCATTCAGAGGCCAACCGGAGGCAGTCGGTTCGGTCACGATCTCAAACTTCGTGAAGTGAACGTCGAGTCTTTCAGCGCGGTGCCAGTCATCGTTCCACTCGCAGCCCGGGCTGAACCTGCACCGGCGATTGAGCCCGAACCGGCCCCACCGGCCCCACCGCAGGCCGTGCCTTACGCACCACCGCAAGAACAGCCGGCGGTCACGACAGCTCCGAAGCAGTTGCCGCACACGGCGGGTCCGCTCCCGCTGACCGGAACGATCGGTCTGATCTCGCTCGCGGGAGCTCTGGCTCTTCGCGCTTTCGGTCGTCGGCGAGTCCTGGGACGTGGATAGGGGCCCAGGCGGCCATCGCGACCGACCCGTGAACGGCAAACGTAAAGCGGGGAAGGTCGCAGGGCGGGTCAAATTCATTTCGTGAATTGGCCCGCCCTATTGCAACTGTGGGATTCACTATTTTGGGCGGCTCAATGGAACAGGTGATTCCTATTACGACGTCAGATCGCCGGGTCTGTGCCGAAAGTGCATAGCTCACCATTCCGGAAAACAGCAGAATGCGAGCGACTACTCGCAGCTCACGCTGAACGGTCGAGGCCGCAGCGTTAGTCAAGGGGTGGTCGGACGCGGTCTTGGAGGGGGCGGCGGACGTGCCCGGAGGAGGCCCAGGCAGCCATGTCGAGTGTGGGAGCCAGACTGCAGCAGGCACGAATCGAAGCAGGTATTTCGCTTGCGGAGCTTACGAAGCGAACAAAGATTCAGGTCTGGATGCTCGAGGCGATCGAACGAGATGATTTAGCGCGGCTGCCACCCGGCATCTTCGGCCGTGGCTTCCTGTCCGCGTTTGCGCGCGAAGTCGGCGTCGATCCGGAAGCCGTTCTGGCTGACTACGCCGCGTCCACACAGCCCGACCTGCAGGCGGTCCAGCTGGCCCAGGCAGTCCAGCGAGTTGAGCCGACGGCCCCTCCCACTGGTGTGGTCACACGACGCGGGCCCACGTCACCCGTCTTGTTCGCCACGGCGATCGGGTGTGCAGCGTTCAGCGCTCTAATCTGGTTCAATCTCCCCAGCCGCCACTCGGGAGTACCCGAGGCGAATGCCGTCACGATCGGCGGCCGCGATCAGGTGCGCGTGTCAACAGAGGTCGTGTCAACTACTGGCGCAGAACCGAAGCCGGGCGAAGCGCCCACGTCGGATTCACCCGCTGCGGCGCCGGCTGTCGTCGCCAAGCCCGCTGTCGTCGAGGACGATTCGGCACGGACCGACCGCCTCACGGTCGACATTGAGGCAGTGAAGAGCCTCTGGCTGGAAGCGGATGCCGATGGCCAGCGCCAGATCTACCGGCTGCTTAACCCCGGCGATCGGGAACATGTCCTGGCGCAGCGGGAGATCTCGCTGCGGGTGGGAGATGCATCCGCCCTCGCATTTTCGATCAACGGTGCGCCTGGCCGCACGTTGGGTGGCCCTGGGGAGATTCGCGACATCCGCATCACCCCTGACACCTACAGCACATTCCTCGACGCCACCCCGTCGGGCGATGTCCCCATCGGCAGATAGGGCTGCATTGTCCGACCAGCAGGCGCGCTGAAGTCATAAGAAGAGCTCGGCGTCATGCGACACCTGCGACACAGCTCCGGGTAAAGGAGGTCGCGGCGAAAACCCCGATATACTTCGCCGACTACTCGAAATGTCGATTGCGTCCGGTACACGCTTCGGCCCGTACGAAGCCCTATCGACGCCGGGCGGTCCGGCTCGGTCCGGCTTCCGCGGTCTGCGCGCGCTTGGCCTTCCGTTCGTCTTCACCTCGGGCCTCGTCGCGTTCGCGTTCCTCGATTCCGTGCGACAGAACCCGTCGCTGTTCCGAGCGTTTCTTGGCGCCGCGGCGGTACTGCTCGTGTGGAATGCCGTGCTCCTGGCATCGGCACTACGGACGGGCCGCACGCTGACGCTGGAGATCGTCGTGCGGAAGCAGCACTATCTCCAGGCGTGTGCGCAGGGCTCGGTCCTCCTGTATTGGGGCTGGTACTGGCGTCCTGTGTACGACTCGGCCTACCTCATTGCCGCCCAGTTGCTGTTCGCATACGCCTTCGACATCCTCCTCAGCTGGTCACGACGCGACACCTGCACATTGGGGTTCGGCCCGTTCCCCGTCATTTTCAGCATCAACCTGTTCCTCTCGTTCAAGCCGGACTGGTTCTACCTGCAGTTCCTCATGGTGGCGCTCGGTTTCGCCGCCAAAGAACTGCTCCGCTGGGACAAGGAGGGCCGGCGCGCCCACATCTTCAACCCCTCGTCGTTTCCACTCGCCGTGTTTTCGCTTGGCCTGATCGTCACGGGCCGGAGCGACCTCACGTGGGCCCAGGACATTGCGAGCACGCAGTTCTATCCGCCGCACATGTATTTGATGCTCTTTCTGATCGGCCTGCCGGGCCAGTACTTCTTCGGCGTGACCACGATGACGATCTCGGCGGTGGTGACGACCTACCTTTTCGGACTGCTGTACTACGCGGCAACGGGAATCTACTTCTTCTACGATTCGTATATCCCGATTGCGGTCTTCCTCGGCATGCACCTGCTGTTCACCGATCCGTCCACCTCGCCACGCACGGAGCTCGGGCGTGTGATCTTCGGCGCGCTCTACGGGCTCAGCACCATCGCTTTGTACGAGCTGCTCGGGAACGCTGGGATGCCGACCTTCTACGACAAGCTTCTGCAGGTTCCCATCTTGAACCTGTCGATCACGCTGATCGACCGTGCGGCGCGATCGAAGCTGCTGCGAGCCATTGATCCTGGGGCGCTCGCCCAATGGCTGGCTCCCCGCCAGCGACACCTGGCGTACATGTCGGTGTGGGCGATCGTGTTTGCGGTGATGAGCGCTGCGCAAGGAGTCGGCGACAGCCATCCTGGTCAGTGGCTGCCATTCTGGCAGCAAGCCTGCAAGGATGAACGGGCGTACGCCTGCCCTTACCTCGAGAACGTTGTGTCGAACCGCTGCGACCGCGGATCGGGCTGGGCGTGTAACGAGCTCGGTATCCTTCAGGCTCAACGCGAGCTCGATGATGCAGGCGCGGCGGAATCGATACAACGCGGGTGCGAGCTCGGGTTTTCGCCGGCGTGCGTGAACGCCAGCAGCGTGATCATCGCCGGCACGTTGGCGAGCGCGCCGCCGACGCTCGAGGACTACCCAATTATCCTGCGGGGCAGTAAAGGCCCGATCACCGAGCGGAGTCGAGCCGCCCTGGAAGCCCTCGCATGCCGCCAGGGCTGGCCCGGCACGTGCCAGCAACGTGGCCGCTAATTCTTGGGCGGCACCTTCTGGTTGTTGGGTGTCAATTCATACGGGGCGCCAGTGCCAGATGACCCGAGAAACATCTTGCGTCCATCGGAGAACGTGAGGTCCCGGCCGTTAGCCCTCTTCAACCCGTCCTTCGCCTGATACCCGTCAACGACGACTTTCGTTCCCGGCAGCAGCGACTGCTTCGTAAAGCCCCGCCGGAATAGAACGTTGGGGGTCCCGGCCTCGAACGCCCAGTTTTCCACGGTCCCATCCGGCTTCTTCACATCGATGTGGAGCCACACATGCGGATTGACCCATTCCATCTTCGTGACCGTGCCCTCGAAATGGACCGGCTTTTTCGCGTCGAATTCAGCGGCAAATGCGTGGTGCGCCCGCAGCGACACCGCGGTTCCCGCGAAAAACAGACCCACGCCCATCACGACAACCGTTAGCTTCATTGACATCGAAACAGCCTCCTCGTTACTTTCCGTACCATTCATAGAGGCGATCGCCGGGCGGAACCTTGCGCTTGATGTCGACGACGATGGTCTCGCCCTCCCAGTGCTTGACCAACTGCTGTTTGCGGAGATTTCCGTACAAGAACTCCTCGGCGAAGTCGATGCAGGGGTAATCGAGGAGTTGAATGTTCGGCTCCAGGCGCCGATAGATAGGCATCGCGATTTTCCAGGGGCGCGTGAACACTTTCGGATCTTCGATCGTCGCTTCGTAACGAAGGGCATCGGGCGTGATTGGCGTGAACCGCTCGACGACATGCAATGCGTCGCTATGAAAGTTTCCGGCTCTGTCGAACCAGGTCTTGTCGTTGAAGTGCGTCACGTCGACGACGAGCGTGTCCCCTTCCCAGCGGCCGACCGAGTGGCCCATCCACGTGTCGTCGGGCGGGCCTTCGACTTTATCCAGGTGGATTGCGCGGGCAGCATTCGAAAACGTGTAGGCCATCTCGATCTTCGTTGAGCTCTGGACGATCTGAAACGGATAAGGCATGTACATCGCGCGGGGAATTCCCGGCAGATAGCACTTGAGCTCCGGATCGCGGTCGATCCAGTGGGCGGCGTTCTCCTGTTTTCTGGTCAGGGCCGCCTGCGTGTAAGGAATCTGCGCATCGCCCTGCAGTACGCCGAGCGATCCGGGAACTCCCGCAGCCGCCCCGAGCGCGAGAACCGGTGCCGCAGGCACCTCGGCGAAGGCATATGGATAGACGCCCCGTTGCGTCACGCCCCCCGGACGCGCCTGATGGGCCTGCAGATCCCAGTTCGCCTCGTTGTTGGCCTGCCACACTCCGCTGAAGTTGGGCTTGCCGTCCGCTGTACGTGCCGTTCGCGATACCTGACCCGTGGTCTGTGTCATCGACACCGTGACGACGGCGCTCACAGTGGCTGCGGCAATGCCTGTCGCAATGAGCGAGCTTTTGAACCGGTTTCGCATGGGAATCCTAATTTCCTGTCAACGCATCCACGCCGCCTTCGGCGCCGAAATCCGTGGCCGAGTCCTTTGTCGCCGGATTGGGGCCGCGCCCCTTCGCGAAGGCGGCCTCTTCTGCGCGCGTGCCAATGAGCAACGCCGGCAAGCCGTAGTTCCCTTCATGACACCGGGGCTCGTAGTAAATCCTGTTCGCCTGCTCGTCCTGCCTGGTCATTTCATGCTTGACGGCCCACGGCTTCGTCCACGTCGTCGGATCCTCGATCGTGACGGAATACTCGAGCGTCTTCGCGTCGGCGCGCGTCCAGCGCTCGACGAGGTGCAGGTTCTCGCGCGCGCCCATGAAGTCGCTCTTGGGAGAGAAATTGGTGACGTCGACGACGAGCGTGTTGCCCTCCCAGTGGCCCCGCGAATCCCCGAACCGCTCGCGGATGGATTGTGGAAGATGCGGCCCGCCGTTCAGGGGGATGGTGCGCTGCCATCCCTGCCCCTGGCCCACGTCGTAGAAGATCGACACGGCTTCAGGAGACTGTACGATCCGGCGGTAGCCACCAAAATCGGGCAGCACCGCGGCCATGCATCGCTCCGTCATGCTGCGGTCCTCCGGATTGTCGGACCGATTGAGTCGTCCCGTGTTGTAGAAAGACGGGATCTCGGCTCGTCTCGGCGACGGTGGTCCGTACTTCCCGCCGGCACACGCGGCCTCGTGATTCTTGCAGGTTTCCGTGGCTTGGAGGAGCGCGAGCCGGAACTCACGATCCGCGTCGCTTCGCTGTTTCGCCTCAGGCGTCACGGGAGGAATTCGTCCATCTGCCGGATCGACGACTAGCGACGTTCGTTTCCCGGTGTGCTTGATTGACTGGAACACGGCGTTGTACGCGCCGGCTACGTCGCGTTCAGTCCCGATTTCCACGCGTTGGTCTCGACGAAGAATCCCCGCTCGCTGGTTGTCCAGTTCGGCGCGTTCCTGTTCGGTGAACAGTTCTTTGCCGGCGTACTTCGCCTGTCGCTGCAACGGCGTCTGAAACTCGTCGGTCCAAATGCCCTGCAAGTCCGGGTCGCCCCACGCGGTCTTGGTCGAGGAGCCCGTAGCGGCAGAGGTTTGACCAGCGACTCCGACTGGCGCCACCTTCACCAGGACAATGACGGCGAGGATCAGCGCGCCCACACCGAGCACCGCGAGCAGTCGTCTCCTCATCTCATACCTCCCGTGCTGGTTCCAGCTACTGGCCCGTCTGATAGCGAAGAGATGCGTTTCAGCACGTTTCCTACACCCAGGGCGGGTTCATGTCAAGGATGAGTGTACGATTGGCGCGCGTGCACCCGGATCTCGAACAAGCCATCGAATTCCACGACGCCATCATGGCGGAGAGCGGCAAAGCCCTGGTCGGATACGAAACGGCCAGGACATTGGCGAACGATCGTGACGAGGAGTAGCATTCCGTCGGAGCCTCCATGGATGAAACTCGACGCGTTTTCTGAGAGTTGCGATGACCGCCGCAGGGGCAGCAGCGACGCCCGTACCTTCTGAGGCCCAGGCCCAACGCGCTGCGCATCAGGCAGTGCCGTCGGACCTCACGTTGCGCGTGAAGTCGCTTGAATCGCTGCTCGTCGAAAAGGGTCTGGTCGATCGAAAGGCCCTCGATGCCCTGATCGACACTTACGAACACAAGATCGGTCCCCGCAACGGTGCGCGCGTGGTCGCGCGCGCCTGGGTTGATCCCGCCTACAAGCAACGGTTGCTGACCGACGCCGACGCCGCACTCGCGGAGCTCGGGTACGGCGGCATGCAGGGCGAACACATGGTCGCGGTTGAGAACAGCGCCAGAGTGCACAACCTTGTCGTGTGCACGCTCTGCTCCTGTTATCCGTGGCCGGTACTCGGACTGCCGCCGGTCTGGTACAAGTCCGCCCCGTACCGCTCACGGTCCGTGATCGATCCGCGGGGCGTCCTGCGCGAGTTCGGTCTCGAGCTTCCTCAGGACGTCGAGGTGCG
>Ga0210380_10001262_pt1 | contig 10461 bp, 9 predicted proteins | sample PLM4_5_coexredo_FD_155476 | JGI IMG/M metagenome (GOLD analysis project Ga0210380, IMG submission 155476) | Groundwater sediment microbial communities from an aquifer in East River, Colorado, USA - PLM4_5_coex redo | ecosystem: Environmental > Terrestrial > Soil > Riparian zone | place: USA...
GCGGCAGCCAGCACTTCCCGGTAGTACGGGCTTTTTTCCAAACGTTGCCAGGGCGCTTCGTCGACCACGTCTTCGCTTTTCACGGTTTTTACTTTTGGATTCGACAGGGCGAGGAAGCGCGCCATGTTTTGAATGCCAGGGATGGTTGGCTTGATATCGAGATTGTACAACCATTGCAGTGCCGCGTAGCCGATCTCCGCGTCTTGGCTGCTTCTTAAGCGAAGATTTTTAACCAGCGATTTGATGACGATTTCCTTGTTTCCTGGCTTGTGAATAAACGCCACGGTATCGACAAAGCCGCGCATCAGCGAATCGACGATCTGGAGATTTTGCTTGAGATAGCCGCGCCGGGTCGCCGCCGCGAGTCCTTGATAGGGAATCGGCGCTTTGCCCAAGTCGAGCAGAACCGGAAGACCCTTCTCTTTCAGTGCCCGGCTGTGGGTGTAATTGAGATAGGTCGCTTCGATGCCGCCGGATTCCAGCGATTGCGCCAACACCGGCGAGTCGCCGATAACCATGATCGTCATTTTATCTCGATTCGGTTCCAAACCGAGATGCTCGATGGCGAGCATCGCCATCGACCAGACCCCGCCGCCGATGCTTTGCACACCGATCCGTTTGCCTTTTAAATCCTCGGCACCGCGAATGCTCGTCCCGGCAATGAAATCGCCGTCGGCTTTGTTGACGATGCCGGCGAAGAACGCGACGTCTAAACCGCTGGTCGCGGCGCTGACGACCGATCCAGGAATGGTGTAGGCGACTTGGATGTCGCCGGAAACCAGCGCCGCCATCGTCTGAGGGCCGCTGCGGATGTTGATGACCTCTACATTGACGCCATGTTTGCGAAACAGACCTTGTTCATGGCCTAGCCATAATGCGACGACTTTTTCGCTAAACGCGCCATGGGCGATGCGCACTAACGGTAGCTCGGCGGCGCCGATATTTGCGGCCTCGACGACGGCGATTAGAGCGCAGCAGACAGCGACGAGAGTCAGTCGCGATGGCGCATCGAAAAATTTAATCATCAGCAATCTCCTCGGGTGGTTGAGAATGACCAAGCTGAGATCCTTCGGCTGTGCGTAACATAGGGAAACACGGCTGGAGCGTCAAGCGGGGTTGACAGAGGAACAAGATCAAAGATAGGTGTGCGAAGTAATATCTGGGAGGATTTCATGGCCACTGATGCAACCGGCATGACCCGTATCAATCATGAGAAACTGATTCGCTTCGTCAGTCGTTCATTTGAAAAACTGGGTGTGCCGCCGGTCGACGCCGAGATCGCCGCCAATGTCCTGGTGGCATCCGATTTACGCGGCGTCGATACCCATGGCGTGATTCGCTTCAACCCGCACGCTTGGTATGTGAAGTGGCTGCGCGACGGCGCGATGACAGCCAAGCCGAATATTCGCGTCGTCACGGAGAATGCGTCCACGGCGCTGCTCGATGCCGACAATGGCATGGGCTTTGTCGCCGGCCACCGGGCGATGGAGTTGGCGATTAACAAGGCCAAAGGGTCGGGTGTCGGCATCGTCACGGTTCGTAATAGCCGGCATTATGGCATGTCGGCCTATTATTCCATGCTCGCGTTGCCTCATGACATGATCGGCATTGCCATGACCAACGCGAGCCGGCAAGTGGTACCGACCTTCGGCCGCGAAGCGCGCTTCGGCACCAATCCGATCAGTTTCGCCGTGCCGGCAAAAGACGAAAAACCTTTCGTCCTCGATATGGCGACCACGACTGCGGCGGCCGGCAAATTGGAATTGGCGATTCGCCTGGGCAAGCCGGTTCCGACGGGCTGGGCATTGAACGAAAAAGCCGAACCGACGACGGATCCCAAAGTTGCGCAGCAAGCGCGTCGTTTGCTGCCGCTTGGCGGCTCGCGCGAGAGCGGCAGCCACAAAGGCTACGGTTTAGGAATTCTCGTGGAAATTCTCTGCGGCGTGCTCACCGGCACGGTCACGGCTTTGAATGCCAACCAAGAACCGCGCGGCCATTTTTTCGGCGCGATTAACCCAGCCGCATTTCGCCCAGCGGCGGAATTCACAGCCGACATGGACCGGCTGATTCGCGAGTTAAAATCGACGCCGCCGGTCGAAGGCGAGAGCCGAGTTTATGTTGCCGGAGAAATAGAATTTGAAACCGCCGAGGAAAGATCCGAGCGCGGGATTCCGCTGCACAGTTCGGTGCTCAAGGGATTGAGAGAAGTTGGCGAGCAGGTTGGTGTGCCGTATGATTTGCAATGAGTCTGGTGGTGAACGAAATTAACGACCGACACGCAGGTCTGCCCCTACCTAAACACCCCCGCGGCGACTAATTCTTTGACAAAGCGGTCGTCGATGAACTGATCCCATTTGGCTTCTTTTGCTTTTGGGTTTGGCGACGCCGCCAACACGGCTTCGATGGCCGCTTGGTTCGGTGTCGGAATGCGCTCCCACCCCGGCTCGTTGGTTGAGAGCGATTCTTGCAGCTGGGCGGCGTCGGTGATCTTGGTATATTTGGACATGATCGCAATGGCGTCGGCGCGGTTCTTGCGCGCGTAGTCAATTCCTTCAGCCGCGCTCCGGACAAAGCGCCGCACCAGCTCTTGGTTGGCGTTGATGAATGAGCGGGTTGTGCCGATCGAGTGCTGCACGAAAGGAATTTTCAACGCGGTGATATTGAGCAGCTCTCTTAAGCCGAAGTTGCGCGCGGTGAGCGTGCTCGGCGCTGAGAGAATTGCCGAATCGATGATACCTTGCTGCAACGCGGCGACCAGGGCGGGAAGTTCCTTCAAGTAAACGAATTTGACATCGATATCCGGCTTGAGGCCGCTCTGCGCGACAACCATGTGTCCGGCGATGTCGGTGGGCGTTCCCTTATTGGTCGCGCCGATGGTCTTGCCGGCGAGACCTTTCATGTTGGTAATTTCCGGCTTGCTATAAAGCGAAAAGACGAAAGTATTGACCGGACTCAAAATGTAAACCGTGTCGGCGCCGGCGAGATTGGCTTCGATGACTTGCGGACCGGCGGTGGTGAATTGAATCTTGCCGCTAACCAAAGCCTGCACCGCCTGGGTGGTCGGAATATGGGTGAGGTCGATGTTGAGACCGTTCTTTTTGAAGAAGCCTCTTTCCTGAGCGATCCACAGATAAATCGGATCGGTGGCGATGACGCCATAGACAGCGGTGGCCTGGAGCAGAGATAATTCAGCGGCGAAGGCGATCTTAGCCAGGACCGACGTTGTCAATAGAACCAACATCGCGGCGCGGCGGTGCATCATTGCTTTCTCCTTGGAGCGGCAACGCTGAAGACTCAAAAGCTGCCGCGCGAAATCACCACTTCTTTGATCACGACATCTTTGCTCGGCCGGTCGCGTCCGTCGCGCGGCGTGCCGCCGATGGCGACGACGACTTCCTGGCCCTTTATGACTTCACCAAATACGCTGTGGCGGTTGTCCAAGTGCAGGGTCGGCGCGAGGGTGATAAAGAATTGGCTGCCGTTGGTATTCGGCCCGGCGTTGGCCATCGATAGGACGCCGCCTTTGGTGTGGCGCAGGTCGGGATGGAATTCATCCTCGAAGCGAAAACCAGGCCCGCCGGTGCCGTTGCCCAAGGGATCACCGCCTTGAATCATGAAGCCGGGGATGACGCGGTGAAAGATTGTGCCGTTATACAGCGGCTTCTTCACTTTCTCGCCGGTCTTGGTATCGGTCCATTCTTTTGTGCCGGTGGCGAGGCCGACAAAGTTGGCCACCGTCTTGGGTGCTTTTTCGTCGAATAGCTGAATCACGATGTCGCCCATGCTGGTTTTCAGCGTGGCGTAAAGCGGCCCTTTTTTTTCTTGGCTGTTAGCATGGTTACCGAGCCCAAAAACTGCCCACAGCATGGCGACGACAAATATTTTTTTCACTCTTGCCTCCTATTATTATTTCTGAGCTAAATTGGCGATCATTTCATTGCGGATGAAGCCCTTTTCTGTGGGCACGGGTTGAGGCGCTCTTTCACTAGATGGGATGCGTCACCAGACACTTCCCGCTCCCTGCGCCCATGTTTCATAATGGTTCGAATGGCATCTTCGGGATCATCGCGGGCATGAGTGACGCCGCCTACCATGGCGACGAAGGCTGGAAGAAACTGCACGTTGGCGCACACCTTTCTTGGCGCCGAGGTGAATCGGCAAAGCGCCAGTTAGCGCTCCCGGCGCGGCGCCGCGCAGCAGGGTCTGCGCGGGGGCTGTCTGGGGCGATACCGGCAAGGACCAGGAGCGCGACCTTGGTGAGCCAATAGAAATTGTTCATACCGATTTGTCCCTGTAAGCTAAACTAAAGTGGCGCAAGCGGTCAAGAACAAGCCGAACTTTGTCGATTTTCGGGATGACGGAGGGCGGCTTTTTCAGGCTTTCGACATTTGGTGGATTAAGGTCTGAATGCGGACGGCGCCAAGCAGACAAGCCTTGATGGTTTCCCGGAATGCGTTTTGACAATGAGATTCTCGGATGTTATAGGAAACTCTGCCCAAGCATTGGGAGAACCAAAAAATGGCTTGGTTTGATAAAAACCCTGGCGGAAAAAAAACCGAAACGGAGCCGCAGAGCGTGGCGCAACCAGCGCAACCGGAGCCCGCGCCACTAAGCGCAGCTCCAGTGCCGCCGCCGGCTGCCAAAGTAGAAGTGCCGCCGCCGCCGCCGTCGTCGTCAACTGCGGGTTTGGTCGGTTATCTATATAAAGGTAGCCGCGTCACGGGCCAGCTAAGCTTTCAAGGGCCGACGCGCATCGATGGCAAGGTTGACGGTGAGATTAACTGCCAGGGCATTCTCACGATCGGCGAGGAAGCGGAAGTAAAAGCCAAAATCACCGGCCAAGTCGTGATTATTCGGGGCAAAGTCGAAGGCAATGTCACCGCCAAGGAACGGATCGAGCTCCTGGCACCAGCCCGCTTGATCGGCAACATTGACGCCCCCCGGCTGATCATCACCGAGGGCGTGGTGCTTGACGGTGACTGCTTGATGGGAGTGGCCAAGCAGAAGGGTGAAGTCGCAGGTTCCCGCAGCCCAAGCGCCGATAAAGTCGCAGCGGCTGCAGCGCCTAAGCTGTAAACTGATTGTCAGAATTAGTCTTCGGTTCGCTGTCCGTCACCCCGCCGATCCTAGATCCTACGTTCAATCGAGAATGTAGGTTTTTTATTAATTGGGTACTGGGTTGCGCCATTGCGGATGCAGTGGAACCTGAGGGAGAGCATGCTTGTAAGCGGTCATTGATCCATGATTCATCTTGATTACAGCATAGTTTATCAGATCGTCCTGTTTGTCGTTCTCTGGCTGATTCTTAATAAGCTTCTGTTTCAGCCTTATTTGCGTTTGCTCGAAGAGCGCGAGCATAAAACCACCGGGGCGCAGCATGATTCGGTGGAGCTGGAGCATGAGGGCGCCAAGCTCAAGGCCCAATTCGATGAGAAATTCGCCCAAGGCCAAGCCGCGGGTTACGCGGCGAAAGAGGCGATCAATCAGGATGCGCGCCAGCAGCGCGAAAAGATCTTGGGCCAAGCGCGCGACGAGGCCACCCGGACTCTCGATCAGGTCAGACAGGAAGTCGCCGCCGCGATGGAACAGGAAAAGCGGCTGGCTGCGGCGGAAGTCAGCGCCGTGGCTGCCGACATGGTGCACAAAGTTCTTGGAAGGAGAGTCGGGTGACCAGCCAGGATTTTCTCGGCATATTCACGATCGCCCAGGCTTGGGCCGCCGGGGGCGCTGAACATCATGCGCCGTCGATCACTGAGGTTATCTTTCCGGCCCTCAATTTTCTCATTTATGCTTTCATTATCATCAAGTTCGCGCTTCCTCCAATACGAAGTTTTCTGAAAAATCGCCGCGACGAAGTAGTCGAAACGATAGCGCGAGCCTCGGCAAAAAAATCCGCGGCCCAGGCGCTGGTTGATGAGTACAAGGGCAAGTTGGCCGCGCTCGACCAGCAAGTGCTGAGTCTGCAAGCAACACTGCGCGACGAAGGCGAGCGCGACAAAGCTAAGCTCGTTGGCGAAGCCAATGCCATGGCGGCGAAGATCAAAGCCGACGCCGGCATTCTCGCCGATCAGGAAGTAAAAATGGCGCGGCAAAAAATTCGCGAGGACATGGCGATCCAGGCCGAAGCCACGGCGCGGGCCTTGCTTCAACGCAACTTGTCGGTGGACGATCAAAACCGCCTGGCGGACGAATTTATCCAAAGTATTGGACAGGCGCGATGATCGAGGGCAGCTTAGCACGCAGGTACACCAAGGCGCTGTTTCAATTGGCGTGCGACGGCGGCCAGGAAGATGCCGTCGGCGTCGAAGTCGAACAGTTTTTCTCGGATTTTAGCAAGTCCGCCCTGCAACAAGTTCTCACCAATCCCGCTTTCGCCGTCGATACCCGCAAACAGATCCTTAACCAGGTCGCTCAAAGTCAAAAGCTGTCGTCATTGACGGTCAGGTTTCTGTCGCTGCTCTTGGAGCGGGATCGCTTGGGCCACTTGGCCGGCATCGTCAACTGCTATCGCCGGTTGCTCAACGAAGCCCGCGCCCGGGTCGACGCCACAGTCATTAGCGCTTCAGCCCTTGAGCCGGCGTTGGTCGAGCGCGTGCGTGGCCAGCTGCGCAGCCTTTCCGGCAAAGAGGTGATCTTGCAGCAAGTCGTCGACCCGGAGTTGCTCGGCGGCCTGCAAGTAGAGCTGGAAGGAAAGATCTACGACGGCAGCGTGCGAACGCAATTGGCAAAGATGAAACAGCGCATCGCGCGCGGTTATTAAGGAGTAATCGATGGAGATCGGAACAGCGGAAATCAGCCGAATTATCAAAGAGCAGATTCGCGATTACGATAAGACGGTTGAGATCCAGGAGGTTGGCACGGTGCTTTCCACCGGCGATGGTATCGCGCGCATTCACGGCCTGGACAAGGTCGCCGCCGGCGAGCTGCTGGAGTTTCCCCATGAGATTTTCGGTATCGCGCTGAATTTGGAAGAAGACAACGTTGGCGCCGCGTTGTTCGGCGAGACCCACATGATCAAAGAGGGCGACACGGTCAAACGGACCGGCCGCATCGCCGAAGTTCCGGTCGGGAAGGAAATGATCGGCCGGGTGGTCAACGCCCTCGGTGAAGCGATCGACGGGCGCGGCCCGATTGACGCCAAAGACCGCCGGCGCATCGAATTGAAAGCCCCCGGCATCGTCGCGCGCCAGCCGGTGAAAGAGCCGTTGCAGACCGGTTTGAAAGCCATCGACGGCATGATTCCCATCGGCCGCGGCCAGCGCGAGCTGATCATCGGCGACCGTCAGACTGGCAAAACCGCCGTCGCCCTCGACGCCATCATCAATCAAAAGGGTGGCAACGTCATCTGCATCTATGTCGCCATCGGTCAAAAACGTTCCACGGTTGCCCAGGTTGTCGACAAGCTCAGAGAGGCGGGCGCGATGGAATACACCATCGTCGTCGCCGCGACCGCATCGGAATCCGCCCCGCTTCAGTTCATCGCGCCTTACTCCGGCTGCACCATGGGCGAGTACTTCCGCGACAATGGCGGCCATGCATTGGTTATCTACGACGATCTGTCGAAACATGCGGTTGCCTATCGCCAATTGTCGCTGCTGCTGCGCCGACCGCCGGGACGCGAAGCTTATCCCGGCGACGTGTTTTATCTGCATTCCCGCTTGCTCGAGCGCGCCGCCAAAATGAGCGCCGACCGCGGCGGCGGTTCACTGACCGCTTTACCGATCATCGAGACCCAGGCCGGCGACGTTTCGGCGTATATTCCGACCAACGTGATTTCGATCACCGACGGGCAGATCTTTTTGGAAAGTGATTTGTTTTACTCCGGTGTCCGGCCGGCGATCAATGTCGGTATTTCGGTCTCCCGGGTCGGCGGTAACGCGCAGATCAAGGCGATGAAGCAGGTTGCCGGCACCCTGCGGCTGGAACTAGCTCAATACCGTGAAATGGCCGCTTTCGCCCAGTTCGGTTCGGATTTGGACGCGGCGACGCAAAAGCAGTTAAACCGTGGGGCGCGCTTGGTGGAGCTACTCAAACAGGGCCAATATCAGCCGCTGTCGGTGGAGCAGCAGGTCGTGATCATTTACGCCGGCACCAACGGCTTTGTCGACGAGCTGCCGATTCCTGCGCTCAAGCGATTCGAGCAAGAACTTTTCTCGTTCATCAGCTCGCGCCATGCCGATGTCTTCGCCGACATTCTGCAGAAACGCGAGTTGGACGGCGACCTGCGCGGCAAGCTCAATAAGGTGCTGGAAGAATTCAAAGGAGTCTTCAAGGCTTAATTGCAGGTTATCCTGAAACCCTAGTCTCGTAGTCTTGGACATCGATAGACATGGCAACACTCAAAGTCATACGTAAACGGATCGGCTCGGTGCGCAACACCCAGCAGATCACCAAGGCCATGAAAATGGTTTCGGCGGCCAAGCTGCGGCGCGCTCAGGAAGCCGCGGTGCAAGCGCGGCCTTACGCCGAGAAGATGACCGAGTTACTGAAAAATGTCGCGGCGCGGGTTGCCAATGACGCTCATCCGTTGCTGACGCCCCGTGAGGAAAAGAAGGTTCAGATCGTGCTTTTCACCTCGGATCGGGGGCTTTGCGGCGGCTACAACACCAACATGATTCGCGCGGCGGAGGCATTCATCCGGCAGCAGGCGGGCGACCGGCAAATCGAATTGACCCTAGTGGGCCGCAAGGGCGGCGACCATTTTCGCCGGCGCGGCGCCAAGATTGCCGACCGCTATGTCGATATTCTCTACAAAGCGGCGGACGAATTGGCCGGCGAGATCGCCCAGAAATTAATCAGCCGGTTTGTCGGCGGCGAGGTGGATGCGGTTTACATTCTCTACAGCCGCTTCCGCTCGGCGTTGTCCCAAGTGCCGACGTTGGAGAAACTCCTACCGGTGGCGCTGGCCGAGTCCATTGAAGTTCAAGCGCAACAGCAGACCGAGTATTTATACGAACCTGGTGTCGAGCAACTCTTGGCCAGTCTTTTACCGCGCATCACGGGCGTTACCGTGCAGCGCGCTTTGTTGGAAGCGACCGCCAGCGAGCATGGCGCGCGCATGACCGCGATGGAATCGGCCAGCGGCAACGCTTCGAAGATGATCGGCTCTTTGACGCTGCAAATGAACCGGGCGCGCCAGGCGTCGATCACTCGCGAGCTGTTGGAAATCGTCGGCACGGCGGAAGCATTGAAGTGATAAGACGTGTTCGTGGCTTGTGCTCGTATTTCCCGAGGTCGGCGTTTTTACGAGCACGAACACGACTCACGAGCATGATATGACCAGGAGGTTTTAATAAGATGAGTACGGGTAAACTCACCCAGGTTTTGGGGGCGGTTGTCGATGTCGAGTTTTCCGACGGCGCGCTGCCGCCGATTTATAATGCGCTCAAAATCACCAATCCGGCGATCAGCGACGCGCAGTGGAACCTGGTTATCGAAGTGGCGCAGCACTTGGGTGAAAACACCGTACGCTGTATCGCCATGGACACCACCGAAGGGTTGGTGCGTGGCATGGACGTGCTCGATACCGGCGCGGGTATCAGCGTGCCGGTGGGCGAGGAGACGTTGGGACGGATTCTCAACGTCATCGGCGAACCGGTCGATGAAGGCGGCCCGGTCAACGCCAAGAAAACCTCGCCGATTCACCGTTCGGCACCTGAGTTCGTCGATCAAGAGACCAAAGTTCAGGCCCTCGAAACCGGCATCAAAGTCGTCGACTTGCTGGCGCCCTACGCGCGCGGCGGAAAAGTGGGTCTGTTCGGCGGCGCCGGCGTCGGCAAGACCGTCATTCTGATGGAACTGATCAACAACGTCGCCATGAAGCATGGCGGCTATTCCGTTTTCGGCGGTGTCGGCGAGCGTACCCGCGAAGGCAACGATCTCTGGCTCGAAATGAAAGAGTCCGGCGTTATCAACAAGGCGTCGCTGGTTTACGGCCAGATGAACGAGCCGCCCGGAGCGCGCGCCCGCGTCGCCTTGACGGCGCTGACTCTCGCGGAATACTTCCGTGACGACGAAGGCCGCGACGTGCTGTTGTTCTTGGATAACATATTCCGTTTCACGCAGGCGAACTCGGAAGTGTCGACCCTGCTCGGCCGCATGCCTTCCGCCGTCGGTTACCAACCGACCTTGTCGACCGACTTGGGGGAGTTGCAAGAACGCATCACGACGACGCGCAAGGGTTCGATTACTTCCGTACAAGCGATTTACGTCCCGGCCGACGACTTGACCGACCCGGCGCCGGCGACCACCTTCGCCCATTTGGACGCGACTACGGTTCTGTCCCGGCAGATTGCCGAGTTAGGCATTTATCCGGCTGTCGATCCGCTCGACTCGACCTCGCGGATTCTCGATCCGTTAGTCGTTGGCCAGGAGCATTACGAGGTCGCCCGGTCGGTGCAGCTGATCCTGCAACGCTACAAAGACTTGCAGGACATCATCGCGATTCTCGGTATGGACGAG
>Ga0210380_10001263_pt1 | contig 10459 bp, 9 predicted proteins | sample PLM4_5_coexredo_FD_155476 | JGI IMG/M metagenome (GOLD analysis project Ga0210380, IMG submission 155476) | Groundwater sediment microbial communities from an aquifer in East River, Colorado, USA - PLM4_5_coex redo | ecosystem: Environmental > Terrestrial > Soil > Riparian zone | place: USA...
CCGGCCGTGCGGTAAAGATCGCGGATGCCTGCATCGAAGTCTTTCGGCTCCACGATGCCGGCTGCAAGCGCCGATTCGCGGACGCCCTCGATCATCGCCGTAAAGGTCTTCTTCGTGAAGCCCTCCACAAGAGCGGGATTGCTCGAATCCACATACACCATGCGTGGAGAGACGTGAACCGCGTCGAAACCGGCTTCGACCATCAATGGGTAGAGTTGCCGTCCGATCAGCGCGTTGCCGCCAGCCACCTGCTGCAACTCGACTAGACACTGAATCGCTCTTTGAGCGGCGTCGCTGCTGGGATGGAAGTAGGCTGACCCGTGGTCCCCTTCGATGACGGTGACGGTGCCGCCAGGCTTTAGCATTCTCTTGAGAATCGCCAAAGCCTCAACCGGCCGCGAGAGATGCTCCAGGACGAAACAGGCAAAGACGTGGTCGAAAGATTCCGGCTCGAAGGGCAAAGCGAATATGTCCGCCTGCTGGAACTGCACGTTCGTTAGACCCGCCGCGTCTGTCCTTCGCTTGGCCTGCGCGATCGAGTCCGGAGAGATGTCGATCGACATGAATCGCGCGCCTGGGCTCCTTTGCGCCAGGGTGACCGTCTGCGCGCCAACGCCGCACCCCGCCTCGAGGACCACGCTCCCGGCCGGGTATGAGGTGTCGGAATGCAGCAGGTCGACCAGCGTTCCGGCCTGATCCTGCAGGCGCGCGTTCTCCCGCGGGTCATAGCCGTGTACATACCTCTCGTTCACGGCCTCTCTCGTTCTGCGGGCATCAAGAGCTACTTCGTTCTAGCGCGGGACTGCCAATAGTAGGGAAGCCGTGCGTGATGAGCCAATGCGATGACGACAATGCCGTCGGGCTCAGGCCGATAGACCAACGAAAACGGGAAGTCCTTCAGAATCATCCGGCGGGCCTTGGCGCGAGATGACGAGCCTGCGAGAGGGAAGGCCAGGGCGCGCGCCGTGGCCTGTTCAACCGCGGCGGTGAAGCGCTGGCCGAGTCCGGGCTGCGCTTCGTTGTAGTAGATGACCTCGGCGAGGAACTCGAGTCGCGCGGCGGCAATGAACCGCGCGCGGTTCACCGAACGAGGTACCTGGCCTCGGCGAAGACGTCTTCGGCGGAAAAGGTCTTCAGCTCGCCGCGATCATAGGCGGCTGCGCGTTGCTCGATTTCACGGGCCCAGGTCGCTTCGATCTCTGCCAGCGGCGCGTCGCGGAGGGATTCGAGCAACAGCTCGGCCAGCTTGGCGCGTTCTTCCGCGGTCAACGAACGCGCTTGGAGCTCAAGATCTTTCAGCGTGTTTGACACAAATAAGTTCTCCAATGGACGCAGTCATTCTACTCTTGCCGGGTCAAGCGCCAACGCGCGACACCAATGGAAAACTCTCATTCATCTTCTGTCATTCTTCTGCGCTATCTATCGTGTATCAGGACAGATCCGGCAACCAGGCTTTTGGGATAGCGGAGCCATCACCTATCATCGTACCTCCATGGCCAAGTCCAACAAAGCCTGGCTCCGCCGCCACGTCACCGACACCTACGTTCGCCAGGCCAGAGACGCCGGCTACCGTTCGCGCGCCGCGTACAAGCTGCTGGAATTCATCACCAAGGACAAGCTCATCAAGCCCGGCATGCGGGTCCTCGATCTCGGCGCAGCCCCCGGCGGCTGGTCGCAGGTGGCGGCTGAGAAAGTGAAGCCCAACGGCAAGGTGGTGGCGGTGGACCTGCTGGAGGTGAAACCGATCCCCGGAGTGACGGTCTTCAAAGGGGATTTCCGCGAAGCGGATCTCGACGGCGCCCTTGGCGGCAAGGCGGACGTGGTGCTCTCGGACATGATGCCCAACATCACCGGGGTGCCTTTGGTGGACCAGGCGCGCGCCGCGGAGATCTCGCTGGCGGCGATCGAATTGTGCAAGAAGTCATTAAAGCCCGACGGGGTGTTGCTGTTGAAGGTGTTCCACGGCGGAGCCTTCGACGAAGTGCTGAAGGCGCTCAAGGATGCGTTTCAAACGGTAGGGGTGAGGAAGCCTGCCGCCTCCCGCGGGGAATCCCGCGAAAATTATTTCCTCGCCCGAGGGTTGAAAAAGCATTGAACCTGCGGGCAACGCCGCAATCTATCCAATTCGGCGTAAACTGGTTTTTGGCGGCGCCGCCCAAAAGAGGAGCAAGTCCTTGAACAACATGCTTAAAAACCTGGTCATCTGGCTGGTAATCGGCCTGGTGTTGATGACCGTGTTCAACCAGTTCAACACCCGCCAGGCGGCGCAGGCTCCGCTGGAGTACTCGCAATTCCTGGACGAGGTGAAGGCGGGCCGCATCGCCAAGGTGACGATCGAGGGCAGGCAGCTCAAGGCCACGACTACCGAAGGCAAGCGTGTCACCAGCTACTCGCCGGGCGACATCTGGCTGGTTTCCGACCTGCTCAAGTACAACGTCAAGGTGGAGGCGAAGCCGGAAGAAGAGCCCTCCCTCCTGATGAACATCTTCGTGTCCTGGTTCCCGATGCTGCTCCTGATCGGGGTGTGGATCTTCTTCATGCGCCAGATGCAGGGCGGGGGACGCGGCGGGGCGTTCAGTTTCGGCAAGTCCAAGGCCAAGATGCTGGACGAATCCACCAACACGGTCACGTTCGCCGACGTCGCCGGCTGCGAGGAGGCGAAAGAGGAGGTCTCCGAGCTGGTCGATTTCCTGCGCGACCCGACCAAGTTCCAGAAGCTGGGCGGCCGCATCCCGCGCGGCGTGCTGATGGTGGGCAATCCCGGCACCGGCAAGACGCTGCTTGCCCGCGCGATCGCGGGCGAGGCGAAGGTGCCGTTCTTCTCGATTTCGGGTTCCGACTTCGTGGAGATGTTCGTAGGCGTGGGCGCCGCGCGCGTGCGCGACATGTTCGAGCAGGCGAAGAAGCACGCGCCCTGCATCGTGTTCATCGACGAAATCGACGCGGTCGGCCGCCAGCGCGGCGCAGGCCTGGGCGGCGGCAACGACGAGCGCGAGCAGACGCTCAACCAGCTGCTGGTCGAGATGGACGGCTTCGAAGCTTCCGTCGGCGTGATCGCCGCCACCAACCGGCCCGACGTACTCGACCCGGCGCTGCTGCGCCCGGGCAGGTTCGACCGGCAAGTGGTGGTGCCGCTGCCGGACATCCGCGGCCGCGAGGAAATCCTGAAAGTGCACATGCGCAAAGTCCCCCTCTCGCCCGACGTGAAGGCCGACATCATCGCGCGCGGCACGCCGGGCTTCTCCGGCGCGGACCTCGCCAACCTGGTGAACGAAGCGGCCCTGTTCGCCGCGCGCAGCAACAAGCGCCTGGTGGACATGGAGGACTTCGAGCGGGCCAAGGACAAGATCATGATGGGCGCCGAGCGGCGCTCGATGGTGATGCCCGAAGAGGAGCGCAGGAACACCGCCTACCACGAGTCCGGCCATACGGTGGTGGCGAAGCTCCTGCCCAAGACCGACCCGGTGCACAAGGTGACCATCATCCCGCGGGGCAGGGCGCTCGGCGTCACCATGCAGCTGCCCACCGAAGACCGCTACAGCCAGGACAGGGATCGGCTGCTCAACACCATCACGGTGCTGTTCGGCGGCCGCATCGCCGAGGAACTGTTCATGCACCAGATGACGACCGGCGCCTCGAACGACTTCGAGCGCGCCACCGAGATCGCGCGCCGCATGGTCACGCATTGGGGCATGTCCGACGAACTGGGCACCATGGTGTACGGCGAGAACGAAGGCGAAGTGTTCCTCGGCCGCTCGATCACCACGCACAAGAGCGTGTCGGAAGCCACGCTGCAGAAGGTGGACCAGGAAGTGCGCCGCATCATCGACACCCAGTACAAGCTCGCGAGGAAGCTCCTGGAAGACAACCGTGACAAGGTGGAGGCGATGGCCAAAGCGCTGCTCGAATGGGAAACGCTCGACGCCGAGCAGATCAGCGACGTGATGGCCGGCAAGCTGCCGCGCCCGCCCAAGCCCAGCGCCAGCGCCGCCAAGCCCAGCGACGGCACGGCCAACGACGGCACGCAAGGCGCCGCGGCTACCGCACCTACCACTTGATCCTGCGCTGCGGCCGCTTTGAGCTGAGCCTCGAGCGGCCGCTGGTCATGGGCGTGGTCAACGTCACGCCCGATTCCTTTTCCGGCGGCGGCAGGTTCCTCGACGCGAAGACCGCGATCGAGCATGCGCGCCGCTTCATCGGCGAGGGCGCGGACCTGGTGGACGTCGGCGGCGAATCTACCCGTCCGGGCGCCGCACCGGTGTCCGAAACCGAGGAACTCAAGCGCATCCTCCCGGTGGTGCAAGCGCTGCGCGAGGTCCCGATTTCGGTGGACACGCGCCGGCCGAAGGTGATGCAGGTCGCGCTTGGCGCCGGCGCCTCGATGATCAACGACATCGAGGCGCTCACGGCGCCCGGCGCGCTCGAGGCAGTGGCCAACAGCGACTGCGCCATCTGCCTCATGCACATGCAGGGCGAGCCCGGCACCATGCAGTCCGACCCGCGCTACGGCGACGTGGTGAACGAGGTGAAGGATTTCCTCGCCGGCCGCGTCGCGGCCTGCGAGAAGTCGGGTATCGCCCGCGAGCGCATCGTGGCCGATCCCGGTTTCGGCTTCGGCAAGACCGTCGGGCACAACCTGACCCTGCTCAAGCGCCTGCCTGAATTCGCCAGCCTAGGGGTGCCGATGCTCGCGGGCTGGTCGAGGAAGTCCTCGCTAGGCCGCATTACCGGCCGCGACACCGGCGAGCGGCTCGCCGGCAGCCTCGCCGCCGCTTTGCTCGCCCTGCTCGGAGGGGCGAGAATACTGCGCGTGCACGATGTGAAGGAAACCCGGGACGCAGTCCTCATGTTCGAAGCCTGGCGCAAGGCATGACGCGCAAGCACTTTGGCACCGATGGCGTGCGCGGCACGGTCGGCCATGCACCGATGACGCCCGACTTCGTCCTGCGCCTGGGCTACGCCGCGGGCAAGGTGCTGGCAGGTCAGGCCCAGCACCCGGCGGTGCTGATCGGCAAGGACACGCGCATTTCCGGCTACATGATCGAGGCAGCCCTCGAAGCCGGGTTCTCCGCTGCCGGCGTGGACGTGCTGCTGTGCGGCCCTCTGCCCACGCCGGGAGTCGCCTACCTCGCGCGCGCGCTGCGCCTGTCCGCCGGCGTGGTGATCAGCGCCTCGCACAACCCTTACGCCGACAACGGCATCAAGTTCTTCTCCGGTGACGGCTTCAAGCTGCCCGACGCCGTGGAGGCCAACATCGAGCGCACGCTGGAATCGCCGATCGGCTGCAACGAGTCGGCCAAGCTGGGCAAGGCGCGGCGCGTGGACGACGCGGCCGGCCGCTACGTGGAATTCTGCAAGTCCTGCTTCCCGGTCGCGCTGGACCTGCGCGGCCTGCGCCTCGTGGTGGACTGCGCGCATGGCGCGGCCTACAGCGTCGCGCCGAAGGTGTTCCATGAGCTCGGCGCGGACGTAGTGCCGATCGGCGTATCGCCCGACGGTTTCAACATCAACGACATGTTCGGCGCCAGCACGCCGCAGCAATTGCAGACCGCGGTGCGGCTGCACAAGGCCGACCTCGGTATCGCGCTCGACGGCGACGGCGACCGCCTGCTGATGGCGGACGCCACGGGTACGCTCTACGACGGCGACCAGCTGCTCTACGCCATCGTCAGGCACCGCGCCTCGAAGGGGAATGTCGCGGGCGTCGCCGGCACGCTGATGACCAACTACGCGCTGGAGCAGGCCTTCGCGAAACTCGGCGTGCCTTTCGCGCGCGCGAAGGTCGGCGATCGCTATGTGCTCGAACTGCTGCGCGAAAAGGGCTGGCTGCTCGGTGGCGAGAACTCCGGGCACCTGCTGTGCCTGGACAGGCACACCACCGGCGACGGCATCGTCTCGGCGTTGCAGGTGCTGACCGCGTTGCGCGAGTCGGGGAAGTCGCTCGCCGGACTGACCGCGGACCTGGTCATGTTCCCGCAGGTGCTGATCAACGTGCCGGTGCCGCGCGGCTTCAACTGGGAGACGGATCGATCGATCGCGCAGGCACGCTCGGAGGCTGAGAAGTCGTTGACTGGTCGCGGGCGGGTGCTGCTGCGCCCGTCGGGCACCGAGCCGCTGCTGCGGGTGATGGTGGAGGGGGAATCCAGGGAAGTCGTCGATGTGGCGGCGAACTCGATTGCCGCCGCGGTGCGCCGGGCCGTGGCCGGCTGAGGCCTTGTGCGGAGCGGTGCCAGCGTGGGATCTCGCCTTCACCCTTACCGGCTTGCTGTCGCAAGCCTGTGCGTAGCTGTCCTTTCGAGTTGTGGCGGCGGAGATGGCGGCCCCCCACCAGGAAACCACACTGTCACGCTGGCTTGGGCGGCTAACCACGAAAAAGGGGTCAACAGCGCGGGCGGCGGCTACCAGGTCGCGATCAGCGGCCAGCCGACGATCAACGTGCCGTTCACCGCCGGACTCACTACACCAACGTCCACCGTTACTACATTGTGGACGGGTACTTACACCGTGACCGTGAGCGCCTTCGCGGCGCTGGATGCGCTAGGCGGCAGCAGTGGCAGCCTCAGCGAGCCCTCGCAGCCGTTCACCTTGATCGTGCCCTGAGACAGGCAGGGGACTCCCATGAAAACACCGTTGCGCTCGATGGCCCTGTCCGCGCTCGTCGGTGCTGCCTTGGCGCTATACGCTCAGGTTGCCGCTGCTCCATTTGCGCCGCTCACTCCGGCAGGCGCGGCCGCGTCGCAGTACGTACCGGGCGAGGTGCTCGTGAAGTTCAAACCAACGGCCAGCACGCAGGAGCACTTGGCGGCGATGGCAGCCATGGCGGCCCGTGGACACTCCGTCGTCGCAAGCCTGAATCAGCCCGGCTGGGCGCAGGTCAAGGTCGGCGCTGGGCAGACGATGGAGACGGCGCTCACGGCCTACCGGAACGACCCGAACGTCGAATACGCCCAGCCCAACTACATCTATCACGCCACCGCGGTGCCCAACGACACCCAATACGGTCAACTCTGGGCGTTCAAGAATACCGGGCAGCCGATCAACCCCAACACTTATACGCCCAATGCCGGCACGGCGGGCGATGACATGAACATCGAGCCGGCCTGGGGTCACATCACCGATTGCAGCGACGTCGTGGTGGCGGTACTCGATACCGGCGTCAACTACACCCACCAGGACCTCGCCGCCAACATGTGGAACGGCAGCCCGAACCACGGCCATGACTTTGTCGACAACGACGACGACCCGATGGATCTCGAAGGCCACGGCACCCATCTCGCCGGCATCATCGGCGCCGAGGGTAACAACAGCACGGGCACCACTGGCGTTTGCCAGAAGGCCAGGATCATGGCGGTGCGCGTGCTCGATGCCTTGGGCAACGTGACGACGGCGACTGCCCTGCTAGGCATCGGCTTCGCCGTTGCCAATGGCGCCAAGGTGATCAACATGAGCTTCGTCGGCGGTGGGTCCTTCGACCCGGCGTTCAGCGACGCCATCACCAGCGCGCAAAACCGCGACGTCGTGGTCGTGGTGGTGGCAGGCAACGAGAACCAGGACAATGACGCAGCAGGCGCACGTTATCCCTGCAACTTCATCCAGCCGAACCTGGTTTGCGTCGCCGCGCTCGACCAGAACTACGCGCTGGCGAGCTTCTCGAGTTGGGGAGCAACCAGCGTGGATGTCGGGGCCCCGGGCACCAATATCCTGAGCACGTGGGCCGGTGCGGCGTTGGGCAACACCAGCTACAACACCATCAGTGGCACCTCCATGGCCTCGCCCGAGGTCGCGGGACTCGCCGCGATGCTGCGCGCTTACAACCCGCAGTACACCTACGCCGATACCGTCGGCGCCATCAAGAATGGCGGCAGATCCGTTCTCGCCCTCGTCAACAAGACCACGACCGGCAAGGCGGTCGATGTCATGTCCTCTCTGGCGTATATCAACCCGCCCAAGGGTCTCGCGGCCACGGTGCAATAGGCGAGGCGACATCAACCCGCTCGCTGAGCGCTTGCTATTCGTCTTTCATTTCCATAGTATTGGAAATATGGAAACGAAAGCCGCCGTTCAATCGCTGGGTGCACTGGCGCAGGAATCGCGTCTCGCCATCTTCAGGCTGTTGGTGCAGGCCGGCCCGCTGGGGATGGCCGCCGGGCAGATCGGCGAAAAGCTCGACCTGCCGCCGGCCACGCTTTCCTTCCACCTCGCCGGGCTCACGCGCGCCGGCCTTGCGCAAAGCCGGCAGGATGGCCGTTTCGTAATCTATTCGGCCGATTTTCAGGCTGTGAACGCGCTCGTCGGCTACCTCAGCGAGAACTGCTGCGGCGGCCGCGCGTGCACACCGTCTGCAGGAGACCCGCGTGACAAGATTCCACGTGCACGTCGCCGTGCATGACCGCGCGCGCCGGGCGTTTCCTGAATGAGCCTGTTCGAGCGCTGGCTGACGCTTTGGGTGTTCCTGTGCATCGTCGCGGGCGTCGCGCTCGGCCAGTGGCTGCCGGCGCCCTTCGAGGCGCTCGGGCGCATGGAGGTGGCAAGCGTCAACCTGCCGGTGGGATTGCTCATCTGGGTGATGATCATCCCGATGCTGCTGCGCATCGATTTCGGCGCCATGGGGCAGGTGCGGCAGCATTGGCGCGGCATCGGCGTGACGCTGGCCGTCAACTGGCTGGTGAAGCCATTCTCGATGGCGCTGCTCGCCTGGGTATTCGTACGCCAGGTCTTTGCGCCGTACCTGCCCCCGGATCAAGTCGACAGTTATGTCGCGGGCCTGATCCTGCTCGCGGCAGCGCCTTGTACCGCCATGGTGTTCGTCTGGAGCCGGCTGACGCAGGGCGACCCGTACTTCACGCTCAGCCAGGTGGCGTTGAATGACGCCATCATGATCGTCGCCTTCGCGCCCATCGTCGCGCTGTTGCTGGGGCTCTCGGCGATCGTGGTTCCCTGGGACACGCTGTTCACGTCCGTGCTCCTGTACATCGTCATCCCGGTGGCTATCGCGCAAGCCTGGCGCGCGCTGCTGCTCAAGGGCGGCGGCCTGCAAGCGACGCTCGCGCGCCTGCAGCCGTTTTCGACAGCCGCGCTGCTCGCGACCATCGTGCTGCTGTTCGCGTTCCAGGGCCGGCAGATCCTGGCGCAGCCGCTGATCATCGCCATGCTGGCGGTGCCCATCCTGGTCCAGGTGTACTTCAACTCTGGGCTCGCCTACCTGCTCAACCGCCGCTTCGGCGTCGCGCATTGCGTTGCCGGGCCCTCGGCGCTGATCGGCGCGAGCAATTTCTTCGAGTTGGCGGTGGCTGCTGCGATCACGCTGTTCGGTTTCAATTCCGGCGCCGCACTGGCGACGGTGGTCGGGGTGCTGGTCGAAGTGCCGGTCATGCTTTCGGTGGTGATCATCGTCAACGGCTCGCGCGGCTGGTATGAGCGGGGTGTCGCATGATCGAGATGCTGAATAAAGACTGCTTCTGCATCAGCCTCGACCGGGAGGCGCTGCGGCGAGCGCTGGAGGCGGATCCGGCCGCGCATGGACTCCATCAAATGATCGAGGAGCGTTGCCCGCACTTGTTCGCCACGCTGCCTGTTTTTGTATCGCGCGAGCACGTGGACGCGATGGCGGGCGTGATCCAGGCCGTGGAGGAAGTGATTGCGCTTCCGGCCTATCAGGAGGCCGCGCTTGCCTGGGCGCCGCCGATCGCGCGCCTTGATCCGGGCGCGGCGGGCGCGTTTATCGGCTATGACTTTCACGTCGGGGCCGAGGGGCCGCGCCTCATCGAGATCAACACTAACGCGGGCGGTGCGCTGCTCAACGCCATCCTCGCACGGGCGCAGCGCGCGTGCTGCAAGGAGATCGAGGCGCTGGTGAGCGGACCGGTGCCCGCAGTGGACCTGGAACGCGCCTTGTTCGACATGTTCGCTGCGGAGTGGCGGTGCAGCGGCCGTGCGGGGCTGCCGCAGCGCGTCGCCATCGTGGACGACGCGCCCGCGCAGCAGTTCATGTACCCCGAGTTTCTGCTCTTCGCGCAGCTCTTCAGGCGCTTCGGCCTGGAGGCGGTGGTGCTGGCGCCGGAGCAATTGGTGTTCGAAAATGGCGTCCTGCGCGACGCGCAGGGGCCAGTGGACCTGGTTTACAACAGGTTGACTGACTTCGCGTTCGAGGCCGTGGGGCACGCGCCGCTGCGCGCCGCCTATCTGGCGGATGCCGCGGTGGTCACGCCGCATCCGCGCGCGCATGCGCTGTACGCGGACAAGCGCAATCTCAGTCTGCTCACTGACGAGGCTCGGCTGCGTTACTGGGGCGTGCGCGAGCCGGTGATTGCAACGCTGCAGCTGGGCATCCCGCGCACGCAGATTGTTGCTGCAGCGGATGCCGAGCGCCTGTGGGGCGAGCGGCGCAAGCTATTCTTCAAGCCCGCAGCGGGGTATGGCAGCAGGGCCGCCTATCGCGGCGACAAGCTGACGCGCCGGG
>Ga0210380_10001266_pt1 | contig 10457 bp, 9 predicted proteins | sample PLM4_5_coexredo_FD_155476 | JGI IMG/M metagenome (GOLD analysis project Ga0210380, IMG submission 155476) | Groundwater sediment microbial communities from an aquifer in East River, Colorado, USA - PLM4_5_coex redo | ecosystem: Environmental > Terrestrial > Soil > Riparian zone | place: USA...
GGCGAGGCTGCTCTGGAATGGAAATCTGCCCTCTGAACGCGTCATCGCCGCGGACAGCGACGTGCCGATGTAGCCGCCGCCCGACACCGTGGACAGGTAATCAATATTTTTCAGAACGCCGGCTTTATCGAGCGCCTGCAGAGCACCGAGACAAAAGGAAGCCGAGCGCACGCCGCCGCCGGAGAGGGCCAGCCCGATGACATTCGAGTCCGCGGTCGGCCGCAGGATCGGCTCGCGTCCGGAATGCGTGTCGTCTTGCACGCCGGCGTTGGATCCGGAATGTGTCGATGAACCAGACCCGGCGGGTTTGAGGCCAGAGACGTCGCCAACGGATGCGTCCTCGACCTCGAGCGCCACCAGGTCCGTCCTGCCCGCCTTCGTGCGGCGCGCATTGATGGCCTCGATCTCTTCCGAAAACACCTCGTCGAAGCGATAGATTCTCATGACGGCCTCGATCTCGGAGGGCCTCACCGCTCACACGCCAATTGCAATTCTTGCAACTAAGACTGCCACACAGCACACCCCACAGCCGCAAGCGGCCCTGGGAATCTCAGTCCAGCGCCTCCAGCTCCGCAATCATGCCTTCGATCACGCCGAGGCCGCCCTGCCAGAAGGCGGGGTCGCGGGCATCCAGCCCGAACGGAGCCAGGAGCTCGGAGTGATGCTTGGTGCCGCCGGCCGCGAGCATCGCCAGATAGCGTTCGGCGAAGCCATCCGTCGCGCGCTCGTAGACCGCGTACAGCGAATTGACCAGGCAATCGCCGAACGCATAGGCGTAGACATAGAACGGCGAGTGCACGAAGTGCGGAATGTAGGCCCAGAAGGTCTCGTAGCCGGGCTTGAGCTCGATCGCCGGGCCGAGGCTCTCGTGCTGCACTTCGAGCCAGAGCGCGTTGAGACGATCGGCGGTAAGCTCTCCGTTCCTGCGCTCCAGGTGGACACTGCGCTCGAACGTGTAGAACGCGATCTGGCGCACCACCGTATTGATCATGTCTTCGACCTTGGCGGCGAGCATGGCTTTGCGCTGCTTGCGGTCGACATTGGCCAGGAGCTTCTTGAACGTGAGCATCTCGCCGAACACGCTCGCGGTTTCCGCCAGCGTGAGCGGCGTCGGCGCCATCAACGCGCCATTCGGCGCCGCGAGCACCTGGTGCACGCCGTGTCCGAGCTCGTGTGCGAGCGTCATCACGTCGCGCGGCTTGCCCTGGTAGTTGAGCAGCACGTAAGGGTGCGCCGAGGGCACGGTCGGATGCGCGAAGGCGCCGGGTGCCTTGCCGGGCCGCACCGGCGCGTCGATCCAGTTGTTCTTGAAGAAACGTTCCGCGATGGCCGCCATATCGGGCGAGAACGCGCCATAGGCGGTGAGCACGGTCGCCTGCGCCTCGCCCCAGCCGATCGTGCGCGCGGGCACCTTCGGAAGCGGCGCGTTGCGGTCCCAGTGGGGCAGCCGTTTCTTGCCGAACCAGCGCGCCTTGAGCGCATAATAACGATGCGAGAGCCGCGGATAGGCCGCGCGCACCGCCTTCACCAGGGCATCGACCACCTCGGGCTCAACCCGGTTGGACAAGTGCCGCGCCTCCGCCACGTCGGCGAAACCGCGCCAGCGGTCGGCGATCTCCTTGTCCTTCGCGAGAACGTTGGTGATCAGCGCAAAGGTGCGCAGGTTCTCCTTGAATGTCTTGGCGAGCGCCTGCGAAGCCGCCTTGCGCGTCGTCGCGCTCGAATCCTGCATGAGGTTGAGCGTCGGCTCGATCGCAAGCGATTTCGATCCGACCTTGAAGCGCAGGCTCGCGATGGTCTCGTCGAACAGCCGGTTCCAGGCCGAATAGGCCGTCACCGACTTCTCATGGAACAGCTGCTCGATGCGGTCTTCGAGCTGATACGGCTTGTCCTTGCGCACGTCTTCGAGCCACGGCCGGTAATGCCCGAGCGCCGGCTCCTGCATGGCGGCTTCGAGCTTGGCGTCGTCGATACGGTTGAGCTCGAGCACGAAGAACAGGAGATGCGTGGACGCAGCCGTGATGCGCTCCTGCACGTCGGCGTAGAACTTCGCGCGGGCGGGATCGACGGTGTTGCCCGCATGCACCAGACCGGCAAACGAAATGAGCCGGCCGAGCAGATCGTCGAGCGCCTCGAAGCGCTTTACAGCTTCCACCAAGCCCGCGCCCGGCGCGGATTCATCGGCGAGCGCTGCAAGCTTGCCCTTGTATGCCTGTTCGAAGGCAACGCTTTCCGCATCGGCGCGATCGAGGTCGCGCTTCACCTGCGGGTCGTCGATCCCGCCATAGAGATCGGCCAGATTCCATTCCGGCAAGGCGCCAAGACGAGTGGCGGGGGGGGATTTGGTTGCGCGCCGGGCGGAGGTGCGTTTGGCTTGTGCAGGCATGGGGGATTGCAAATATCCGGGGTCATCACGCAACAGAGTTGCTAACGGGCCGCGGCCGTCGCACCGCGTGCATGCGATGCACATATGCCGCCGCTGAGCCCGCCGGTCAACACCGCCGCCAGACGGCATCGGGAGCGGCTTCAGCGCGGTGTGGAGATTGAACGTCTTGCATGCTGATCGTGCCGGAAGCGGACGCGCTCGTAGTCGAGGTGCGCGCCGATCCGCAGAAGATCGACCAGATCAAGCTCGGCCAGCCGGCGGCGCTGCGCTTCCCCAATTTCAGCCAGCGCACCACGCCCGAACTCAACGGCCGCGTCAGCCGCATCGCCGCCGACGTCATCCAGGATCAGCGTTCGGTGAGCCCTATTTTCTCGTACGCATCAGTATGTCACTGGACGAGCTTGCCCGCCTGAACGGGCTCAAGCTGGTGCCCGGGATGCCGGTCGAGGCATTCATCCGGACCGACGAGCGCACGATGCTGTCTTATCTCTTCAAGCCGCTGACGGATCAGGCCCGGCGGGCGTTCCGGGAGAAATAGGACACCGCCGAAGGCTCTGCGGCCGTAAGAAACACCGGACTAGGCCAAGGCCGCAAGCTGCGGCACGCAGTGCACCAGCAGCTCCTCGCCTTCCAGGACCATTGCATCCAGCTTTTCTTCAACCGTTTCCCGAACCGCGCACCAGACGAGCGCGGCGCGCGCAACGATCTGCGCCTTCTTTTTCTGCAGCACCCCCCGCGCCTGCTCGGCGAGCGCCAACAGGCTGTTGTGTTCGAACAGAAGCGTCCCGGCCCCGTCTTCCAGCACATACACGCGGCCCAGACGCGAGATGCAAAGGATGCATTCGTCGTCCGGCGCGCCAAGCAGATAGAATTGCGGATCGCCTATTTCGGTGATGCCGACATCCCAGCGCCTCGCTCCGGCACGGGACGACTCAGGTGCCAGGCTTTCTACCAGGGCCTTGAGCTCGGCCGGCCGCCACGGGCCGTCCGACTGCAGCACCTTCGATTGGAATGCGATCACCGTCATTCCTTCACCTCGAACAACAACCGATGGAGCTCCGGGTCGTAAAAGGACAGCAGCCGACGGGCGAAGGCCGAGGGCTCGACCGCAAGCGCGCGAGCCCACGCCTCCATGCTTTCGGTGGGCACGCGGCCGAAGCCATTCTCCACTTGGGAGACGAACGTGTAGTATTTTAGGCCCAGATGCTCCGCGAGCTGGATCTGCGACAATCCCGCGCGGGCACGCAGCTCCTTGAGCCAGGCCCCCGCCCGGTGGCGCAATTCCTTGGCTTCCGGCGCCTTCTTGGCGAACTGGATCTGTCTGCCCACCGGCCTAACCCCGCCTTGCCTTCAGAATTGCTAAACTATCCGACCATAGTAGCACAATTGCGCCCACAAGGGGAGGCGGCTCCGCCCGCCAGGGGCGGGCATGCGCCGTTCGCGGTGGCGCTCGCTCCCCGGACGTCCGGAGGTCGCGCCGCGAGCCTTTGGCCGTGCGTCCACGCTTCCACTGCTCCGGTATTGCCGTCTCGGGTGGCCGGAGCGGCTGCTCGGCGCCGGATTACGGCGGCCAAGTGTCCGAAGTCGCGCGCACGTGAGGCAGCGTCGAAAGTCTGTCCCGCGTTTCGCGTCGTTCGCACGCGACGCAACCTGTTGGGCGCTTGAGCCGCGCGTTGCAAATGGGTGACACCGCCAAGAAATCGACATTACGTTGCGGGCAGGTGACAGCGCACCAAAATCGAACAAATTCGTTGGCCAAAGATGTCGTCGCCAGTTGCTCGGGCAGTTAATTCAAGCCAGCTTCGAAAACTGGACGCGTGCAGGTGGATTGGAAGTGGGGCTCGCACTTAGAACGCCGGTCCCGTTGCAACTTGGGAGAATGACCTCATGAGCGGCCCCCGTTACGATCGCATCCTGGCGAGCACGGCTCTGGCGCTGATTCTGGCAGCGCCGCTCGGCTCCGCCGCCATTGCGCAGGAAGCCGCCGAATCCGCCGCCGCTCCGAGCGCGGCCGTCTCTGCGGCACAGCGGGCTGCGGCAAAGTTTGCAGCCGCCGGGCTCGATGCCGCCATCAAGCCGCAGGCCGCGGACGAATCGCCCGCCGCGTCGCCGGTCCCCGAACTCGCCGCGGCGTCAAGCGCGCCGGCTCGAACGTCGATGGTCCCCAAGCAGGCAACCGCGCCGACCGAGGCTCCCGCGAGCCCCAGGGATGTCGCCACTGCGCCGGCCGAGACTCCCGCCGCCAAGGACAGCGGCAAGGATGCCGTCGCTCCTGCAACGCCGGCCAGTCCGGCCGTCGCGACCGAGCAGGTTGCGGCGCCGGATCCGATGGCCTCGCTCGATCCGGCCGATCGGGCCGTCGCGGAAAAGATTCGCGACCTGCTCGCGACCAAGGCCGACAAGATTTTCGCCAGCAAGAAGGAGCGCGCCGCCGTCGAGACGTTCTACCAGGCGCGCAACCTCGCGCCGCTGTGGCTCGATAACGGCGTCGAGACCGCCCGCGCCAAAGCCGTGATCGCGCGGCTCAAGGACGCCGATGCCGAAGGCCTCGACGTCAACGACTACAAGACGCCGAATTTCGCCGGCATGAGCCCGGAGGCGCTGGCCGAGGCCGATCTGAAGCTCACCCAGACCGTGCTCACCTATGCCCGCCACGTGCAGGCCGGCCGCTTCCCCTATACCCGTGTCAGCGTCAATATCGAGCTGCCGCAAGCGCCGCCCGAACCGGCGGATGTTCTGGCCAAGGTCGCGGGTGCGGCTGACGCCGGCAAGGCGCTCGAGGATTTCAGCCCGCCGCACGAAGCCTATAAGCGGCTCAAGGCTCAGCTCGCGCAGATGCGCGGCAAGGGCGACACGGGCAAGATGATCGCCGACGGCGCGCTGCTCAAGCTCAATGCCAAGGCGCCGATGGAAGATGCGCGCGTCCCGCTGCTGCGCGAGAAAGTTGGCCTCGCCGGCGATGCGTCCGACTTCAAATACGACGCCAAGCTCGCGGAAGCGGTGAAGAAATTCCAGCGCGCCAACGAGTTGCCTGTCACCGGCAATGTCGATGCGAAGACGATCAAGGAGCTCAACGGCCCGCCGCGCGACAAGTCGATCGACATGGTCGTGTCCAACATGGAGCGCTGGCGCTGGTACCCGCGCGATCTCGGCAACGCGCATGTCGTGGTCAATCTGCCGGACTTCACGCTCAAGGTGATGCACAACGGTGCCCAAGTCTGGACCACGCGCATCGTGATCGGCAAGACCGACAAGGCGACCCCGCTGCTCACCGAGACGATGAAGTATGTGACGATCAACCCGACCTGGAACGTGCCGCCATCGATCGTCTACGGCGAGTATCTGCCGGCGCTGCAGCAGGATCCGACAGTGTTGGAGCGCATGGGCCTGAAGCTGGTCAATAATCGCGACGGCAGCGTGCACATCTACCAGCCGCCGGGCGAGGCCAATGCGCTCGGGCGCATCCGATTCAATTTCCCGAATCGGTTCCTGGTGTATCAGCACGACACACCGGACAAGCACTTGTTCGCACACGACGCCCGCGCCTACAGCCACGGCTGCATGCGCGTCCAGGATCCGGCAAAGTATGCCGAGGTTCTGTTCAACATCGCGCGGCCGAGCGAGAACTGGACCGCCGACCGGATCAAGCGGATGTTCGGGACCGGCGAGCAGGATATCCAGCTGCCGGTGCCGATCTGGGTGCACCTGACCTATCAGAACGCCTTCGTCGACGACGCCGGCCAGCTGCAGATCCGCCGCGACGTCTACAACCTCGACAGCCGTACGCTGGCAGCGATCAAGAGCGAGCGCGGCATGGTCGAGCCGATGCAGGAGCGCAAGCGCGACGAGGTGGCCTCGACCAGCAGCGGCCAGCGGCGCCTTGCATCTCCCCAGGCACCGCGCGTCGTCTCGTTCTTCGAGGCACTATTCGGCGGCGGCCACTCGCAACAAGCCAGGCCGGTGCCGCCGCGTCGCATCGCGCGCTGAAGCGAATCTAATGAATGATACGGGCGCCGAACCCAGTGTTCGGCGCCCGTATGCGTTAACAGTCATTAAGGAATATTTGCATCGCGGTTAACTGCGGCAAGTTTTCGCCATAGTCGCCTGTCACGTTTCCGGTATCGGGGGGGACGGGTACGCTAACCTCGCGTCAACCCATCCCTAATTAAACTGCGTCAGCCGCATTCGCCGTGGTCACCAGCCGCGGCGCGTGACGGACACTGTCGCCCGCGAAGGGCAAGCTGACGCAATGAATAGGGTCGGCACGTGACGGTTAAAGTCGCGCACAGGAATCTGTTGTCTTCGCACTCGGCCCGGGCGGCCTATTGCTGCAGTATCGCCGCTCTCCTCATTTTCTTTGGCTGCCATAAGCTGCAGAGTGCGAACGCCGAAGGCGACACGCGCACAATCTCCTTTCACCACGTTCATACCGACGAGGAGCTGACGATCACCTACAAGGTGAACGGCCGGTATGACGAGGAAGCGCTCAAGAAGATCAACTATCTGCTGCGCGACTGGCGCGAATCAGAACCGACCAAGATGGATCCCCATCTGATCGATCTGTTGTGGGAGGTTCACCGCGAGGTCGGCGCCAAGGAAGCGATCTGGATCATCTGCGGATACCGTTCACCCGGGACCAACTCGATGTTGCGGCGCCGCTCGAGCGGAGTCGCCGAGTTCAGCCAGCACACGCTGGGCAAGGCCATCGACTTCTACATCCCCGGCGTACCTCTGGAACGGCTGCGCGAGGTCGGCCTGCGGGCACAGCGCGGCGGCGTGGGCTTCTACCCGACGTCGGGATCACCATTCGTCCATATGGACACCGGCAGCGTGCGCCACTGGCCGCGCATGCCCGAGGCGCAACTCGCCAGCGTGCTGGCGAAGGGGCAACTGCGATACGCCGTCGCCCAGGCCGACACCCAGCAAAGCGCGCCCAGCCTGTTCGCCAGGCTCTTCGGCGGCGGCAGGACCGAGGCCGAGGACGCGAAGACCGCGGCGACGGCGCCCGCCAAGCCCACTCGCAAGCCGGCCACAGCGCCCGAGACGCGGACGGAGAAGCCGGCGGTGGTTGCAGCAGCGTCGGAATCGCGCGTCGAAAAAACGGCGACGGCGCCGTTCCCGCAGGCCAAACCCGCCAAAACGGAGACCTCCTACCAGGTCGCATCCGCGGCCTCGAAGCCCGTCGCCAAGCAGATGCTGGCCTCCGCGTCTTCGGAGATCGTCGCCATGCCGGCGAGCTATGAAGTCGCATCCGCAAAATCCAGGCCGGTGCGTCTCGCCCAGGCGGCAACGACCCCGGCCGCGTCCGCAGGCGCATCCGTGACCGACATCATCAACGAGCGCGGTTATTGGCGGGGACTGCCCAGCGCCGATGCAATCGATGCGCCGCAAGCCGGCAGCACCCGCGCAGCGGTCGCTCGACGCAATGCCGCAGGTGCGACCGCCAGCGCCGATCCGGCGACCACGGCGAGCGCCACTCCCTGGCCCCTGACCGATCGCGTCGCCAGCGAGCCGATCCCGAATGCCCTTGCCTACGCCGCGCAGCCCACTCCGATCGCAACTGCTCGTACGTTGCCGATGGGCGTGGGAACGTCGCGTGCCGCCCCCGTTGCAGCGCCGGAAACGACCATTGCGGTCAAGCGCAGCGACGACCGTCCGTCATCGGTGGTGCCTACCAAGGTCGCCAGCGTCGTGCGGGTGGGCGATCGTTTCAACGATCCGTGGATGCGCGCCATGATCGTGAGCCCGAGCGCTCAGAACTACCTGAGGACAACCCTGCTCGGCGCCACGGACTTCCGCAATCTCGGTCCGTATCTGCAAAAGCCCACGACAACGGTGATGACGACGTTCTCGAACGATCCGTATCGCGGCATGATTTGCGAGAAATTCGACGGCAGCGCGGTGGTGTTCGTATCGACCGCCACATTCAGCACGGCATCGCTGAGGTAATTCTACTTCTCATCGCGGGGGGCGTTGGGGCGCAGCGCCGCAAGTCGGGGAAACCCGATTTGCGGCGCAGCGATTTTTAGCGTTCGGAGAACTGACGCCGCATCGGCATCTCTCGCGTTCGCTCCCGATCAGTTCAGCATGCCGAGCGCATGCATGTAGGTCTCCAGAATCGTCTCGTGCTCGCGTCTTTCATCGGCATCCTGCTTGCGCAGACGCACGATCGTGCGCAGTGCCTTGACATCGAAGCCAGTACCCTTGGCTTCGGCATAGACGTCGCGGATGTCGTCGGCGATGGTTTTCTTCTCTTCCTCCAGCCGCTCGATGCGCTCCACGAACGCCTTCAGGTGATCCTTTGCGAAGCGGGTAGCAGGCGCTTCTTCTTCCTTTGAAGCGGCGGCAGTGGCCATGGGAACCTCCTCCAGTGACTCAAAACGAATCGTGGCAAGAGGTTTCAGAAGCAAGGACACCAAGGTCAAGCCGGCAGACGGTTCATCCCCGGAGTACACAGGCGATAAAATTTAATGTCGGTGCCCGGTCTTCTCGAACGCGGCTTGCTGGTCCTTGGCGGCCTCCTTCTGATGCTTGGCCTTCCATTCCTCATACGGCATGCCATAGATCGTCTCACGGCTCTCGTCCTTGGACATCGCCACGCCGCGGGCGTCAGCGGCCTCCTTCATCCAGTTCGACAGGCAATTGCGGCAGAAGCCGGCGAGATTCATCAGGTCGATGTTCTGCACGTCGGTGCGCGCGCGCAAATGCTCCAGAAGGCGCCGGAACGCGGCGGCCTCGAGCTCTGTGGTGGTCTTTTCGTCGAGCGGCATGGGCGCATGCTCCTTTTCTCGCTGCCACGGTCCTGAAAATTTTCGGACTTGGCCACAATAGGATAGTGATGGGACCGGCCACTTTCCAGCGCTGGTGGCAATCGCCATCGCGTGGCGGCCCGAAGCGACACCACGCCCGTCCCTTGCATTGAACAGTTGACCGCGCCAATGGCAAAGCAGATGCGAAGCGGGACCGCTGAACCATGGCTTGCCGGCGGCAAGCGCCGCATCGTCTCCGGTTGAAGACCGTGGCTGCATCCTCCCGCGCTCTGCTGGAAGACCTGTTCCGCGCAGCGGTTGGAACCGCGTATCCCGCCAGTTGCCTGCACCCGCACCTGCCCGCACCACCCTCATCCGGACGCCTGCTGATTCTGGCGGCGGGCAAGGCCGCCGGCTCCATGGCCGAGGTCGCCGAGCGTCATTACCTCGACGAGCGCGGCCTGCCGGCCAGCCGCATCGGTGGTCTCGCGGTCACCCGTCATGGCTACGGCCGGCCCACACGGGTGGTGCGCGTGGTGGAAGCGGGCCATCCCGTGCCTGACGCGGCCGGCGTGGCCGCGACCCTTGAAACGCTGGCCATGGCCGACGCCGCCGGCGCCGACGATCTGGTCTTGGCGCTCATTTCCGGCGGCGCGTCCGCCAACTGGATTGCGCCCGCTGCCGGCCTCTCGCTCGCGGAAAAACAGGCGGTCACGCGGGCGCTGCTCGCGTCGGGCGCCTCGATCGGTGAGATCAACGCGGTGCGCAAGCATCTGTCTCGGATCAAGGGCGGGCGCCTTGCCCGGCATGCATATCCCGCCCGGGTGGTATCGGTCGGCATTTCCGATGTGCCCGGAGACGATCCGGCGGTGATCGGCTCGGGACCCACGGTGCCGGATCGCACCACCCTGGCCGATGCGCGCGCCGTCGTGGCACGCTACCGCCTCGACCTGCCCCGGCTCGTTACCCAGGCTCTCGGGGACCCCGCCAACGAAACCCCGAAGCCCGGAGACGCCATCTTCGCCGCCACGTCGTTTGCGCTGGCGGTGCGGCCCGCCGATGTGTTTCGTGCCGTCGAGCAGGAGGTCCGCGCCCGCGGATATGACTGCATCGTGCTCGGCACCGCGATCGAGGGGGAGGCTCGGGACGTTGCCGCCGACCATGCGCGGCTGGCGCGCGAGCTGCAGGGACAGGGACGCCGTGCCGTTATCCTCTCGGGCGGCGAGCTCACGGTGACGCTGCGGGGCCAAGGTCGCGGCGGTCCCAACCAGGAATATGCGCTGGCGCTGGCCGTGGCGCTCGCCGGTACGACCGGGATTGCG
>Ga0210380_10001267_pt1 | contig 10453 bp, 5 predicted proteins | sample PLM4_5_coexredo_FD_155476 | JGI IMG/M metagenome (GOLD analysis project Ga0210380, IMG submission 155476) | Groundwater sediment microbial communities from an aquifer in East River, Colorado, USA - PLM4_5_coex redo | ecosystem: Environmental > Terrestrial > Soil > Riparian zone | place: USA...
GGTTGTTGTGATCGAAGAGCTGGTCGTTGACGAAGTTCCAGGTGCCGCTCGGATTGCCCTGGGCGTCTTCGTGCAGCGGGTTGTTCTGGATGTCGGCGCCGAACTTGAGGCTGTGCGACGAGGCCGTCACCGTGAAGTCGTCGCGCCACTCGCGAATCATCGCGTGATGCAGGAAGTAGTTGTCGTTGCCCCACGCGAAGCTCGGGAAGTTGTACGTGGCCGTCGTGCCGACGAACCGCGCGGGGTCGAAGTTGAACTCCTTGTAGTAGTCCACGCCGCTCGGGCTCTGATACTGATGCTGCTGCGCGTAGTTGAAGCGGAACTCGTTGAGGAACCGCTGCCCAAGCACCCACGTGTGACCCATGACCAGCGCGTCGCGCGGGATGAGCGTATTGCCGGCGTTGGCCGACCGGCCGCCGCAGCCTTCGCAGATGAGCTCGGCCCGCTGCTCGGCGTAGCGGGCAAAGCCGCTCTGGTTCTGGTTGATCTGCCCGTCGACACGCACGAACAGCTCGCGGTTGGGCTGGCCGTTGGGGAAGACGCCTTCGTACGCGCCGTAGAACTGTGGCCGACCGGTGTTGACGAGATAGCTCGTGTCTTCGTCCGTGTACTCGAACGCGGTGAAGAAGTGAATCTTGTTCATCACGATCGGGCCGCCCAGCGCCGCGCCGTACTGGTTGCGGTTGTATTGATTGGTCCCTTGCCCCGAGTCGACCGCCGCCTGCGTGAACTTGTCGACCCGGTTCATGGCCTTGTTGCGCCAGTATTCGTAGCCTTCGCCGCTGAAGAGGTTCGTGCCGCTCTTGGTCACCACGTTGATGACGCCGCCCGCGCGTCCGCCGTATTCGGCGGGCGCCTGGCTGGTGAATACCTTGAATTCCTGAATCGCCGCGGCCGGGAAGTCCTGGCGCGGTTCGCCGGCCTTGGTGGACATGTTCATCGTGCCGTCCGCCAGGTTGTTGGTCGTGAACTGGAGCGTGCCCGCGCCGACCTGCGCGTTGTTGCGCCGCGGCCGCGTGCCGTCCTGGCTGGTGCCCGGAAGGAGCAGCGCCAGCCCCACGGCGGCGCGGTTGGCGGCCGGTAGCATCTCCATCTGCTGCTGCGTGATGACCGACGACACCTCGCTCTTGGTGACCTCGATCACCGGCGCTTGCCCGGTCACCGTCACCGACTCCTGCAGCGTGCTGAGGCTCATCGTGACGTTCTGCTGCAATACGCTGTTGATCGAGATAGTCAGGTTGGTCACGTTGGCGGTCGTAAAGCCCGCCAGCTCGGCTTTCAACTCGTACCTGCCCAGCGGTACGGCCCCGAACCGGTACTGACCTTCGCCCGAGGTCACGTCGGTCTGCGTGAAGCCGGTGTCGACATTGCGAATCGTGATCGACACGCCCGGCAGCACGCCGCCCTGGGCGTCGACTACCGTTCCGGCGATCACGCCGCGTTCGCCCTGGGCCCACGCCGTGGTGGCCGCGCCCAACGCTAGCAGGAGCACGAGGAGGCGACAGGTCCACTGTCGCGAGCCGAACACCTTACTCGATCTGAACATATAGCGTCCTCCTAAGGACGTACAAACAAGCAGAAGCCGCGGCTGAACCTACACCCTGGGATCGCTTTCGTCAAGCAAGGGGGGGTATCGGGGAACGGTGATGTCAGGGCGACGGGGCCAGGGCGCGGATTGATGCCGCCCGCTGGCCTTGCCCCATCTGGTCGAAGGCCTTCGCAAGACCATCGAGGGCGGGGGCGAAAGTCGGGTAGAGAAAGAGGGCCTGGGCGAAGCGGTCGGCGGCGGCCTGGCTGTGTCGCGACTGGAGCTCCACCAGCCCGAGATTGACGAGGACGGCGGCGTCTCGGGGTGCGATGGCGAGTGAGGCCTCGAAGGCCCGCCGCGCGTTGTCGAGGTCGCCGAGCACGGCGTAGGCGCTCCCGGTCACATTCAACGTCCGTGCGGCCTCGGCGTCGTGCGCGCCGGTCTCCAACCGCGGTGCTTGCTGGATGACGCCTGCGAAGTCGCCACGGAGAAAGGCGAGCCGGATCGCGCAACGTGCGGACAGTAGGTCGTTCGCGCCGGCGCCTGCTAGCAATCCACACAACTGATCGAGCGCCTCCTCGTTGCCCGCGTCGGCGAGCGCGGTCACCAGTTGTCCGAGCGCCCGAGCGTTCGACGGCTCGAGCGCGGCGCCTTGCTGGGCCGCCACGGCTGCGTCGGCGGCGCGGCCGGCGGCCGAGAGGACCTTCGACAGCTCGATGAACGGCGCGGCCGACCCGCGGACGGCCACCCGTGCCTGTAAATACGTCGCAGCCTCCGCGAGTCGTCCCGTCGCGGCCGCCGCTTTGGCGAATCCGTCGAGCCCGTCAGGATCGTCCGGCATCAGATCGAGTGCGCGTCGGAAATCGCCGTAGGCGACGTCGGGGGCGTCGGCGGCGAGCTCCATCTGCGCCCGGTGTCGCCATTGGGTCGAGGTGGCGCCCGCGTAGGCTGTCTTCACTGCCGCCGGTTGCGAGGCGGTGGCTGCAAGGTGGCGTAGGTTTTCGACGTTCCGCCGTTCGAATTGCCCGTAGATTGCCCGAGGCGCCGAGAACTCCAGCGCCAGCCCATCATCGGTTTGCACCCCCGCCGTGCCCGCATAACGCCGGAGATCGTCTCCACGACCAACAAAGAGGCTCAGCACGCTGAATGGATCCCGGACGCCGGCCGCCTCGAGCGCGGCCGCGACTCCCGGTCGCGTCCAGGCGCGGTCGATGCCTTCGTCGAGCGATCTCAGAGGCGCCGCTGACCCGATGAGGATGAGATCCCCCTCCCCGACCAGCCAGGCGCTGCCGTCTGGAAACGCCGAGAGGAAAGTCGCAACGATCGAGCGGAGGTCGGCGTCGCTGATGCTGTAGGTGTGGGCCCACTGGCACAGGATGCCTCCCGGCGCCAGCTTGTCCCTGGCGGCGAGGAAGAATTCGCGCGTGAAGAGCGTCGAGACGCCGGCCATCCACGGGTTCGAGGGCTCGGAGATGATCACGTCGAATCGCTGAGGCGAGAGCTGCAGATGCGTGCGGCCATCGGCCAGCACGAGCCGTGTGCGTGGATCGCGAAGCGCGCTCCGGTTTTCGCGTTCGAACGCCGCCGAGGCCTCGACGACCTCGGGCGAAATCTCCGCCACGTCGGCGCTCGCGATGGGATGAGTCAGCGCGGCCCCGAGCGTGACGCCGCTGCCGAGTCCGATCACATACACGCGCCGCGGGTCGTCGTGCAGCAGAAGCGGGAGGTGCGCCAGCAGCGTCTGCGTGAGCATGTCGCTCCCGTTGGACGCGTCGACTTTGCCGTCGATGGCGAGCGACGTCACCCCGAGAAGCTCCTTGACGGAGACCGTTCCCGCCACACCCTCGCGGTAGTACGTGAGCCGACCGGCCCCGAGACCGGTATCAATGTCGCCTGCGGCCAGCGATGGCGCGAACCTGTACGCCCCGTTTGCCATCCGCTCGTGGTTCCATCGGGGCATCAGGCCGGCCAGACCGGTCGCCGCCAACGCGACGACCACGGCGGCGGCGCGCCCTGCGCGCCCCGTTGATCGCCATGCGACGAGCAGCCCGACGACGATCGAGATCATCGACACCGCTTGCACCGACGTCTGCAGGCCCAGCCTCGCGATCAGGAGGAAACTGCCAGCCAGCGCGCCAGCGATGGCCCCGGCCGTGTTGCTGGCGTAGATCGTCCCCGCCTCGGGCGATCCGGCCTGGCGGGTCGGCGATGCCAGGGCGATGGCGAAGGGAAACGCCGCGCCGAGTGCGATGGTCATCGGCAGTTGAAGCGCGATGACCAGGCCGACTTCCCTGGCGAACACCGAACCGAAATCAGCGTCGGCTCGGCCGGCAGCCGCGGCGATCTCCAGCGGGAGTCGATCGACCCAGGCGCAGGCGATGAGGGCGGCACACGCCGCGGCCATCATGGCCACGCCCAGCCAGAAACCCGGACGTGCGACGCGAGGCGCGACGCCTGCAGCCGCGGACGACCCGATCGCGAGACCGCCGATGAAGGCGACCAGCATGGCGCTGAAGGCATAGGTGGTGGGACCAAGGACCATCGCGAGGATCCGGGTCCATGCGACTTCGTAGACGAGGGCCACGAAGCCGGATACGGACAAGGCGAAGGCGGACAGAGCGAGGTGCGAGGGTGCGAGGGTGCGGGGGTGCGAAGGTGCGTCCGAGGGTACGGGGGTGCGATGGTGCGAGGATGCGGCGGCCGTACGGCTCAGCAGAAACGCGCCCAGCGCGGCCGTTGCATTGAGTGCGACGCCGACGAGTGTCGTGCCGAACAGGCCGAGCCAAGGAAGAAGGAGGAACCCCGTCACCGCGGCACCGAAGGCCGCGCCGATGGTGTTGCCGGCGTAGAGCAGCCCGGCCGCCCGTCCCTCGAATCCCGAACCCCGAATCCCGAACCCCGGCTCGGTGAGGCACGTGACGGCGATCGGATAGGTGGCGCCCATCGCGGCCGCGGGGATCAACAGAGCGAAAATGCTGAGCCCGATGCGCGTGGCCTCGAATGCCATTCCGGTCGTGCCGGCGTACGCCCACGCGAGCAGCGGTTGGGCGAGCCGCACGCCCACCGGCAGTGCCAGCGCGCATGCGGCAACCACAATCTCCAGTCCGGCATAGACGCGCAGCGCCCGGGCGGAGGTCAGGCGCGGGCCGGCCCGCCCGGCGACTCCGGCGCCCAGCGCGAGCCCCCCCATGAACACCGCGAGCACGGTGCTCACTGCCGCCGCGGTGTGGCCCATCGCGAGCGAAAGTAGGCGAAGCCAGACGACCTCGTACAGCAGGGCGGCCGCGCCCGAGAGCAGGTACACGAGGAGAAACACCCACGCGCGACGCACGTCGCGCAGTGTAGTCCAGGGTCGCTTGACTTCGCGGTACGCCGTGGTATGGTCATCGAACTTCGATGCGTTGGCGCGCGTTTCGATGTGTTCGGCAACAGGTGGCGAGATGACAGAAGCGAGGGTCGCAAGATGAAGAAGGTGTTCGCCGTTCTAATCGTCGGGGCTGTTTGCGCCACCGCGGGCGCCGTATGGCTCCGCGCTGCCGGTATGCCGCTCTGGGCGTACGGATATATCCAGGCGCCTCCCGCCACCTCGGACTACTCGACGAAGTGCACCGCGGCCAGGCCCTTCGACTGCGCACGCGGCGGACCGCCGGCGGACGATGGCCGCAAGCGCTCGCTGCCGGGCGGGTCGGGTGAGTACACGCTTCCCGTGATCGCTGCTGACTTTGGTCCGGTGGACTGGTTCCCTGCCGAGCATCCCACGATGCCCGAGATCGTCAAGCATGGGCGGGAGAAAGACGGCATCCGCGCCTGTTCGCTGTGCCACCTGCCGAACGGATCGGGCAAGCCGGAGAACGCTCCCGTGGCCGGCACCTCGGTGACCTATTTCCTGAACCAGATCGCCGACTTCAAGAGCGGGAAGCGGAAGAGCGCCGACAAGAACAAGGCCAATGCCTGGGAGATGAATGCGATGGCCCAGGCTCTGACGCCCGAGGAGGCGCGGCAGGCAGCCGAGTACTTCGCGGCGATCAAGTTCCCGGTGAAGGTCAAGGTGGTCGAGGCGACCGAGGTGCCGAAGTTCACGCCGACCGGCAACAACCTCTTCCTGAAAGACGCCGGCACGACCAAGGTGCCGCTCGGCAACCGGTTGATCGAGATGGCCGAGGACCCGGACGACTTCCAGAACGTACGTAATCCGCGCGCGGTGGCGACCGCGTACGTTCCGCCGGGAACGCTTGCCAAGGGTGAGGCGCTTGCCGTGACCGGCGGCAACGGCAAGACGATTCGATGCGATGTGTGCCACGGGGCCGGGCTGCGAGGCCTCGACCCCGTACCTGCGATCGCCGGGCGCCAGGCCAGCTATCTGGCACGGCAGATGTACGAAATGCAGATCGGCACGAGGAACGGCGAGTGGGCGGCGTTGATGAAGAACGTCGTCGCCAAGCTGACCGAGGAAGACATCATGGCGCTGGCCGCATACGTTGCGTCGCGGCAGCCGTAGAACAGCCGGCGGCCAGAGTAGGCAGGCGCCCGCTGCGAGGCGCGCGGCGGGCGCGACCCTTCGAGGGCTGCCATGGCTTTCTGCCGCTTCGTCGGCGTTCGCCAGAACCAAACAATTGACCGTGAGGAACAGGGAAATGCAGAAGCGCACGCCGATGGTGCTGGTCGCGCTCGCAGGGGTTGCGGCTGGCTATCTCTTGAACGGAGAGCTCATCACCGCACAGCAGGCGCCGTCTGTGGCCGCAATTGCGACACAGAAAGGTGGCCAGGACATCTTCGGGCCGTACGACGTCGACGCCAGCTGGCCGAAGGACCTGAAGACGCGGCCGGGCCACGAGGCGTGGACGTTCGGCGCAGGGCAGAGCGTCTTTGCCGAGAGCGCCGACCACGTGTTCGTGCTGGAGCGCGGCGAACTGCCGGCCATCGACGCGCCGCGGGCCACCCGCCTGCCGCAGCTCGGCCCGGGCATCGTGTTCCCGATCGGCCGCCTGCCCTGGCGCGACGCCACGACGGCGAGCCCTCCCGGCAACGGCGGAACGGGGCAGCTGGCCGAAGAGGGCATTCAGGCCTGGGAGCGCGCGGGCAACAAGATGGGTGTTGACGCGCGCTGGGAGCACTGCATTCTCGTGTTCGATGGACAGGGCAACCTGATCGAGGACTGGACGCAGTGGGATTCGATGCTGCAGCGCCCGCACTTCGTGGCGATCAGCCCCTATGACGCGCAGAAGAACGTCTGGATCGTCGACGACCACAAGCACGTCATCCACAAGTTCACGCACGACGGGAAGACGAAGCTGATGACGATCGGCACCTACGGCGTGCCGGGTACCGACGCGACGCACTTCAATCGTCCCACCTACATGGACTGGTTTCCCGACGGCGGCTTCGTGGTGGCCGACGGCTACAACGGCACGCGCGTGGCCAAGTTCGACAAGGACGGTAAGTTCGTGGCGGCCTGGGGCGAGAAGGGGTCGAACATGAACGACACGCGTCCCGCCTTCTTCAACAACGTGCACGGCATCTCGATCGACCCCAAGACCGAACGCATCTTCGTCAACGATCGAGGCAACCATCGGGTCCAGGTCTTCGACAGAAACGGCAAGTTCCTCGACCAGTGGCGCTTTGGCGACAACCCGTCCGACGTGCACCTCTTCCACATCATGAGCGACGGGTACCTGTGGGCCGCCGACCGGGGCACCAACAAGATTCTCAAGTACGACCTCAACGGCCACTTCATGTACTCGTGGGGCACGTGGGGTGATTTCGCTGGCGGTTTCTGGGGCGTGCACGGTATGAGCGTCGATCCCGACGGCAACTTCTACGTCGCCGAAGTGGACAACGGCGGCGCTCAGAAGTTCCGGCCGCGGCCGGGCGCCAACCCGGCGTACCTGGTGGGCAAGCCCATTCGCGTCGCCTGGAAGTAATCGACGGCGATCAGGGATCCGGAGATCCGGGATCAACCCCGGTGTCCCGGATCCCGAACCCCGGAACGTGAAGACCACAGCCTCCCTCGCGGTCGTTCTCAGCGCCGTTCTCTATCTCGGTCCCCTGTTCCTCGATGCGCCGCTCACCGATCCGGACGAGGGGCTGCATGCCGTGATCGCCCAGGAAATGTACGAGCGGGGCGAGGGTGTCGTCCCGCGATTTCTGGGCCACGCATTTCTCGACAAGCCGATCATCTTCTTCTGGGCACAGGTCGCGTCGATGGCGGCGTTCGGCATGACCACGGCTGCGGCTCGGCTGCCCGGCATGCTCTTCGCCCTCCTGGGCGTGGCCTCGACGGGCTGGCTCGCGCGCGTGCTGTTCGATTCGCGCACGGGCTGGATGGCCGCAGCCAGCTACGCCACCATGACGCTGCCGTTCATGCTTGCGCAGGCGCCCGTGCACGACATGGCGCTCGTGCCGCTGGTCAATCTGACGCTCGCGTGCCTGTGGAAGGCAGGCAGTCGGAAGTCGGGGCTCGGCGTTCGGGACTCGGCGCTCGCCGGTATATTCCTCGGCCTGTCGATTCTCACGAAAGGGCTCGAAGGCGTGGCCATCGTCGGCGTGGGCTACGTCGCGTACCTGTTGCTCACACGCGGTGTCACGTGGCGCGTCGTGTGGCGGGGCGTCGCCGTGCTCGCCATCGCGGGCGTGGTTGCGGCGCCGTGGTACGTCTCGATGGCCGCCCGCGAACCGGGTTACCTTGCGTACTATTTCGTCGATCGACACTTCCTCGGCTTCACGACCGATTCGCAGCGGCACGGCGGTCAGCCGTGGTGGTTCTACGTGCCCCTTGTCACCCTCGGCGGCCTTCCCTGGATTCTCTACGTGCGCCTCCCAAGGTTTCACAGGCGAACCGACGAGGGGTCACCGTCGCCAGAAGTGTTGCCGCTCACGCTGTTTGCGGGGGCGTTCGTGCTGCTCAGCCTCTCGGGTTCGAAGGCCGCCACGTACATCCTTCCCGCGATGCCGGCGGTCGCGATCCTGGCGGCGCGCGCGTGGGCGTCCGGGCTTTCGGGCGCGTCGAGTCCTGGTTCCGAGAGACGGCTCCGCATTGGCGCCCTGGCCCACGCGGGCGTGATGTTCGCCGTGGTCGCGTTGACACCGTGGGCGGTGGGTCGCTGGGGTGATCGTCCCGCCGACCCCGCCGGCGCGCTCCTGTTCGGCGTGCTCAGCGTCGTGTGGCTGCGGACGATGCTCAGCCTTCGGGGACGTCCGCCCGCGCAGGCCTGGCCGCGGTTGGTGGTGCAGACGGCCGCCACCTACGTCCTGGCTTTCGTGCTGTTCGGTCCCGCGCTCGCGCAGGCGCACTCGTCGCGCGACCTTGCGGCGTACTTCAACTCGATCGGGCGCATGCCGCGCACCGTTTTCGTGATGGACGCCCGTGTCTCCTTCGTGTACTACCTGCGTCCGGAGCTACGGCGTCAATTGCGAAGCGATCAAGTGCAGAGCGTCAGCGTCGAACAGTTGGCCGCGCAGGCGGCGTGGCCGCACGATGCGGTGCTCGCGCTTCCTGCCGATCTCAGGGGCCGCACCGCTCGCGTGCCCTTGTTGAAGAACGCGTCCACGCGCGCCGCCGGACGCTACGTCGTCGTCGCGCCCTGACCTCATCAAATCCCGCTCCGTCGCCGGAGCGCCCCGAACTCCGACCCCCGAATCCCGAATCCCGGTTATCATCCGTACTTCCAAGGAGGGTAGGGCCAATGTTGAGAAATGTGCTGGCCGGTGTGCTCGTCGCGTCGTGCGCCATGGCGATGGTGCAGGCGCAGGAGCAAGGCGCGGGCCGAGGCGGTGGGCGCGGCGGTGGTGGAGGCGGCGCAGCCGCGGCGGAATTCCCGACGGCGCAGCAGTTTGCCGAGTCGAAGGACGCGCAGTCGCACGTCGCGACGGCGATGAAGATCGGTGGGACCGACCTGGCGGCCGAGGCGAAGGCCTTCTGCACGCCAACCGGGCCGCAGCGCGAGGCGCTCGCCAGACAGGCGGCTGGATTGCCACCCATTCCCGATCAAGCGATGGGGCCGATCAAGCTGTTCGACAATCTCTACTATGTCGGGTTCAACGATGTGGGCGCCTGGGTCGTACCCACGAGCGCCGGCATCATCATGTTCGACGCGCTCAACAGCACGGACGACATCACGACCGTCGTCGAGCCCGGCCTGAAGAAGGCGGGACTCGACCCGGCGCAGATCAAGATGGTCCTGCTCGGGCACGGCCACAACGACCACACCGGCGGCGGCTCGTATCTGCAGTCCAAGTACGGCGCGAAGATGCTCATGGCGGCGCCCGACTGGGAGATGGTCACTCGGAATACGCGAGCCGACCGTCCGCAGCCGAAGCGTGACGGTGACGTGACCGATGGCCAGAAGCTGACCCTCGGCGACACGACCGTGACTGTCGTTCAGCTCCCGGGACACACGCCTGGCACCATCGGGTTGATCGTGCCGGTCAAGTTTCAGGGACGCACGCACAGCGTGATGATCATGAGCGGCAGCCAGATGCCGACGCAGGAGTCACTGAATACGTTTGCGCACGTGTTCAACGACCTGGGCAAGCCGCAGCACGTCGAGGCGGCACTTGGCAGCCACCCCGGTATCCTGATGAACAGCCTGCCGCTGATGGAGGGCATCGGAAATCGCTATCCGACCGGCACGCACCCGCTGCTCATCGGCGAGGAGCGGTTCAACCGCTACTCGGCCATCATGCTCGAGTGTGGCCGCGCCCGGCTGGCGGCGCTCGGGCGCCTCGGGACGCAGTAGCGGGGTCTCAGGGCTCAGGAACCGACAACTCCCAAGTCGCTCGTGCCGGGGCGACTTGGGAGTTCGTGTATTTGGGCGTCGAGTCTTGAGCTCGGCTCAGTCCCACTGATGTTCGACGCCGTGGCCGCGCGCCATGTCGCCGTGCATCGGGGTCAGGAATCCGAGCAGGCATCCCGGTGAGCCGTCCCGA
>Ga0210380_10001269_pt1 | contig 10450 bp, 11 predicted proteins | sample PLM4_5_coexredo_FD_155476 | JGI IMG/M metagenome (GOLD analysis project Ga0210380, IMG submission 155476) | Groundwater sediment microbial communities from an aquifer in East River, Colorado, USA - PLM4_5_coex redo | ecosystem: Environmental > Terrestrial > Soil > Riparian zone | place: USA...
AGAAGTAAGGAACGAACATGAGCGTACTTGTCGACAAGAATACACGGCTGCTGGTTCAGGGTTTCACGGGCAAGGAAGGAACCTTCCACGCGGTTCAGGCGATGAATTACGGAACACAGGTTGTCGGAGGTGTCACACCTGGAAAAGGCGGTATGAAGCATGAAGGTGTGGATGTCTTCAACACCGTCAGTGAAGCCCGCCGAAAAACAGGAGCGAACGCATCCGTCATTTTCGTGCCGCCTCCGTTTGCTGCCGATGCCATCATGGAAGCAGCCGATGCCGGAATCGAACTTGTGGTGTGTATCACCGAGGGCATTCCCACCTTCGACATGATCAGAGCCATGACGTTCCTGAAGGGACGAAGCACGCGTCTGATCGGACCGAACTGTCCAGGCATCATCTCTCCCGGTAAATGCAAGATAGGGATTATGCCAGGGCACATTCATCTGGAAGGGAATGTCGGTGTCGTTTCCCGAAGCGGGACGCTGACCTATGAAGCCGTTGGTCAGTTGACTCGCCGCAAGCTGGGACAGTCCACTTGCATTGGCATCGGCGGCGATCCCATCATCGGTACCAACTTCATCGACACGATTCGCCTCTTCAACGAGGATCCTGATACTCACGGGATCATCATGATTGGCGAAATCGGCGGTACGGCGGAAGAAGAAGCCGCCGCCTACATCAAGGCGAATGTGAAGAAGCCGGTAGTCGGATTTATTTGCGGTCAGACCGCGCCGCCGGGCCGTCGAATGGGACATGCGGGCGCGATCGTGGCTGGCGGGAAGGGAACCGCAAAGGAGAAAATGGCGGCGATGGAAGCCGCGGGTATTCGAGTCGTCAAGAGCCCCGCAGATATGGGCGATGCCATGCAGGCAGCGCTGAAATAAATAACAAGAGGTAACATGCAACGAACTTTTACAATTTTGAAGCCCGATACTATAAAAGCGGGCAATGCCGGTCTCGTCATCGATCGTCTGCTCAAGGAAGGTTTCCAGATTCGTGCCGTGAAGATGCTGCATCTGACGAAGGCCCAGGCTGAGGGGTTCTACTACGTCCACAAAGAGCGGCCATTTTTTGCAGACCTCGTGCGGTTTATGACGGAAGGTCCCATCGTGCTGATGATCCTTGAGTCCGAAAGCGCGATCGAGAAATTGCGCAAGCTCATGGGTGCGACAGACCCAGGCAAGGCGGAGGCCGGTACGATTCGAAAGCAGTTTGGATCGAACATCGAACGCAATGCAATTCACGGATCCGACGGTCCGGAAACGTTTGCCTACGAGCAGTCGTATTTCTTCAGTCAGCTCGAAATTGTTTAATGAGTCATGGAACAGTTCGGCAGGACACTCATCATCACAGGCGGAATCCTTGTTCTATTGGGACTGTTTTTGACATTTGGACCCAGGCTGCCGTTCCGCATCGGCCGGTTGCCGCTCGATTTTCGATATGAAAGCGACAATTTTGGCGTCTATTTTCCGCTTGGAACTTCGATCGTCATCAGCATCATTCTGACGATCATTGTGAGACTATTAACGAAACGTTAAGCAGGAGGATTTCATGATCGGTGACATTCAAAAGATTCTGGGCGCTGATGCGGACGGATTGCTTTCTCATCAGTGCAAGACGATGGCAAAGGAAAATCTCCATTTGCCCGGACCAGACTTCATCGATCGAGTGTTTGCCTCAACCGATCGCCCCACACGCGTGCTCGTGAACATGCAGCAGCTCTACGGTTCAGGCCGCCTGGCGCGCACCGGTTACGTTTCGATTCTTCCTGTCGATCAGGGGATTGAACATTCGGCCGGCGCCTCGTTCGCTCCGAATCCCATGTACTTCGATCCGGAAAATATCGTGAAGCTTGCCATCGAAGGCGGATGCAATGCCGTAGCTTCGACGCTGGGTGTACTCGGTGCCGTCGCGCGAAAGTATGCTCATAAGATTCCGTTCCTGATGAAGTTCAATCACAACGAATTCCTGACCTATCCGAACACCTACGACCAGATCATGTTCGCCAGCATCAAGCAGGCGTTTGATATGGGGTGTTCCGGTGTCGGCGCGACGATCTATTTTGGTTCGGAAGAAGCGAAGCGGCAGATTCAGGAAGTCACGGAAATGTTCAGCCAGGCGCACGATCTCGGGATGTACACCGTCCTGTGGTGCTACCTGCGGAACCCGGCATTCAAAACCAAGGAAGCCGATTTTCACGGCGCGGCCGACCTCACATCACAGGCGAATCATCTGGGTGTGACGATTCAGGCCGACATTATCAAGCAGAAGCTGCCGAGCAATAACGGCGGATACAATGCGCTGAATTTTGGAAAAACGAGCAAGAAGGTTTATTCCGACCTCACTACCGATCATCCCATCGATCTCACACGCTATCAGGTCATCAACTGCTACATGGGGCGCGCCGGTCTTATTAATTCCGGTGGTGAATCGCAGGGCGATAGTGATCTCAAGGAAGCTGTGAAAACCGCAGTGGTCAACAAGCGTGCCGGCGGTATGGGATTGATCTCGGGCCGCAAGGCTTTCCAGCGGCCAATGAAGGAAGGCGTGGGACTCCTCAACGCCATCCAGGATGTTTATCTGACGAAGGAAGTCACCGTCGCCTGACGGTGACGCCGGCCGTATATTGCGATAGGAAATAAATCCCTCTCCTGAAGGGAGAGGATGGCGCGCAGCGCCGGGTGAGGGGTACAAAATATTCCCCTGCTTTTTTGCGCCAATATTTCCTTTTCCCCTTACCCTGCCCGCTGGCGCGGGCCACCCTCGCCCTTCAGGATAGGGATTTTTCTACACCGCTCCAGTGCGATTCACAAGATCTGCCAGATCGTCTGTAGCAGATAGAGTATCGCTCCGAACGCGATTCCCTGAGTCAGCAGCATCGAGATGATTGGAGGTTTACGGCCGCCTTCCCTCCGTTGAACTTCGCGATACCACGGCAGAACGCGTCCTGCGATCATCATGATCAGCATGGCGGCAACCAGGGCCACTCCTTGCGGCTGTCCGAGGCCAATCACCAGCCTCATGACGATAAATCCAATCGCAATGGAAACCCAGAATCCCGTAGTGCGTAATCGGTAAAGCTCTTTGTCTTCCGTTGAAAGTTCCGCCATGACAGGTTTGAATTATACTCTCGCGCGTGAAGCCACTGGATTTCCAACGCAAGATTTATTCGGTCTCCGAACTCAGCGCAGAAGTTCGCGAAATGCTGGAACGCCGGTTTACCGACGTCTGGATCGAAGGAGAAATTTCCAACTTCAAGAGTTCGGCGGCCGGTCACCTTTACTTCACTCTCAAAGACGATCGCGCGCAGTTGCCTGCCGTTTGCTTCCGGAACGCGGCTAGGTTTCTCCGATTCAAACCGGAGAACGGAAAGACATTCCGTGCGCGCGGCAGGATTACGGCATACGAGGGCCGTGGTGAATATCAGTTGATCGTCGAAGTGCTGGAACCGGCCGGACTGGGGGCGCTTCAGCTTGCCTTTGAGCAACTCAAGGAAAAGCTCGAGAAGGAAGGTTCGTTTCGCGCTGAACGAAAGCGCGCGCTGCCTCCACTACCGCGCCGGATCGGGATCGTCACTTCACCAACCAGCGCTGCACTTCGTGATGTACTGACGGTTTTGAAGCGCCGGCACAATGCGCTGGATGTGCTGATCTATCCTTCCGAAGTGCAGGGCGCCAATGCGGCGGCTCAGATTTCGGAAGGGATCGATTATTTGAGCACTCAAACGGATGTTGATGTGATTCTGATTACGCGAGGCGGTGGTTCGATGGAAGATCTCTGGCCATTCAACGAGGAACGTGTGGCGCGTGCCATCATTCGTTCTCAGAAACCGGTGATCTCCGCGGTGGGTCATGAAGTGGATTTCACCATTGCCGACTTCGTTTCGGACCTGCGCGCCGCCACGCCCAGCGCTGCTGCCGAAATTGTGATCCAGTCCAAGGACGTGTTGTCGCAGCGCGTCGTTCAGTTCGAGAATCGTCTTCATGGGAGCATCCGGTATCGCTTGAGCACGCTCCGGCATTTTCTTGCATCGAAAGTGGGAAGCCGCGGATTCGCAGTAGCTGAAGCGCAGGTACGCCGTCTTTCGCAAAGAGTGGACGACCTGGCGTTTCGGCTGCTGCAGTTCGGCCGGCCTGGCACGATGACTCAGTCGCGGGTGCACCGCGTGAAACTATCCGAGAGCCGGCTGATCCACGTTACGGAGCAGACTCTCCGGAAGTCTCAGCAGGTCTTTTCCAGGGTCGCAGGGACCCTGGATGCCCTGAGCCCGCTGGCGGTTCTCGATCGTGGTTACGCGGTATGTCAAACACTGGATGGAGGCGTTGTTCGAATGGCAGAGACAGTTGAATTGGATTCCTCAGTGAGGATACGGCTAAGTCGCGGCAACCTGATTGCCGTTGTTACAGAGAGAAAGTAGAGGCAGCCGAACGGAGAACGTCGAGCCTTGTCCCGGTTTGCTTTCCACGCCGAGCGTTCCACCATGCCGTTCCGTAATACCCTTTGCGATCGCCAGACCAAGGCCGGTACCTCCTTCGTCGCGGGAACGCACCTTGTCGGCGCGCCAGAAGCGATCGAATACCCGAGGCAGATCTTCACTGGAAATGCCGAGGCCTGTATCACGAATTCGAATGGCTGCGTGTTTGTCTTCGATATCGAGCTGGATCCACACCCTGCCATTTTCCGGAGTGTACTTCACCGCGTTGTCGACAAGAGCCATGAACAGCCGTCGAATCGAAAGCTCGTCTCCGGCAACCACGACAGGTTGGGCCGGAATCTGCGGAACTATTTCGATGTGCTTTCCCTGGGCGAGGGTCCTGGCCTGTGCCGCGACATCATTTAACAGCGAAGGCAGTTCGATGGGATTGCGTTCAAAGGCCGCAGGGTCGGAGTCGGACCGAGCGATCAGCAGAAGATCGTCCACGAGGGCTGTCGTGCGTTTGGACTCCCGCAGAATTCGTTCCATGGCTTCCCGGAGTTCTTCCTTGGAGCGGTCCCGGCGCAATGAGAAGTCCGCAGCCGCATGGATCAATGTCATCGGCGCCCGCAGCTCGTGAGACGCGTCGGCAGTGAATTGCCGGATGCTCTTGAATGAAGTTTCGATCCGGTTGAGCATCTGATTCAGTGTCTCCGACAATCGTCGCAGCTCGTCCACTGCTTTCGGAACGGCAAGGCGGCCCGACAAATTGTTTGCGCTGATGGAACGGGCGTCCATCGTAATCCGATCCACGGGGGCGAGGGCACGGCGGGTAATCCAGAACGCGCCGAAGGTTCCGAGTCCCATGAGTATGGGCACTCCAATCAGCAGGAATCTTTCGAAGTACAGCAGTGCCAGATCGACTCCGTTCAGGGGTTCCACGACTTCGATGACGATTCCCGTTCCCCGAATGTTGATTCGCTTGCTTGCGGTACGAAGGGAATGGATCAGCGAGTTCTGATTGGCGATATAGGAGCCTTCTTTCAGGAATCGAATACGCTCGCCTGGATTTTCCGGAGGCACATCCAGGTTGTATTCGCCCACCTGTGGCGAACGATAGAGTTCGTTGCCCAGGTCATCGAAAACCATATAGAAGCTCGTGCCCATGCCCAGGCTCGAACGGATGCCAAGCTCCTTCCGCACTCCCTCGTAGGACAAATCCGTCTGGGATTGCAGGAATTTTTCCACGTCCAGCAGTCGATTCTCGAGATCTTCGTCGATGGCTCGGTACAGGCTTACGCGCATGGCGAACCATCCGCCGATGCCCATGATTGCAAGTGTCGCGGAAAGCATGAACGCGGCCCACGCCGTGAGTCTGAATCTAGTGGACCGGTACTCTAGCATTCCAGTTCCTGAAGGGAATATCCCACTCCGCGTTCGGTATGAATCAGTTTGGGAAGTTTCGGCTGGTCGACTTTTGCTCTGAGAAAGGAAATGAAAACATCGACATTGTTACCGCCAACTTCACGATCTCCCCAAACCGCATCCATCAGGCGATCCCGGGTGACAATGCGGCCCGACGACCGCATCAGACATTCGAGGATTGCGAATTCCGTACGCGTCAATTTCAGAAGCACCTTTCCGCGGCGGACCTCGCGTGTTTCCAGATCCATGGACAGGTCCGCGAATCGAAGTGTGCCGGATGGCCCGTCCGGAGAGGTTCGCGTTCGCGCGTGAATCCTGGCAACCAGGACATCCAGTGAAAACGGCTTGGTGACGTAGTCATCGGCGCCTGCACTCAGACCGCGGACAATGTCTTCCGGCGCGTCACGCGCTGTCAGTAGCAGAATTGGCGTTCGAATCTTGTCGGCCCGAATCCGCCGGGTTACCTCAAAACCATCCATTACCGGCATCATCACATCGAGCACGATGGCATCGTGGTTTTCCTTGCGCGCCTCAGTCAACCCCGCGGCGCCGTCGAAACACACCGTCACCGTGTTATGTTCCTCCTCGAGGCTGCGGCGCACGTAGTCGGCCAGCTTTCGATCGTCTTCCACAAGTAGAATGCGCATCCTGGACCGAATGATATGACGCCTGCGCGAACGCCGTATTTTTTTTTGGGCTTTAAGGACAGTTTAAGAAACGGTGCATAGGATGGGGTTTGTCAGAGTTGTGGATCAGCTCATTTTTGGGGAGGGCTATATGAAAGTAAAGTCATTGACGGTAAGTCTGGTGCTGGCGGGGATGGTCGCTGTTGCCGCACCGGTATTTGCCCATCACTCGTTTGAAGCCGAGTTCGACAGGACAAAGTCGGTCAATTTGACCGGAACTGTAACGAAGGTGGAATGGATGAACCCTCACACCTATTTTTACATTGATGTGAAGGATCCCAAGACCGGCAAGGTTCAGAACTGGGCCTGCGAAATGGGAAGCCCGAACGGGCTGACCAGCCGCGGCTGGACACGCAATACACTGCGCGTTGGTTTGGTTGTTTCAGTACCAGGTTCACGCGCAAAGGACGGCACCTTCAAGATCAATGCAGGTTCGGTGAAACTGCCGGATGGACGCGATCTGAGCGCCGCATCGAGCGGTGAACAGGGTTACACAGGTCAGTAGTTCCTTCCCTCTCAGGAATGGACTAATCTAAACGGCCGCAAGCCCTCAGGGTTTGCGGCCGTTTATGTTTTCCTCCGCCTGAAGGGAGAACGTGGGACATCGAGAGAATGCGGGCCCATCTATTCACCCTCACGGCTAGCTGGCGTGAGCCACCCTCTCCCTTCAGGAGAGGCATTTTTCAGCTATAGTCATTCCATCATGAATGTGGAGCAAAAAGTTCTGGATCTTGTCGGTCGTGCCATGGGGCGATTTTCCATGCTGCGGCGCGGCGACCGCATTGCCGTAGGAGTCTCCGGAGGCAAGGACAGCCTCTCGCTGCTCCATGCCCTTGTCGCGTACAAGAAACGTGCGCCGTTTCCCTACGAACTGGTCGCCGTCACCGTGGAGCAGGGAAAATTCAAGCTTCCAATCCGGGCACTGGAAAACGCAATTCGCGATCTCGGTGTCGAGTGGGTTCTGCGAGAAGACGAGCAGACTCTGGATCTGATCGCTCGTGACGTCCCTCACGGATGCGATGTGTGCAGCCGGCATCGCCGCCGGCATCTGTATAAGATCGCCTCGGAGCTGGGCTGTACCGTTCTGGCGCTCGGACACACCGCCGATGACTGCGCCGAATCGCTCATGCGGAATATTCTCTTCAACGGCCGCATTGCATCACTGCCGCCGGTGGCGCAATCCCGCAAGGGAAACCTTCGCCTGATTCGTCCGCTGGCATTTGTCACTGAAGACCTGTCCACGGAGTACGCACGAGTCCAGGGGTTTCTTCCCATCAGCTGCGTCTGTGGAGAGAAGGAAAGCGTGCGGAGGGAAATCCGCGAGTTTCTCGACTCGATGAAGTCGCGTCACCTGGGAGTTTCAGAATCGATCACCGCATCGCTGGGGAATGTGAATCCGTATACGTTGTTCTCGACGCCGGATCTTGTTGGTGTCGGCCCTGAAGACGAAATGGAGTTCTAGCGAACGCTGATGACCAATTGAACGCTAGCTACTTCCTATTCCAGTTCCTTCCAGATCTTTACGTTGTGTGTCTCCTTCAACAACAACGAGCCGACCACGAACGTGATGGAGGCTACAACAATCGGATAGTACAGCCCGGCATAAATATTTCCCGTCTGTGCGATGACGGACAGTCCGATCAGCGGTAGCAACCCGCCAAACACGCCATTCCCGATATGATACGGAAGCGAAAGCGCCGTGTACCGGATTTTTGCAGGGAACGCTTCAACCAAATACGCAGCGATCGGACCGTAAACCATCGTCACAAAAATCACCTGAATGAACATCAGGGCGATGAGCTTCCACGCGACTGTGCTGGCGATGAATTCTCCAAAGTCCGTATATGTCAACACCTCTTTGGATGGCTGCAGCCCTCCATCCACTTCCGAAAGTGGTGTGAGCGCGATGGCTCCCGTCACCGTGTTTTTTTGTGACTGCGCTGTGACGACGTTCGATCCCGCGGCCGCCTGCATCGCATGATAGATGGGCAAATACGAAATTGCAGCGAGAAGGCATCCCGCCATCATGATTTTCTTCCGTCCGATGCGATCCGATAGTCCTCCGAACACCACGAAGAAAGGCATGCCCAGCAGAAGCGACGTCGCGACGATGTAGTAGGCCGATGTGATGTTGACCTTCAGAATCGTCTGCAGATAAAACAGTGCATAGAACTGTCCCGTGTACCAGACGACGCCCTGTCCGGCCGTCGCACCGAAAAGTGAAATCAGCACCAGCTTCAGATTTGCCCACTGCGTGAACGCCTCCTTGAGCGGTTTCGCCGATGTCATGCCCGTGGCTTTGATGTGCTGGAAGATTGGAGATTCCTTCATGCGAAGACGGATATAGAGTGAAACTCCGACAAGAAGTATCGAAATCAGAAAGGGAACACGCCAGCCCCACTCGCTGAAGGCATCCCGAGTCATCGCATTCTGGACGACGAGAATCACGAAGAGAGAAACAAACAGCCCCAACGTTGCCGTGATTTGAATGAAGCTCGTGTAGAACCCCCGCTTTCCATCCGGCACGTGTTCGGCGACATAGACAGCAGCGCCGCCGTATTCGCCACCCAGCGCCAGTCCCTGCAGGATTCGGATGAAAAGCAGAAGTATGGGAGCTGCGATGCCGATAGTGGCGTACGTTGGAAGCAGGCCGATCAAGGCGGTTGCGCCGCCCATGATGATCAGCGTGATTAGAAAAGCGTACTTTCGTCCGACCAGATCCCCGATGCGTCCGAAGAACAGTGCTCCGAATGGGCGTACAACAAACCCCACTGCAAATGTCGATAGATACGCAATGATGGCGAACGTGTCGTTCCCTTTGGGATAGAAGAGCGGGGAAATGACTGTGGCCAGTGTGCCGAATATATAAAAGTCATACCACTCGATCATGGTGCCGACCGACGATGCGGCGATGACCTGCCAGATTTTGTAATCGCCGCGAGATGTTGTCATTACTTCTTTATCCCGGCCGTAGTGATTTTTCGTGTCCTCATCGTCTTCTCCATGTGTTCCGATCCGTTTCGGAATGCGAGAGCTTACCAAACTCCTGGCGCACGAAGCACCGACTTCGAAATGCGTAGCCCAATTGGTTTAGCTTTTCTTCAAATTTTCAAAACGCGGGAAGGGAAACGGGAGTATCGCCGGAAGCCCCCCATTGCTGCGTGATTGTGGCGCCGTTCGAGCTTTGAATCACGTACCAGACACCATCACTTTCACGCCATACGCCAAAGTCCGATCTGGCGTCGCCATCGTAATCACCCGGAACGGGAATATCACCTGGCATTCCCAATTGCCGCGTGACTGCAGTGCCGCTGGAACTCTGAATGACGTACCAGACACCATTGCTTTCACGCCATACGGCAAAATCCAACTTGCCGTCGCCATCAAAGTCGCCAGTAACGGGAGTATCGCCGGGCAAACCCCACTGCCGCTTGAATCGAGAACCGCTGGAACTTTGAATGACGTACCACGCGGTTTCGCTCTCGCGCCACACGGCAAGATCCGATCTGCCATCGCCGTCGAAATCACCGGGAACCGGGATATCCCCGGGTGTTCCCCATTGCAGTGATGTCATCGACCCGCTGGAGCTTTGAATCACAAACCAGACGCCTGTGGACTTACGCCAGACGGCGAAATCGGATCTGCCATCGCCGTCGTAGTCGCCTGGAACGGGAATGTCTCCTGGAGCACCCCATTGGCGTGAGATTGAAGTGCCGCTGAGACTTTGAATCACATACCAGACACCTTCGCTCCTGCGCCAGACGGCGAAGTCCGATTTGCCATCGCCGTCGTAATCGCCTGGCACTGGAATATCTCCGAGGGTTCCCCACTGCTGCATATCTGTAGTGCTGTTGGAACTTCGATGCACGAGCCAGACACTGTCTTTCCTTCGAAACACGGTGAAATCCGACTTGCCATCTCC
>Ga0210380_10001271_pt1 | contig 10436 bp, 9 predicted proteins | sample PLM4_5_coexredo_FD_155476 | JGI IMG/M metagenome (GOLD analysis project Ga0210380, IMG submission 155476) | Groundwater sediment microbial communities from an aquifer in East River, Colorado, USA - PLM4_5_coex redo | ecosystem: Environmental > Terrestrial > Soil > Riparian zone | place: USA...
TCCGGCGCGCCGGCGGCCATGGCGCCCTCCGGCAGAAACACGACAGTTGCGCGCGCACGGCCAACTTCACCGAGCGCTTCGGCGATCACCGCGGTGTAGTGTTTTTGCATCCATTCGACGGCCGCGTGGTCGAGCACGCGAACAAACACCGTCGATCCGTCGTCACGAACGAGAGACGTGTGGCTGAACCAGGTGTGGAAACTGTAGCTGTTGACCTTGGTCTCGATCCGTCCGAGCGCTTCGTCCCAAATCGTGCCGGCCATGCCACCTGAACCCAGTTCTTCCGTGCCCCAGGACTTTCGCCCTGCGCCCGTCATTTCGCGGTTACAACCAGCCAAATCCTACAGGAAAGACGCGGACTCTCCGGCCGGTGACGACTTTCGCCGTGGCGTAACACTATACGATTCAATAACTTACAAACACGAGACTTCAAAAACCGCCGATTTCCACAGGTTTTTCCACAGGTGTGGAAAACTCCAGCCAGGGCGGTCTGGGCTCACGGAAAGTCGGCGAATCTACCACAAGGCGGCGGCCGTCAACAAACCGGCCGAATTGACACGCGTTTTGATCGTTCGCTACGATTCAAGTTTCTCCACTGGGTGAACCACCCAAACCGGGAGTCCAATGAAGCGCACGTTTCAACCAAATCGCCGACGCCGGAGTCGCACGCACGGGTTCCTGGTACGCATGGCCACTAAGAACGGCCGCATCGTTCTCAAGCGCCGCCGCGCCAAGGGCCGGAAGCGCCTGACCGTTTCCACGCGCTAACGCCGGGCGCGCGGCCATGGCTCAGCGGTTCGGCCCGGACGCCCGGATTCGGCATCGCGCGGAGTACAAAGCCGTGGATGCCGGCGGCCGCCGCGTCGCGGGGCGTTTCCTCGTGCTCGTCGGCAAGCCGTCCGACGGTCCGCGCGATCGCATGGGGATCATTGCGTCGCGCCGCGTCGGTGGCGCCGTGCAACGGAATCGCGCGAAGCGGCGACTGCGCGAAGTGTTCCGCCGCTCGGAACGCAAAGCCGGTGAACGCTGCCTGGACGTGGTCGCCATCGCGAAGGCGGATCTCGTGCGCGCGCCGTTCGATGCCGTGCAGTCTGATTTTCTCGCCGCGTTGTTGAAGCTTCGTGGTGCGAGGTAAGTGATGTCCCCGAGCGTGCGCGTCGCCCTGGTCGCCATTCGCGCTTATCAACTGCTGCTTTCGCCGTTCGCCGGCGGTGCCTGCCGGTTCGAACCCTCCTGTTCCGAATACGCAACCGCGGCCGTTCGCGAGCATGGCGCGTGGCGTGGACTGGTCCTCGCCGTTCGCCGTGTGGCGCGATGTCATCCACTAGGGCACTCGGGATTCGATCCCGTGCCGCCTCGATCATCCGGCCGCTAAGAGGACGCCACACTCACCATGGAAAGACGCGTTTTCTTAGCCATTTTTCTGTCGTTCATCGTTCTGGTCGTCTATCAGACCCAGTTCGCGCCGAAGCCGCCCGTCGAAACAGCCGCGGCGACACCGTCGCCCCAAGTGGTTGGCGGCGGTGTGTCTCCGACGCCGGCTGTGAACTCGCCTGCGCCCGCGCCTGCCGGCGCCGAGACGGCTCCGGTGTCGTCCGCGAAACCGCTGGTGGCCGATGCCGCGGCGCGCGACATCACCGTGGAGACCGATATGGTCACGGCGATCTTCAGCAGCCGCGGCGCGGTGCTGAAGAGTTATCGCCTGAAAATTTACCTTGATGCGAAGGGCGAACCGCTCGAATTGCTCCCCACGGACCTGGCCGACGCACCCCGCCCGTTCGTGATCGCGACCGATGACGCGAAGGAATCGGCGACGCTGGCGGCCGCGTTGTATCAGCCCAGTGTCGATCATCTCTCGCTGGGATCGGAACCTGGCACTCTGACGTTCGAGTATCGCGACGATGCGGGCCTGAGCGCGCGAAAGACGTTCTATTTCCAGCCGGACCGCCAGCCGTACGTGATCAACCTCGAGACGGCCGTCGATGTCCGAAGTGCTCCGCGGCCGGTGACGATTGGATTCGGGCCCGGCATCGGGGTGGGTTACAGCGCGGACGGATCGCGGTACACCGACCCGCGTGCGTTTCAGTCGCTCGATGGCAGCATTCAGCGCCTTGGACATGCGGACGTGCTGAAGCAGTCGCGCTACGAGGGCGCCATCAGGTTCACAGGCGTCGACGACCACTACTTTCTGGCGGTGGCGATTCCCGCCACGCCGAAATCCCGCACTGATTTCTCGGCGGTGACCGTCCCCGTGCCTGGGAATACCGCCGGGCTGATGCGCAATTTCGTCGCATTTTCCGTGCGACCTGACGCCGGCGCCGCGCCTTCCGAAGCAGTAAAGACACGGTTCTACATCGGCCCGAAAGTTTTCAATCAACTGCACGCGGCCGACGTTGAATTGGTGCGCGCGATCGACTTCGGCATGTTCCGCGTGATCGTCGTGCCGCTGTTACAGGCCCTGCAGTGGGTGCATGGGTTCGTCGGCAACTGGGGCTGGGCCATCGTCGTGCTGACGGTGCTCATCAACATCCTGATCTTCCCGCTGCGCCACCGCAGCATGGTCTCGATGAAGAAGATGCAGGCCATCCAGCCGCAGGTGAAAGCGATCCAGGACCGGTACGCGAAATACAAAGTCACCGATCCGGAACGCCAGAAGATGAACACCGAGATGCTGGCGCTCTACAAGCAAAAGGGCGTGCATCCTGCGAGTGGCTGCCTGCCGATGCTGCTGACGATGCCCATCCTGCTGGCGTTCTATAACCTGCTCAACTACGCGATCGAGTTGCGAGGCGCGCCCTTTGTCGGCTGGATCCACGACCTGTCGGCCAAAGACCCCACGTACATCTGGCCCGTCCTGATGGGCGCCACCATGTTCTGGCAGCAGCGCATGATGCCGACGACCGCCGATCCGATGCAGCAGAAAATCTTCCTGCTGATGCCCGTCATTTTCACGTTCATGTTTCTGAACGTGCCGAGCGGGCTCGTGGTGTACTGGCTCGTCAGCAACCTGCTGACGATCGGGCAGCAGTACCTGACGAATCGCATCACCAGCGGCCCGGGTGCTCCAAAAGCGACCAGCGTCGCGCTGGGAAAAGGCTAGCAGACCATGACGAGCGAACTGGACGATCGAGTCGTTGACTTCATTCAGAACGTGACGAACGCCATGGGGCTCAGCCTCGACGTCAGCGTCGAGGAAACCCCGGACCATCTGCGCTTGAACCTCACGGGCGACGGCGCCGACGCACTCCTGCGCCGGAACGGCGAGGCGCTCGACGCGCTCCAGGTCATCGTCAATACCGTCTTCGGCCGCGACGCCCGCGGCGATCGGCACTACCTGGTGGATGCGATGGGCTTCCGCAAGACCAAGGACGCCGAGCTGCAGCAGATGGCCAAGACGATGATGGACAAGGCTCGTGCGACGGGCACGCCGCAGGAAATCGGCCCGCTCAATCCTTACGCACGCCGTCTGGTGCACCTGACCGTCGCCGAGGACGATCAGTTGACGACCGAGAGCATCGGCGACGCGTTTCTCAAGACCGTGGTCATCTCCAGAAAGATCTGAACCCGGCGCGCGCTCGCGCCCTAAACCCGTGTTCGTCTCCGACGACACCATTGTCGCGATTGCCACTCCGGCCGGCCGGGCTGGTATTGGCGTGGTCCGCCTGTCGGGCTCCGAGTCCGTGGCGGTTGCGACGACGCTGATTCGGCCGGCGAGTCTCACACCGCGCCACGCCACTCTGGTGAAATTACTGGACCCGGCGGACGAAGCGACAGTCGATCAGGTGGTCGCGACGTGGTTCGCCGCGCCGCATTCCTACACGGGCGAAGACGTCGTCGAAATCAGCGCGCACGGCAGCCCGGTGCTGCTGCAGCGAATTGTCGAGCTCGCCATCAACGCTGGCGCGCGGCTCGCACAGCCTGGCGAATTCACGTTTCGCGCGTATCTCCGCGGCCGTCTGGACCTGCCGCAAGCCGAGGCCGTCGCGGATTTGATCGACGCGGTCACGCCGCTGCAGGCGCGGTCGGCGATGGACCAGCTCGAAGGGACGCTGACGGGCGCCATCGCCCGCATTGATGCCGCGCTCTTCGATTTGTCGGCCCGGCTCGAAGCTTCACTCGACTATCCCGACGAGGGATTTCATTTCAGCGCGTTGCCCGAGACGTCGGCCGCGATGTCCCGGATCACGGCGGACCTCGAGGAACTGGCCCGCGACGGACGCGCCGGCCGCGTGATTCGCGAGGGACGAAGCGTCGCCATCATCGGCCGTCCCAATGCGGGCAAATCCAGCCTGTTCAATGCCCTGGTTGGCGCCTCGCGCGCCATCGTGACGGATATTCCCGGCACGACCCGCGATCTACTGACCGAACGCGTCGACATCGAAGGGCTCGCGATCACGCTGGTCGATACGGCGGGGCTTCGCGAGGCGCGCGACGCGATCGAGGCCGAAGGCGTCAAGCGTGCGCGGGATGCGCAGCGCGTGTCCGCGCTCAAGCTGATTGTGATCGACGGCAGCGTGCCGCTCACGGCCGACGATCGCGGATTCGTGGCCGACTGGTCGGTCCCGGGCCTGGTCGTCGTGAGCAAGGCGGATTTGCCGCGAGCCTGGTCGCCTGACGAACTCGGGCCTGCCGACGTCGAGACCATCGCGGTGTCCGCGAGGACCGGCGACGGCCTGACCGAACTTCGCCGCCGCGTCTTCGTCGCGCTCACGGCTCGCGAAGACTTGCGCGATCCGCCGGCGATCACCAACGCGCGCCATCTCGCGCTCGTTGATACCGCGCTGGACGCCATGTCGCGCGCCGAAGCCGCGTTGGCCGATGGCGCGACCGAGGAGCTCATCCTGACGGACGTCACCGCGGCGCGACGCGCCCTCGAGGAAATCACGGGCCGCCGCACGACCGACGATTTGCTGACGCATATCTTTGCGAGATTTTGTCTCGGTAAATAAACCGCCAGTCAGTCCACACGGAGTCACGGAGGAAAACGAAGACGCGGAGTAATTCTTGGGAGTGCCCGCGTGACAAGAGCCTTACCCAAAGATCTTCCGTGCCTCCGTCTCCCTCCGTGCCTCCGTGTGAACTGACAAGCGTGTGAACTGACTACAATCGTCTCGTGCAGGATTTTGACGTCGTCGTCATCGGCGCCGGGCATGCCGGGTGCGAGGCGGCCTGGGCGGCCGCGCGGCTCGGGTGTCGCGTCGGGCTGGTGACGCTCTCGGCCGAGACCGTGGCGCTGATGCCCTGCAATCCGGCCATCGGCGGTACGGCCAAGGGCCATTTGGTGCGGGAAATCGATGCTTTGGGCGGCCTGATGGGTCGCGCCATCGATGCGACCGGTCTGCAGTTCAAGCTCCTCAATCGAAGCCGCGGCCCGGCGGTCTGGTCCCCCCGGGCGCAGGCCGACAAGCGCGGCTACGGGCGATGGGTCCGTGAGGCACTCGAGGCCGAGCCGAACATCACGTGGTTGTTTCGGCGCGCGGGCGCCCTGCAGATGGACCACGAGCGCATTACCGGGCTGGCGTTCGAAGAAGGCGACGCGGTGACGTGCCGCACGCTGGTTGTCACGACTGGCACGTTTCTCAACGGCCTGGTGCATATCGGTGACGAGCAGCATCCGTCCGGCCGCGCCGGCGAGCCGCCCACCACGCATCTCGCGGCGTCGTTGCGCGATTGCGGCTTTGCGATGGGCCGTCTCAAGACCGGGACGCCGCCCAGGCTCCATCGCCGCAGCATCGATTTTTCTCAGTTCATCGAAGAGCGCGGCGACCACACGATTGTGCCGTTTTCGTTCACGTCGGGCGCGATCGGTCCCAACCGCATTTCGTGTCACGTGTTGTATTCGAGCGCGCGCGCGCACGACCTCGTGCGGGAGCACATCGGGCGATCGCCGCTGTACAACGGACAGATTGCCGGCGTCGGCCCAAGGTACTGCCCGTCGTTCGAAGACAAAGTGATGCGCTTTCCCGACCGCGAGCGCCACCAGATTTTTCTGGAGCCGGAAGGCCTGGATGTAGACGAGATCTACGTCAACGGCCTCTCGATGAGCTTGCCGCGCGACATTCAGGAAACGATCGTGCATGCGTTGCCGGGGTTGGAGCGCGCCGAGTTCATGCGCCATGCCTACGCGGTGGAATACGATTTCATTCAACCGACGGAACTGCGCCGGACGCTTGAAACCAAGCGTATTTCAGGCCTTTTTCTCGCGGGGCAGATCAACGGCACGTCGGGCTACGAAGAAGCCGCGGCGCAGGGATTGATGGCGGGCCTGAACGCCGCGCGCGCCGCCCGCGACAACGCGCCCGTTGTGCTCGGCCGCGATCAGGCGTACATCGGCATCCTCGTCGACGATCTCGTGACGCACGGGTGTCTCGAGCCGTATCGCATGTTCACGTCGCGCGCGGAGCATCGGCTGTTGTTGCGGATCGACAACGCGGACGTGCGGTTGACGCCAGTGGGCCGCGCGGCCGGTTTGGTGAACGATGCACGCTGGCGGCGATTCGAGGCGCGGCGCGATCGACTCGAACGCAATCGCGCGCGGGCGCTCGCGCAGACCGTGAAAGTGGAAGGCGCGTCGCTGACGGTCGCGCAGGCGATTGAGCGTCCGCCCGTCACGCTCCAGGACGTCGAAGCCCTGGGGTTTGCGTTTGAGACGACGCCGGAGGATGCCGCGTTTGATGAAGCGACGTTCGTGGCGGAATGGAAGTATCGCGGCTACCTGGCGCGTCACGAGGCGCAGTGGCGGCGCACGTTGACGCAGGAGTCGCACGCGATTCCGGGCGATTTCGAGTACGTGGGCATCCCCGGGCTGTCGCGCGAGGTCACGGAACGGCTCTCCTCCATTCGACCCGACACGATCGGCCAGGCGGCGCGTGTGCCGGGTGTGACGCCGGCCGCGGTCGCGATTGTGGCGGCGCGTGTGGCGCGTCCAAGAATCGCCTTGGCCTGATTGACCTGATTTGTTGGGCCGCCCAGAATGAGCGGGTGGCCGACGTCGACCTTCCAACTCGCATTCGCACGCGCTTCGAGGAACTCGGCCTCGCCGTGGCCGACCGACGACTTGCTCAGCTAGTCACATACTTTGGGCTATTAACCAAATGGAACAAGACGGTCAATTTGACTTCGGTGGAGCTTGAGCCGGCCACTGACGCCGCGATTGACCGCCTGCTTGTTGAACCCGTGCTCGCCGCGCAACACCCAGGCCTCCTCGAGGCGGATGGCCTCCTGATTGACCTGGGTTCTGGCGGTGGTTCGCCGGCCATCCCGCTCAAGATCGCGCAGCCGGTCCTCAAGCTTCTGATGATCGAGTCCCGAACCAGAAAGGCGGCCTTCCTGCGAGAGGCGGCGCGTCTCCTTGCGCTCGCGGACACCGACGTCTTCAATGGGCGGATCGAGGAGGCGACCTCGCGGCAAGACCTTCGCGGAACCGCCAGTTGGGTGTCCATTCGGGCCGTCCGGGCCGATCGCGACCTGTGGAGCGCAGTTTCGGCGTTCCTCGCACCGGACGGCCGTGTTCTCTGGTTCCGGGCGCCGGCTGATGGTGCTGCCGACACGGCCGGTTTTTCTGTCCAGGAGGTCCATCCGCTCGGGACGAACTCCGAACTTGCGGTCTTGCATAGGGCTTAGCTAAGTTCTCGGGTCATCAGGTCCTCGGGTTCTCAGGTTCTCAGGTCCGACTGGTCTCAGTTCCTCCGCACACTCCGTGACCTCCTCGTCCCATGTTCCACGTGGAACATCCAACGCGCTCAGCGTTGTCCGTCCCTCCGTGATCTCCTTTCTGCCTTGACGCGCGTGGTCAGGAGCGAAAGAATAGCCCTGTAAGCCGGATTAATATTGATTGGCCAAATGACCAATAACATCATCGCCGTCGCCAATCAAAAAGGCGGGGTCGCCAAGACCACCACCGCCATCAACCTCGCCGCCTCGCTGGCGATGGCCAATCAGCGCGTGCTCCTCGTCGATCTCGACCCGCAGGCCAACCTCACGAGCGGCGTCGGACTCAAAGGACAAACAGCCGCGGCCGGCACCGCCTACGAAGCGCTCACCGACGATCGCCCAAACATCAATCCACGCGACTTCGTCATCCCGACCGCGATCGATCACCTCTCGCTGATGCCGGCCGATCGCAATCTCACCGGCGCCGAAATCGAACTCGTGAACGTCGCGCATCGCGAACGCCGCCTCGAGCGCATCGTCCACAGTCTGCGCGAGGATTTTGATTTCATCTTCATCGACTCGCCGCCGTCGCTCGGCCTGCTCACGTTGAATGCCCTCGTCGCCGCCGATTCCGTGCTGGTGCCGCTCAACTGCGAATACTTTGCGCTCGAAGGTATCGCCGAATTGCTGTCCACGATCGAACGCGTGCGCGAAGCGTTCAATCCGCGCCTCCGCGTGGAAGGCGTGCTGCTCACGATGTACGACGACCGCACCAATCTCGGCCAGCAGGTGAGCGCGAACATCCGCGAATACTTTGGCGACCAGGTGTACAAGACCGTGATTCCGCGCAACGTGCGCCTGGGCGAAGCGCCAAGCCACGGCGTGCCCGTCATCCTGTACGACGCGCGTTCACGCGGCGCGGAAGCCTACGTCGCGTTGGCGTATGAATTCACGGGCCGCCGCCGGCCCGCGCCGGTCGCCGCTTCGACCACCTAGGCAACGCACATGATTCGGCAGGCAGGAGATCACCATGGCTGACAAACGCCCCGCGCTGGGCCGCGGTCTGGGCGCGCTGATTCCCAGTGCGACGCCGCCACCACCGCGCGATCGTGAAACGCCGCGGCCGATGGAAATGGACATCGACCTGCTGACGCCCAATCCGAGCCAGCCGCGCGCCCAATGGGATGAGACGCGACTGGACGAGCTCGCGCAGTCGATCCGGAGCCACGGGATCATTCAGCCGATCCTCGTTCGCACCGTCTCCGGGCGCACCGAGATCGTCGCCGGCGAACGCCGATGGCGCGCCGCGCAGCGCGCCGGCCTCCTCAAAGTGCCCGTCGTCTATCGCGACATCCCGGACGACAAGATGCTCGAGGTCGCGCTCATCGAGAACATCCAGCGCGAGGATCTGAATCCGATCGAGGAAGCGCAGGCGTATCGCCGCTTGAGCGACGAATTGCACCTGTCACAAGAAGCCATTTCCATCGCCGTCGGCAAGGATCGCGCGACGATCTCCAACTACATGCGGCTGTTGCGGCTGCCGGCTGAAGTCCGAAATGACCTCGCGGCCGGTGCGATCACCATGGGCCACGCCCGGGCCCTGATCACGCTGCCCGACGAACCGGCGCAGCGCCGCGTCGCCCGCGAAGTGGTCGCGCGCGGCCTGTCCGTTCGAGAAACCGAAGCGATGGTCCGGCACGAAATTACGCCAGCCATACCGCCACCGCCCAAGCGTGTCGATCCCAATACCCGCGCCGCGGAAGACAGGCTTAAAGTGGTACTGGGCACCACGCACCTCCGCATCCTGCGCAAAGGCCAGGGCGGACGCATCGAGATCGACTTCGCCAACGAAGACGAACTGCAGCGGCTCTACGAAGTTTTGACAAAAAGTTAGAGGAAACGCTGTTAGGTCCCTCATGCCCAAGCGCCTCACCGAATATGCCGATTGCGCAGGCTGCGCGAGCAAGCTCGACGCGTCCCTGCTGGCCCAGCTCACTGCCGATCTGCCGCTCCAGGACGATCCGCGCGTACTCGTGGATTTTCGGACGGCAGACGATGCCGGTGTGTATCGATGGGCGGGCGGGCCGGCGCTCGTGCAGACGGTCGATTTTTTCACGCCGATTGTTGACGACCCGTACGACTTCGGTCAGATCGCCGCCGCGAATGCGATGAGCGACGTCTACGCGATGGGCGGGCAGCCGCGCACCGCACTGGCCATTACGGCGCTGCCCAAGGCCGGACCGCCGGCCGACGTGATTCGCGAAGTGTTTCGCGGCGGCGCCGATCTATTGAAAGCGGCTGGCGTCGCGCTGCTTGGCGGCCACACGGTGACCGATCCCGAAATCAAGTTCGGCTACTCGATCACCGGTGAGATCGATCCCGAGCGCATTCTGACGAACGCCAGCGCGCGCGTGGGCGATCTGCTCATCCTCACCAAGCCGCTGGGCACCGGCATCATCGTTCGTGCGCGGCGCTTCGGCCACGGTACCGATGAGTTTCTCCACGCCGCGGTGCAGTCGATGAAGCGCCTGAACGACACGGCGGCGGCGGCAGCCCGGGGCCTCGCCGCGGGCGACGTCAGCGCGTGTACGGACGTGACCGGTTTTGGGCTCGCCGGCCATGCCAGTGAGATGGCCAAGGCCAGCGGTGTGAGCCTTGAAATCGTCGCGGCCGACCTGCCCACGCTACCGGGTGCCCTGGCGCTGGCGCAGGAATATCTGCCCTGTGGCGGCCGGGCCAATCTCAAATTTTTCACCGGGTTCGTCACCGAAGACACGGTTTCC
>Ga0210380_10001272_pt1 | contig 10434 bp, 7 predicted proteins | sample PLM4_5_coexredo_FD_155476 | JGI IMG/M metagenome (GOLD analysis project Ga0210380, IMG submission 155476) | Groundwater sediment microbial communities from an aquifer in East River, Colorado, USA - PLM4_5_coex redo | ecosystem: Environmental > Terrestrial > Soil > Riparian zone | place: USA...
CAAAAGGATGTCTGCAAATCGGCGATTGGCGATGGCTAATTGCTGATTTGATTCCTCAAGTATGTTACCTCCATCAGTGAGGAGGGCAGTGGCTCCAATCCGCTAAGCAACAACTTCCGGAACTGCGGTCTGAATGTTGTACAGCTCCGCATAGAACCCACCGGCAGCCAGTAACTCCTCGTGGGTGCCCCGCTCTTTTAACTCACAATCCTTCACCACAAATATCGTATCGGCACGGAGAATCGTCGCCAGGTGATGAGCAATAACGATCGATGTCTTGTTCTTCATCAAACGCTCGAGAGCTTCGAATACGGCCTGCTCCGACTGTGCGTCCAGTCCCGAGGTCGGCTCATCGAGAATGAGTATCGGAGTATTGCGAATCACGGCGCGCGCGATGGCAATCCGCTGTCTCTGGCCGCCGGAAAGCGTGACGCCGCGCTCTCCGACCATGGTGTCGTAACCTTCCGGCATCTGCGCAATGAACTCATGCGCATTGGCTAATTTAGCGGCATTGATAATCTCGTCCCGCGTGGCTTCCGGCCGGCCATAGGCGATGTTTTCCCAGATGGGGGAGTGGAACAGAACGGTATCCTGGAGCACAAAACTGATCTGGTCGCGGATGGACTTGATGGTGTACGACCGAATATCGGTTCCGTCAATTTTGATCGATCCCGATCCTGGGTCGTAGAAGCGTGCGACCAGATTGATGATCGACGTCTTGCCACTTCCAGTTGGCCCGACGAACGCTGCAACCTGACCCGGTTCAATCTTGAAGCAGACATCCTTCAGGATCGACTGTTCCGGACTGTATCCAAAAGAAACGTTATCGAATTCGATGGCGCCCTTGAAGGCTTTTGCGGGGCGCGCTCGCGGCATATCCCGTACGGCACTCTCGGCCCCAATGATCTCGCGTATTCGTTCCAGACCCACGCTTGCTTTTGAAACGGTGTCCGACATTCTAGACAGGTCTCGCATGGGCTTGTACATCTTGCCCAGGTACGAAAGAAACACCACGAGATCGCCGGCGGTCAACTGGTTGGCCAGCACCAGCCGTGCGCCATAACCCAGCATCAGACAGGTACCGGTCGCGACGATGATATCGACAAGAGGTGCCAGCTTCATTTTGATGCTGCGTGAAAGAAGAGCCGTCTCGACATTGTCGAGACTTTGCTTCTCGAATCGTCGTTCCTCGTACTCCTCGCGTGCGAAAGCCTTGACGAGACGAATCGATGAGAAGACTTCCTGCACAATCGAGACCAGTTCGCTTTCCTTCTTCCGGACCGCGCGAGAGGCCTTCTTGATGCGCCGCGTAAAAGAGTAGACAACCAGAAACAGAACCGGCGCGATAGAGAGCGAAATCAATGTGAAACGCCAGTCCCGGTAAAGCATGACGCCGATGATTCCGAGCAGCGTCAGAACGCTGGTTATGATTCCCAACAGGGCAGACGCAACGAAGCTTTGAACGCTGTCGATGTCGCTGGTCACCCTGCCGATGAGGTCGCCCGTTCTTTTCTCATCGTGTTCCGCGAGCGACAGCCTGTGGATGTGGTGATAGAGCGTGCGACGTAGATCGTGCATGATCCACTGTCCAACGTTTGTGGTGAGATGGTCCTGCAGGTAGGAACTGATTGCGCCAACGATAGCGATGACCGCAACTGAGGCCACGGCGAAATTGATGATGGCCAGATTGCCGGTTCCGATCCGGCCCACCATTCCGGCCATCCAGTCCGGCATCGGCCGGGATTGAAGCAGGTAGTCGAGTACGATCTTTATCGGCCAGGGCTCGAGCAAATCCGTCGCGACCCCGACAGCGACTGCTGCCAGAGCCATGGTCATGGCCTTCCAATGCGGGCGGAGGAGGTCGGTAATGGGGAGTACTTTCGATTTCATATTTAGGTTATTCGAGCTGGGGCCAGAAGACGCGGGAAAGGAATGGGGAAATCGGACGAACTCGAAATCGGACGAATCCTGCATTTAGAAATCCGAAATCAGAAAGTTCAGATTGGACTGGTCCAATTTGAGACTTCTGATTTCGGATTTCTAAATGCAGGATTCGTCCGATTTCACAATTCCCCATGCTCCGAACTTTTCTTCAGAACCCCCGTGAAATGGACGCATAGATCTTGACGCCCTCATTGCTTCGCGCCGCTTCCACTCTTGCGGCGAAGGCGGTGGAGTGCCGGTATTGAATCCCACCGCCGACTCCCGATCGCCAACCGCTGGAACTGAAATGTTGAACCGCGATAATTGAAGGGTCGATCTGAGACCGCGAATCGCCCCACGTTTGGCCGGAATCAGCGAATGCGAAGACATCAACTCCACGGTGATCTGACTTCTTGTATACGGTCTGCCGCAACTCCGTGGAGAACATCCAAAGGTTGTTCCCGCGAAATCGATAGGTCTGGTAGCCGCGAACGTATTCGCGTCCTCCCAGGTACGAGAGATCGTAGAAAGGAATCTGGCTGCCGCCCCTTGGGTCCTTGAACTGCCCTCTTGAACGCAATGCCAGAGAGGTTCGGGAACTGCCAAGTGGAATATACCCTCTCGCATCGATCTCGCCTTCGAGCCAGCTATAGTCGGAAAAGGCTGCGTCCGTCTTCATGCCATCACTCGATACCGCGCGAACGTAGATATCGTATCCACGCGTCAGATTCTTCGACTTGTCCCGGGCGTCAAGTTCAACGAAACCACCGTAAGTGAGAATCTTCGTCGTCGACAGCAAGCCCGGAATCCACTGCAGCCCCTGATTGGGCGAGCCGGAAAAGCTGTCGGTGATAGCGGAATCATGAGTACGGCTGAGTCCGCTATGCGTATTCATAACCTGGGCAAATACGCCGCCCTGTAACTGCCGGGTAATATCCCGATAGAACGAAGCCTGGTAGCTCCGCTGGTCGGTGTCGAAGAAATCTCGGGCCACGTCTGAAGACCGTGGCCCAATTCCGTAGAAATCGTTTCCACGTTTCATATACGTGAACCAGGCATCCATGTGATTGCGATTGCCGTTGGTGTTGAGAACGGCCTCCAGGTCGAAACGGCGATCCAGAACGGTCGATACCAGGAAATTTGTCCGCAGTTGCAAATGAGGAATCGCATTGGCAGTCGTGACCTGTACGCCTCCAGCAATGCCGGAGCCCTGGGCAAAACCTCCAACGATGCCCTTCATTCGCACATAGGCCTGATTGAGACTCTTCGCGTGAGGGTCGATTGCTGTGAGGGTTTCGCGAAGCGGTACGCTGCGACAGGTGGACTCCAGGCAGGGGTCTGCGGACGAATCCGAAGTTTCAGGTGTGGATTGGCCAAATACGGCAGTCGTCTGAATACCGCACAACAACAAGGCTGCAGCGAGGACGAGAGCAAATGACACAACCGCTTTTCGAAAAATCATCTGGTAAGTCTGTGCCAATGCAGCGAGCTTCGCTGTCTCAAAGTGCACACGGCCGCAGCAGTCAATTTTCGATTTGAAGCTGGACAGACCTCTCCAGGGTGAAATTCAAGCGGGTTTCAGGACCGTAGTGGATTTCCTTTCCCGTTCCGGCAAAACCGAAACCGGCACCGCCTCCGACAATCTCGGAGTCCACCTTCCCGCTGTATGTCGAAGTTGCCGTAAATGTGTTTGTCGTAATCGGAACGGACTGGTCGCCCTGCGCAAGACTGGTGAGCGTGAAACGGATTCTTGCATCTTCTTTCATGGTGCCCGATTTCGAGGACTCCGATACGAGGCCCAAAAGCATCGTCCTCTTCTCCAGCACCGTGATCCCGCCGATGACAACGGATTCCGCCAGACTCGCGAGAAAGGTATCGCCAACAGAACTGGTATCGGAGTTGAGACCGTCGATCAGAATTACCTTCAATAGTGTTCTGGAGGGAATGACGGCGGCCTTCGCAGTAGCTTCCGCAAAACATCCAAAAGTGCCGAAGGCCAGAATCGAAATCAGTAATATCCCAATCACACGTCTCATATCTCTCTCTTTCTCAGTCGACATTGCGAGTCTGCTGCAAAAAATCATAGCCGGCTGTGCACTAAAGCACAGCGGCGGTCCTGCGATGCGTTCACACTCCATATCGAACGTGTATCCGAGGCGATATCTGCCCCTGCACTCCAAACAATCAACTAATAGAAAAGAGAAACATCATGCGATCGAAAAGATTTTCAATCATTACGGCAACCACGGTGCTCGCCCTGGGCTGTCTCGCAACTCTGATATCCACTCAGACCGGCGCGGCTGCGGTCAAACTCAGCGACGATGCTGAGCGCGCATCCAACGCCGGTGCCGTACTCGGCGAGATCATGTCTGCTCCCGATCAGGACATACCGGAAGCCCTGCTGAAAAAAGCTGTGGGGATCGCCGTTATCCCGCATGTCGTGAAGGGCGCATTCGGAGTTGGCGGCCAATTTGGCAAGGGACTGGTTTCTCAGAAAAATGCGGACGGCAGCTGGGGAGCACCGGTATTTCTTGAAATCAGTGGTGGAAGTTTCGGCTTGCAGCTTGGCGTCCAGGCAACAGACCTGATCATGGTATTTACAAACCATGAAGGATTCGAGCCGCTCCTCAAGGGCAAACTGAAACTTGGCGCAGACGCCTCGGCAGCAGCCGGCCCGGTTGGACGAAAGGCCGAGATCGGGACCGACATTCAGTTGAAAACGGCAATCTACTCCTATTCCCGTTCCAAGGGGTTGTTTGCCGGCATTTCATTGGATGGATCTGTTCTCTCCATCGACGATTCTGCCAACGAGAATGTGTACGGGAAACCCTTCACCGTCGCAAAAACGTTTGCGACTAAACCAAGCGCCACCCAGATGAACACCGTTGGGCCTTACATTCTCGCGCTGCAAAAGTATGTCTCACGCGCGGAATCCACTCGGGCCGGTAAATAGGAGTCGCGTCATGTTGTGGACAATATTCCTGATTCTGGTCGTGATGTGGCTCCTGGGAATGGTGACTGCGTACACGATTGGGGGGTACATTCACATTCTGCTCGTGCTCGCGCTGGTATCGCTGGCAATACAGCTGATCAGCGGCCGCCGCATCGCCTGACAGGTCGGTACCTGGCGAGTCCGAACGATCGCCCCTCCTGGCCAGGAGGGGCGATTGCTCGGATCTGCAAGACTCTCCGTACTTCCGAACCCTCTTTTTCATATTGCCCGGTCCGCCGTTTTCAAATAGCTTCTTAGGGCCGCAAATATCGGATGTTTACATGGACGTCTGTATGACGAAACCACCGAGTATTTAGTCGGGGCAACGATTGAACTCAGGATTCTAAATGGACACGAATTCCCCAGGATTTCTTTCCGGCGGTGGAGACATGGGAGCCAGGATGCGCGCCATGGACTGGTCGGCGACGCCATTGGGCCCGCCGGCAGGCTGGCCGCAGAGTCTCAAAACCGTCGTGCGCGTCATTCTCGATTCGCGGTACTCCATGTGGATGGCATGGGGACCGGAATTGACGTTTTTCTATAACGATCCGTATGGTCGCGACACCCTGGGCAAGAAGCATCCATGGGCGCTAGGGAAACCCGCCAGAGAAGTCTGGTCGGAAATCTGGCACGACATTAGACCGAGAATCGACAGCGTGCTCCAAAGTGGTCAGGCTACGTGGGATTCCGGACTGCTGCTGTTCCTCGAAAGGAGTGGGTATTCCGAAGAGACCTACCACACTTTCTCCTACAGCCCTCTCTACGACGACAACGGACAGATCGGTGGAATGCTTTGCGTGGTGACCGAAGAGACCGACCGCATCATCGCCGAACGGCGTGTCGCGCTTCTGCGAGACCTTGCGGCCGGGTCCACCAATATTAAATCGGAAACCGAGGCCTTCAGGCTGGTGGAGCATTGTCTCCAGTCGGATCCCAGAGATCTGCCTTTCACCCTGACGTATTTGTTCGATACGAAAAGCAGCAGCCCGAACGCGACGGCCCGACTGGCATCTTCGACCGGCCTGGACACCGGCAACATTTCCCCTGCTGCGGATCTCTGGCCCCTATGGGAAGCGGAGGAGGCTCATTCCCCGGTAATCGTCCCAATCCCGAATTCCTTCCAGGATTCACTCTCGACAGGTCCATGGCAGAAGATTCCCACGCAGGCGGTTATCGTTCCGATTGCGCATCAGGGACAGTCGCTTCCCGCGGGAGTATTTGTGGCGGGTCTCAATCCTCATCGGCCATTTGATGATGGTTATCGCGGTTTCATCAGTCTTTTTGTCGGACAAATTGCGTCTCAACTTTCCAACTCCCGTGCATACGAAGAAGAGAGGTTGCGCCTCGAAGCGCTCGCCGAACTCGATCGAGCGAAGACGGCATTCTTCAGCAACGTCAGCCACGAGTTCAGGACGCCCCTCACTCTGATGCTGGGACCTCTCGAAGATACGATTTCCCAGGCAAACGGAGTGATTTCTGAACGCGCCACGTTGGAATTGAGCGCTGCGCATCGTAACGGCCTGCGGTTGCTGAAACTGGTAAACACGCTTCTTGCCTTTTCTCGCATCGAAGCCGGCAGGATGGAGGCGATTTTCGAGCCATGCGATCTGTCGCAATACACTGCGGAGCTTGCAAGCGTCTTCCGATCCACTGCGGAAAAAGCAGGCTTGCAATTGGTGGTTTCATGTCCGCCTCTGCCTGAGCCCGTCTATGTCGACCGAAGCTTTTGGGAAAAAATCGTTCTGAACCTTCTTTCCAACGCGTTCAAGTTCACATTCCAGGGAACGATTTCGGTGAGCCTGACATCTTCAGAGAACGAGCTCCGGCTTTCCGTTCGCGACACGGGTTGTGGCATTCCCGAAAGTGAACTGCCCCGCCTGTTCGAACGCTTCCATCGCGTGGAAGGTACTCGGGGAAGGACGCACGAAGGAACTGGAATTGGGCTTGCCCTCGTACGGGAACTGGCGATGCTGCACAAAGGAAATGTCGAGGCCGAAAGCCAGGTCAATGCGGGAAGCACTTTTACAGTCCGCATTCCGTTGGGTTCATCGCATCTGGCGCCGGAACGCATTCGAATCGACAACGGCCGCACCATGGATTCCAGCGCGGTCGGCGCGTTTGTGGAAGAAGCGACGAGATGGCTTCCGAGTGAACCTGAAGAAAGCCCGTCCAACTGGGACCAGGAGGATCGTTCATCATCGCAATACCCTCCAGGTGTTCATCGCATCGTCCTTGCCGACGATAACGCGGATATGCGGGACTACGTGAATCGCATGCTGACGGCCCGCGGTTTCGTGGTCGAAGCTGTGGCTGATGGCGAAGCCGCGTTGGATGCTGTCCGAAGACGCAAGCCGGATCTTGTCATCACCGACGTCATGATGCCGAAGCTGGATGGATTTGGACTTCTCCGCCAGTTACGCGCGGATTCGGCCATCTCCGATATTCCCGTCATGATGCTTTCCGCTCGTGCCGGAGAGGAGGCGACGGTTGAAGGTCTTGAAGCCGGTGCCGACGACTATCTGATCAAGCCATTTTCGGCACGGGAACTACTGGCCAAGGTCGAAGGCAGAATCGCAATGGCGGAGTCCCGACTCAAAATCCACCGGCAAGCCGCGCAGTTTGAAACGTTATTGAATGAAGCCCCTATGGGAGTGTTCCTGATCGATGCGGACTTTCGGATTGTGCACGCGAACCCCACCGCAGTGGACGCCTTTGGAAGTATTCCAGATCTGATTGGACGCGACTTCAATGAAGTGGTTCATATACTCCAGCCGGAAACTTACGCGGATGAAACCTCGGAGTTGTTCCGGCACACACTCGCAACCGGCGATCCCTATATCGCGCCTGAACGTGTGCAGCGCCGACACTATTCCGCCAGTCCCGAATACTACGAATGGCAGATTCATCGCCTTCCGCTGCCGGACGGCCGATACGGTGTCGTCTGTTACTTCCGAAACATTTCAATGCATGTTCTTGCTCGACAGGCAGCGGTCGCTGCGGGGAATCAACTCCGGCTGGTCGCCGATCACGCTCCCGTCTATATCGCACACTGCGATGCGGAGTGCCGCTATAAGTTTGTCAACAAACCTTATGCGGACCGCTTTGGATTGAGCCCGGAGAATCTCATCGGAAAGCGCATTCCTGAAATCCTGGGAGACGCTGCGTTTGCGCAATTCGAACATCATGTGAAAGACGTGCTTGCCGGAAATGCCGTCCAGTTTGAAATCTAAATCCCATCCCAGACCGCGGACCGACGCTTCATGCATGTGGAATACGTTCCCGAACATAACGTGGAAGGAAACGTCATCGGCTTTGTTGCGGCCGTTTCCGACATTACCGGGCGAAGGCGGGCAGATGACGCCATGAGGGAACAGGCAGAACTGCTGGATATTTCCCACGAAGCCGTCATCTCACGCGAGCTCGGCGGCAGGATCACCTACTGGAACCATGGGGCCGAAGAGCTGTACGGATTCTCAAAAGCCGAGGCGACAGGAACCATTTCGCATTCGTTGCTCTCGACTGTATTTCCGAAGCCTCTGGAAGAGATTCAGAAACATCTGCAGCAGTTTGGCCGCTGGGAAGGCGAACTCGTCAACAAGAGAAAAGATGGTTCAGTCCTGATTACCGCAAGCCGCTGGGTTCTGCGGCGTGGCAGGAACGGCTCTCACGATTCCGTCATGGAAATCGACAGTGACATCACCATACAGAAGCGAAATGAAGATCAGATGCGTGAAGCTTCCCTGGAACGCGAACGCCTCCTGGACGCGGAACGGGCCGCACGGGCGGAAGCGGAACGCGCCAATCGATTGAAGGAGGATTTCCTCTCGACGCTCTCCCACGAATTGAGAACCCCGTTGAATGCCATTCTGGGATGGACCAGCATTCTCGAGCGAGGAACGCCAAACACCGAAACGTTGAGGGAAGGGCTTTCCGTCATCTCCCGCAATGCGCGGGCACAGACACAGCTGATCGAAGACCTGCTGGACATGAGCCGCATCACTTCCGGAAAGCTCCGGCTCGAACTGGAACGTCTCGACCTCGCGGAATCGCTCGCGGCTGCTGTGGAGTCGCTGCGCCCGGTTGCCGATGCCAGGGGAGTCCAATTGACCAAGTCGTTCAATTCCGAGCGCACTTTCGTGATGGGCGATTCTCAACGCCTTCAGCAGGTGGCATGGAATGTCATATCCAACGCCATCAAATTCACACCGAAGGGCGGAAGCGTCCAGGTTGTACTGACGCAAACGCAATCCCAGTTGGAGTTCAGCGTCATCGACAACGGAAAGGGCATCCATCCCGAGTTTCTGCCGTATGTGTTCGAGCGCTTCAGACAGGCGGATGCTTCGGCGAAGCGGGCGGTTGGCGGACTGGGACTGGGCCTGGCCATCGTCAAGCAACTGGTGGAACTGCATGGGGGAACGGTTCGCGCTTCAAGTCCCGGCGAGGGACTTGGCTCCACGTTTACGATCGCGCTTCCACGAATTTCCATTCAGGTTCCAGCGAAGGAAATATCAGATCGCGGTATGGAAACGTCGCGACGGTATCCTCAAATATCGCTGGATGGCGTCAGGGTTCTGGTCGTCGATGACGAACTGGATGTGCGCGACCTGATCCGACACATTCTCGGCAGCTACAGCGCCACCGTCATAACGGCAAGTTCAGTCGCCGAGGCGATGGACTCCTTCCGCAAGCACCAGCCCCACGTCATCGTCAGCGATATCGGTATGCCGGATCAGGATGGGTATGAGTTCATTCGTCTGGTTCGGAAGCTCCGACGCGAGGAGGGCGGACAAACGCCCGCCGCGGCACTCACGGCATATGCACGCATGCAGGATCGACGACAAGCGCTCCTGGCCGGATATCAGACACATATCGTCAAGCCGGCAGACCCTCTGGAACTGGTGACCGTCATCGCAAGTCTCGCCGGAAAGCTGGTCGCAAACGACCGAAGTTCACGCCCTGCCTCAGAAAAATAGAACCCTGTACTAGCCCGCTTTTTTCATGCTCGCGCGAGCCACTTCGCCGGTTTCCATCAATTGCTTGAATCGGCGCAGGGCATCCTCGAGTACCGCACCAGGCCTGTCTCCAAAGATCGAAGCCACGGCGGCTCCGATCCTGCCCGCTGGCAGACTGTACTCGAGAGTGATCCGTACGACGGTTCCATCACGACCCGGTGCGAACCGCACGTATCCGGCCGTCTCGATACCGGCACCTTCCTTTGAACGCCAACCGATCATTTCGTTCTCACGATCGACGGTGATTTCCGAATCCCAGCTCAATTCGATTCCAGGACCACGGATTGTCCAGCGCGACCAGGGCTCTCCGATGTCTTTCACGGAGGTCAGCACGTCCGTAATCTTCGGCAGATTTTCAACGTTACGCCAGAACGCATAGAGCTCCGATGTCCGGCGACCGACTTCAATCGATCGTTTCAATTTTATGCCGGAATATCGGCCTGACCGTTTGGCCAACGAATGAACAACGGCTGCCCCTGAGGCTGCAGCTGCAAGGAGCAGGAGCTT
>Ga0210380_10001273_pt1 | contig 10432 bp, 12 predicted proteins | sample PLM4_5_coexredo_FD_155476 | JGI IMG/M metagenome (GOLD analysis project Ga0210380, IMG submission 155476) | Groundwater sediment microbial communities from an aquifer in East River, Colorado, USA - PLM4_5_coex redo | ecosystem: Environmental > Terrestrial > Soil > Riparian zone | place: USA...
AGTTCCTTCAGACGGTTTACGTTGAAGTCGCCGGACTTTTCCACAATGTCGGCTCCCAACACCGAGATTGGAATGGGAACATCCTGGGCTTCTTCCTCGACTCGGCGGGCGGTAACGGTCACCGCGTCACTGGTTCGGAGCTGCGGGGAAGTACCAGGTGTTTGCGCGTCGGCTTGCGGTTCCTTTCCTGGCTCCGCAGTCTGTGGAGAAGGGCTGGGCGCCTGAGCCCCCGGTGCAGCCTGGGATTCGTTTGTCTGAGCGGATTGGGCGTAAAGCATCGTTGATCTGTTAGTAAGCGCTGTTCCCGCGAGAATTATTAGAGCGATCAAATAGTTCTTCATTGTCCTGTCATCCATAGACGCAGCTCTCCGGCCTTGCGGTCAAGTCTGTGTCGAGTGGTTTGCCTCCGTGTTGCGGTCGGCGTAGGTTGCATGATTGTTTAGGCTACCGATGATGTGATGATTGGTGTCGCTCTATGGACTCGTAGGAATCAACGTCGATGCGTATCCGTTCGTGCTTCTCGATTCGAACGATTTTTTCGTCATGAACGAGAATTTCGAGAGATCCGTATTTCAGCCCTCGGATAGCCCGGAGGATGGTGTCCGTTAACCCGGCGGCCGAGCTTTGTGGAGCGACTTTCATATTGAATACCCTTTAGTCTATCGACTTAGTGGATTAATATGGCGACAAAGAGAAGTGTTGTCAAGCGTTGTTTCGTTCCGATTCGAAAGTCAGATGTGGTACATGACGGCCGGACCTGCTTCGGACATGCGCTGGCTGCGTCGAATCAGTTCTTCCAGAGTGGTTCCGTCCAGGATTCCAGCGGTCACGTCGCGGACTTCCTTCATCACGCTGCGTATGGCGCAGGTAGTTTCATCGACACACTCATCGCAGCGGCGGTACGCGGTCTGGCTCACACATGGTAGAAGCGCAATGGGGCCGTCGAGAACGCGGATCAATTCCCCTACAGAAATTTCGGATGGAGGCTTCCGCAGGTGATAGCCGCCGCCTTTGCCCTTCTTGCTTTGAAGGATTCCCTTTCTCTTCAGGTCCAGCAGGATCAGTTCTAAAAATTTGCGAGGTATGCGCTCGGCGGAGGCAAGATCCGCAATGAGAACGGGCCCATTCCCATATTCTTTAGCGAGAACCGTCATCGCTCGAAGCCCGTATTTTGCCTTCATGGAAAGCATAGGACTAGCATTCTACCAATTGAATCGAGAATATAGGCTGTCATATGTGTTGCGCCACCGTTTCGATCGATTCAGGGCCAGCGTTGCCCATCCGCGCCTTGCGGAGTTCACGATCCACGTCCCCACCCGGGGGCACGAGCGCGTGGCCGTTCTGCCTGGATGGCTGGCGGCCACCGCTCGTTTTTCACTTCGTGTCCACGGATGAGATGACTGGAGAACAAAGATGACAAATGCCGGATCCAATTTTTCGCGCAGGGCTTTTCTTTCCATGGTTGCTGTCGGATTGGCGTGGCCTCAGAAACCTTCCGATGATCGTTCGCCTCTGGGCATGATCGTCCGATCGAACCGTCCGGAGGATCTGGAAATGCCTCTCGATGGATTCGTCGACTTCATCACTCCTGTCGAACGGTTCTTTGTGCGGACTCACGTCGCTGTTCCCAAGGTTGATCTTGCCACGTGGAATCTGAGAGTGGACGGACATGTTTCGTCGCCGGTCGTGCTTTCGATGAACGACATTCGCAGGATGCCGTCAGCGGAGCTTGTCGGCGTTCTGGAATGTGCGGGCAATGGACGCGGATTTTACGATCCTCCGGTGGCGGGCCTGCAGTGGGGCGACGGCGCCGTCGGCAATGGGCGTTGGCGAGGGGTTCGTCTGGTTGACTTGTTGGAACGCGCGGGTGTGAAGCCGGGAGCGGTGGAAGTTCTCTTCGATGGTGCAGATGTACCCATTGGAGAGATGGCGGACTTTCAACGTTCCATTCCGATCCGGAAGGCGCTTCATCCCGGTACGATTCTCGCCTATGAAATGAACGGCGCCGCGCTGACAGCGAAGCACGGGTTTCCGTTGAGAGCTGTCGTTCCCGGCTGGGCAGGAGATTCGTGGGTCAAATGGATCACCGGCGTCACTGTTACCGATCAGGAGTCGAAGGGTTTCTGGATGAAGAACGCCTATCTCCACCCCGGAAAACCTGTGGCTCCCGGCTCCGTGGTCGCGGCCGACGCGATGTCGCCGGTGACCAGTCTTCGAGTAAAGAGCGTCATTGCGTATCCATCAAATGGCACGACAGTGGAAACAGGAAAGCCCATTTCCATTCGGGGTGCGGCATGGACCGGCGATGCTGGCCGCATTGTGGGAGTTGAAGTCAGCGTCGATCAGGGCCGTACATGGAAGTCTGCGCAACTAACTGGGCAGTCGACCAATTTTGGCTGGCGTCTTTGGAATTTCCCGTGGACACCATCGGGTGAACGTCATTTAACCGTGCTGGCACGAGCTCGCGATTCCAGCGGCGACATCCAGCCGGCGGTGCAGGAGTGGAACCCCAGCGGATATCTATGGAACGCTGTTGCTCGCGTCGATGTGGATTCGGTTCGGACTCCGAGTTTGCCGGCTCCCGCTGCTTCAGGCTCAGGTGTAGCGCCAGCACCGCCCCAGGCGTTTCGCGAAACATGCCTGACTTGCCATGACGATGATGTCATTCGCCAGCAGCGCCTCACTCGAGCGCAGTGGGATCGCGAACTCAACAAGATGATGAACTGGGGCGCACGCGTGCAACCTGAGAATCGGGAGACCCTTCTGGATTACCTCGTCAATGCCGCCGGACCAAGGCGCTGAACAGGAAATCATGAACCCAGCCATACACGACGATCGACTATTCGAAGACAGCCTTTCCGTTCTTGCTCTGGCTGCTATGCAGAATTCCGCTGCTGAAGGGTTTGCCTACTTCCGCACTGCCGAAGCCGGTCGGCCCACGCTTCTGCGAATTCGGGATGTTTGTCGATGAGGATTTATTTTCCGAGTTGAGCGCACCCATGACAGTCCGCTTTCCGCTTCGACATCACGGAGCTCCCGACGGAGTTCTTGCGTTCCGGTTTCACACGAAGGAAGAGTCCGACGCCGCGCGAGACCGCCTGGTTCGTTTTGCGGCGATTATCCAAACAGTCTGGGAGGCCCAGTGGACCCCTCGGTCTTACCGCGAAACTATGGAAGGCATCATCGACATGGAGATGAAGCTGTCGGATTCCAAGATCGATTTGCCGACGTTGCCCGCCAGGTGGTTGAAGGAAGCTGTAAAGGAAGGAACTACACCGTGAGTTCAGCAAGCTTCCGTCAGTGGAAGACATGAAAGATCCAAGACATCCGATGAAACCCGCGTCCGGGCCTTCGAAAATCGTTTCTGAATCTCACTCTTTGTAAAATTATGTTTCCGTGCGTGCGGGCTTCAGCAGGGTTCGAGAAGCGCCTGAACCCTTCTTGCTGTACGGAGGCCGCGGCAGACGAGGAAATCGCTCGAGAGCGCGCTGGTAGCATTTGTCTTCGGCTTCGCGCATGGTCTTTCCCAGTGCCCGGGCAACATCGAGCGAACGGGAAGGGTCTCCTTTGCGAGCCATTTTCATCCGGCAATCGTACTGAACATTCGCGCGCGAAATTTCCACATAGAGATAATCCTCATTTGGAAAAACGCGCACAGGTTGCGTGGTGATAAGTACGTCTTTGGGTAGTCGCGCCACAGTAAGGATCCCTCCTTGTCGGGAAGAGTTGGGATTGGAACACACTGTAATATGTTTGTAAATAGTCCGACACATTCTCCCATCTGGTACGATATTTTTCATGAAGAAGACATTGCGGCTTGCAATGGCGCAGATCAATGTGATTGTCGGAGACATCGAAGGCAACGCCAGGAAAATTGCAGAGTGGACGGACCGCGCGATCGAACAAAATGCGGATGTCGTCACATTTCCCGAACTTGCCCTGACCGGCTACCCGCCTGAAGATCTTCTGCTCAAGCCGCAATTCATCGATGCCAACATGACCGCGATCGGGAAACTGGCCGCACGCACTCACGGCATCACCGCAATTGTCGGATTCGTCGACAGGAAGGAAGACATCTACAACGCAGCTGCCGTTATCAGCGACGGAGAACTCCGGGCGGTCTACCACAAAATGTTCCTTCCCAATTACGGCGTCTTCGATGAGTTCCGATATTTTCAGGCGGGCCGTGATTGTCCTGTCTTCCGTATCGGCGATGCGACAGTCGGGGTCAGTATCTGCGAGGACATCTGGTATGCCGATGGGCCGTTTGTTCAACAGTCTCTGTCCGGGGGAGCAGAAGTACTCCTGAATATTTCTTCATCTCCTTACCACGCCGGGAAGAGGATGTGGCGCGAACGGATGCTGGGCGCCAGGGCGGGAGACAACACCGTCATCGTTGCGTACAACAATCTGGTTGGCGGCCAGGATGAGCTGGTCTTTGACGGCGATAGCATGGTGCTTAATCAGCACGGGAAAATAGTTGCTCGCGGACGACAATTTGAAGAAGACCTGGTGATTGTGGATCTCGACGTTGAATCGGTATTTCGCGCCCGTCTTCACGATCCTCGCCGGCGGCAGCAGGAAATGAGTGCCGCCACACCGGCGGCGGAAATTCCACTCTCGCGCAAGGTCCAGAAACGGGATCCCATGCCCTCACGTACGGAAGTCGAGCCGTTGCCTGAAGATGCGGAAATTTACCAGGCTCTGGTTCTCGGAACGCGAGACTACGTCCGCAAGAACGGATTCAGTAAGGTCGTACTGGGTCTCAGTGGAGGTATCGATTCCGCACTCACCGCGGTGATCGCGGTCGACGCTCTGGGCGCCGAAAACGTGACGGGTGTTTTGATGCCGTCGGAGTTCTCGTCGCGTGGGAGCATCGAAGACTCCGAGGAGCTTGGGAAGAATCTCGGTATCGAACTATTGACGATACCGATTGTCGACGTGTTCGAGTCCTACAAGAGGTCTTTGCGAAACGCCTTCGAAGACGTAAAGCCAGACGTCACCGAAGAGAACCTTCAGGCACGCATCCGTGGGAATTTCCTCATGGCGCTTTCAAACAAGTTTGGGTGGCTGGTGTTGAGCACCGGGAATAAGAGCGAGATCAGTACCGGCTATTGCACGCTGTATGGCGACATGGCCGGTGGCTTTGCCGTCCTTAAAGATGTCATGAAGACCACGGTGTATCGACTTTCGGAATACTGCAACCGCGCAGCCTGCCGGTCTCGAATTCCACGTGCTGTCATCGAAAAGCCACCGTCGGCGGAGTTGCGTCCAAATCAGCTGGATGTCGATTCACTGCCGCCATACGATGTGTTGGATCCGATACTCAAGGCGTATGTCGAGGAAGATCGCAGCTACCAGGAAATGCTCGAACTGGGATTTGATGGGTCAATTGTTCAGCGTATTGTGCGTCTGGTCGACGTCAATGAATACAAGCGCCGGCAGGCCGCGCCTGGTGTGAAGATCACTCCTCGCGCCTTTGGACGCGACCGCCGGATGCCGATAACCAACCGCTTTCGTTAATTCGATCTCGAAGTATCGGACACCTGATCCGCCGAAGCACACAACGATGACAGGAAGTGCGCGCGCGTTCCCAGGTTTCCGGTCTGGCTTTCGCAAAGTACGGTCACGTCGAATCCATCTTTTGCGAGCTGTTCCAGCTTCGATTTAATCCCACCCAGAGTACGTGCGGCGTCGCGTGTGAGAATTTCCGGATCGTAGAGACGGTCCAGAACCCCAACGACCAGGATCTGACGCGCCTGCAGATCGCGCTGAACCTCATGGAACCGGGACCAGATTTCGCCCGTTGTTTCCATGGTCCCCAGCGCCTCCTGAACGGGTTGCGATGTTGTCGTCCTCACCACATGAAGCAGACTTGCCGAATGCGGGGCGCATCGGCTGATGCGTGACGGCTGAAAGCAGCCGCAGGCATCCAATATCAGGAGCGGCTCGCCGGCTTCCGTCAAATTGGCGCTGAGTTCCATTGCGGCATCCTGAATGGAACGGTTGGTGATACAGACCCGGAATCGTCCCGGTATCGATTCAGAAATTGTTTCAGTCATTGCTTCCACCGTTGTCTTTACAGTCGTTTCTACGATCGCGATCGTCATCTCGGTAATCATTTTGTTTTCTCACCTTTCCCGGCATTTCCTACAAGGCGCATGACTCCGGCCACTCGGCCGGCGATGCGGAAATTTTCGGAGTCCTTACTCGAAATCACGATGGGACTAAACTTGGGATTTTCAGCCTTCAATGTGATGCCGCGCTCCGTCTTGTGAAATCGTTTGACTGTGGCTTCTTCGCCGATCAGTGCAACTACAATCTCGCCTTCTGCGGCGGTGGGTTGCGGGTGAACCAGCACGTAATCTCCATCTAAAATATGAGCACCCACCATGCTGTCGCCTTTAACCCGCAGCAGAAACGCTCCGGGCACCGCCCATTTCTCCGGCATCTGAAGAATGTCTTCGATATTTTCCTGAGCCAGCAGGGGCAGACCGGCCGCGACGCTGCCGATAACCGGAATCCCGCCCTTTCGGGCCGATTCGGGTACGGAAATCGATCGCGACTGAAATCGCTGTTTATGCAGACAACCTTTCCGCTGAAGTGCGGATATATGGTCCTGCACAGTTGCCGGATAGATCCCAAACTGTTTGCCGATTTCGCGAACCGATGGCGGGTATTGGTGCTCTTCCAGGTATTTCTGAATGAAATCCAGTATGGCCTGTTGTTTTTCCGTAAGCATGCCAGAGGTTATACCGAACACTCGTACGGTAGTCAAGCTTTGGTTGGACTCGTGCACAAAAACCGCCATGGAATCGCAACGTGGCTCTGCACTGATCATGGCTCTGATGCTTCTCACATTCCTGATGATCCTGGGAACCGCGCTGCTGACTTCGGTCACGCTGGACGTGGCGATAGGGGAAAACTATCGATCGGAAACACAGCTTCTCTATCTTGCGGAAACGGGAATCGAGGAAGCTCGTGGCTTGCTTCGTGATTCGCTGAAAACGCCATCGCTACTTCTTCGTGCGGCGGCCGGCACCGACGGAGTTCTCTCCGATTCGCTCGATCTGGACTTACTCCTGGATGGTACCGACGATGTTCCATTCATAAATGGCGGGACTCGATCCACCGGCCGGCTCCTGTTGGACAGTTCAGGGATGCCTGCCGGCCTCTATTACGTCTTCCTGCGAAATGATGCGGCCGACGGTATGACCAGTCTGACAGATTCCAATCAAGTCCTGACGCTGCTGAGTGTGGCGGTACTCGGCAGCTCCAGGAAAGTTCTGGAAGTCACCATCATGAAATGGAAATTCCCCTCGCTGCCGGCATCGCTGGTATTGGCCGGGTCGCCTCTGTTGTTCCCGCCGGTCGGTGCGAGTTCCGGCATCTCCGGGATCGATATCACCGCCATGGGCGATGACAGAAGCGCGATTGGCGTGCGGACAACGCTGGATCAAATGACAGTCCTTTCAAACATTCCGGATGTCCACGAGTTTCAATATCCGGGCAGAGGAAACACAAGCCCGCCACCCGCGGACGTTGCCGTGATCGATGCGCTGCTGGATCCCAGGCTCCGTACTCCTGTTGGTTTGGAGCGGATATCGGAGAGAATCGCCGAGAGTGCCTCGGATGTCAGAAGTCCGGGATGGAGTGGTACAACCATCCTGGGGAGCATGGGATCCAGCACGGACTATCGCGTCGTTGTGGTGAACGGAAATTGCTTGTTGGGATCGGGTACTGGATTCGGAATTCTCCTGGTACGGGGAAATCTCAGAATGTCCGGAAGTTTCCATTGGAATGGATTGATCCTTGTTATCGGTCAGGGATCGATCGCATGGACTGGTGCCGGGAGCGGCAGCATCTCAGGCGCTATGTTTGTGGCGCGGACGCGGGCGGACGATCGGAGCCCGGCAAGCGAACTGGGGACAATTCTTACAGCGCCGGGCGCAGTGGATGTGGATATCAGCGGAGCTGGTAACAGCATTCAGCTGGAGAACCCCGGGGCTGCAGGCATGGAACTGGTGAATCAGAAATTTCCTTACGTGCCAATCGCCATTCGGGAGTACTAGCTTCGTGCCTTCCGGGTTCCTTCCGGATCTTCAAAGAGGTACTTTACGCGGCTCTTGTATATGAAAAGATTGGGCTGAACGTTTCGGGTGATGCGAATAATGTCTTTGTCGTAATACTCGATCCATCCGCGGACTTCTTCACCATCGATCAATTTCACAACAACGGGTGTCTTGTTTTTCGATAGTTTGTCGAGGTATTCCGTTTCCCGGAACGTCGTTTCCGGTGCGGCCTGCCAGCGATCGCGGCGGCTCGTAAATTCGGGAGGTGTTCGTGTAACCATGTTCTGAGTATGGGGAAATTGACACGGCGAGGCAAGAGGCTCCCTGACCTCCCCCGCCAGGCCGGTGCTAAGATTATCCGGTGAAAATAAAAGCGCTTCTCTTCGATCTTGGAAAAGTTGTTCTCGATTTCAATTTTGACCTTGGCATGGAGCGGCTCGTTGGCAAGTGTGGACTGCCGTCCGAAGATTTCAAGAAGGTCGTTTTTGACAAGAACTGGATACGGCCATACGAGCGCGGCGAAATTTCAACGGCGGACTATCATCGATATCTTTGCGAAGCCGGACAGCTCCGAATGGAACTTGCGGACTTCCATGAATCCTGGTCTGCGGTATTCCTGCCGGATCTTTTGATACCGGAGGCCCTTCTTGCCGACCTCCGCCAGCGCTATCCGTTGATTCTGGTCTCCAACACAAACGAATCTCATGTGGACTACATCGAGAGGAACTACGGCATTTTTCAGTATTTTGATGCGAGGATTTTTTCCCACGTCGTCGGTTCACTGAAACCGGACCGGAAGATCTATGAAGCCGCAATTGCCGCTGCGGGACAGCCTCCCGATGCCTTGTTCTTCGTTGATGATCGCGAAGAAAACATTCAGGGTGCCGCCGATGTTGGTATTCGAGCCCACCAGTTCACAACTGTTCCACGTTTAATTGAGGCGCTTCGTTCGCATGGGGTGGATGTCCATGAGACATTCAGCTGATCTTTTTACATTCTTTTGCAGAATTGAAACCTGATCCATGACAGAACGTACTTACAGGCACACGGTGTCCAGTTATCTTGGAAAGGCGGATCTTTCGGTGTATCCGCATGGATTTTTCTCAGGTAGAATGTCGCGGGAAATCGGAAAATAAAGAAAGTAATGCTGTTGTTAGCAGCAGCCGGCCATAAGTTTAATGAGCATTTTTGAATTCTTTTTCAAATACAAACCCATCGTTTATGAGAAGGGAAGACTGGCCTTCCAGCTGTTGGGATCGAAATGGTGGTTTCTCGCGGTGGCCGCACTCGCGATTGCAGCCGCTTTCGTGTTCTATCGAGCCGTCACCGGCGAAAAACGGTCCCCGTGGCTGATCGTCTTGCGGGCAGTCACGCTTGCCGTCCTCTTGTTCATGTTTCTCCGGCCAGTGCTGAATGTCTCAACGGTATTGCCTCAGGATAGCTACCTCGCGGTGGTCATCGACAATTCCGAGAGCATGACGATCAAGGATGACGGTAAGACTCCCCGATCCGAGCAACTCCAGAAACAGCTGACGGATACCAGTCTCATCCAGCGGCTTTCCGAAAAATTCAAGGTCCGGATTTATCGATTCGACAAGGAGGCCGAGCGTATCGACAAGCTCGAACGCCTGAACTTCAACGGCAAGAACACCCGAATCGAATCGGTGACCGAGTTGCTGCATGAGGAACTCGGCACGGTTCCGCTTTCCGGAGTCGTCTTAATTACAGACGGAGCGGATAACGGGTCACAGCAATTTTCCGAATCCCTTGCCCGCCTGGAGAGCCGCAAGATTCCATTTTATGCGATTGGAGTCGGGACGGATCAGATTACAAAAGACGCCGAGATTCTGAAGGTGTCCGCTCCACGCGAGATGCTGAAGGAATCGACAGCAGTCGTAACCGTTTCTTTCCGGAGCCACGGATTTGCAGGCCAGAAGGGCATTGTGAAGGTTCGGGAAAACGACGGTAAACTCGCTAAACCGGAAGACGGTAAACTCGTCAAAACCGAAGATGTCACATTTGCCGCCGATGGCGAGATTGCGGAGAAGTCCATCGACTTGCCCGTAAAGAGTGAAGGGTCAAGAGTTTTCACATTCTCTATTGAAGTGAAGGATGACCGGATCGCGGAGAACAATGCGCTGGATGCATTGATCACCGTTCGTAACGATCACCCCAAGATTCTCTACATCGAAGGTGAGCCCCGCTGGGAATACAAGTATTTGAGACGAGCCATTGAAGACGACAAGAATCTTCAGTTGGTTTCGATGCTGCGGGAGTCCCAGAACAAATGGATCGTTCAGGGTGGTGTAGACGATAACGACAAGAAGCTGTCCCAGGACAACAAAGACGGTGGTGGATTT
>Ga0210380_10001274_pt1 | contig 10417 bp, 4 predicted proteins | sample PLM4_5_coexredo_FD_155476 | JGI IMG/M metagenome (GOLD analysis project Ga0210380, IMG submission 155476) | Groundwater sediment microbial communities from an aquifer in East River, Colorado, USA - PLM4_5_coex redo | ecosystem: Environmental > Terrestrial > Soil > Riparian zone | place: USA...
GAGGTTCGGCGTGCGGACGACTGACGAGATCGAGGACTTACCTGGCGAGGCCGAACCCGGCGATCACGGCGCTTATCCGGTGAGACTGTCGGCAGAGGGCATCAAGTGTGTTGGCGGTCCGGCGCTGCGGATTCCGGACGTGCGCCGGGCCGGCGATCTCGACTGGCTGCGGCACGTCTCGTCGGCGTTTCCACGACTCGGCGCGAGAGACGGGTGGGCCGCCGAATTTGGACGCGAGCTGAACGCCACTGAGGATCGCGCGAGTTTCGGCAACGCCGGATTACCCATCATCGATGGCAAACACATCGGTCCATTCACGATTGACGTCGCTGCATCCGACCGCCGGATTCCCGAATTCGACGCTCGACAACGGCTTCCGGATCGCCGTTTCACGAAGGCCAGGCTCGGGTATCGTGACGTCTCTGGTCCCGGCCACCGGTACGCGCTGATCGCCGCGATGATTCCCGCGAACGTCGTGACCACGCACACGCTGTTCTGTCTGCGAAATGGGTTCACGACGACGCAGCAGTACTTTCTGTGCGGACTGTTCAATTCCGTGTCGGTCAACACCATCGTCCGAATGCTGATGGGCGGTCACGTCACGACGGGCCTAATCGAAGGCCTGCCGATTCCTCGATGGGAAAGCACGCTGGATCAGTTGCGAATTGCCGAGCTGGCCGAGCGCCTGGAGCAAGACCCGACCCTCACCGAGGCGTCCGTCGAGCTCAACGAAATCATCGCGCGAATCTATCAGGCGACTATCGCGGCGTCAGCGTGAACCTTGGTCTAGAGCACAAGCCCAAACTGAGTCCGTCGGCTGGAAAGCTTGAGTTGTATTTTTCGAGATCACCAGCCAACACGCCGGATAAACCAGCCCGCGACCCTGTCATCACCGCCGTGCCAGCAGGGACAAGATACGTTCCACCCTGGAGCTGCTCCGCAAAGTCTGGATAAATCGGAGGAACGCCCCAATCCCAGGGCGCCCCGTAGCCACCGAGCGTAAATGTCACTCCTGCCTCACCATCGACGTGCCCGCTGAAGCGATTGCCACGGCCGAGATTGATGCTGTAGCGGGGCTCCGTCAGCAACACGTCGACTGTCAGCCCCTTCTGCGTAAGCGTGGCGTCGTACCTTCTGTGCAGCAAGTCTGCTGATAGCGCGGAGCATCCGTCGGTGACGTCAATGGCCAGGGTGTAGTTACCTGAAAGGCTGAGGTGCTGGTCGGTTAGCCTCAGCAGGAAATTCCGCGAAGTGTTCCCGCCGATCGCGAGACTTTGCGTCAGCGGTTCATAACCGTCGGCGGTCACTGTAACGGTCGAGTTGGGCGGGACCCCGTAGACGCGGTAACGGCCATCTACATCTGTAGTCTCCACCGGCGGTCCCGGTGTCACCTCGACCCGGGCGCCAACAATGCGCGAGCTTGGGAATTCGGCGTCGCTGACCAGCCCAGTCAGAAAGAAAGTACCGGCTGGAACGACGACAACCGCCTTCGAGACTTGTTTCGCGTAGTTGCTCGAGTTCACGACCACGGTGATGGCTGCGCCACCGCTCACCGACCCGGCTGTTGCGAGCCCGGACGGGTCCACCTGCAGGAACGTCTGAGGCGAGGCGACCCACTTCACCTTCGTCGGCGTTGAGATGGTGGAGTCCGGGAGCCGGACCGTGACACTGAATTGTGCTGACTCGCCGAGAACCATCCTGGCTGGCCCGCTGATCTCGACGCTCACGTCCGTGGGCGCACCAGGACTCGTTGGAAGGACCGGGTTCGTTGGTTCCGGACTCGTGGGAAGGTCCTTGTCGCACGCGACCACTAACGCCACAAGGGCAATCGCCGCCAGTGAACGTCCGCCGAAGGAGGTGATTCGCATGTTCCCTCCTAAACGCCATGCCGACCAAATCCGGACACCCTGGTCGCGCAACCAGGTCAGGGATTGACGATGACTTTCCAGGCGCCAAGGGGCTGATAGAGCCCGCCCGTGCCCTTGAGAGCAATCGAGATCTCCTGTCCGGACGCCGATCCGGATCGGGCTCCGAGCGTGCCGTTGGCATGCAGGTAGTACGTCATCGTCACGTCATCGAGCGTGGCGGCAAATCTGCTGTCCGCCTCCGGGCCGTCGCACCACAGCCGGACGACGGCGTTGTGCAGCCGACTGGTGTCCGAGATCCGGACGGACAGCACCAGAGTCAACGTGTCGCCCGGCCGGAAAGGAACGGAGCCGATCAGTTGAAGGGGGATCTCCTGCAGCACGGCATGGTTGACGCTGCCGTTGCCGTCGCCTCCTGACGCACGCGGCAGACGGCCGCTCGCGATCGGTTGCGCGTTCTTATAGACCACCGCCTGCAGATCAAACGCCGCGCCGGCGTCCTTGAGGCCCATCCAGATCTGCGCCGGTCCGAGACGCGTCAGGCGCTTCGAGTTGAGGACGGTCACCGTGCGCACCGCCGTGGCGGCCCGCTTGCCTACCGCATTGGTCACATCGTACGAAACCGTGTACGTGCCCGGCGTCGTCACATCGACGCTTCCCGTGGCGACGACCTTGTCCGTGAGTGTGCCCTCGCACAGATCACTCGCCGTGGCACCGGGATCGACGAACGTGTCGCCCCGATCAATCACCATTGGATTCGGCCCGGACACCGACACCGTTGGCGTGACACCGACGTCGATTGGGGCAAACACCACGGGCGGACCAGGACTGACGACAGCCGGCTTCGTGATGTGAACGCCGTTCGGGATCACGGTGCCGTTGACCGTCAGGACGTTGTGCAGCACCAACGTGCCTGGTGATGTCAGCGGCAGCCGAGGATCCACCAGTGGGTGGTCGTAGTCGAACGCGTCTGCACCGAGGCTGTCGGCACTGGCATCGACGACATACGTCGAATTCGGCGCATAGCGAAACGCCGCGCCGGACGTCACGCCGTGGGTCTGTGCATTGAGGCTGAAGTTGAAGAGGGCGTCGTTGAGACCGTTGCCGCAATAGGTATTGGCGACGAACCGGCCGTCGAAGACGTAGGCCGCCTGGTTGGCCGCGATGCCGACCCGCTGGCTCACGCTCAGGCCGTAACCATTCTCGATGAACCGATTGGCCTCGACGAGGGCGTCGATGCGTGCGGGTTGAAGCGAATCACTGGCGTCACTGTTCGTGAGCGTAAACAAGACGCCGGAGTACTGATTAGCCTGCGGATACAAAGGGCCGTTCCCATTTTGCGAAATATCATTCCCGGTAATCTCAATGTGCTGCACGCTTGGAGCGGCGACGAGACCCAGCGACGCGAATGCCGGCGCCGTGAGCGATCCGACGGCGCCATTGATCGAAAGACCGGCGTTCTGGTGTCTGGTGAATCGGTTCCCGGTGACGATCAGGCGCCCCTCAGCCTCCGGATGAATTGCGTTCTGCTCGAAGCCAGCGAAGGCGACCAGACCCATGTTGCTGCGCGCGAAGAAATTGCCGGAAATCGACGCACTGGCCAGCCGGACCAGCATCGCCTGGCCATGATCCACCACCACATTGTCGCGAATCGAAATGTCATCGAGCGAGCGGCGAAGCGGCGCGCCATCTACGGCCAGCAAATGCCCGCCTCCGATTGAAAGCGGTGGCCGCGGCAGCCCGCCATCGAGTACGAGACCGGCGATGGTGACGTGCGATGCGTTCACGCGAAGCAGCGCGCTTCCGACAGGCACAGGCGTGCCGGGAGAAACCGCGGGGCGAACGATCGCGCCGTCCGTGAAGTCGCCGTTTGGCAGGTTGGAGTCATCTCGCATCAAAACGGTGCTGCCAAGCAAAGCCACGTGATCGCGCGTGATCGTGACGTTGGGTGTTTCCACGTACGTCCCTTCAGCGATACGAATGACGGCTCCGTCGAGCCTGGCATTCGCGTCGCTCACCGCCTCCCGAATCGTCCGATAGGCCCTCTGCGGGCTTGAGCCGTCGCCGCCTGGCACAGCGGTCGCGCTGACAAATATCTCGCCGGGCTCGGCGAAATCGGACGGCGCCCAGGACAGCAGCCCAATGGACGTGACAGTAAGAAGAGTCTTGAGGCGCGGAGCCAGGGTAAATCGCATGCCCCCGTAAACGCTCACCCGCGAAAACCCGGACATGTCCGGTATATCGCTCCTCGCCGTTTCCTGTCATATGCGCCGCGTCACGCTGCTCACCGCCGCCGCAGTGGTCATGATTTCCGGCGGCCTCGCCTGCCGTCCTGGTCCCACGAGCCCAAGTCCGGTGCTCTCAGTCTCTCGAGTCGTGATCACAGGTTCGGATTCCGTGGCGCCCGGCGAGTCGATGCAACTCTCGGCCGCGGCAGTCCTCTCTGACGGCACGACGCGCGCTGTGACCAAGGACGTGACCTGGGAGGCGTCAAGCGGCAGTCCGCTGACGATTTCCGCAAGCGGGTTAGTCACTGCCAGCCATGAGCGTGGTGAAGGCGAGATCACCGCGAGATATTCCACGCTCCCGGCAGCGAAGCCCGGCGCAGAGCGGGCCAGCCTGACGATGTTTGTTCTGCCGCGCGGCACCTACGTGTTGGCCGGTTCCGTCAAGGATGGCGGCGCTCCTCTGAGCGGCGTCGCCATTGAACTGTCTGCGGGAAGTGCGGCTGGAATGGCCACGACGTCCAACCCGTCCTTCCGGTTCTACGGTGTCGAGGGCGAGACGGAAGTTCGGGCGAGCAAAGCCGGTTACGAGACGCAGACTCGTCGAATCGCGGTGCTTGGTCACCAGACGATGACGTTCGATCTCATCCCATCCGATCCGTGGCCCATTGTGGGCGGCACATATACACTGCGAATCGTCGCGGCCGCCGAATGTCGGGACCTGTTGCCTGAGATCGCGCGTGACAGGACGTACACGGCGGTCGTCACGCAGCAGGGCTTTCAATTGAAGGTCGCACTCACCGGCTCCAAACTCGGCCTGTGGGGCTCGAATAGCTTTAGCGGTACTTCCGAACACAATCGCACGCTGTTCACGCTGGACACCTACGTTGGCGCCAAACCCGGCGCATTCGGAGATCCATCTGTTCTGGAGTTCGTGACGGCTCCAAACACGTATTTCACGTTTTTCGGATCTGCCGTGACAACGGCTACAGAAAACGGGTACGCCGGATTACTCGACGGGAGCGTCGAGTTACTCGCGGTGCTGAACGGTCCATGGGACTACGGCGGGGGCGATGACTACGCAAAGCTGGCGTCTTGTCGGTCGACGACACACCAATTCACGCTCACGCGCTCGAGCGGAACGACCTCGCGGTAGACTCCGGTAATCCGCGAGGCTCACAAAGAGAAGGATGGACAGTTGCCTGGGGCGCCTGCTTCGCTGCGTGATCTGCGTAGCTATGCTCACGCGGCTTCAGCCGATCGCGCACGCGCAAACGACGTCGCTGACAGGCGCCGTTGAAGGCCGCGTGACCGATCGCACCGGCGCAGCCCTGTCGGCCGCGACGATCCAGCTCACCAGCGATGCGCTCATGATTCCGCAGGTTGCTCGGACTGGCGCCGACGGAACGTTCCGGTTCGGCGTACTGCCACCGGGCCTGTATACGGTGTCGTTCACCGCCGCCAGTTTCAGACCGGCGCGCCGTTCGGGCGTGCGCGTGGGCCTCGGCGAAACTGCCACCATCAACGCCACGCTCGATATCGCCACGAATGAAAACGTGACGGTAACGGCCGATCTCCTGGCATTGGATCGTCGCGGCACGATGGTGAACACGATCTTCGATGCGATCCACCTCGATCAGTTGCCGTGGTCGCGAACGCCTGATGCGATTTTGTCGATGACTCCCTCGGTACAACAGAATCGATTCGACGTCGGCGGCAGCGCGGCGATGACCGCCACGCAATTCAGCGCCTACGGCATTGCCGGCTACAACCGTCCAACGCTCGAAGGCATCAGCCTCTCCGGAATGAACCCTTTCGGCGTCGGACTGGACTACGGATCCTTCGAACAGGTTTCGGTCGGTGCCGCCGCCTACGGCCCGGAATGGCCGTCACCCGGCGTGCACATCCAGTTCATTACCAAGTCTGGTGGAAACCAATATCGCGGCGTGTTCTACGCAGGCTACGAGTCGGGCCGCTGGCAGGCGCACAACATCGACGAAGATCAAGTAGCGCGCGGAGCCCCGGGCAATGCCAACGTGGCGGCTCAGGATGCCAACCGCTTGCTCGAGTACCGCGACGTCAACGCCGATGTCGGCGGTTTCCTCCGCCGGAATTGGCTCTGGTGGTACGCGTCGCTGCGATCCCAGGGCAACTCGGCACATCAGATCGCGTTCGCGCCCGAGCCATTGACGAACGCGCTGACGGCCGGCGCCGGCAAGGTCACCTTGCGGTTGGGTGAACTCAGTCGGGCCATCCTCTTCGTTCATGCAAGCGAAAGCCGGCAGCCTATTCGCCTCGACGCCTTCCTGCGTCCGGCGGCGACGGTGCTGAACCAGTCCGTGGACTCCACGATGGATCGTCGATCCGAGGGCTTGGTCTGGAAAGCCGAGTGGAACGCTGTCGTCGCCAGCAAGATCTTCATCGAAGCGCGGGCTGGCCGATTCACCGCGGAATCAAACGATCGGCCCAACGGCGGATCGCCGCGATTCGAGGATGTCGTGAATCCGTTGGTGATCGGCGGCAACCGCGATTGGTATCAGAGGCTGGGCAACACCCAGGCCTCTGCGTCGCTCGGTTACTTCCTTGAGCGCTGGGGCGGCCGGCATCATCTGACTATCGGCACCGACCTGCAGTCGAGGATCGACACCGAGGCTTGGAACACCGCCTACCCCGGCGACGTGTTGCAGGTTTTGCGCAACGGCACTCCCTGGGAGGTCTATCTTTTTCAGGCGCCGTCGCGATCCGAAAGCGGGCAACAGTGGTACGCCGGCTATGCCGACGACTCCTGGCAACTCGGATCAAGGCTCACGCTGAACCTTGGAGTACGCGTCGATCACTTTCGATCGTTCCTGCCTGAACAGAGTCATCCCGCGGGGCGATTCAACCCCACGGCACAATCATTTGCCGCCATACGGAACGTCGCCGACTGGACCGTCGTGGCGCCACGCATCGCCACCAGTGTCGACGTCCGGGGCAACGGGCGCACGCTGGTGAAAGGCGGTTACGGCAACTACTGGCTGCCGCCGGGCACGGATCTCGCTTCGAACGTCAATCCGAACGCTCCGCTCTGGTGGGAACGGTACAAGTGGTCAGACACAGACGGTGACGGTGTCTGGGCGCCCGGCGAACAGCTGGCACTGGTCGAACGCCGCGGCGGTGAGACAAGTGGGTCGATCGATCCGGCTTTGAAACTGGCGTTTGTACGGGAAGCCACCGCGCGCCTGGAGCAGGAACTTCCGGGTGGATTCAGAATCCAGACCGGCCTCGTCTGGCGGGCCGAGCGGCAGCAGGGCGCGAGGCAACGCGCGTCCTGGCCCCTGGAAGCATTCTCGGTCGTCAAAACGATCAATGACCCAGGTCCCGACGGGGCGATCGGAACCGCTGATGACGGCGCCCCAATAGTGGTGTACGACCTTCCGCTCGAACTGCTCGGCTCGTCCGACATCATCGTCCGCAACGGGCCATACGGCGATAGTGATTACTTCACATGGGAAGCTGTCGCGCAGCGCGCCGTCGGCCGCCGATGGTCTGTATTTGGCGCGTTCTCCCACACGTGGCATCACGATCAAGCGGCCGGCTACCTTGGCCAGTCAGTGCGGGCCAACGAGTTTCCGGCCACGCCCAACGACTTGATTAATGCCGACGATGGCGGCCGGCATGTGTTCACGACGTGGACGGCGAAAGCGTATGCGTCGATCGACGGTCCCTGGGGCATCGTGTTCGCGCCCGTCCTTCGGCATCAATCGGGTCAGCCGTTCGGGCGAACGCTTGTGGCGCCGCTCGCCTACGGCTCCGTACGCGTGCTCGTCGAGCCCGTCGGCTCGCGACGGCAAGAACACGTGACGGTCGTCGATCTGCGCGTGTCAAAGGCCTTCGCGCTGCAGGGCTCCCGGCAAGTCACCGCATTCGTCGAAGTCTTCAACCTGCTCAATTCGAATGCCGAGGAACTGATCAGCTGGTCGACCAACGATTTCCTCCGGCCGCTCGCGATCACGCCGCCGCGGATTGCGCGAATTGGTGTTCGAATCGCCTGGTAGCGGTTTACCGAGGCAGACCAAGGCGCGTCTTCAGCGCGTCAACACGAGGATCCCCGCGCAACAGAGCCATCTCCGGCCGGTAAATCCAACACGCCGCACGCCACCAGTGCAGATCGACCACCTTTTTCAACGCCTCGAACGCCCTATCCTTGTCGCCCAGGCCGCCGTAGATCAGCATCACGCGAGACGGCGAGTCCAGGTGCTCGTCGGCCAGTGCCTCGGCCTCCTTGCGACGATTGGTCGTGGCATACAGGTAGCCCAGATAGCCAAACCAATTTTGATTCTTCTCGAAGATCGTTTGAGCTTCGTTGAGACGATCCGGGAGAGGCAAGGCCCGACCCGAAAGTGCGAGGGCACGGCCCAGCCACAGCTCGGCAAAGGGAAACTCGGCGTCTTGTTCAAGCACCCAACGCGCGCTCTCGATCGCGTCGTCATACAAGCCAGAGTCAACCTGCACCAGCGCCATGACTCGGCGGACATCCAGGGAACGCGGCTCGACGGCGCGTGCCTGTTCGAGCAGGCTCAGCGCCTCGGCGTGCCTGCCCATCGGCTGCAGCACCCAGAGTACATATTCGGTATAGGTCGTGGTCAGATTTGGATTGAGCTTCAATGCCGCGCGGAAGGCCGCCTCGGCAGCCTCCCACTCACGGTCGCGTGCGTGGAGGCTGCCCAAGGCCGACTGGGTCTCGGCTCGAAACGGATCGAGCCGTTCCGCTTCCCTGACGGCCTCGTCCATCTTCGGGTCTCGCTCAGGCATTCTTTCGCTTGGTCTGGCCCTGTATTCCGCGGCCAGTGCGCTCGCCAACTCTGCCCATGCCGGAGCAAACTCAGGTTCTTGCTTGATGATTTTTTCGAATAGAACAACCGCCAGACGCGCGTTGTCGGTGTGGCGCCTGGCCATGAGTCCTTGGGCCGTCAGGAACATCAACTCCACTTCCGCACCTGGCGTATAGCGTCGCTGTCCCTGGCCGACTGTCAACCTCAGTCGATTGACGATGGCCAGGGAGATCGCGTCGTGTGCGGCCACCGCCGGGCCGCCGGCATGGTTGATCGTGTCGCTCCAGACGATGGCGTGATCGGAGACCCTGATCAGGTCCGCGCCGACGCGAACCCGGCCGTCCGCGACCAGCACCGATCCCGTGAGCACGAGATTGACGTTGAGCTCACGGCCGACCGCCCCGACGTCCACACTCGCGCCCCGCGCGGCGAACGACACCCCCGCCAAACGGACCGAAAGCCCTTCGATGGCGCCGAGCCGATGCGCGATCTCTGAAGTGAAACCGTCGGCAACAAGCTGGTGGTCCGGTTCGGAATCCAGGTTTTGAAACGGCAGCACGGCGATGACGGGAGACTGGCCTACTGGGAGAACGGTGGTCGAGAGCGCGCGTTCGCTCACGATGAACCCGCGCGCCATGGGGACGAGCGCGATGCCCAACGCGGCGGCAGCGACATAGCCGAGCCAGCGCCCGCGCGAACGGCGAACGAGTTTGTCCAGATCGCGGCGCAACGCATCCGCGGACAAGTAGCGGCGGCCGGGAACCGGATCGATGGCTTTCTGGATGACGCGCGCCAATCGTGCCGGCACGTCCGGTCGCGCGACGTGAAGATCGATCCGATCGTTCTCGTCGTGCGCGCGCCGTATCTCGGCCACCGTTCGGCCGCGCACCGGATATGAATCGGTCAGCAGGTGGTAGAGCACCACGCCAAGGCTGTAGATGTCGCTGTGAACGCCGGCCTGTTGTCCCGCAAGTACCTCCGGCGCCAGGAATAGTGGCGTGCCCGCGAGATCCGTGCCCTCGTCGACGAACTCACGCCCGGTGCCGAAGTCCATCAGCACGATGCGGCCGTCATCGGATTGCATGACGTTCTGCGTCTTGATGTCGCGGTGAAGGAGGCCCGCGGCGTGCACCGCGGCAACAGCGCTGGCCAATTCGACGCCGATACGAATGACTTGATCGATCGTGAACGCGTTTCCGGCCCGTAATGATTGTTCGAGCGTACGGCCGTGCACCAGCTCCATCCAGAGTCCGATGCGATCCCCGATTTGTTCGGCCCCGTGTATCACCGCCACGTTGGCGTGCCGGACTTTCGCGAGCAGGCGTCCCTCTCTGATGACCGACGGCGCGAGTCCTTCATCCAGTTGAGGCGCGGCGGGAATCAACTTGAGCGCGACTTCGCGATCGAGTCGACTATCCCAGGCCCGGTACACGTCGCCGAATGCGCCGCGTCCGATGCGCTCGAGAATGCGCAGGTGGCCCCAACTGTCGGGAATGGCGCGTGAAGACGGACC
>Ga0210380_10001275_pt1 | contig 10408 bp, 11 predicted proteins | sample PLM4_5_coexredo_FD_155476 | JGI IMG/M metagenome (GOLD analysis project Ga0210380, IMG submission 155476) | Groundwater sediment microbial communities from an aquifer in East River, Colorado, USA - PLM4_5_coex redo | ecosystem: Environmental > Terrestrial > Soil > Riparian zone | place: USA...
ATTCCGTCGGCCCGTCATAGCCCATCGCCACCCTCGCCGCGGATCAGGTCGTTGCCCTCGCCGCCCGCGACGAGGTCGTGACCGTCGTCGGCATCCACCCAGTCATTGTGCGCGGCCGCGATCACGCGATCTTCGCCCGCGCCCACCGTCGAGCCGGCGCGCGCCGTGGCTGTCGCAACATTGGACTTGTCGTCTTCTTTCGGCTCCTCGGCCATCTTGCTCCCAGGTTTCTCCCTCACGGCTTCGCTTTCTCTTCCTCAATAACGCTCATCTGCGTCAGCGGCTGACTTGCCGCCGTCGCCCCAAACTGCAGCACCTCATCCACCTTCAGCCCACGAGGCAACTGGTGCGCAATAAACAACAACGTCACCTTCCCCTTCAACTGGTTCACCGTCTGCGCAAAACTCTCCGCTGTCGGCGCATCGAGGTTACTCGTCGCCTCATCAAATATCAGCACCCGCGGATACTTGAGGAGCGCCCGCGCAATCGCAATCCTCTGGCGCTGCCCGCCCGAAAGCCCTACACCGTGCTCGCCGAGCGGAGTCTGGTAACCCTGCGGCAAGGCCTCGATGACGCTGTGGATCTCCGCCATGCGGCAGGCCTCCGCGATCTGTGCAAACCCCGCCCGCGGATTGGCCATCTGCAGGTTGTCGTACACGGTACCCGAGAAGAGCGTGGTCTCCTGCGGCACGACGCCAAACGCGGAGCGCAATTCGTTCGCGCTCATGCTGCGCGTGTCCTGGCCTTCCATCAGGATGCGGCCGTCGGTAGGTGCGTAGAAACCGAGCAATAGCTTCGCGAGCGTGCTCTTGCCGCAGCCACTAGGTCCCACCAGCACCGTGAGCTGCCCAGGCTTGATGGTGAGGTTCAGATTGCGGTAGAGCCACGGATACTTGTCAGAGTAACGGAACGACACCGCCTGGAATTCGATGCGCCCCGCCTTTGCCGCCGGCCCGCCCGCGCGCTGCGGAATGAGCGCGTGCGGCTCGGTGGGCATGTCCATGACATCCCCCAATCGCCGCACCGCGATCTCGGCCTGCTGGAACTGCTGCCACAACCCCACCAGCCGCAGCATCGGCTGCGACAGGCGCGAAGCGAACATCTGGAACGCGACCAGCATGCCGATGGTGAAGGTGGTCCCGCCCACCGCGGCGAGCGCGGCGCTGTCCATGACCAGCATCGCGCCGAAGATGAGGATGCCCAGCGTCATCACCTGCTCGAGCGCATTCGCGGCGACGTTGTAGGAGTTGGCAAGCTGGCGCGTCTGGAACCCTGCCGCGAGGTACTGCGCCAGCAGCCCGCCATAGCGCTCCTCCAGCACCGGCTCCATCTGCAGCGACTTGACGGTGGCCATGCCGGAAACGTACTCGGTGACGAAGGCGGTGTTGCGCGCACCGGCCAGGAACTGGCGGTTGAGGTTCGCGCGAAACAGCGGCGTCACCGCGATGCTCAGGATCACGATGAGCAGCAGCACCGCGAGCGCGACCAGCGTCAGCTTCCAGCTGTACCAGAACATCACCGCCAGGAACACGACCAGGAACGGGCAATCGAGCAGCAGCGCCACCGCGGCGCCGGAGACGAACTCGCGGATCTGCTCTACCGCATTTAAGCGCGCCACCAGCACGCCGGTCTGCCGACTCTCGAAATACGGCAACGGCAGCCGGAACAGGTGCCGGAACACCGAATGCCCGAGCACCGCATCCACCCGGTTGCCCGTGTGCAGCACCAGGTACTGGCGCATCCAGCTCATCACCGCGCCGAAGGCCATGAACATCGCGAGGCCCAGCCCCACCACCCACAGCGTGCTCTCGGTGTGGTGCACCACCACCTTGTCGATCACTACTTGCGTGAAGATCGGGGCGGCGAGGCCCGCGAGCTGGATCGCGAGCGAGGCGAGCAGCACCTCGCGCCAGATGCGCCGGTGGCGCAGCAGCTCTGGCACGAACCACTTGAAGCCGAAGGCCTGGGGCTTTGCGGCCGCTGCGTCGGGATCGTCAGCGGGCGCGGCGTCGCGCCGCAGAAGCAGCACTACCGGATCGAAGGATTCGTAAAACTTTGCAAGTGGCACGGTTTGCGGCTCCCGGCTCTCGGGCTGGAACAGCACCAGCTTCGCGCTGTCGCACCCAGCCAGAATTGCCGGAACCAGGCGAGTCGCTTCTCCCTCGCCCTCGCGCCGGAATGCGATGCACGGGAACGGCGCCGTCTTGAGATCGAGCGCCGCCGCGTCACCGCGGCCGGCATGAAAGCCGAGCGCGCCCAGCGCGGCAAAGAGCTTCTCCTGCGTGTACGGGGGCGGGAACTGGCCGAGGAACAGCCCGGGATCAAAAGGCACGCGGTGCAATGCGCACAGCTGGCCGAGTATCCAGACGAAATCGCCTCCGGACAAGGCCTGCTGGACGGACTGTTCTGACGCCGCCTTGGTTGCCACGCTTCCCCCTGTTGCGTGGCCAGACTAGCCCTTACCTGCCTGGCTGCCATCCACCGTGCGGTCTAGACCATCCGGTGGAGCCGGACCGGGTTACGCAGCGGCGCTGTGCCTCGCGGAGAGGATCAGGTCGGCCCGGCTCGACACGTCGAAAGCGGCGTAGACCGCGATGGCGTGCTGTTTGGCGGTGCCTGGCGCGATGTCGAGTTGCTTGGCCACCTGCCCGATCGTGTGTCCTTTGAGCAGGAGGGCCAGCACCTCGCGCTCGCGCGCCGTGAGCCGGGACTCTGGCGAGCGCGGAGCGGGCCCGCTCATCGCATCAGGCGGAAAGTACTTGCCGCCTTCGGCAATCAGCCGCAACGCGCTCACCAACACTTGCGGTTTCGTGGTTTTCAGGATGTACCCGGCAGCGCCGGCGGCGTGGGCACCGCGCACCGAGGCCGGGTCCTCGTCCGCCGACACAACCACCACTCTCAGGTCTGGATGGGTTTTGCGGAATCGCAACAGCGATTCGATGCCCCCGCACCCCGGCAGGCCCAAGTCGAGCAGTACCATGTCGAACGCGCGGCCGCGCGCGGCTGCCAGCGCAGCGTCCAGGCCGTCCACGGCGCGCACCAGCGCGCCCTCGAACGCCTTGGCGGCCGCCCCGCTGAGGTACTCGGTGATCATGGGGTGGTCGTCGACGATCAGAATGTTCATGGGCAAAGTCGAAGTCCGGCTCCAGTGCACATTGTTCGCCTCTGGCGCGCCGATGACAAGGCGCGCGAGCGGCTCACTGGGGATAGGGCTTGAAGCTATTTCCGTCGCGCGTCAAAAGGCTCATCAGCCTGGGATGCACGAATAGCTTTTCCTTGCCGATGGCTTGCTCCCGCAGCACTCCGGCGCTAGCGAGCGCCTTCAGGTAACGCGAAGCCGCCTGGCGGCCCGCAATGCCCGCAGCCACGAGGTCGGCAATACGGCAGTAGGGTTGCTCGAAGATCAAATCCACCAGTTCGCGGCTGTAGATCTTGGGAAGCGCACGACGTACGTATGCCGTGGTGCCGGCGGAGAGCTTGCGCACGGCGCCAATCTTGCCAGTCGTCCAACCCGCCGTTTCTTCGACACCACGCAGCACGAACAGGAGCCATGGCTCCCATGCGCCCTCACGAGTAACGCCAAGCAGCAGCCGGTAGTAGTCTGCCTTGTGCGCGATGATATGGCGGCTGAGGTAAAGGATCGGCAGGGTAAGCAGTCCTTGCTCGACCAGAAACAGACTGTTGAGCACGCGGCCGGTACGGCCATTACCGTCGGTAAACGGGTGGATCACCTCGAACTGGTAGTGCGCCACCGCCATGCGGATGAGCGGATCGAGGGACTTTTCTTCGTGCAGAAATTTTTCCCAGTTGGCGAGCAGGTCGCGAATCAATGCCTCGCCCGCCGGCGGGGTATAGACGATCTCTCCGGACGCGCCACTTGCCAGCACTGTGCCGGGCACTTTGCGCACGGCCATCTCGACGCCTTTGATGTGCGTGCAGACCATTTCCGCGGTCCGCGTGACGAGCGGGCGGCGCTTGAGCGCGTTGACTCCCTCGAGCAGTGCGCGCCTGTAGCGCAGGGCCTCCTTCGTGGCCGGGTCTGCACCGCCGTCCGCCTGGAGGTGCTGGAAGAGCTTGTCCGCAGTGGTGACGATATTTTCGATTGCCGAGCTCGCCCGGGCTTCCAGCAGCGGCAGGGTATTGATGAGCATGGCGGGGTTGGGAATCAGCAGGGCCGCCTGCTTCAGTTCCGCGAGTGCCGACCTTGCGTTAATACATTGTTTCAAGACGCCCTTTGTTTCAAGCTCGTCCTTGGGGGGGAGCTTTGGCAGGCCGTTCCAAGGCTGTTCCGCCCGCCAATGGCGCCGCATTCTCATGTCTTCAGAATAGACTTTTTGCGACACGTTCCCAGCATAGGTCGCCGGCGGCGACACGTCAAGTTAACGTGTCGCCAGAATCATGTTTTGGCGACACGTAATTCCAGCGGCAATCAAGCTCGACCGTGCCTGCACGCACCAGATGAAGTCCAAGAAAAGCGCGCGGGCGGTCGTCAAGTCGGCCATCGACATGATGCACGCGCTGGGCAAGACCGTGGTCGCGGAAGGCCTCGAAAATGCCGGGCCGCTTTCCCTGCTGCAGTGCCTGGGCCGCGATGCGATGCAGGGCTACCAAATCGGGCGGCCTGTTCCTGCCGGCGAATTCGCGCAGCTGCTGCGAAGCCGGGCACTGGTGGCGCCTCCGGGCAAGAACCGGGTGACGCAGTTCACGAATCGGCAGTCTTGAGCAAAACAATGTGAGATTTGCGGCGCAGCAATGTTCGCGAGCCGCATAGCATGCGGTCATGCAATCAGCGCAGCGTCGGCAAGAGGACGCGGTCAATGGCAGCGCGGAAATCCACGGCCTCGTGCTTGGGGTGCTCGCTGCGATGGTCTTCATTCTGGTGGTGCGGGAAGCACCGATCACTACGACCGAGAGCGTCATGTTGGTGATCGCCGCCGTATGCGAGGTCATTCTCCTGCGCCCCTTCCTGCGAAAATTCGACGCCAAGGGCCGCTTCGGTGAACTGCTCGCGCGCGCCGGTCTCACTTCCCAGCGCTCGAGCCCAAGGCCCTCGTTCGCGAAACAGGCGTTAACGCTGAGCGCGCTGGTGGCGACCTACCTTCACTACTACTTCTGGGACGTCCAACTGCAGATCGCCTCGCTGAACTCGGTCACGGTGTTCGTTCCCGTCACCATGGCCGGCTGAAAGCGGCGTCTCAGCCGCAATCCTCGGCCAAGGCTTTGCGCCTGTAATTGCCGCCGCCGTCCTGCAAGGACTCGAGGAACGCCAGCAGGTCCTGCGCCTCCCGCTCCGACAGCTTCAGCGGCTTGAGGATCGCCTCGCCGTCCGAGTGCAACCGGTCCGGGCTGATGTTCGAATAGTGCTGCACCACGTCACGCAGCGTCGCCAGGCGCCCGTTGTGCATGTAGGGCGCCGTCAGCGCGAGATTCCTCAACGACGGCGTCTTGAACTCGCCGAAATTGCGGTGCTCGAGCACCACATGTTTCGTGCTCGTCGCGCTAGCGCGCCCGCGATCGTCGTTGTAGGTCCCGAGAAGGTTGAACTTGCTCGACAGCAGCCTCTTGATCCCCTCGTGCCGGCCCGGGTCCACCCTCCCCGGCTCGATGAAGAATGGAATCCCGGTGTCGTGGAACTCGCCGTTGGTGAACGCCGCGCCGACGTGGCAGACGTTGCACGAGCCCTTCCCGAAAAAAATGCTCAACCCGCGCTTTGCCGCTTCCGGATACTTCGCCACGCCAGCTTGATCCCCTTTCACCAGCGCATCGCGAAATTCATCGAACGCCGTTCGCCTGCTCGACAAAGTCTCCTGGAACGCCGCCAGCGCCTTGCCAACATCCACGAGCACCTTCTCATCCTCCGCGGGCAGCGTCCCGAACACCTTTGAGTAGCGGCACGACAAGTCCCGATCCCCGCGCACCAGCTTTGCCACCTGCCCCGCGCTCATGCCGAGTTCGCGCGCATCGAGGATCGGCCTGATGCTCTGCGCCCAGAGGCTGTCGTTCGCGCCGTCCCAGCCGAACCAGCGCTGCAGGCGTACGTTGTTGAGGCTCGGTGTGTTGCGATCGACCCGCGCCAGCCCACGCGCCCGCGCCTCGCCGTCGGTCCAGTTTCTCTCCGGCAGGTGGCAGCGCGAGCAGGAAACTTCTCCATTCGCCGACAAGCGCCGCTCGAAGAACAGCCGCTCGCCCAGCTCGACCGCCGCCGCATTTCCGGAGACGCGATTCGATGGATCTGCTTTGAACGCCGGCGGCCACGGACCGTGCGACGCGATGGCGCGGACTTCCGCTTCGGTGAAAGCCTGCGCGGACTGCGCGACCACGGCAAGCAGGACGAGGAGCCCTCGCCTCACTCGAGTTGCACGCTATGCACGAGGCGCTCGGTCTTCCCGCCCGAGCGCAGTTCGAACACGAACTCCCAGCGGCCCGCCATGTGGAACATGAGGCCTTCGGCAAGGTAGCGTCCGCCACCGCGCGCGGCGACCGTGGGCTTGTAGTTCATCCCGTGCCGGTGGTCCGGCATCCACGCATCCAGGCGCACGGACTCGGGCGTCGGGCAGACGGCGAACTCCACGGCGAAGTGCTCGCCGACACGCAGTGGCGGCGTGCGGTAGACGACGGTGTATTCGGCGGACTTGACCGACTGCCCCGCGCCGCCCGGTAACTCGCAGGCCTGCGCGGCGGGCGCAAGCAGTGCGAACAACAGCCAGCGCTTCATCGCTGCAGCGGGAAGAGCGCCTCGCCGTTACGCCAGGCGATGCGCTCGGCGACGTCCTGCGGCAGGTCGGCGAGCCAGGCGCGCGTCCAGCTGGCGTGCTCGGCCACGTAGTGCCAGCGCTCCGGCGTGAAGGTGTCGGTGCCGACCATGAATCGGTCTGGGAACTCGAGGAAGGCCTTGCGCCACTCCGCCTCCACCTTGCCACCCGAGCCGTGGTCGGTACGGAACGCGAGGTCGCACCAGAGGTTCCCGTACTTCCGTAGCAAGTTGCGCACGTTGTCGGGCCGGTCGAAGCCCGAGTGCGCCCACAGGATCTTCGCCTCCGGCCATTGCTTGAACAGGCGCTCCACCGCATCCGCATCGGAATGCGCGTGCAGGAAGAGCTTGTATTGCTTCGCCAGCTGCACCATGCGCCGCGGCACCGGCAGGTCGGCATCCGCGCCGTAGAGGTGAAACTCGCCGATGCCGGAATAGCGGAACTTCTTCAGCCGCTCCTCCAGGTACGCCGGCACCGTCGCGTCGCGGAACCAGGTGCCGGTGTCGCCGCGCGAGCGGTAGGGGCGCAGCTCGGTGACGATCAGCTCTGGTGCCTCGGCCTTGAGCCGCTGCTGGCCGTCGTCGCCGGAAGAGGAGATCAGTGCGCGCCGCACGCCCGCCTGCTTCAGGATGGCGATCACGTCCTTCGGCGGCAGCACGTCCCAGGCGTCGTGGCTGTAGTGCAGGTGCGCATCGAAAATCGGCAGCTCGGCGCCCGCCGCGGCGAGCGGCGCGAGGACGAGCATTGCTCCGATCAGATTACGCATCGGCCACCTCCCGCGTGGCGGGCAGGCTGAAATGGAAAGTCGCTCCCTGCCCGCGCGCCGATTCTACCCACATCCGCCCGCCGTGCCGCCGCACCAGGCGCCGGCAGGCCGGCAGCTCGCGCGCGCCCTGCAGCGGGTCGAACACGGCGCGATGCTGCGCCGGGTCGATGCCCGCGCCGTTGTCGCGCACTTCGAAGTGCCATTGCCGTCCCACCGGGCGCGCCGAAATATGCACGCGCGGTGGCTCGGCGCCGCGATGGCGCAGGGCGTTGCCGATCAGCGTGCGCAGGATCTGCCGCAGGTGGTCCGGGTCGGCGCGCACCACCGGCAGCGAGCCGCAGGCCAGCTCCACGCCGGCGAACTCCGGGCGCAGGCCGGCGAGCAACTGCTCGCCGTCGGTGCGCCGCGGCCGTCGCCACGCGAGGCTCGCGCGCGCGAGATTCAGCAGTGCCTGCAGCTGCCGCACGTCAGGCAAGCGAGGCGCGCCGCTCGAGCGATTCGCGCTCGAAGCCGGCGATCCTCTGGTAGTTCTCGGCGAGGGCGCGCATCTCCGCCTCGCTGATCACGTCCTCTATGCGCGCGAAGGGCCGGTCGCCGGTGCGCCGGTGCACCTCGCGCAGCAGCGCGTCCGGTCCACTCGCGCGGTTGGCGAGCACCACCTCGTAGGCGGGCTTGAGGCGCGCCGCCTCGTAGGCCTTGAGCGCCGCGGGCACTTCGCGTTCGCGTTTCAGGCAGCCGGCGAGGGTGCGAGCATCGAGGATTGCCTGCCCCGCCCCGTTCGAGCCGCGCGGGTACATCGGGTGCGCCGCGTCGCCCAGCAGGGTCACGCGCCCCTGCGTCCAGAAGGGCAGCGGCTCGCGGTCCACCATCGGGTACTCGAGGATGGCCTCGGCGTCGCGCATCAGCGCCGCGCAGTCGAGCCAGTCGAAGCGCCAGTCCGAGAACGCCGGCAGGAAGTCCTGCAGGCGCCCGTCGAGGTTCCAGTCCTGCAGCACGTTGCGCGGCGACTGGATCTCCGCCACCCAGTTGATCAGTTGCCGGCCCTCGCCGTCGATGGCGTTGCGCACCGGGTAGACGACCAGTTTGCCCACCTCGAGCCAGCCGCCGACCACCATGCTCGCGCCGGTGAGGAAAGGCTTCGCGCGCGTCACGCCGCGCCACATGTTGATGCCCTGATAGGAAAGCGGCCCCTCGTCCGGATGCAGGATCCTGCGCACCGCGGAATGGATGCCGTCGCAGCCGATCGCGGCCGCAGCATGCACGGAACTGCCGTTCTCGAAATGCACGGTGACGCCGTTCTCGTCCTGCCCGAGCCCGGCGCATTTCGCGCCGAGGACCAGCGCGCCGGCGCCCAGACGCTCGCGCACGGCGGTCACCAGCACTGCATGCAGGTCGGCACGGTGAATGGAGAGCTGTGGCCAGGGGTAGCCGGCCGCGCGTCCGCGCGGCTCGCGCCGGATGAACTGGCCGAAGCGGTTGCAGTACACCGCCTCGCGCGTCGCCACGGCAACGCGCTCGAGCGCCGCGCCGAGGCCAAGCTCGGTCAGCTCGCGCATGGCGTGCGGCAGCAGGTTGATGCCGACGCCGAGCAGTTTCAGTTCGGCAGCGGCCTCGAGCACGCAGCAGGAGATGCCAACCTGGTGCAGCGACAGCGCAAGCGTGAGCCCGCCGATGCCGCCGCCGACGATAGCGATCTGCATGCGTGGATTGTAGGGCCTGGGCTAGACTCGCGGCATGGCCGAAGTTTCGCTGGGCGAGATCCGGGCAGCCGCAGCGCGCATCGCCGGCGCGGTGGAGCGCACGCCTTGCGTGAAGAGCCGCACGCTTTCGGCGCTCACCGGCTGCGAGCTTTGGCTGAAATTCGAGAACCTGCAGTTCACCGCCTCCTTTAAGGAGCGCGGCGCGCTCAACAAGCTGCTCACGCTCACGCAAGCCGAGCGCCGGCGCGGCGTCATCGCCATGAGCGCCGGCAACCACGCGCAGGGCGTCGCTTACCACTCGGCGCGCCTGGGTGTGCGCGCGGTGATCGTGATGCCGCGCGGCACCCCGAACAACAAGGTGAAGAGCACCCAGGTGCACGGCGCCGAGGTGATCCTCGAAGGCGACACGCTCGCCGAGGCGGCGGCGCACGCGCATGCGCGCGCCGGGAGCGACGGCCTCATCTTCATCCACCCTTATGACGACGACGCAGTCATCGCCGGGCAGGGCACCGTGGGCCTCGAGATGCTCGAGGACGTGCCGAATCTGGACATGCTGGTGGTGCCCGTCGGGGGCGGCGGGCTGATTTCGGGTGTCGCCACCGCGGCGAAAGCGCTGCGGCCCGAGGTGCACGTGCTCGGCGTGGAATCGAAGACCTGGAGCGCCATGTACCAGCGCCTGAACGGCCTGCCGGTGAAGGTGGGCGGCGACACCATCGCCGAGGGCATCGCGGTGCGCGACGTGGGCGAGCGGACGCTGGAAATCTGCCGGCGCCTGGTGGACGAGGTGCTGCTGGTGAACGAGGAAACCATCGAGCGCGCGATCGTCGCCCTGATCGAGATCGAGAAGACGGTGGCCGAGGGCGCGGGCGCGGCGGGCCTCGCGGCGCTGCTGGCCTACCCGAAGCGCTTCGCAGGCAAGCGCGTCGGCATCCCGGTGTGCGGCGGCAACATCGATTCGCGCATGCTCTCGGAGGTGCTGATGCGCGGGCTGGTGCGCGACGGACGCCTGGTGCGGCTGCGCGTGCGCATGACCGACGTGTCGGGGAGCCTGGCGAAAGTCGCCGCGCTGATCGGCGAAGCGGGAGGCAACATCGTGGAAGTGCAGCACCAGCGCGTGTTCGGCACCGCCTCGGTGAGGACCCCCGAGGTCGAGTTCGTGGTGGAGACGCGCGACCGCGAGCACACGCGCT
>Ga0210380_10001277_pt1 | contig 10405 bp, 6 predicted proteins | sample PLM4_5_coexredo_FD_155476 | JGI IMG/M metagenome (GOLD analysis project Ga0210380, IMG submission 155476) | Groundwater sediment microbial communities from an aquifer in East River, Colorado, USA - PLM4_5_coex redo | ecosystem: Environmental > Terrestrial > Soil > Riparian zone | place: USA...
CCGCCGGCTTGGTCAGCCGCGGCGGCGTCTACGGTTGCTGGCCGGAAATCTTCGGCTCCCTCGGCCCAATGGCGCGCTCGGTCAAAGATTTATCGACTTTGCTCGACGTCATGGTGGGATACGATCCCGAAGACCCGATCACGGCTCGCGGCGTCGGCCACATTCCGGACACGTTTACGAAATTCTTAAACAAAGATGGACTCAAGGGCGCTCGCTTCGGCATCCTGCGCGAATCCATCGGTCTCAACGCCGAACCGGACTCGGAAGATTTCAAGAAAGTTTCTGAAATTTTCGATAGAGCCGTCGGCGAGCTCAAAGCGGCGGGAGCGGAGATCGTCGACCCGATCGTGATTCCGAGTATCAAAGAACTGCTCGCCAAACGCGCCAGCGCGCCGGGCGACACCGATGCGTCGTTCAAGAATTACTACGGCCGCAGCGCCAAAGCGCCGTTCAAGACACCGCAGGAAGCGATCGCTCATCCCGACTTCGCCAAAGTCGTCAAACGCTCGCAGGACCGCTTCAAGAGAATCCCCGACCCGGCCAAACACTATGAAAGTCTGCGCGCGCAGGACCAACTGATGACGAATTTTTTGCAAGTGATGGCCGATCACAAGCTCGACGCGATCGTGCACAAGACCGTCGAGCACCAACCGACCTTGATCAGGGACGGCATCGCGCCGCCCTTCGTCGACCAAAAAGGCGCGCCTCATTTAAATACATTCTTAGTCTACGTGCCGACGATTACCGTGCCGGCGGGATTCACGCGCGACAACTTGCCGGCTGGCTTATGCTTTATCGGCCGTCCTTACGACGACGGCAATCTTGTCAAATTCGCTTACGCCTACGAGCAAGCGACGCATCATAGAAAACCACCGGCGAGCACGACGGGTCTGTAATGAGCGTGAACTCGGTGGGAGAATCGTGATCGTGACTCGTGATCGTGTCCGGACGAACACGAGCACGTTCTTTCTACAGCGCGAACAGCGCTTTCGGATTATCGTAAGTGATCTTACCGTACTGCGCTTCGGTAATCGTTCCCATTTTCCTCAAATTGCGCAGTGCTTCCACTTCAGTGGATTGATCGTTGTGGCCATAGTCGGTGCCGATGGTGATATTTTCTTCGCCGGCGTAGCGCAGCACATAGTCGATGTCGTCGTCGGTCTGGCAGGAAACATATTGCCGGTAAGCCTTGAGCGGGTTTTCCGGCAGATCTCGTTTCTGCGTCGCCCAGCGACGTTGTAAGTCTTTCACGACATAGGGCACCCATTGCGCCGCCGCCTCGGCCCAGTGAAAGCGCAGTTCGGGAAACAGTCTCGGCACGTCGCTCATGATCACCGAATGAAACGCGCCGATCACCGGCAAGCGGAACTTCCAGAAACTGCCGCCGCCATTGTATTGAGACACCAGGTCGAGGTTTTGCGGGCTGCCGTTGCCGACATGCACTCCGACCGCCAAGTTTAGCGCGCTCATCGCCTCGTAAAGCGGATAGAAATAAGGATCGGTGATCATGCGCTGTCCTTCAATGCCGCGCATGAATACGCCGCAGGCGCCGTGCTGCTGGCAGAATTTAAGCTCTTCGAGCGCCGCGCCCATGTCGAGCAAGGGCAATACACAAATCCAGCGCAGCCGTCCCTGGCCTTGGCGGTGAATGTCGGCGAGCCAGCGGTTGTAGCCCTTGGAGATAGCGACTTCCCAAGCGGGCTTGTCGCTGATCTGTTCGATGAATACGGTGGGGTAGAGCACTTGCACGTCGATGCCAAGCTCATCCATATGGCTGAGCCGCGCGCCGACGTTTTCCATCTCGCGAGTTTCGCGCGGCGTGTTCATCACCCGGCCGGTTCGCTGGGCGACCTCGTCCATATCCTTCGCCGTCATCACGGCGCGCACCAAACCGCGAATCTTGCCGTCGATAAACCAATACTCGGCACTACCGGCGCCGCGCGGCTTGACGATTACCGGGCGGTACTTTTGATCCGACTGCGCCATGAAATCCCAAGTATGCTCCGACTCGACGACATGAGCATCGGAATCGATGGTTGGCATTATATCTACCTCCCGCGAATGTCGACGAAATTCTTTCTCACCACGAGGGACACGAAGCGCACGAAGTTCAAAGGGTGGGTTTCAAACCCGAACGTACACATTCCAATTCTTTTTTGCGCCCTTTGCGGCCAACCTTCCGAATGCTCTCTCTATGTGACCTTTGGGCTCTGTGTGGTTATGCGACTCTTCTCACGCGCCTAGCGCTGGCATGACTTTGTTGCCGAACAGTTCGAGGGAATGCATCACCTGCTCGTGCTTCAAACCGCCAAATTGAAACATGCCGACTAAGCTGTCGGGTTTGGCCGTCTCGATCATCGCGCGCGCTTTGGTGATCACCGTTTCGGGACTGCCGATCAACGACGTGCCCCATTCGTCCAAGCGCGCAACCGTGAGGCCGCCGGGATAATAAACGTAACGCTCGGTAAACTTAACCAAGTCATCGCCGGATAGCGAATCGCCACGCCAAAAGTTTTCGGTCGCCAATTGCCAAAAGCGCATGAGCTCCGGCACCGCTTCCTGCCACGCTTGCTCGTCGGTGTCGGCGACGTAAATATCGCGCACCATGATCGCGTCACCCTTGCCGCTCAGGTCGGCGTGCTTGGCGCGCTCGGCGCGATAGGTTGAAATCGCTTTCGTGCAATTGGCCAGTGGCTGGCGCGATAGCGCGAGGTTCCAACCGTTGCGCGCCACCATTGCCGGGCTGTCCGGCGATGTCGCGCCGTAATAGATCGGCGGATGGGGTTTTTGCAACGGCTGTGGCCGACAGGAGATCTCTTCATAGCCCCAGGCCTTGCCAGAGTAACTGAACGTATCGCCGCTCCACGCGCGCATGAGAATCTCGATTCCTTCCTCGAAGCGCGCCTGCGCGGTGTCGCGGTCGAGCCGGTGCTTCATGTCGTCTTTGGGCACGCCGCGGCCCAAGCCGATATTGAGCCGCCCGCCGGTGAGTATATCCAACATGGCGCACTCTTCGGCGAGACGCATGGGGTCATGGAGCGGCAGAGCATTGACCAAATTGCCGAAGCGCAGCCGCTCGGTGCGGCTTGCCAAGGCGGCGATGATCAAATTGGGCGACGCCAACAGGCCGTAGTCGGAATGATGATGCTCAGCGAACCAAGCTTCGCTAAAGCCCAGGCGCTCGGTAAACTCGATCTGCGCAAGTAACTCTTCGAATGCTTGTCGCTCGGCAACCTTCGGCCGCGCTTGGTTGTAACTAAAAGTGCCGAATCGCATGCGTTAATCCTCCGATTCATTGAGTCCCGATTCGTCTGATCCGATCCACGAACACGAGTAACGATCACGACTCTTCACAACGGCGGTGCTTTGACGATGGTCGTCCCGTCGATACTCGGAATCGTCGGCCGGCCGCACTTGGCCATGGTGATTTCCATTTCTTCGCGGAGAATGTCCAGGACCCTGATCACGCCTTTCTCACCGTCCACCGCCAAACCCCAGAACAGCGGCCGGCCAATGAAAACTGCTTTTGCGCCAAGGGCGATCGCTTTCACGACGTCGGCGCCGCGGCGAATGCCGCCGTCGAGATAAATTTCCAGTTTGCCCTTCGCTGCGGCGACCGCTTCAGACAACACTTCAACGGTCGCCAGCGTGTTATCCAAGTGGCGTCCGCCATGATTGGAAACGATCACGCCGGCGGCGCCGACTTCGGCGCAGAGTTCCACATCCTCGCCGGTCATGATCCCTTTGGCGACCACCGGCAGATCGGCGGCAGCTCTGATCCATTCCAAATCTTTCCACGTTGCCGCCGGATCTGAACCCGCGCCGCTGCCGGCGGGCCGTGGCGCATCGGGATGCTCGCGGCTCGCGGCGTAATTCACGCCGCGCGTGCGGCGATACTGGTTACGAATGTTGCGCTCGCGTTTGGGCGGCCACTGGGAGTCGAGAGTGACGACGACGGCCTTGTAGCCGTTAGCCTTGGCGCGCTTGAGCCAGTCTTTAGTCAGTTCTTTATCGCGGAAAGGATACATCTGTACCCACAGATTACCTGGAGCCGCATTGGCCAGCGCTTCAAATGACGTGTTGGAGTTCGCGCTCACTGCGAGGATCGTACCGCAGGCTGTGGCGGCGCGGAACGTCGCCAGCTCGCCTTCAGGGTGCGCCCGCTTATGACCGCCGCAGGGCGCGATCAGTACCGGTAGTTTCACTTTGGTACCGAGCACGTCCGTCGAAAGGTCGAGCGCGCTCACGTCGCGCAGCACGCGCGGCCGAAACGCCCACGAGGCATAAGCGCGTCGGTTACGGTCGACGCTGATCTCATCGGTGGCGCCGCCGGCGATGTAATCGTATTCCGCTTTCGGCAATCGCTCCTTGGCGATCGCTTCGAAATCGAAAAGATTGATCGGTTCGGTAAAAATACTCATTCACCCTCCAGGTTCGACACTACGCGATGTTCCTATCGCGTGCCGAACTATCCCATATCGCGTCTCGAGCCAGCGGTCCAGAGAACCATTTGTCACTTCGAACGGCTGAGGGTGCCATGGCACAGCGCGTTGCCGCGATCGCTAAAGGCTCGGCCGGCGATGGGAATGAATTCCCACTCATAACGGGTCGGCTGAAGCGTAAACTTGATCACACCATGGCTGGTCGTGTCGCGCACCTCGCTATAGAGCTTGATCGCGCCGATTTCGTAGAGCCCCGCGCCGCCGGTGCCGACAACGAAGTGACGCATGCCGCGCGGATCGGCATTGCCATCGGCGTTCAATCGTCCAAAGCGTTCGTAAATATGATCATGGCCGGCGACGGTAACATCCACGGCATGGCGGAAAAGAACTTCGACCAGATTGCGCATGTGCGGATGGTTGCCGTGATTCTCACCGGAGCTGACGAACGGATGATGCCAGTAGGCCAGCGTGCACTGGGAGCGATTCGCAGCTAAGTCTTGGCGCAACCATTGTTCCTGTTCTTTCCCCCAGCTCGCCGCGTTCACGTTGCTGTTGAGCGATAAGATATGCCAGGCGCCGAGATCGTAGCTATAGTAGCCGCGCCCTGCGGGGCCGGCATTGGCGCCAAAATATTTGAAGTAGGGCGTCGCTTGAGGCGATTCGTAATCGTGATTGCCCGGTGCCGGACGGGTGCGCTGACGATGGCGTCCCCAACTCGAGCCGTAACACTCGATAAATTCTTGCGCCGTGCCTCTGGAGTACGCGTTATCGCCGGCGGTGAAAACAGTGCCGGGAATCTTGTCCAACAGTTTTGCTGTCGCCTCCGCCCGATCGCTGTCGCAACTGGCGATATCGCCGGCGCCGACTAACACATGAGATTCAATTTGCGCTGCGTGGACGCTTGCCGGGCTCAGGAGCGAAACGATGAGCATGCAAATCAAGGTCAGACGGCGCCATGGATATTTTCCCATCGAAAAAAACGGGAACTGGGAGCAAAACTCCCCAGTCCCCGTAGTCGCGAGCATCGATTCCTTCACTCTATTTTGCGCTGCTTATATGGATGGTTCTCTCGGCAACCTCACAAGTCCTACTGTAAAGGTTAGGTGGCGATTATTCAAAGCGATGATCTCAGGCGACACGCATCGCGCTTATAACGGCAAGAGATTCCGTGCGTGTTGTGCCCAAGTGTTTGGCGCGCACGACGGCTTGCTGAATAATAGCGCGGTAACCGTTAACCGCTTTGTCGAGGGAGAAGCGCCGGGCGATTTTCTCGCGCCCGCGCAAACTCAATGCGGCGAGCCGCTTGGGTTGCGCCAGCAGCTCCAACGCAGCGGTGGCAAACCCTTCGACATCTTGTGGGTCAAACAGCAGACCGTCGCATTTGTCGGTGATCACCTCGGGAACGAAACAGCGATTGGACGCCAACACCGGCACACCGGCGGCCATGGCGTCGAACAGCGCCCAGTTGCCGGCGCCTTCGAAGAGCGGAAAGAGAATTAGGTCGAGCGCCTGCACATGTTTGATAAAACTTTCATGGGCGAGAAAGGGTTTGAAATGAAAAGCTTGATGGGGTATCGCGCCAGCCGCTAGCACGTGTTGCTTGAATGACTTGCCGTCGAGATACGACAATTCATTGCCGTAGATCGTCGCTTCATCGCCGATGACGAGAAAGCGCGCGTCGGGGCGCGCGTAGTGAATCGCACTTGCGGCGCGATAGAAGATGTCGAAACCGCGCACCGCCTCCAGGGTCCGCCCGGCAAATCCGATCAGCGGCGCGCTTTCATCGATTCCCAACTCGCGCCTGAGCGCGCGCTTATCGGCAGGCAATGGCGGCAGCGCAAAACCTTCCGCCTGAACTCTCACTTTCGGTTGTAGCTCACGCGGGAAGAGCCGCTTAGCGTGGCGTGACGGCACGACGCAGAGATCGGCGTTGAGTACGCTCCCATGAATCAACGCGCGCAGCGACGCATCCATCATCACTTGCGGCGCCTGGGCGGGAAATTCGTCGCGCGCGAATACGGGATAGTAGCCGGGCAGCTCGACGTATGCGATCACCGGGAGGTTTAAGAGCTGGCGCGCAAAAAAAGTGCAGCCGAACGACGCATGACCGACTACGACGTCGATGCCGGCGGACTTTTTGATATGCGTCAATGCTTCACCTACCGCCGTGCCGCAGCGAATACCCTCTTCGAGACATTGCGAAATACAGTTGCCGGACAACGAAGTCGCGCTCTCACGATAGCCGTAATAGGCAATGGACGGCTCGTCGCGCCGCACCGACTCGGCGAACTCGTCGCGCACTAGACAGGCGCAATCCCAACCGGCAGTTTCCGCCAGACCTTGAGCGATCTGGGTAAACTGATTGGGATGGGACGGATGAACGAAAACAACCTTCATGCTATTCAGCCACAAATTTTCATCCGCTCAGGCGCTTGGCCTCGGCGATCAGCGCGCGGGCGCGGGCTTCACTGCGCAAGCCGAGGGCGGCCATGACTTCCCGCGGCGACGCTTTTGCCAGCGCCGGCAAGTCATCGATCCCCGCCGCCGACAGCTTTTTGGCTTGCGCGGGGCGCAGGCTGGTGATCTGCGCGAACGGATTAGCCGCGCGCCGGCGCGCAGCTCTGCTCGGCCGCGCTGGCACGATGACGGTAGGCGAAGTGATATCCCTTATCACGCCACCGCCTCCGACCAGCGTTGGCGGCAGTCTTGTGAGCGTCGGACCGATTACTGTCGGCCGCGTAACGATCGTCGCCGTGAATGTTGGAAACGTCGCGGTCAGAGTCGGAACCGTCAAGGTGAACGTCGGTGTCGTCACGGTCGGCGGGGGTGGCGGCGGGATCAACCAGAACCACATTTCCAGGTCGCCCCCGCGCCGGCCGTCGCCGCTCGGTAATTTGATATTGGTATTGCCTGCCGCCGCGGTTTGCGTGCCGAACACTTCACCGTCAAGGTACAAGTCGGTGTCGCTCTGGGCCCAGATAAAATTACCTTTGAGGGTCAAACGCGCGAGCACGCGCTCGCCGCGCTTGAGCTCGGTCATCATTTGAAACAGCCGTCCTACGAGCCACGCGGTCGCCTCGCGGCTCGGTCGCCAGAAGATCGACGCGTTATCGCTGTTGACCTCGGCCTCCAGGACGAGCTTGGTGAAGCCGATCACGGATGAACCCCACAGCTGCATGTCGGCGCTGTTAAACGGGAACGGCATGTCCAGAGTGACCATACAGACCGGTTTGTCGCGCACGCTGCCCTGAAATAAATCACCGTCGCAGTCGACACGGATGCCGTTGACTAATTGGGTCACGGTGACATTGGTATCGTTGAGTAGCGGAGCGTTGGCGACGTTGATGCCTTTGACGTGAATCCCCGGCTCAATGCCGCCGGCCTGTGCCAATGCTGCGTTGAAGCGCACCGGCAGATGCGAACCGTCCGCCAATCGCGCTTCAACCTGCTGACTTTGGTTGCTTTGATCCAAAGTCCAGCTGCAAGAAGCGATACCCAGGTTATCGGTGACAATCGTGATGTCGCTGCCATTCGAATTTCCCGAAGCTAAATTGCCATTACCTCCGGTGATGTGAAAATTCACCCGCGCGCCGATCACCGGCCATTTGCCGTTGGCCACGCCGACTTGAATCGGTTTTGCTAGCGTCTGCCCCGGCAGCGCCTCTTGGCCGTCGCCGCTGACGTAAAATAAACTGGTTAACTCGGTGAGCGGTGGAAATATCGGCCGGCAATCGGTAATCGTCCCGTTGGTTTCGATCATCGCCAGTTTGCAAAAGTGATGATGGATGCCGGCGGGAGCGGCTTGATCGAGCTTTTCAATATCGGCATCGGCGGTGCGTGCGGCAAAACACCAGTAGTCGCCGCTGTGCGCCGCGCCACCGGCCACTATGCTGAGCGTCACCTGAACGCCATGCTCGAGGACAAAACTCGGATCCGCGGCGGTCAGCGGAATCAAGCCATCGGTGCTGAGATCCAGATTCACCAGCGTCGAACCATCGGGCCGGCGCACGATCCCCGACTGATCCCAACGGATCACGCGCAGGTGATTTTCCGGAATCGCCGCGCCTTGAGGAAATTCCGTGGCCGGCAGCGCCGGCGTGAACGTCATGGTTTGATTCGAGTCGTCGACGGTGACTATGCGCATCTCGCCCGGCAGGTCGCCGAATTCGCGCAGATCGCTGGTGATTTCGACCCAATCGCCGGTCTTGAAACGGAGCACGTCGTCGCGTCCAAGGCTCTCGACTTTCAGTCCGGTTCGTCCCGGTAATATTTCGATGATCTGGCCGGCGACGTTGCCGTTCTCGCGCGACCACTTGAGCCGCGCCGTGGCGCCGCTCACGCTATGCACTTCAACTCGATAGAGATGATTTTCCAAACCGCGATAGCCGCCGCTCGGCGGCACCAAACAGGGATCGGGTTCGCTGGTGACCGCCACGGTGGCGGTTGTTAACCGCGCCGCCGAAGGCAAATTGCCGCTCGGCCAATTGCCAACCTGGGTTAGTGGCGTCTGACAGGTCACGGCGGTCGGAATGTTGCTGAGTAGCTTTACCTGCCAAGCGCTTTGCTGGCGCGTCGTGGTATCGACGTTGACCGCCGGCTCAATCAATCCGGGCTCCTGAAGATGACCGACTTCGCGGCGCCAGACATCCACGTAAACGAGCGAGCGCACGCCCGTCGGCGAACTCACCGGCCCAGTGCCGTACGGTTGGGAGGCGATCGACAGCGGCGCCGTGCCGTATTTTTCTTCGAATGTAGGGTTGAATGAGCGGTTGGCGCCGTGATTTTCCGCGAGATAGCCGTCGACGTAGATGCGTCCCTGGCCAATCGTCAATTGGCCGGCGGCGAGTTGCATCTTAAAACCATCGGGAGTTTCGCGCGGCACGCCGCAGCGACCGACGACGTCGATGGTCTCCGCGCGCCAGCGACGATCCAAGAGATCGACGTATTCGTTCCACTCGGCGTCGAGGTCGACTCTTCCCTGTTGTTTGAGGACGCCTTGGTAATGCTTTTCCGGATTGAATCGCTTACGGCTATAGTCACCACTCATGAGATCATCTCCCTGTAGAGGTTAACAACGCACGGGCGGAGGACTGGAGTAATGGAGTAATGGAGTGTTGGAGAATTGGGTTATCGGTCTGAACCCATCACTCCAGTACTGCACCATTCCCTTTCTCCGGTTACGACGCATAAAAAACTCCCGCCTCAAGGCCGAAGCGCAGATATTCTTCCAGCCTTATCTTCAAGTTGGTTTGCCGTTGGGGCGCGAACAAATCGTGAAATGCGCCTATCTCCGACTCGTCATCAGCGCCGGTGGCAATTTCTTTGGGCGCGAAGGAGCCCAATTGGCCGTAGCCGGGTTGACCGTAGCGAAGACTGGTGAAGGCCGGCCTGACGCGCGCTTGCACCGCTGCGGTAATCGCCAATTGCGCCGCCGGGCTCAGACTTCCCTTCGGCTTGTCCGCCGCCGCGATCGCATAGTTGACGGCGAGATCCGGTTGGCAACGGTAGCGGCGCGGCACAATCGAATCGAGCGGCAGAATGGAAAAGCGCACGCAGCCTTGTTGATTCTGATCCGAAATCACCGCTTGGCTCCAACCATCGCCGGGCGAGCGGGCGGCGTAGAAAATCACGTTAGACGCCAAATCCAAGCGCGCTGAGTGAACTCTGCCGATCACCGTCGAGTTGGTGACGGCAAGTTTACCGCCCGGGGAGATTTCATCGGTATGGGAAAATGCGATCCGGGTCGGCGCTGTGGCATCGATGAGAGAATTGTTGATTTTAAATTGAGCTGACACATCCGCGCGGATCGCGCCGACGATGCAATGATCGATTTCGACGACGGTGTCAGGCGCGGCGATGATCAGCGCCGGCTGATCCGGCGATACCGGTTCGCCGGCGCGCGTGAGCGCCAGACCGGGCACGAGCGTGCAATGGCGCAATCGCAGCAGCCGCGGTCCTGAACC
>Ga0210380_10001278_pt1 | contig 10391 bp, 8 predicted proteins | sample PLM4_5_coexredo_FD_155476 | JGI IMG/M metagenome (GOLD analysis project Ga0210380, IMG submission 155476) | Groundwater sediment microbial communities from an aquifer in East River, Colorado, USA - PLM4_5_coex redo | ecosystem: Environmental > Terrestrial > Soil > Riparian zone | place: USA...
CCGCTGAACGAGCCTTCGGCGCCCGACGGGAAGGTCGCGCCCAGGTCCTCGTCCAGGAACTTCAGGTCGTCGTCGAAGGAGTCGGTGGCGCCCCACCAGTGGTAGCCAACGTCGGCGCCGATGCCGAGCACCGGAGTCAGAAAGTAGGTGGTGGTCAGGGTGCCATGGAATCCCATGTCGGCGTCATCGCCGAAGTCGCCCTGGGGACCCGAGATCCCGCCATTGAGGCCGAACCAGAACTCGCCTTTGTCCGCGAACACGGGGGTGGCCGCCAGCACGGCCAGCATGGCAAACACGATGACTTTCTTCACAAGACCTCCAGGGTGCAAGGATCGGGGGCCCGTGGTGCCGTCACCGGACGGCCAACGAGAATCGGCAGGGGAGGCGACATCCTGCGCATTCGGCGCGCTGCCCGCAAGCGAAACGGCCCGGCGGGATCACCGCCGGGCCGTCCGAACATTCTGCTGCGGCTGGGCTAGTTCTTGCCCCAGAGGAGATTCACACCAACGGTGTAGAAGTTGGTGGACTCAACATCCGTCTGGATGCTGTGGTACTGCGCGCCAACGCCCATCTGGTACATCGGGCTGACATTCCAGTTCATGCCGCCGCCGACGTTGTAGCCGAAGTCGCTCGAGGTGGCCTCGAAGTTTTCGAGCGGATCCGTCGCACCCGTGACCTCGCCCTTGCTGCGATAGACGCCCAGGCCGCCCTTGAGGTACGGCATCATCTTGCCGCTGGTCTGGAACATGTACGTGCCCTGGGCAGTCGCCTGGATCACGTTCGAGTTGGCCTCGGCACCGGCCGGGATGAAGTCGTCATTGACGCCCCACCAGTGGTAGCCGATGTCCGCACCGACACCGAACGCCGGGGTCAGCATGTAGTTGGTCACGAGGGTGCCCTGGAAACCCAGGTCCGTCGATTCACCCGCGTCACCGGTCGGGCTCGAAACACCCGTGTTGAGGCCGAACCAGAAATCACCCTTTTCGGCGAGCGCCGGGGTAGTGGCGGCCAGAGCAGCGAGCATGGCAAGCACGATCACCTTCTTGTTCACAACACCTCCATGGCTGAGTGGATCGGAAGGCCCGTGGCGCCGTCACGAGGACGGCCGCTCACGCGGATACGGGAATCTGCCTCCCAGGCGCCGGCGATGTGGAGCTCAGGGTTGAATCCGCCGCGTTGCGCCGGCCCATAGAACTACTGGATACCTCCCATACCCGCAACCGCCGGACCCCTGAATTGGCCTCAAAACAGGCCTTTTTGCACAAGGTTGTTTTGCAACTCGCTGATCTTCCGTACCACAAGTTTGACCGATGCGGGACTGCCCCCTACTCTGCGGGCCATGCTGATTCAGATCGAAAACACCTCCGGACGCGCCCGCCGTCGGACCGTCACCTGCCGCGTCGGCGGGGTCCCGGTGGGGGGTGGACACCCGGTGGTCGTGCAGTCCATGACCAACACGGACACCGCCGATCCGGCCTCCACGGCCAACCAGACGGCCCTGCTGGCGGCCGCCGGGTCCGAGCTGGTGCGGGTCACCGTCAACACCCGCGAGGCGGCCGCCCAGGTGCCCGAGATCCGGCGCCGGCTGGCCGATCGCGGGGTCCAGGTGCCGCTGGTCGGGGACTTCCACTACAACGGCCACCTGCTCCTGACCGAGTATCCGGAGTGCGCCCGGGCGCTCGACAAGTACCGGATCAACCCGGGCAACGTCGGGGTCGGCGAGAAGCACGACGAGAACTTCCGGCTCATGATCGACGCGGCGGTGCGGAACGGAAAACCGGTCCGGATCGGCGTGAACTGGGGTTCGCTCGACCGCGCGCTGCTCACCCGCCTGATGGACGAGAACGCGCGCCGTGCGGAGCCGCTCGAGGATCGCGAGGTGGTGCTCGAGGCGATGCGCGAGAGCGCGCTGCGCTCCGCCGAGATGGCCGAGCGTTTCGGCCTCCCCCACGATCACATCATCCTGTCGGCCAAGGTCAGCGAGGTCCGCGACCTGGTCTCGGTCTACCGGGGACTCGCCGCCGCGTGCGACTACCCGCTCCATCTCGGCCTCACCGAAGCCGGGCTCGGCACCAAGGGGATCGTCGCCACCACCGCCGCGCTCTCGATCCTGCTCCACGAAGGGATCGGCGACACGATCCGCACCAGCCTGACCCCGCTGCCGGGCGGCGACCGCGCCGAAGAGGTGCGGGTCTGCCAGCAGGTGCTCCAGTCGCTCGGGATCCGCCACTTCGCGCCGCAGGTCACGTCGTGCCCGGGGTGCGGACGCACCACCAGCACGTTCTTCCAGGACCTCGCCGCGCGCGTCACCATGCACATCCAGAATCGGATGGCGTACTGGCGCGAGCGCCACCCGGGCGCCGAGGAGATGCGCGTGGCCGTCATGGGCTGCGTGGTCAACGGCCCGGGCGAGAGCAAGCACGCGAACATCGGGATCTCGCTGCCGGGCACCGGCGAGGATCCGCGCGCCCCCGTCTACATCGACGGCAAGCTGTCGGTGACGCTCAAGGGCGAGGGAATCGCCGAGGAGTTCGCGCGGCTGCTCGACGAGTACGTCGAGAAGAACTACGCCGCTCGCAGCGACTCGCCGGCGTGAAGATCGTCTCAGCGGAGTTCGTGACCAGCGCGGGCAAGGCGACCGAGTGTCCCCCGAGCCCACGCCCGGAGATCGCGGTGTCGGGACGCTCGAACGTCGGGAAATCGTCGCTCCTGAATTCCCTGTTCGGGCGCAAGAAGCTGGTGAAGGTCTCCAGCACGCCCGGCAAAACCCAGCGCCTGAATTACTTCCTGGTGAACGACCGCTTCCACGTGGTCGACCTGCCCGGGTACGGCTTCGCCCAGGCTCCCGACGCGGTGCGCGAGCAGTGGCGCGACATGATGCAGGAGTACCTGCGCACCCGCCGGCAGCTGGCGGCGGTCATCCAGCTGGTGGACTCGCGCCACGAACCGTCCCGCGAGGACCGCGAGATGGTGAAGTGGCTGCGCGGCGAACAGCTGTTGTTCTGCCTGGTCGCGTCGAAGATCGACAAGCTGGGTCAGTCCAAGCGGACCCGCGCGCTGCGCGATATCACCGATGCACTGCAGGTGCCCGCGACCCAGGCGCTGATCCCCCATTCGAGCGAGACCGGCGAAGGCAAGACCGAGCTGCTCGCATGGATGGATCGCACGCTCGCGGCGGTGTCGGGAACCTAGTCGGCCGCACGCTCGCGCGCCCGCGAGAGGATCAGATTCACCAGCACCCACTGCCATCCCACCAGCGCGACGCCAATCATGTTCTGGGTGCTCTGGATTCCCGCCGAACGAAACAGGACGACTTCGAGCGGTATCAGCGCGAGCAGAATCGCCAGGCGAATGCGCGTCGCACGCGTCCACACCCATGGCATGCGGTCCGGCGCACGCCCCGCACGCAGATCGCGAACCACCCACACGATCGCCGCGATCGCGACACCGCAGAACAGGACGGGGCCGATGACGGCCAAGGAGACGTCGATTCCCATCGTCGCGCCCTCGAGCCGGAATCCCGCCGGATCCGTCACCGCCGCCCACGTCACGCCCGCGGCCAGCGGCAGATGAAACGCCAGCAGCAGCCAGTGAAATGGCTTCTGGCCGCCGCGCCAGCCGAGATGGAGGAGCAGCAGCACGTAGATCGCCGCGACCACCAGCATCCAGTAGTTGCCACCGATGCCCTGGCCGCCGATGCCGCGCGTGAGCTCCCAGCGATAGGCGTCCCCCTGGGTCGCTCCGCGCGTCAGCGGAAGCCAGACCAGAACGCCGGCGACCAGAGCGGTCCACCCGAGAATCAGAGTCAGCAGGAGATCCGGTTGCCGCGGAGGTTCCGGCGGCCGGGACACGTCAGCGCGTCAGGATCACGCTGCGGCTGATCTGCACGCCACCGATCCGCAGCACCGTGAAGTACATACCGCTGGGGAGGCGATCTGCGCGGAACATCGCGCTGTGGTCGCCGGGCGGCAGCGGAGCGTCGACCAGCGTCGACACCAGCTTGCCGGCGATGTCGTAGACACGCAGCTGCACGTGACCACTGACCGGCAGGCTGAAGCGCACCGCGGTCTCGCGGCGGAACGGATTCGGCAGCGCGCCGCGGAACGCCAGCGCGCGGGACGGCTCGTCGAGGTCGATCGTGGCCGGCTCGATCTCGGTGCGGCCCGCCAGCAGCGCGGACGACGTCGCGAACAGGCTCGGACGATAGACCGCCACCAGGTCGTCCATTCGGTCGTCCTGGCCGCGCGTGAACTCGATCAGGCATCCGTCGTCGGTGTAGTCCATGTAGTTCTGGACCGGATCGGTGCCCGGCTGCGCACACGTGTTGCGTCCGATCGGGCAGCCGAACGCCGGCTCCGCCTCGAACGGGGTGTCGTCGACTTCGTCACCGGGGGCGACGCAGCCGCCCTGGAAGGTGTGGAACAGCCCGAGGTAGTGCCCGACTTCGTGCACCGCGGTGCGCCCCAGGTTGTACGACAGGAACGCGCCGCCCGGCAGCGACTCGAAGTGGACGACCACGCCGTGCCAGAAGCTGTCCTCGGGAACCGAGTTCGGGAAGTACGCCCAGCCGAGGATGAACTGGCCGGGGGCACACGTGTAGATGTTCAGCGTGTGCGCGGGATCGACGACCAGCGCCTGCTTGGCATTCACCTCGGCGTTCGAGCCGGGCGTCATGTGGAACCAGTTGCCCTTGTCGGTGCGATCGACGCTCGCGAGCGCGAAGCCGTATCCGGTGCCCTTGTAGGCGCGATTCAGCTCCGCGATCTGCTTCGCGATCTGCGTGTCGGTGACGTCACCTTGGTGGTTCGACGTGATGACGTGGAACGCGACGCGGATCGTTCCGCCGCCTGCGCGACCGGTGCGCTCGGCGCGGAATCGCTCGACGCTCGCGCGGATGCGCTCGCGCTCGACACGGGTCGGCTGCGGGGTGCCGCAGGTGCGCTGAGCGGGCGGTCCCTCGGCGGCGCCGGCCACGGCGGCAACGCCGGCCAGCAGGAGAACCGCAATCGTCAGTCGCGGGCGTGTGGGGAACATGGCAGCCATCCTCGAACCGTCCAGCGGGCGGGGCGTACACCGACCGGACGCAGCGCAATTAGAGCCGTTCACGGGCCGGAATTCCAGCCCTCAAAACCAGTCTTCGGCCGGTTCCGGGCCGCCCCGGAAGGGGTCCCCGGGGCCCCTACTTCCGGCGCACGAACACGAAGCGCTGGTCGGACTTGCCCATCGGGGAATCGCTGTGGCGGTGGATGGTCAGGATCGACCGGTCGGGCGACAGCCGCCAGCGATCGACGGTCCGGAACTCGGCCATCATGACCTGGGCGCTGGAATCGAAGGTCAGCGTATCCGCGCGCCAGCCCCCGATCGACGTCACGTCCTGCCCCATCAGCTTGTTCTTGGTCTCGGTCCCGTCGGTCATGAAGCGCCACGGATAGCGCACCGTATCGCCGTCGCTCCGGACGGTCATGGTCTCGACCGTCAGGGACGGGTCGCGATGACTGATCACATCGACGCGGGCACGCGGCTTGGTCTTCTGCGGTCCGAAGTCGGTGCGCGCCAGATCGAGCTCCCAGCGCCCCGAGAAGTCGGGCCGCGCGGCGGGCGTTGCGGGCTTCGGCGCGGTCTTCGGCGACGCGGCGCCGAGCGTGGCCGCCACGATCGCCCCGATCGCAATCGCCCACAGCACGCGCCTCATGGGTTCTTCTGCCCCACGCGCGCGAGCAGCGCGCGCGCGAAGTCGGTGAGCGACGGATCGCGCGCGCCCATCACCAGCACCAGATCGCCCGGGCGCGCCACCGTGCCGACCTGCTCGATGATTTCCTCGCGGCTGTCGCCGAACTCGGCGGCAACGCCCCGCGCGGCGATGTCTTCGATCAGCTGCGCGGCCGAAAAATCGCGCACCGCGGTTCCGCCGGCGTAGAACACCTCCGGCATCCACAGGAAGTCGCGGCTCCGCAGCGTGGACGCGAAGGTCGCCACCAGGTCGTTGCGCAGGAACCGGGTCGGTCCGTAGCCGTGCGCCTGGTAGATCGCGAGTACGCGGCCGCGTGCACGGCGCTGCGCGGTGCGCAAGGCGGCGTGGATCTTGGCCGGGTTGTGCGCGAAGTCGTCGATCACCTCGACGCCGCGCGCGCGTCCGACCAGCTGGAAGCGGCGCGCGACCCCGTGGTAGCGCGCGAGCGGCTCGACCATGTCGGCGAGCGGGACGCCGACCGCGCGGCACGCGGCGATCGCGGCGAGCGCGTTGACCAGGTTGTGCTCGCCCGGCACCGGCACCGCGAAGCGGACCCCGTCGACGTCGAAGCCGCTGGTGTCGTGGCCGACGTCGAGGTCGTCGGCGCGGGTGCCGGCGTGCTCGCCGGTCCCGTAGACGTGGACCGCGATCCCGCGCACGCGGGCCGCCTCGGCCAGGCCGACCACGTTCGCGTCCTCGGCCACGACCAGGGCCTCGCGAATGCGGTCGCGGAAGGTCTCGAACATGGCGGAGACCTCCGCCTCCTCCTTGTGGTCCTTCTGCAGGTTGAGCACCACGCCGACCGCCGGCGTGTAGCGCACCAGCGAGCCGTCGCTCTCGTCCGCTTCGACCACCAGCAGGTCCGACTGCCCGGCCCACGCGTTGCCGATCAGCCCCTGATCCTGCAGCACCACCAGATCGCCGCCGGTGATGATCGACGGATCGCGACCGGCGCCGCGCAGGATCTCGAACACCATCGCCGCGACCGTGGACTTGCCGCTGGTGCCGGTGATCGCAATCGAGCGCCGCCGCCCCACGTAGTGGGCGAGCAGCTCGGAGCGATGGATGATCGGGATCCCGAGCGTCTTCGCGCCCGCCACGTCGGGCACGCTGTCCTCGACCGCGGTCGACAGCACCAGCGCCGCACTGCCCGCGATGCCGCTGCCGTCCTGCGGCTGCACCTCGATCCCGACCCGCTCGAGCATCGCGCGCATCGGCGCGCGCTCGCCGCGGTCGAACGCGCGATCACTTCCGCTCGCATGCCCGCCGCGCATCACCTGGTACTGGGCGAGTGCGCTCATGCCGCTGCCGCCGAGGCCCGCGTAGTGGAAGCGCCCGGTCCCGTCGGGATCGGGGAATGCCGGCGCCGCCTCGGACCCCGAACTCGCAGCGGGCGCATCCTCACCTCCCACCACGACCACCGGATCGCCGGACTCGACCAGATCATGCAGCCGCACCACGTCGGCGTTCGCCATTCGGACGCAGCCATGCGAAGCGCGCAGTCCGAGCTGATCCTCGTGATTGGTGCCGTGGATGTAGATGTAGCGCTCGAGCGAATCGCGTCCCGGCCCCTGGTTGATGCCGGGCTCGAGCCCGTCGAGCGTGAGCACGCGGGTCAGGATCAGATCGTCGGGACCGGGCTCGCCCGCCCACACCGCTCCGGTCGGCTCGCGACTCACGAACACCGAGCCGGACGGCTCGTTGGCGCCGATCCGGCGATGGATCTTGTGCCAGCCGGGCGGCGTCCGGTACGAGCCCGACTCGCCTCCGATCCCGTTGGACGCGGTCGAAACCGGGAAGTCCTCGACCGGGTCGGGGCCGTGCATGAGCACCAGCCGCTGGCGATCGGCGTCGACCAGCAGCCAGCGTTCGGGCGGCGTCGTGAACGGGGATCCGGGTCGCGTGAGTGCGGTGCGCACGAGTTCGACGATGGGCAGATCGGCAGCGACGGGGGCTTCGGGTTCCATGCCGGCAATGTGACAGAACAGGGCCCGCGCCGCGAGCCGCTATCAGCGTCGCGCCAGTCCCCAGGCGAGCACCAGCCATCCGGCGAGCAGACTCAGCCCGCCGAACGGGGTCACCATGCCGAACCGGGTGACGCCGGTCAGTGCGAGCGCGTAGAGACTGCCCGAGAACAGCACGGTGCCGGCGACCAGCAGCCAGCCGGCGCGCAGCACCGCGGGTTGGCGCGTGCGGTCGAGCGCCCAGGCGACGCCGATCAGCGCGACCGCGTGGATCAGCTGATAGCGGGCACCGGTCTCGAACGCCGCGAGTAACGCTTCGGTGAGTCGGGAGCGCAGAACGTGAGCACCGAATGCACCGGCGCCGACGGCGAGAAATGCGAGCACGGCGCCGAGGACGGCGAACCGCGCCGCGCGGGGGTCGAGCGGTTCGTCGCGCATGCCGTCAGGCTAGCATGCGCGACGAGCTCACTCGAACGCGCTTCGTCACTCGCGCAACATCACCAGCTTCTGATTGGTCACCTTCCCGCCGACCGAGGCGCGCACGAAGAACACGCCGGCGCGGGCGCGCGAGCCGGTTTCCGTCCGGCCGTTCCACGTGAACGCATGGCTGCCGATCGCCAGCGGTCCCTTGTGGATGGTCGTGATGCGACGACCCGACAGGTCGTAGACCGCGAGATCCGCGGCGTCAGCCGGTGCGTCGAGCGTGAGCCGGAACGTGGTGCTGGCGCCGAACGGGTTGGGACGCGCGGCCGACAGCGAGACTCCGAGACCGGGGCCGAGCCGAACGACCGGCGAGCCGAAGTCGACGGCGAGCTTCACCCCGTCCCGCCCACTCAGATCCGCCTGCACGAGCGCGATCGTCCCGGCCGGATCGACGCCGGGCGGAAGGTCGATGTGGAGCGTTCCTTCGACGTACGGCGGTGGCTGGCGGATATCGTAAACGACTTCCAGCGCCACCATACCGACTTCCAGCTTGCCGCCGGTGACACGGCTGACCGGCAACCAGCTCGCGTCGTTGAGTTCGAACCGCGCACCGGTCAGCAGCGGTGTGGGCAGCGAGAACGACAGGCGCGCCGCGCCAAACAGTCCGCGTCCATCGATGCGGACCGGGATGTCGATCGACGACGCGCTCTGCTGCGGCGTGCCAAATGTGAGCGCGATCCCGTTCTCGGTGCGAATGCTGTCCCCGCACTCCGGGCACGGCGGGATGCCGAGCGCCGCGTTCGCGCAGCACACGAGATCGTCGAAGTCGAAGACGTGGTCGCCCTGGCAATCGAGCGAGGTCGCCGGATCCGCCGGACACGGCCCGATGCCGCCGAGGCAATGCGCCATCAGCACCAGGTCGCGAACGTCGGTGTACCGGTCCCCGTTGAGATCGCACGGGCCACCGCCGACGCAGATCTTCGCCACCTCGAACGGCGGGCCACCGGGGTGGTACTCGCACATCGGGACCAGGATGCCGTTGATATCGGAGCCGAACAGGTCGCTGGTCGAAATGATGTAGGGGTCTTCCGGAACCGGCGCCGGACCGTACGCCGGCATCGGCGTCATGAACCAGGTGACCTTCAGGACCTGGGTCTCACGGCGTCCGAAGTTGACCGGGATCGGAGCACCCTCTTCGGCGAACAGGACGAACTTCGCGCCGCCCGGGAACCGCTCCCACGTGAGGCGCATGCCCGCGGCGAGCCCGACCGGTTCGATCGACGCGACCTGGAGCGGCCAGCCGCCCGAGGAGTGGAACTGCCCCTGGATTCCGGCGAGCGGGATGCTGTTGCCAATCATCAGCGTCACGGCCGCGCTGCCGGTCGTGTCGATTCTCGCGTCGCACTCGTGAGTCATCGGGTGGAGCCATGCCGGATACATACAGGTGACGGGCGGCGGAGCGACACCACAGCTCTCGGCCGACACCACCTGGAACGGGCTGCTGCGGACGCCCACCGGATCGCCGGGGATGACCGAATCCCGGCAACACACTTCGGCACCGTGCAGAATCATGTACTGGAGACCCGGGCCGCCGGGCGGCAGGATCAGCTCGGCCTCCCACGGGGTCGGGACATTCACACACACGCGCGCGGCACAGCATGAATTGTCGAATACCAGCTGCACCGTGAATAGTCCGGGAACCACTCCCGGAGGCACCGCCCCACCGGTTGTGATGCGCATCGGCGTGTGTGTGATGCTCCGCAGGAAGTAGCAGTCGCTGGGGAACACACCGCGCACGCGCAGGCGGATGCTGTCCCCTTCGCAGATGAACGCATTCGAATCGCGCGCCGACGTGATGCTGACGTTCTGGACATACACCATCGGATCGAACGGCGGAGGCGGCGGCTGGCAGTTCCGGAACACCGAGAACGCGAACCGCTGATGGAAGAATGTGGTGTCGTCGGGCTCGGAGCAGAAGTCGACGACTCCCATCGTCATGCTGATGGTGAAGCTCCCGGCGGCCAGGATTCCGAGGTCGAGCGTGTCGGCCCACGCCACCGGCCCGGCGAGACAATCGCCGCACGGCGGATTGGGGTCGGAGACGTAGATGGTCCCGCCTGAATCGTCGAGCAGTCTTCCGCATGAAGTCGGGAACACGCCCTCGATCACGATCTGCGTGGGAATCGAATCGCACGGCTGCGCCGGCAGGGTCCGGATCGACGTGACGTAGGGAAGCGAGTCGGGCGGCACCTGTGCGTGAACGGGCGACGCAA
>Ga0210380_10001280_pt1 | contig 10388 bp, 9 predicted proteins | sample PLM4_5_coexredo_FD_155476 | JGI IMG/M metagenome (GOLD analysis project Ga0210380, IMG submission 155476) | Groundwater sediment microbial communities from an aquifer in East River, Colorado, USA - PLM4_5_coex redo | ecosystem: Environmental > Terrestrial > Soil > Riparian zone | place: USA...
CGCCTTCGCCAGTTCCACGGCCGTGTACAGCATGACCGAACGTGCGGCTTCAGTGGGCACCATGAGCTTGAGGAGCTGGCGCCGCATGAGCGGCAGCTCGATCAGGGGCTTGCCGAAGGCGACGCGGCGCCGCGCCACGAAGAGCGCTTCGGTCAGCGCGCGCCGCATCATGCCGGCGGCGCGCATGCCGTTGGACAGCCGCGACATGTTGATCATGTCGGTCATCTGCACGAAGCCGCGCTGCGGGTCGCCCACGAGGTAGGCGATGGCGCCCTCGAGGCGGATCTCGCCGCTCGGCATGTCCCGCGTGCCGAGCTTGTCCTTCAGGCGAACGATGCGGCAGTGGTTGGATGAGCCGTCTGGCAATTCCTTCGGCAAGAGGAAGAGCGACAGGCCCTTCGTCCCGGCGGGAGCGCCGTCCGGCCGCGCCAATACCAGCGCGAGGCCGGCGTCGGCGTTCGAGCAGAACCACTTGTCGCCGTAGAGGCGCCAGGCATCGCCTTCGCGCACCGCGCGCGTGGCAGTGGCGCCGACGTCCGACCCTGCGCCCTGTTCGGTCATGAACATCGCGCCTTGCGTGAGCGCGTCGAGGTCCTGCTGCGTGAGACCCGGCAGGTAGCGCGCCACGAGCGCTGGGTCGGCGAACTTGCGGAGCGTGCGCGTGAGCGCGTCCGTCATCGACAGCGGGCAGCAGGCGCCGAACTCGGCCTGCACGTACAGGTAGGTGAGGGCGTATTTCGCGATCGGCGGCAGCGGCGCGGGCCAGGCCAGCACGCCGCCGCGATGCGACATCGCTGCGAGGCCGTACTCGCCGAAGGCGATCTCCTCCAGGCGGCGGTAGGCCGCGTGCTTCTCGATCCACTGGCGGTCCTCGCCCGAGCGCGTGCGATGGTGCAATACGGGCGGATTGCGATCGGCGGTGGCGGCCAGGCGATCCAGCTCGTCGCCCGCGAGCGCGCCCAGCCGCTCGAAGTGCGGCAACAGGTGCGCGTAGAGCTTGGGCTCGAGGTAGTGCTGCAGCAGCCCGGCGTAGGCCGGGTCGGCGTGGAACAGGTTGATGCCGCGGCTGTCCGGCAGCGCGGCCTGGTCAATAGGATCGGCGGGCTTCATTACTCCCGAAACGAGGGATCGCGCCGGTCCAGCATGCGCAGGAGCGCCGGCCATTCCAGCTCGGTGATCTTGCGCCGCCGCCCGGGTGCGTAGCGCTGGTTGGTGGTGCGGATCACCTCCGCGCCGGGAACGTTGAGTTCCGTGTTGCACGCCATCGCCATGAGTTGCGCCTGGCAGGCGCGCTCCAGCCAATGCAGCACGACGAAGGCTTCGCACACGGTGCGACCCGCGGTGAGCAGGCCGTGGTTGCGCAAGATCATCGCCGAAGCCTTGCCCAGGTCGCGCACCAGGCGTTCTTGCTCGTCGAGGTCGATCGCCGGGCCCTCGTAGTCGTGATAGGCGATCTCGCCAAAGAACATCGCGTTCTGCGTGAGGGGCAGCAGGCCGCATTTCAGTGCCGACACCGCCATGCCGGCCGGGGAGTGCGTATGGATCACGCAGCCGACGTCGGCACGGCCGCGATGCACCGCGCTGTGGATGACGAAGCCCGCCTGGTTGATGCCGTAGCCGGTGCCCGAGTCGAGCACCACCTTGCCCTCGAAGTCGATCTTCACCAGGCTGGAGGCGCTGACTTCCTCGTAGGCATAGCCGTAGGCGTTGATGAGGAAGCGGCCTTCCTCGCCCGGCACGCGCGCGGTGGCATGGTTGTAGATCAGGTCGTTCATGCCGAAGTGCGCGATCAGCCGGTAGCAGGCGGCAAGCTCCACGCGCGCCTGCCACTCGGCCGCGGTCACTTTCGAGCGCAGCGAGGCAATCTTCAAGTTCGAGAGATCGGTCATAGCGTCGCCTCCGTTCCGAGCAGGGCGGTGATCTGGCTGGAGAGCACCCCGCCGTTGCCATGCGCCAGGGCCACCTGCGCGTCCTTTACCTGGCGCGCGCCGGCTTCGCCCCGCAATTGTCGCACCGCTTCCACGAGCAGGAACATCCCGTACATGCCGGGATGGACGCAGGAAAGCCCCCCGCCGTTGGTGTTCACGGGCAGCTTGCCGCCGGGGGCGATGCGCCCGCCGGAGACAAACGCGCCGCCTTCGCCCTTGTTGCAGAACCCCAGGTCCTCGAGAAACAGCAGCGTGTTGATGGTGAAGGCGTCGTAGAGCTCCACGACATCGACATCCTTTGGTCCGAGGCCCGCCATCTCGAAGGCGCGCCGCCCGGACTCGGTCGCCGCCGTGACGGTGAGGTCCGGCATGGAGGAAATCTGCCGGTGCCAGTGCGCGGCGCCCGCCCCGAGCAGGTAAGCGGGCTTCTTTCGCAGGTCCCTCGCGCGCTCGGAGCGCACCAGCACGCAGGCGCCGCCGCCGTCGGTCACCAGGCAGCAATCGCGCACGGTGAGCGGATCGCACACCATCCTCGACTTGAGCACGTCCTCCACGGTCAATGGCTCGCGCGAGAACGCCTCCGGATTCAATTGCGCCCATTTGCGCGCCGCCACGGCGATTTCCGCGAGCTGCTCGCGCTTCGTGCCGTACTGGTGCATGTGGCGAGCGGCGGCGAGCGCGTACGCGGTGGGCGGATTGAATGGCTTGTAGGGATGCTCGAACACCTGCGGATCGAGCGCCATCTTGACCTTGCCGGCCTCCGCGCGGCCTACGCCGGTGCGCTGGTTGGAGCCGTAGGCCACGAGCACCACGTCGCACAGCCCCGCGTTCAACGCCAGCGTGGCGGGAATCAGATGGCCCACGAAGGACGAGCCGCCGGCCATCGAGGATTCGGTGAACTTCGGCCGGATGCCGAGGTGCTCGGCGAGCGCGAGCCCCGACATGAAGATGTTGGTGCTGGCGATTGCCAGGCCGTCCACGTCTCGCGTCGTGAGCCCGGCATCGGCCAGGGCGTTCTGCGCCGCCGCTGCCGCGATCTCCATCTCGCTCCAGCCCGGCGCTTCGCCGCAACCGGCAAGTCCCACGCCCGCGATGGCGACCGAGCCCCTCATGCCGGCGTGAACTCGACCAGGCCGTCTGTGATCCGCGCCGTGACCGTCATGCCGATCCTTACTTGGTCTGGGGCGAGGATGGCGACCCGGCTTAGCATGCGCGGGCCTTCGGCGAGGTCCACCAGGCACACGTTGTAGTCCCCGCCGTCCGCGGGCCTGCGCCGCACGATGGTGGTCGAATAAACAGTGCCGTGCCCGCTCGGCGCCACCCAGTCCAGGTACTCGCTGCCGCAATGCGGGCACAGCACGCGCGGATAGAACACGTGCTTGCCGCAGCCGGCGCACTTCTGAATTTCGAAATGCCCCGCGGCGAGCTTGTCGAGATACTGCTTCTCAGGTCCGGACGGTGGCGACATGCTGGCCTTCCTCCACCTGGTCTCCCTCGGCGACGTGCAGCGCCTCCAGCACGCCTGCAGCGGGCGCGGGCACGGGGATCTCCATCTTCATGCACTCGATGAGCAGCAGCGTGTCATCGGTGGCGACGCGCGCGCCGGCGCGCGCCTCGATGCGCAGCACCTTGCCCGCGATTTCACAATTGACGTGGACGGTTCCCATGGGCGGGGCGATTATTGCAGAACTCCTGTGCAACAATCGAGCCGGAAGTCGAAATGATCTCCAATCCTGCTCCGGTCGTGCGCGGCATGCTGTGGATGGCGGCCACCGGCTTCATCTTCGTGGTGATGAATACCATCATGAAGTGGCTGTCCCAGGACCTCGATCCCTGGCTGGTCGGCTTCCTGCGGTATCTGCTCGGCGCCTTCGTCATGCTCGGGCCCGCGCTGCGCTCGGGAACGCGCGCGCTCTGGCCGAAGGCGCCGGCGCTGCAATTGCTGCGCGGCTGCTTCCACGCGGGAGGCATGATCCTCTGGTTCGCGGCGCTGCCGATGGTGACGCTCGCCGAGCTGACGGCGATCGGCTTCAGCGGCCCGCTGTTCATTTGCCTCGGGGCGGTTCTGTTCCTCAAGGAGCGTATGACGGGGGCGCGCTGGGCGGCGGTGCTGATCGGCTTTGCCGGCGTGGTGCTGGTGGTCAAGCCCTGGGACGGCGCGGGCTTCGCCGGCGTCTCCACGGGCATGCTGCTGATGCTCGCTTCCGCGCCGGTATTCGCGGGCTCGTTTCTCACTGCGAAGGTGCTGATGCGCTACGACCGCTCGGAAGTCGTGGTGCTCTGGCAGCACCTCTGGGTGTCGGTCCTGCTGGTCGGCTTCGCGCTCGCCTACTGGGCGAACCCCTCGCCGGTGCAGTGGGCCCTGCTCGTGCTGTGCGGTTTTCTCGGCGCGGGCGGGCACTACTGCATGGTGCGCGCCTTCCGCGTGGTGGACATTTCGGCGGTGCAGCCGGTGAAGTTCCTGGAGCTGGTGTGGGCGGCGATCCTGGGTATCCTCGTCTTCGGCACCGCGCCGGCTGGCGCAACCGTGATCGGGGGCGTGGTGATCCTCGCCAGCACACTGCTCCTCGCCCGGCACGAGTCCCGCGTCGCCGCGCCTGTGAAAGAATCCGGCCGGGAGGCGCAATGAGCTGGCAGGAGGAGATGGAGGAGCTCGCGCGGCGCAAGATCCTCGCGGCGCAGATGGGCGGCGCGGAGAAAGTGGCGCGCCACAAAGGCCTGGGCAAGCTCACGGTGCGCGAGCGCGTGGACGCGCTGACTGACCCCGGCAGCTTCCACGAGATCGGCAGCATCGCCGGCAAGGCGAGCTACGACGCCGAGGGCAGCATGACGGGCTTCATCCCGGCCAATCTGGTGATGGGCCGCGCGCGCATCGACGGGCGGCCGGTGGCGGTGGCCGGCGACGATTTCACCGTGCGCGGCGGAGCCGCCGACGCGGCGATCCGCGGCAAGCTTGTGACGGTGGAGAGAATGGCGCTCGACCTTCGCATCCCGCTGGTGCGCCTGGTGGACGGCACGGGCGGTGGCGGCTCGGTGAAGAGCATCGAGATCGAGGGCCGCACGCTGCTGCCCAGCATCGCGATGTGGCAACTCTGCGTGGATAACCTGTCGCAGGTGCCGGTGGTGGCGCTCGCGCTGGGGTCGGTGGCGGGCCTGGGCGCCGCGCGTGTCGCCGCCAGCCATTACTCCATCATCGTCAAGGACACGGCGCAGATGTTCGTCGCGGGCCCGCCGGTGGTGGCGCGCGTGGGGCAGATCCTGGACAAGAACGAGCTCGGCGGCAGCCACATCCACACGCAGAACGGCGCAATCGACGATGAAGCCGCGTCGGAAACCGAGGCCTTCGCCATGGCGCGGCGGTTCCTCTCGTATCTGCCCAGCTCGGTGCACGAGCTGCCTGCGCGCACCGAGCCCAGTGACGACCCCAAGCGCCGGCCCGAATGGCTGATCGATGCCATCCCGCGCGATGCGAAGAAGGTCTACAAGATGCGCCCGATCGTGCAAGCGCTGGTGGACGAGGGGACATTCTTTGAAATCGGCCGGCGCTGGGGCAAGCCGGTGATCACGGGTCTCGCGCGCCTGGACGGCTGGCCGGTCGCCGTGATGGCGAGCGACCCCTACCACTATGGCGGCGCGTGGACCGCGGATGCCTGCGACAAGGTGATCCGCTTCGTCGACCTCGCGCAGACGTTCCACCTGCCGGTGGTGCATTTGGTGGACGTGCCGGGCTTTCTCATCGGGCGCGAGGCGGAAGAGGCCGGCACGATCCGCCACGGCGTGCGCGCGATGCAGGCGATCTACCAGGCGAGCGTGCCCTGGTGCGCGATCCTCGTGCGCAAGGTCTATGGCGTTGCCGGCGCCGCGCACATGAACCCGGCGCGCTACGGCATGCGCTACGCCTGGCCCTCGGGCGACTGGGGTTCGCTGCCGATCGCAGGCGGGCTGGAGGCGGCATACAAGGCCGAACTCGAAGCGGCGCCTGATCCGCAGGCAAAGCTGGCGCAGATCGAGGCGCGGCTGGAGAAACTGCGCTCGCCGTTCCGCAGCGCCGAGTCGTTCCTCGTCGAGGAAATCATCGACCCGCGCGACACGCGCGCGATCCTCACCGAGTTCGCCAATCTCGCCGCGCCGCTGCGCACGCCAGGCCCGCCGAGTTTCGGCTATCGGCCATGACACTGCGCGCGGCGCTCGAGCCGCGTTCCATCGCCATCGTCGGTGCCTCGGACAACCCGCACAAGGTGGGCGGCCGCCCGATCCTCTACATGAAGCGTTATGGCTACCGCGGCGCGATCTACCCGATCAATCCCGGCCGCGCCGAGGTGCAGGGGATCAAGGCCTACGCGTCCATCGGCGAGGTGCCGGAGGCGCCCGACCTCGCCGTGATCGCGGTGGCGGGCGACGAGGCGGTGCGCGCGGTCGAGGAGTGCGCGCGCAAGGGCGTGAAGGTGGCGGTGGTCATGACCTCGGGCTTCGGCGAGATCGGGGCCGAAGGCAAAGCGGCGCAGGAACGCATGGCGGCGTCGGCGCGCGCCGCGGGGATGCGCCTGGTGGGGCCCAACTGCCAGGGGCTGGCGAATTTCGCCACCGGCGCGGTGGCCAATTTCTCCACCATCTTCCACGAGATGGAGGCCCGCGACGGGCCGGTCGCCATCGTCAGCCAGAGCGGCGCCTGCTCGCAGGCGATCTACATCCTCGCGCGCCAGCGTGGCCTCGATGTGCGCCACGTGCACGCCACCGGCAACGAGGCCGATGTCACGGTGGCGGACCTCGCGGCGGAGATCGTCAAGGAAGAGGGCGTTCGGCTCGTGCTGCTCTACATGGAAGCGATCAAGCGACCCGCCGTGCTGGCGCAGGCCGCGGAGTTCGCGCGCGCGCGGGACCTCCCCATCGTCGCGGTGAAGGCCGGGCGCACCGCGAGCGGAGTGAAGGCGGCGTCCTCGCACACTGGCGCGCTCGCGAGCGAAGACCGCGTCATCGACGCCTTCTTCGCCAGGCACGCCATCTGGCGTGCCGCCGACCCGCAGGAACTCGTGATGGCGGGCCAGCTCTACCTCAACGGCGGACGGCCCCGAGGCCGGCGCTTCGTCGCCTTGAGCAATTCGGGGGCGAGCTGCGTCATGGCGGCGGACGCGGCGGAGGAACTCGGACTCGAGCTGCCGGCATTTGCCGAATCCACGCAAGCCAGGTTGAAGAATGTCCTGCCGGCATTCGCCACGGCCTCCAACCCGCTCGACGTCACCGGCGCGCTGCTCACCAATAGCGGCCTGTTCGGTTCCGCGATGACGATCCTCGGCGAGGAGGACGCCTGCGACCTCTTGCTGCTCGCCATCCCGGTGGCGGGGGCGGGCTATGACGTGCCGCGTTTTGCGCGCGACACGGCGCAGTTCCGCGCGGAACATGGCAAGAGCGTGGCGGTGGCTGCACCGCAGGCCGAAGTGCGCGCCGAGTTCGAGAAACTCGGGCTGCCTGCGTTTGCGCGCGAGCGCGAAGCGATGCTTGCATTGCGCCAGCTCGCGGGCCACAGCGCGCAGTTGCGCGGGAAACTGCAAACCGCACGCGGGCGCGCAGCGCCGGCCCTGCCGGCGGGCAAGGATCGCTTTCTCAACGAATACGAGAGCCTTGCGCTGCTCGCGCAGGCGGGCATCGCCGTGGTCGAGCACCGGCTGTGCCGCGACGAAGGCGAGGCGCGCGCGGCGTTCCACGCGCTAGGGCCGAAGGTGGTGGTCAAGGCGTGCTCGAGCAGCATGCCGCACAAGACGGAGCAGGGGCTGGTGCGCCTCGGGCTGCAAAGCGAGGACGAGGTGGCGCAGGCGTACCGCGACTTCAAGCCGCGCCTGCCCGCGCCGGACGGCGTGCTGGTCGCGCGCCAGGCCGCCGGACGCAGGGAGCTTGCGCTCGGCGCGCGCCTCGACCCGCACTTCGGCCCCGTGGTGATGATCGGCGACGGCGGCATCTACCTGGAGGCGCTGAAGGATTTCCGCCTGTTGCTGCCGCCATTCGGCGTAGACGAGGTGCTCGACGGACTGGCGCAGTTGCGCATTGGGCCGCTGTTGCTCGGGGTGCGCGGTGAACCTGCGCTCGACGCTGAGACTTTTGCCCGCATGGCGGTCAGCCTGGGCGACGCGATGCTGGCATCCGATGGCAAGATTGCGTCGGTGGATGTCAATCCCGTCATGCTGTTTGCAAGGGGCCGCGGCGCGTTGGCTTTGGACGCGCTCGTGGAGCGCGCGGGGTCGGGTTGAGAGTCCTGGCGTGGGGGGCAGTGCTGGTCTTGCTGGCGGGATGCGCGGGCCTGCCCGGCATGCACACGCCTGCGCTGCCGATCCGTTTTGTCCTCACCTTCGACGACGGGCCCGCCGTGTCTTCGCTGTTCGACGACCGCCCCTCGACCGTCCGCGTCCTGGAGACGCTGGCGGCCAACCCGGTGCAGCCGGGAATCAAGGCGATCTTCTTCGTGCAGACGCGCGCTTGGAACGCGGGCGGCACCGACGCCGGCCGCGCGCTGCTGCGGCGGGAGCACGCCGAAGGTCACCTGCTCGGCGTGCACACCGGCACGCCGGAAGGACACGTCGTCCATGTGCGGTTGACGCCCGGAGAGCTCGAGCAGTCGCTCGCCCACGCCAAGGCGGATATCGCGGCAATTACCGGCACGATGCCCGGCATCGTGCGCCCGCCGATGTGGTGGTACGACCAGGACACGGTGGCGAGCTACGAGCGTGCCGGTCTGGCGATGCTGCTCACCGACCTCAACGCCTTCGACGGCAACGTGTGGATCAACTTCAGCCTGCGCAAGCGCAGCAACCTGCGCGAGCAGCTGGCGCGGGTGAAGCGCGAGGCCGCGCTCGGCAAGCTGCCCGCCATGGAAGGCGTGACGCCGGTGGTGGTGACCTTGCACGACGTCAACTCGCATACCGCGCGCAACCTGACCGAGTACCTGCAGATCCTGGTGGAGGAGGCGGACGCGCTCGGCATTCCGCTCGCGAGCAGGCCGTTTTACGACCGCCGTGACGATCTTGAGCGCGCTGCGCGCCTGCGCGCGTTTCAAACGCCCCGGCCCCAGAGGGACGCAAGCTATAATCCTGCGCTCTCCAACCTCTCCTTTGCCCAATGAAAGTCCTGGTCAGCGTCAAGCGTGTGATCGATTACAACGTCAAGGTGCGCGTCAAGGCGGACGGCACCGGCGTCGAGACCGCCAACGTCAAGATGTCGATGAACCCCTTCGACGAGATCGCGGTGGAGGAGGCGGTGCGGCTCAGGGAAGCCGGCGTGGTCACGGAAATCGTCGTCGTGTCCGCCGGCCTGCAGTCCTGCCAGGAGACCCTGCGCACCGCGCTCGCCATCGGCGCCGACCGCGCGATCCTCATCGAGACCGATGCCGAGCTGCAGCCGCTCGCCGTGGCGAAACTGCTCAAGGCGGTGTGCGCCAAGGAGAGCCCGCAGCTCGTGATCCTCGGCAAGCAGGCGATCGACGACGATGCCAACCAGACGGGGCAGATGCTCGCCGCGCTGCTGGGCTGGCCGCAGGCGACCTTCGCCTCGAAAGTGAAGATCGAGAACGGCAAGGCGCAGGTCACCCGCGAGGTGGACGGCGGCCTGGAGACCATCTCGATGAAACTGCCCGCGATCATCACCACCGACCTGCGCCTGAACGAGCCGCGCTATGTGACGCTGCCGAACATCATGAAGGCGAAGAAGAAGCCGTTCGAGACGCTCAAGCCCGAGGCGCTGGGCGTGGACGTGAAGCCGCGCCTCGCCACGCTCAAGGTGGTCGAGCCCGCCAAGCGCAAGGCCGGCGTCAAGGTGCCGGACGCGAAGACGCTGGTCGACAAGCTGCGCAATGAAGCGAAGGTGATCTGATGAGCGTCCTCGTCCTCGCCGAGCACGACCAGCAGTCGGTCAAGAAGGCCACGCTCAACACCGTCGCCGCCGCGAAGAAAATCGGCGGCGACATCCACGTCCTGGTCGCGGGCCACAATGGGGGCGGCGCGGCCAAGGCCGCCGCGCAGATCGCCGGGGTCGCCAAGGTGCTGCACGCGGACGCGGCGCACCTGGGCGAGTTTCTCGCGGAGAACGTGGCCAGCCTGGTGGTGGCGCTGGCCAAGGGCTACACGCACATCCTGGCGCCGGCGACCTCCAACGGCAAGGACGTCATGCCGCGCGCCGCGGCGCTGCTCGACGTGCAGCAGATCTCCGAAATCGTCGCGGTGGAGTCCGCCGATACCTTCGTACGGCCGATCTATGCGGGCAACGCGCTCGCCACCGTCAAGTCGAGCGACGCGATCAAGGTCATCACCGTGCGTACCACCGGCTTTGACGCGGTGGCCGCGACGGGCGGCAACGCGCCGGTGGAGAGCGTCGCGGTCCCGGCCGACAGCGGCCTGTCGGCGTTCGTAGGCCGCGAAGTGCAGAAGACCGAGCGCCCGGAGCTGACTTCCGCGCGCATCGTGGTTTCGGGCGGGC
>Ga0210380_10001282_pt1 | contig 10385 bp, 18 predicted proteins | sample PLM4_5_coexredo_FD_155476 | JGI IMG/M metagenome (GOLD analysis project Ga0210380, IMG submission 155476) | Groundwater sediment microbial communities from an aquifer in East River, Colorado, USA - PLM4_5_coex redo | ecosystem: Environmental > Terrestrial > Soil > Riparian zone | place: USA...
CGGATGCCATCGGCATTGTGCTGTCAACCGGCACCGCCAGCGACATGAACAACGGCAACAACAGCGGTGTGGTGTTTCTCAATTTCGGCCCCGGTCAGATTTATTCCAACAATAGCAACACGGGAAGCCTGAGCACGTCGTTTACCGCAGGCGACGTGATCGGGATTGCCACCGATCTCGACAACCACAGGATCTGGTTTCGCAAGAGTGCCGGCAACTGGAACAACAGCGGCACGGCTAATCCGGCAACCAACACGGGCGGCTTTACTCTTGCTTCCGGGTTGTTTGGCCCGGCCGTCTCGCTCGGCAATACCGGCTCGGTGGCGGGCGATGGGTTCACGATGAACTGCGGCCAGGTGTCCTACGCCAACGCCGCGCCGTCCGGGTTCGGTAATTGGCTCGACGACGGCACGTTCTTTACTCCGTTCAAGCTCACGACCACGCTGTCGTCGCCGCAGCCCGCGATGGCCGGATACATCCACGCGCGGGTGCGGGCCGCGAAGGCGTCAACCACATATTACTTCGATCCGAAGATCACGCTGACATGAGCCCGATCCAGGCCACCGGCGCTGCCGCGATGAGCTTCATGGATGCGCTGAAGCGCGAGCCGCTGGCGCTCGCTTTGGTGGTGATGAACTTTGCGCTGATCGGGTTTGTCTATTACCAAAGCTCGATCTTCAATTCGCAGCGCGCCGATAACGTCAAGTTGTTCGTGCAGATGCAGGGCGAGGTGCAGAAGCTTCTGTCGCAATGCATCGTCCCGGCGCCGCAGGATCGGCGTGGCAGCGAAGCACCACCGCAGGAAAACCAGCATGGCCAGAAGAGCGAACGCGACAGCTAAGCTGCTGGAGCAGGTCAACGCGGCGGCGCCAGATCGCAGCAAGGCGAGCGACGGTTGGATCGGCGACGAGGCCCATTCCTCGCGCAAGAGCGACCACAACCCGAACAAGAAGGGCATCGTCCAGGCGCAGGATTTCACGCATGACCCGGCCGGCGGTTGCGATAGCTACAAGTTCGCCGAAATGCTGCGCACCAAGAAAGACCCGCGCATCAAGTACGTCATCAGCAACTATCGGATCTTCAGCGGCAACGTCGGGCCGTCGCCGTGGCTATGGCGCAAGTACACCGGAAGCAATCCGCATTCGTTGCACGTCCATGTCTCGGTCGGCGACGAGGCCTCGCTGTACGACGACGCCAGCGAGTGGGATCTCGGGCAGGCTGCGTTCATCCCCGACATGGAAGCCGCGCCGATTGATCTGCCGGTGCTGCGCGTCGGGTCGAAGGGCTTCTATGTCGAGATGATGCAGACCTGCCTGCACCTGCCGCTGAAGGATTGCGACCGCGAGTTCGGCAAGAACACCAAGATCGCGGTGCAGCAGTTTCAGCGCGACAAAGACCTCGAGGATGACGGCATCGTTGGGCCGTACACATGGCGCGAGTTGCTGCGGCCATGGTGCGAAGAGGTTGAGCTCATCGAGCGCACTGCACCGGAGCGGGTAACCTAGGAGGACACCATGTCGTTGCTGATCTCGTTCCTCTACCTCTGCCTGCATATCGCGATCATCGTCCTGATCGCCGCCCTGATCGTTTGGCTGTTGAGATGGATGGGCATTCCGATCGACCCGATGGTCTACAAGGTCGGCCAGATCATCGTCGCGTTGTTGTGCATTATCGCGGTGGTGATGTGGTTGAGCGGTGCGCTCGGCTGGACGAGCTACCGGCTGCCGTTCTATCCCTGAACGTTGCAGTTTGGACGAGAACTTGGCCGCCCGGCGGGGCGGCCTTTTTTTTATTCAGCGCGGCGAGGTCGGCGTTGGTGAGTTTTCGCCGGGCTTCGGATCCGGGATCGGCTTGTTATCGTCCGGCTTCGGTTGGTTCGGGTTCGGTTGGTTTTGCTGTTGGTTCATTGCAAGTTTCCTCCGCCCGCGGATCGCAGGCGCGTATCAACGCACCAATCGGCGTTCCGTTGCCGGTGTGTAAGTTGGGGCTAGTGTCGCCATGGCCGTCGATGCCACCTGGTTCTGGATCGTGTTCGGCAGCGGCATCGGCGTGCTGACGATCCTGGTCATCGGGCTATTGGTGTGGATCAATCGCCATTGAATTTTGGCTTGCCTCGATTTGCGGTGTTTTTGTCTCGGACAAATTTACAATTCTATTGACATTTCAATACCTTAGTTGTTGTCTGTCTTAATCTCAGGATATGGCAATGCGCCTAGTTTCAATCGCTTGCCCCACCACTCTTGTTTGACTTATCGATATTTCTGATGCCGCGTTCTATGATTGTTCTCAGCCGCTTGATCTCAATCTCATACTCGCTGCTGCAAGTCTCCTCGTTCTTCAACTCAGCCCGTAACTGCTCGATCTCGTCGGCGGCCTCTACACAGCAGCAGTCCGGGTCATCCGACTGTATGCCGTGACATGCGCGCAGCCGTTCAACGATGTCGGTCATGGCTGCGGCAGTGCCTTATGAGCGCGGAACAGCGCGCCTTCATTATCACTGATATTTCCATCGGCGGCGTCGACGAGATCACGAAGCGCAATCCGCAGCCGCTCGATCTCGTCGGCGGCCTCTTGGTCGAGAGGGTCAACAGGTCCAGTGTAGCCGGGACCACCGCGCAGCCGTTCGACGATGTCGGTCATTTTGTTTCCCGTTGCCTTTCGCCTGTTGTTCTCTGCATGTGGATGACTGCGGCGCTGGCGTTTTCTTTCTGAGATGACAGCCTCGTATAGCGCGCAACCATTGGCTCAGACATTCCAACCATGTCGCTGATCTGCCGGGTGTTGGCGTTGGCGCGCAGCAGCCGCACGCAGGCGTGGCCGCGCAGCCCGTGCAGCACTAGACCGGCGAGCGGCTTCAGCGCGGGGTTCATGTCTCGCTGATAGGTCCACGCCATCGTCAGGTCACGCCGCGTCCAGTTGTGGCCGTCGAGCCGCTTCAAGAACGGACCCGGCTGCTTCTCCCAAGTCGCCATCGCCGCCGCCAGGGCAGGCATGATGGGCACCCAGACTTCGCGCCCGGTCTTTTGCTGGACGACATTGATCCCGTCTTCGCCCTTCCACGTCTCGATGTCTGACCAGCCCATGCGGATCAGGTCGGAGCCGCGTTGTCCGGTGTTCGCTCCGAGCGTGATCGCGCGGGATATGTCGGGCCTCGCGTATTCCTCGCCCAGCGCGACTTGCTCCTCGCTCCAGGGGGTATGCCCGCCGTCCGAGTCCTCGACTTCCACGCCAGTTGTGATCGGGCGCGGCAGGATGTCCCGCACGATAGCCCACCGCTCCAGCACCCTCAGAGCCGCCAGAGTGGCCGCCTGTACGCCGGTCGAGCCTGTGTGGCCATCTATGTATGCCTGCACGATCGACGGCTTGATCTCGTCCATCGAGATCGTTCCCATGCAGTTGGGCGCCGCCGCGAAGTTCAGGTAACGCCGCCACAGATCCTGCGTTGACGGGGCATAGGCGGCGAACTTTGGCGAGGCTAGAAACTGACGGACGACAACAGCGAAACAGTCGTCAGTGACCCGCGCGCCTTTCGGCCTTCTCTCGTCGGACACCATTGCGCACCCTGTCGGCTAAGCTCTCGGATGACGGCCCGCCATTTCTAAGCCATTCGCAAACAGTATCCCATTCCCACATTTGCTTGCCCTCGACCCTGACAGGCGGGGGTAGCCGTCCCTTTGCCACCCACGAGTCAACGGTGTTTGGCGTACAGCAAATGTGCGCGCACAGCGTCGGCATGTCCATGAAGGGCGCTGGGTATGGCAGGGGCTTCTTCATTTCCTGCACCGCCACCGTGGGCCGTCGTACACCTTGCGCATGTTGTGCTTGGCGCAGATGTCGGTTGCGGCTACGGCTTTGCGCCTCGGCGGCGGCGCCGGATCGGACAGCACCGCCATCAGCGGGTCCGGCTCGATGGGCTTGACGCTTTCGGTCTGCACCATGCGCGGCATATTCATAGCCTCGATGCGCTCCGATGCCGCCGCCATCATCGCCATGTCCTCATGCAGGCTTTCGTTGAACGGCTTGTCGCGCAGTTGATGCACCGGGCCGCGGCCCAGCGCGAAGCTCGCGGCGATCACCGTCATCACGGCGCCGCCGATCAACGCGCTGTGCGCCAAGGGGTGCATTGTGGGTCTTGCTTCCTGTAAATAATAATGAAACGGGAGCCTCTCAAATCCGTCGTCACGTCTTGAGAGTGGCTGGCCTAGCTCAGAGGTTCATCCCGTTCCGACTAGTCACCTCGCTATGTTCGCTATGTTATTCTGTGATCTGCTTCGCCCTGAACTGGGAAAGCTTGTCGGCTTGGACCTGGAAGGTGTTGTGGGCCTCTCTAATGAGCAAGCTCAGCGCCTCGATCGTCGCGGCCTGGCCATCGCCTTGGTTGCGGAGGTTGTCGGCCTCATCCCGCATCAACTGGATGTGCGATTGCATCTCACGTTCGAGCAGCATCGCCGCATCGTCAATCGCCTGTGCCGCGGTGTGGTGCATGCTGCGCACGATCTCGGGCATCTTCTCCGGCGCCTGTTCGACCAGCTCGCGGTTGATCTGGATGTGGCCGTTGCCGTTCGTGTTGGGTTCGTTCATTTGCTATTTCCCCTTTTTCGGTAGAACCGCTTCAGGTGCATCTCGCACAGCCCGCGCGCGTGGCTGTTGTGGCCGCAGCCTTTGATCGAGCAAACCGCTTTGCGGCTGCCATGGGCGTACCATTGCTGATAGTGCGCACTACAGAGGCCGCGGGCCTGTGCTAGTTGCTCGCAGCCTCGGGCTGTACACCGCGGGTGATGCTCTAAACACCACCCGCGATGCATTACCGGGTTTGTGCAGCCGTCCCTGTGGCAGATGCACATTTCCAGTACTACTCATTAGGCTGCGCGCCGCCGGCGACGCGAAAGCGCGAACAAACCACCACAAGCTGCGACCAGGCCTGGGATGCCAGCGCCGGCAATCGGGCCGGGTACGGCAACCTGGGGAGCCACGTCGATCCGAAAATGCTCGAAATCGGTAATCGAACCGCCGACAACCCGAAAATCAACATCCCAGATACGCTCGCCGTCGATAGCGCGAAGGTCGAACCCGTTCTGGCCGTTCTTCAGAATGCTGCTGAACAGGAAATCCTGAAAGCTGCCGTCTGCCTCCAAGGCCGTCGCACGAATAAGCAGAGTGCCTGTTCCTACGATGGAGAAGATGTCTCGCGTGGTCGTAATCTGAGTGAGGTTAGTGCTGTCGAAGACCGTGATATCAAGTTCGCTGGTGTTTACGATCTTGATGTCGTTGCCATTGGCTGATCCAGAGAACAGACCACTCAGTATACCGCCGTCAGGGTTGAAGGCCGAGCGGTCCAAGAACCTCACGACCTCATTGTTTTGGCCGTTAAGGCGGCCAAGGATCAGGCTAGAGTTGGCGATGCTGCTGAAGATGACGTTGTTGCCGGTGCCACCGATCCCCGTCTCGTCGAGGATAATGGTGGCCTTGGATGGTAGTGCGAGCGTACATAGCAACGCCCCCGCGAGTAGTAGTTTCTTCATGGTTCAGTCCTCTGAATGCCCGTTGATCGATGCCATCATGCTGTGGGCACGCAGCCTGATGGGTAAATTCATTTTGTTCGTACGCTCAACACCATTTCCGGGTTGGACAACGCCGCCCCAGCAACCTCCGCGCCATCCTTCAACGCATCGAGTATTTCGCGTTTGTTTATGTGCGGGCGGTAGCTCAGGAAACTTTCCGGAATGGCCTGCTCGTCGGTGATGGTGACGTGCGGTTGGCCGGCGCGCAGTGACGCTGTGAAATCCGGCTGCGTAAGTTTCTGGATGTGAGCATCGGCCATTGCGTTCTTCACGATCTGGCGCAGGCGCTGGGCGCGGCCTTCAAGGCGTCCGAGCCGGGTGTTCATATCTTTAATGCGGGCCTCGATTGCGTTGCCCATCGCCTCGGCATCGAGCGCGCCGCGTATGATCGCGGCCAGCAGCTCGTGCAGGTTGGTCATCCCCTCGACGGTGTCGGCCAGGGTCTGCTCGTCCAGGTCATCACCGAACTCGGCGAGCACCGCCTCGCGGATCGCATTGCAGCGCCGCACCTCGGCGTCGATGATGAGTTTGTCAGGGAGTTGCATCACACAATTTCTTTTTTCTTGGCGGCAATGTCACTAAAGCCAAGCGAAATGTCTTGCTTACCGCCAGCAACCGGCGTGCCATACTTGAATTGCAACTCCGTAACCTTGAGCAATTTGCCGCCTGCATTGCATACGGCTGTGCCGACGCGCGGCGTTACTCGCTCGGCTAATAGATCGCTCATCAGGTTTGACATCAGGTCTGCGAAATCTCGTCCGGTCCTGACCGTATTCGTTGCGAAATACAGGCTTCCGGCGTTTCCTTTGACGTGATTTGCCTTTGCGCGTTTCGTAGAATCGTCCTTGCTCTTCTTAGCCATCCTAAATCCCCTTTTGGGTTTGCGTGTCCTAAGTAGTAGGCCTTGTAGGCTCGCTCTCGTTCCTTGATCGTATGCTTCCGGTAGTGTCGTCTTGAGTATTCCTTGCGTTTCTCTGGCGGCAGCGCTCTCTCATATGCCGCGCGCTTCTCCTTTAATTTGGCCCGGTTTTTCTTCCACCACTCCCTGTTGTTCTTCAGGTCTTTCTCTCGATGCTTTAGATGGGTCTTGCGGCGCGATGCCTTGAGCTTGTCCTGATTTCTGGGGTTCCAATCTTTGCGCCAACATTTGTCAGAGCAAAATCTTGGTGCGTTGTATGTCGCGCCCTCTCGCTTTGAAAAGAACTCGGTCCCGCATGTGACGCAGATGACCAATTGCTATTCTCCTGTAGCAAGCTCGCCGGTGTCGGGATCGTGCTTGGTCCGCTTGCGTTCGAGCGTGGCGAGTGCGTCGTCGAAGTGGTCCGCCGGGATGTCGGCCAGTTTCAGGACATCGAATTCCCACCGCACCGACAGATATTCGAGATACTGCGGCAGGTCGGCGTCGAGCTCTTCTGCGAGTTGCAACAGCCTGGTGCGCTGCGCTTCATTGATGCGTGTGATCTCGGCGGGCGCCGACGCCCGGTGCTGTACCGGCTCGGGGATTTCGGTCTCGTCAAGGAAGCCAAGCCCGCTGATCGACAAGGTCACCCGACGTTTCGCCTTGGTCACCGCTTTCATCGTGGCGTTGGCGGAGAATTCGTTGCCGGCCGCCTTATACGGCACGACGCCATAGTCCTCGTCGGTGCGCCCGGTTTTGTCTCTGGCCTTGGCATGGACGGTGATCAGGCCGCCGTCGATGGTTTGGCCGACGATCTCGATTGAGATGCCGTTGATCTTGCGGAGCTGGTCGGCGCAATCGCGCTTGGCATAAAGCACCAGCTTGCCGGACAAGTTCAGGTAGGCAAACGGTTGAGTGAGGTAGTTGAGCCCGAGCGACTGACAGACCCGCATGTAGTATTCGTTTCGTTGCGCCTCGGTGAGTTGGCTCAGGTCGCCACGGATCAGCACATCTTCGACCGTTGCGGGCGTTGGCTGCTCGGCTCGTTTGGCTAGCGTCGTCATTGTTGTTGCCCTTTCATATCTGTTCTTTGCGGACCAGTTGCTCGATCTCTGTGAGGCGCAAATGCCGCGCTTTGATCCGTGCGTAGGTCAGGTGCTTCTCGATCTGTTTGGGATTGAAGCCGGCGAACGCAAGCGAGCGGCGGCATGCCTCCGGATCGGAAAGCTCGACCACGACCTCGGACAGAACCGCCGCCATGACATCGGGATTGTTGCGGCTCGGTTTGGTCATGGCACTGCCACGGCATCACGTGCGAGATCGCGGGCTGCATCGAGGTGTGCGCCGATGTCCTTGCCGCGGAAGCCCGCATAGATCAGCGCCAGGATGCAGCGCGCGTCGGAGCCGGTCTCGCCGACATCGAGCAACGCGAGCGCCATCTCATCGATAAGGCGCTGATCGCGGTGGGTGGTCAGTGGGACGACGTTGGTGGCGGGCACGGCTTGGCTCCACGCTCGAAATGAGCGTGGAGGGGACGTTACCGGATCGGCAACGATTGGTCAAGGACAGTGTTGCCGGATTGGCAACGTTAGGATGGTCGCTGTAAAATGCGCGAAACCAGATCGACAACGAGCGCGTGCTGCTCTGGGCTCGCGTGCTTGACCATTGCATCAAGACTTGGCCGGGTTGGCGGATACCAAAATTGAGCCGGTTCGATGCCAATCGCGTTTGCGAGCAAAGCCAGTTTGTCGGGATTGAGCCGATGCTGTTCTTTGCGGTAACGATGAATGGTAACGCGATCGACGCCTAACCGCTGGGCAATCTCGGCATCGGAAAAGGGGCAATGATCCATGTGCTCACCAACATAGAGTGGTGGGCGCCGGTCGGTTGTTGCGGACGTTTTCCGTTGTGTTGCCACAGCGGAAATTATGGTTGTCCCCACATTTCTGTCAGTTACCGATCCGGCCATCCTATCATTGACATAGCGTTGCCGTTTCGGTAACACAAGGGGATGCCAAAGATGCACCCGCTTACCGCCTACCGCCAAGCGCAAAAACCACCGTTATCAAAGGCTGAATTGGCCGCCCAGTTAGGCGCCAGCCGGGCCTCGATAACCCGGTGGGAGAGCGGCGTCCGCAAGATCGATGCCAGCTTGGTGCCAGATATTGCCGCCATTACCGGCATCCCGGTGCGTCAACTGCGCCCGGATCTAGCGAAATTGCTCGGAACGATGGACTGACGGCGGGCGGGGTGAGGCATGGCCAAACAACTAAAGGGCCAAGTCGGCGGCCGCTCACTGCAGGAAACAAAGGCCAGCAAGGCTGCGGCCAATATCCACGCTTCGGACAAGGCGGCGGAAATTGCCAAGCGGGTGAAAGATGCAAGCGCACTCGAAAAGGCACTTGTCGGCAAATTAGAAGATCAGCGTGATTTTGCGGCGCAATATCGGGCGTTATTTCCGCACGGCGGGGATAGGTCAGAGCAAGTTATCAGTGCTGATAACTTGAAACGTGAGCAGTGGTGTTTGTCGTTTGGGTTTCATTACATCAGCGTTTCTCGTTGGCTTGCTCTTCTCGACCCTGCCAAATACGAACAGAAGCAGTCAGGGATTCTGAAGCGGTGCTGGCAACTGGCCGAGATGTGGCAGTCAGCCAGCTACAGTTCCGAATCGAATGAATGGTACACGCCGGCGCGCTACATCGAGGCGGTGCGCGATGTGTTGGGCGAGATCGATCTTGATCCGGCGTCGAACGCCAAGGCCAATAGCGTCATTCAAGCCAGAGAATTCTTTACCCAACAGACTAACGGCCTCAACCGCGATTGGTTCGGGCGGATATTCGTAAACCCGCCCTATGGCCGGACGCAGGATGGTGGGTCCCTTGCTGCGGCGTTTTGCGTCAAAGCCATCGAGCAATTCAAGGTCGGCAACATTGAAGCCGGGATTGTTCTGGTTAATTCACTGCACTCGCAGTCCTGGCAAACGCCGCTCTATGAACATTCAGTCTGCTTTGTAAACCATCGAATTCATTTTGTTTCCGGCGACGGGGAAGAAAACGAAAACCCGACGTTTCAAAACATATTCGTTTACCTCGGACATGAGCCAAACAAGTTTGCCGAAGTATTTGGGCGCATTGGTTACGTTATGGGAAAGGTAATTCCGGCGCCGGGGTCACACGAATTTCGCTATGTGGTCCATGCCGACGTTGAAGCCTACCAGGCTGAGGGTTGGACACCGTGTGCCGGCTTGGTCGATACCCATCACGGTGAATATTCGGTTTTGATGGAACGCCGCAGCGAAGCGGCACCATGATTGAACACGGCATCACCACCACCAAGGCGCACTATTGGCTGCATGTCTTTCCGTTATTGCGCCGCGTGTTCTGGTACCGCGTTGTGCATTGCCGCGCCTATATCGAGCAGCGCAAACTAGTCGAAACGATTGGACGTTCTAAAGACGGCACGGCGACCGGCGGCGGCTACCTGATCCCACAAGACGCCTATTTCGTCCGGTCAGAGACAATCCCACCGAGCTATATAGACCACGCTGATTGGCCGTCGTTAACCGACCGACAGGCCGGATTACTTGGCCAAGAAATTGGCCTCGTTTTGATCGAACACCGCGTTGTTGCATTCCCGGCGGCGTTTGTAGTCGCGTTGGAAACGCGCAAAGCACAATACGAGGCCACCGACTGCCAAGTACGGTGGATGCAAAAACAGACTATTGAAATCAAGACCGAGCGGGTGACGACCAGCAATCTGTTCGTACAACGGTGGGAAGGAGGTCATCGCGTCCATCTAACGAGGTCAGGCGAACTGCACGTTACGCAATTCCCTTCGCTGTTTGTGGAGGGTGACTGACCGATGGGCTTGCCTGCACAACACATCTTCCCGCGCAACCGGCCCAAGATGGGCAATGGCGCCGTCGA
>Ga0210380_10001283_pt1 | contig 10382 bp, 7 predicted proteins | sample PLM4_5_coexredo_FD_155476 | JGI IMG/M metagenome (GOLD analysis project Ga0210380, IMG submission 155476) | Groundwater sediment microbial communities from an aquifer in East River, Colorado, USA - PLM4_5_coex redo | ecosystem: Environmental > Terrestrial > Soil > Riparian zone | place: USA...
TAGCTCGATCATCGCCAAATTCTCCGGGCGGGTGATCGAGCCGAACGTCACGATCGGCGTGGTCGTCCGGTTGCGCCCGAGCAACTCGCGCAGCGCCAAAGCGCTGCCGATGGCGTCAGGATCGGGATCATGTTGCAGTAGGATGTGAATCTTCTTACCTTCGTCGAACAACGAGCGGATGCGCTCGACTTTTTTGATATTGAGAGTGTCGAGCAGTTGAGTTGCGCAAAACTCGGCGAAAATATCGGCGAGCTGCAGATGGCGCAACAACGGATCGTCGGGTTCTTTCGTAGTCTTTTTGCCGTTTTTTTCCGAGGTCAGGGAAACGATCGGGATATTCTTGTCGAGGGCGCGCAACAAGCGGCACACCCGATCCTGTTCGTCACCGTCACGGACAAAAACCACTGCCTGATCGACATGGTGCAGTTTGATTTTCTTGTAGGTCTCTTCTTTTACCAGATCGCCATGCCAAACCTTACCCCGTTGCCGTTTGATACGCTGGGCAATATTTGCATTTGGCACGAGGTAGCGCACGTCGCCCTGCTCGGTGGCGACATTGCGCATGAACTGAAATAACAGATCGTCTTCGCAGATGGCCAGATATTGCATAAGGATATCCCGTAAGGGATTTAGATGCGGCGGACTTGCACGGCGCAATCGGCAGCTTGGCGTGTCATCGGCACGGCCGGACTCTAGCACCTAGATTGGGGCAAAGCTAGGCAAACCATTGATGTATGAGTACCTGGGGCCTATAAGATTACGAATTATCGAAAGAAAAAGAATACAAAAGGCATGATAAACAGTGGTGAAAGAGGCTTTGGCCTAGGAAAATTCAGCGCATTGGAGCGTGGGCGGCGCTGGACGCGAGTGCGCGAGCTCATGGCTAGGGGGCAGCTAGATGCTATCATTGGATTTCCCAACCCGAGCCATGGGATCAGTTCCAGGCTGACATTCGCTACCTAACTCGCATCGGCGACCACCAAACCGAAGTTGCCGTGGTCTTTCCGCTGGCCGGCGAGCCCACCGCTTTGGTCCGCGGCAACAACGAAATCCCATGATGGCGCATCGCCCAGGACCGGGTCACCGACATTCGCCCGTCACGACGCGAATGGCGCCCGCCAATGATCGCGCGTATGTATGAAGGAGTTGCAATTGGACCAAGGGCGCATCGGCGTCAGCGGCCTGTTGCGTGCGCCCGAGGGCACTGTCGTCAGCGGTATGCTCGACAGCGTGCGCCGAGCGTTTCCCAAAGCCAAGTTTGAAAATGCCTCCGAGCTGTTGCAAGACGCGCGCTCGATCAAAGGCCCCGCAGAAGTGGCCTGGATGGAGCGCGCCGCCGAGATCCTCGACCAAGTCGTCGCGGCGATCCTCGCCAAAGCGCGCCCCGGCGTGATGGAGACCGGCAGGTGAGCGCAGCATTTATCTCTTCGACAACAATCGGCTGCAAATCACCGCCCACGCACCGCATCAGAAAGAAAAACTACTCGACGACGAAGAAAAATGGCGCCGCATCATCGCCAACCGCAAAGAGCAAGGCAAAGACCTGAAACTGCTGTAGAAAATGCGCTAGCGTCGCGCCGAAAAGGGAACGTGGATACTCCCGGCCGCTTGGCAAGTTAGAAAACCCGCCGTACCTTGCCTTCCGATGCGAACATTGCATTGCAATTGCCTGAGCCTAGCCGAAGCGTTCGGCAAATTTCTTTTAACTCTTCGTCGCCAAGATCAGCGTTGTCCCCGGCAGAGTCTTGGCAATGTCACCGTGGGTCGCAATTGAATTGAATCCCGCCTTCTTCATCCAGTCGGAATATTGCCCCAGCGTCCAGCACTCGCCTTCCGGCGTATGCGTCAGAGTGTAGACGGAAAAACGCAACGCAAATGTAGGCTCAGTGCGATCTTCGTTGGGCACGAAGTCGTTGACGACGAAGATTCCACCAGGCTTCAAGACCGAAAAAGCTTTAGCAAATAATTCCTGATTGCCCTTGGGCGATTCGAAGCGGCAGAAGTTGCTGGCGAGAACGAGGTCGTAGTAGTTCGCTTCGATATTCGCGGTATGATGATCGCCGTCGATATAACGAATCTTGCCTTCCAAGCCGCGTTCTCTATTAGCCTTCTGTGCCACCGCGTTGACGTTGGGCCAATCGAGTTGCGTGACCTCGGCGGACGGATCGCGGGTGACGATAGTCATGCCGAAAATGCTCGAACCGCCGGCCACATCGAGCACGAGCAAACCTTTGCGCTCACTGCCGATTTTTAGTATATCGCACAGCGCTTTGGCCGCCGGTTCGGCGATGACGATGATGCCGAGCACGAGTTTTTCCCAAACTTGCAGCTCGGCGTTGGTATCCATTCGGCTCAGCGGCTTGCCGGTTTTGAGCGATTCTTTGAGATGAGCCATGCCATCCCACAATGCCAAGGCGACATGACGGAAATCACCGCAATAGGAAGACTTGCCCTTGACCAGAAAAGCCTGGGCCGATGGTGTGAGAAAATACCTACCGTCGCGCTTTTCGATCAATGACAACGCCGGCAAGCTGTCGAGCACGATGCGCGTCGCGCGCGCGTCCGTGCCGGCTTCGCGGGCCACCGCTTCCGCGCTATCGAAACCTTTGTTGATCAGCGTGAAAAAATCGTACTCCAGCGCGGCGTCCAAGATTTGGCTGTTGGCAAAATCGCCGAGTATCCGCATCAACGGACGGGGTGAAATTTCCTCTTGATTAGACTCGGCCATGTTTATTCTTTGTACAGCCCTTCCTTCTTGATCTGCTGATACACACCCTCGAAGAACCAGGCGAAGTAGGAAGTGCCCATGCGCATGCAATACTCCAGGTTGAAGCCGGGACGGGTCTCGGCCTTGCCTTCGATGAGCATGTTCTTCAAAACCATCCAGTCAAGATCGGCGTGCGCCATAATGCCGTCATGTTCTTCCAAATCGGCCTTGGCGTGGACGCGAAAGTAGACGATCTTTTCTTCGGGGAAATTATAAACCTTGCGCAGCGTCGTGCCGAAGAAGCGCGCCCAATGGCCGACGGCTTCCTCGACGCAAAACGACGCCCACCACTCGACCATGGTGCCCTCATAGAGGACGCCGCGGTAGTACTCCAGGAACGCGCGGCACTCGGCGAGCATTTCGTATTCGACCATCTCATCGTCGCTGAGTCCGAAGTTGCGTCCCTGTTCGAGGACGATCTGAATATGGCCGGGGGGCTTGGGATGAATCATCTCATCGGCCACATGGGCGGCGAAATGCTTTTGCAGCTCCGGATGCCGCTTAAAAAAAGGCAGATGGCGTTGGTAAGCGATACCGTGGAAATTATTGATCTCGGCGACAAAGCCGTGCCAGTTCTGCCAAAAGATTTTGATCGCCTCCATCGGCAGTGTGCCGTTGCCCATGTCGGTGTGGAAACGACCTTTGATCAACCAGCGGTCGGCTATGTCGAGTAAATATTTCTTTAAGTCCGCGATCACTGCGTCGGCTTCCTGCGGCGAAAGTTTTTTTCCGGAAAAATCCTGTCTGCCTAGTCCCATAATCCCCTCCTTACTTTAGCTCTGCCGATACCAAATCTTTCCCGATTTCCGTTTCCGACCTTGAACCTTTGAACGCTTGAACCTTGAACGAAATCAGAAAAGCGCCCCCGGATTGAGAATATTATTCGGATCGACCAAATGTTTGATCTCTTTGACGACATCATAAAGACTGCCGAGTCTATTATAGGGCACCGGTCCCTTGGTGCTCAGAGTCGGCGCCGTCCAGACCACGCCGCGTTCGTTGCTGAACTGCGCCACCATGCCCATCCACTTGCGCAGCCGGCCGACGTCTTCGTCGTCGTAGGGATTGTAGAAAGTGAAATATTCTTCTTTGATCGCCAGGTCACGGGTGACGTAGCTATCATGCTGCGGCGAATGCTCGGCGTCCCAGATGCCGCATTCGCGCTTGGCCGCTTCGTCGAGGTCGTACATTTCTTTCAAAAACCGCAAGGGATACATTTTCGAGGTCACTGCGAACATGCCGGTATGGCGCACCACCGTACCGCACCAACCGTCCGGCCCCATGACGTGCCAGTCGGGCCAGCCATGCAAACCCAGGTCCTGCGCCTTCGCCCCCATCGCCTTGTCGGCGATTTCCGGCACGTCGACGCCGCCGGCGGTTTCATAGATCCGCCGCATGCGCTTTTCTTTGAACGCCAACTCTTCCGCGTCACGCGCCATGACGACGGTTTTTAGGAAAAACCAGCCGTCGTCGGGGATGCGATCTTTATCGTACAATCCCTCTGCCATCGGCCAGTGATACTGCCAACGGTCGGTGAAATGGATGTCGTAGACCACTTCGCCTCGGACTAATTCAACCAGGGTATCCTGCACCTGTTGAAGTTGATCGCGGCGGAACACGTAGCAGTAATCATGCAGCCATTCGCGCCGGCATTGAATCGCCCGTAGACAAACTTTGCTGATGATCCCCATGGAGCCGGCGGCGAGGGTGAACAGACCCAACAGATCCGGCAAGTGAATCCATTTTTGAAACGGCCCGAACGTCGTGCCTTGGTTGGCCAGCGCACCCAAGCGAATAGTTTCACCGTTGGCGAGAATGACTTCCAAGCCGAGCACCATATCGGCGATCCAGCCGTAGCGGGTCATGCCATAGCCGATACCGCCTTTGTTGATCATCGCACCGATAACCACCGCCGGCCCGTAGGTGCCGAAGTTGGGCAGCATCAAGCCATGCTGGCGCAGCGCATGATGAATCGCGTACACACTGGCGCCGCCCTCGGCAATCACGTACTGCATCGGCGAATTTACTTCGAGGATTTTGTCCATGCCCAACATGTCGAGCAAAACGCCGCCCTTGAGCGGCGAACTGATGCCCATGCCGACACCGCCCTTGGCAACGATGGGAACGTTATGTTCATTTGCGAATCTTAAGATGTCGGCAACCTTGTGATTGCCTTGGGCGTCGGACTCAATGCGCACGATCACGTCTGGCAGCGCCGGGTAAGCGCCATAAGCTAGTGTGTGCTGATAATTGATCTTATCTAATGGGTTCGTCGAAACCCGCTGAGAGCCGACGATGTCGGTCAGCTTGGCGATGATCTCGTCCAGGGAAAGCATGGGAAAAACAATTTATAATGGAGAATGTAAAATGGAAAATCGAGGATTAGGCTACGTTACGCTGACGTTGCTTTGCTAGCAAGAATTGCGACTTCGGCATTTTCAATTCTCAATTATCCATTCTCAATTATTTAGAGTTGCAGATGGCTGCCGCCGGTGATGAGAATATGGCTGCCGGTCAGCATGCTCGCCTCATCGCCGGCGAGAAAGGCAATTGCGCCGGCGACATCTTCCGGGTAGAGATGCTTTTTCAGCGGCCGGGTTTCTTTGACACGCTCGCGGAACGCCTCCGGCATGATCATCGAAGCATCGGTCAGCGTGAACGCGGGAGTTACCACATTGACGGCAATCCCCAGCGGGCCGAGCTCAATCGCCATCGTGTTGGCCATCGATTCCAACGCTGACTTAGCCGCCGCGTAGGCACCCATGCGCGGCAACGGTTGCTGCGCCAAGCGGGTGCTGACAACGATGATCTTGCCGGCCTTTCTCTCTTTCATATCCGGCAAGCAGGCTTGCACACAGTGATAGAACGCCGACAGTTCATGGTCGATCGCCTGATGAAACTTTTCCCAGGCGATTTCATGCAGCGGGCTAACTTGAAATGGAAAGTAAGCATTATTGACCAGCACGTCGATGGCGCCGAGTTTATCTTTGACAGCGTTGACCATCGAATCGATCTGCACCCGCTGCGTGACATCGGCCTGAAAGATCATGCCGCGGGCGCCGGCGGCTTCCACTTGGCCAAGAACCTTTTGCGCCGCTTGCTGGTTTTGATGGTAATTGACGACCACCGCCGCGCCGCCCTGGGCTAGTCGAATTGCTGCCGCCGCGCCGATGCCCCGGCTCGCGCCGGTAACCAGAGCAATTCTGCCATGAAGTGTGGGGAGCTTTTTCTCTTCTGCCATGGCCCGGCCAGACTAGATCGCGACCTTATCTTCCGCCGCCCCCTTTTCGTATTTGGCGGCGTTGTTTTTAAACGATTCGAACTTCATCCGCACATAAGGCGAGGTGTAGCCATTCAAGATGCGCTCAATGCGGCCCGGCTTGCTGTAAAAAGACTGAAAGGCCCAGCCCGTCAACTCACCCAACTGCTGGCGCGTCAGGTGCTTAGTCGGCATGACGCTATGCTCCAAATCGTAAAGACTCAGATTGTCGACTTCGATGATGTTGTTCTTCACCGCCGATTTGTAGATCGGCGAGCCGGGGATCGGATTGAGCACTTGAATCATGACGATATCAGGATCGATTTCGTCAACCGCTTTGGCGCGCTGGCGGACCTTCGCTTCGTCGTCCTCCCAAAAGCCGTTGAGATAAGTCGAGATGGTGGAAATATCGTTCTTGCGCAGGAACTGGATTAGTTCTTTCAACTCTTTGACACCGACTTTCATCGGTCCCTTGCGCGCTTCGGCGATCTCTTCGTCCGTGCCGCCGTCGATGCCGATCAACACTTGATACAAACCGACTTTGCGCAGGCGCGGCACCAGGTCCATGTCGCGAATCAAGTTCTGCGCCCGGCTGAGCATGAACCAGCTCATGTCCAGTTTTTTTTGCTCCAGCGCTTCGACCAAGTCAACCATTTTCTGCCGGTCGGAGTTGAAGTCGTCGTCCATGAAGGTCAGCGCTTTGACGCCGTAAGTTTTGTTGAGCAGTTCCATTTCAGCAGCGACTCGTTTGCCGCCTTTGGTGCGATGCGAGCTGAAATCCCGTGGATTGCGCGGGTCGACCAGCCACCACTCATAGCAGAAATGACAAGCACCCTCGCATCCCCGAGAAGTCACCGATTCGTTGTAATTGGGTATCACCGAATAACCATAATACTTGTCCATCGGAAACAAATCGTAGGCTGGCAGGGGCAGGTCATCGAGATTGGCAATGACTGGCCGCGGCGGGGTCAGCACCACCTCGCCATTCTTCCGGTAGGCCAAGCCCTTGATGCCGGTGAAATCAGGCGCAGGTTTTTTCAGTTCCTCCAACAACTCCCCAACCGCGTGTTCATTGTCGGCAAACACCCCGACAATCGCGAAGTCGAGTTGTGGATTATCGGTCATGATCTTCTGCGGCACAGCAGTGTACATCAAACCGCCGCCGATGGTGACGGTTTGCGGAGCGCTGTCTTTGATTTTTTGCATCGCCGCATGAAAGCGGTTGAGCGTCGCGGCGCCGCCCGCCGCCGCGATCATCGCGCCAAAGAACACCGCATCGGGCCGCTGCCGCTTGACCTCGTCGATCATCTGGTCGTCGTTCAACCCCAGCGCGCGGCAGTCGAGGACCGCCACCTCCGCTGCTTTTTGCTCGCGGATGAATGCCGCGACCTGGGCGTGCAACGAGTTGACGGCCAAATGACGGTCGCCCCACGGCGCCCAATTTCCCATAGGGGGCGTGATAAAGAGGAGTTTCATGCTATCTCCTGGTACCGACGGGATTAGTTTCAATCAAAGTATTTAATAGGTTAACGATTGTCAAGGTGAGGCGCCGAGAGTATCGGCGACGGTCGGTTAAAACTCGATAGATATATTAGCTTAGCGGAGCTCACTAATCAGTTGACAACCTCCGACCCTTTTGGTACTGCTGCCGATGCTAAGCGTCGGTAACAGGAACTTAATAGAAACCCCACAAAGGAGACCATTATGGCTCAAGGTGCGCAAGAAGAACAATTAATGGATATACGAGTCGCTGAATCTTCGGCGGCATATAAGTTTTATCTCAATCAGGAAAAAAAGATCCTTGGTGGTACCGCGGTGATTCTTTTCCTGTTGACTTGGGAGACCATCGGCAACTGGGCCGGACTTATTAACCCAATGTTCATGAGTGCGCCTTCGCTGGTGGGCAAAGCCGCCTGGCAAATGTTTGCCTCTGGGGAGATTTACAACGATCTCTATGTCAGCGGCATTGAGTTCTTCTGGGGCTACATTCTATCGGTCATTTTTGCGATCCCCTTCGGCATCGCCATCGGCTGGTACAAGCGCTTCGCATACGTTTGCGATCCCTTTGTCAACGCCATGAATGCCACACCACGCGTTGCCTTGTTACCACTGGTCATCATCTGGCTGGGTATCGGCATCTTGTCCAAGGTCGGCATCATCTTTCTGGGCGCGGTGTTTCCGCTGCTGATCAACACCCGTGACGGTGTCAAAACCACTCCGGCAAACTTGCTCACTGCCGCGAGAAGCTTTGGCGCGTCGGAATGGCAGATTTTCAAATCCGTCGTATTGCCGTCCACTGTGCCGTTCATTCTGACCGGCTTACGCCTTGCCGTCGGCCGCGCGCTCATCGGTGTCATGGTCGGCGAGCTTTACGCCGCAACCGCCGGTATCGGCTTCATGATTACGGTCGCCGGCGCGACCTTCCAAACCGATAAGGTGTTCGTCGGCGTCTTGATATTTGCCATCAGTGGTATGACCCTGACCGAAGTCATCGACCGTTACGAACGTCGGTTCGACAAGTGGCGTCCCAAAGTCGGTGCTGAATAGGCGATCCGACATTCACCCGCTTTAAATTAAAATGGCGCTTGGCACTACCAAGCGCCATTTTTTTAACTCGACTGGTTTCTGAGGTATTAGAGATACCTTCCCTATGGCGTTGCCTCGCCGCGGTAATTTCTATACGATTCCCGCACTTCTCCCAGCTCAGTCAAAATCGATGGAGGTCAGATGCGCAGACTCGGCGGCGTGACAATATTAATATTTTTTCTAGTCGTGATGTTCTTTCGCCAGGCGATCGGGCTTTATATCGACTGGCTCTGGTTTCAAGATGTCGGCTATGATGGTCTCTTTGCGACGATCTTATCTTATAAATTTGCCCTCGGCGCTACTGCTGGCGCGCTTCTGGCGCTGCTCATTTATGTCAATTTGAAGATCGCCTCTTCGACATCGGGCGGATTTCGCTATTCCAGTGCGGAAAACATCATCGAGCTGCCGCCACCGGAGCTGATCGATCCAGTGCTTAAACGGCTGCTCCTGCCCGGCACCCTTCTCGTCGGCTTGATGGCCGCGCCCCAAGCGGCGGCCAATTGGGAACAACTGTCGCTGTTTGTCAACTCGGTCTCGTTCAATCTGCAAGATCCCCAGTTCGGTCGCGATGTCGGTTTTTATGTGTTTGTTTTGCCCTGGCTGCGCATTGTCTATCACTGGGCGATTTTCGCCATCGGGGTCACCGCCGTTGCCAGCGCCGCTGTCTACTTGGTCTATCGTGGCATTGAGTACACAGCACGGGGCCTTTTCTTCGGCGAACGCGCGCGCAGTCATCTGTTGATCCTGTTGGGCGCGTTTCTATTGATCAAAGCCTGCGGTTATTACCTTGACGCCTTCGATCTGTTGCATTCGCCGCGCGGCGTTTCCTTCGGCGCGAGCTATGCGGATATCTATGGCACTCTTCCGGCGCTCCGCGTGCTGACGTTTCTGGCGCTCATTGCAGCGGCGCTCTGCTTTGCGCAGATCGCCCGGACTGGTTATAAATTCGTCTTCCTCGGCGTCGGCGCCTTGGTGGCGGTCCACTTATTGGCTCTCAATGCCTATCCGGCGCTTCTGCAGCGCTTCCGTGTCACGCCCAATGAAATCGAGGCGGAGCGACCCTTCATCGAACGCACCATCAAATTCACCCGGCTCGCCTTCGGTCTGGATAAAATTGAAACCAAGGAGTTTCCCGCTGAGGAGCAGTTAACCGCGGCCGACTTGAAGCGCAATGAATCGACCATCAGTAATATCCGCCTATGGGATCATCGGCCGCTTCTGACCAGCTACGCCCAGCTGCAGGAGATCCGGCCCTATTACAAATTCGTCGATGTCGACAACGACCGTTATGTCATCGACGGCACCTATCGCCAGGTGATGTTGTCCGCCCGCGAGCTTTCACATCGCCATTTGCAAAGTCAAAACTGGATCAACGAGCATCTGACTTTCACCCATGGTCATGGCGTGGTCTTTGGACCGGTGAATCAGGTGACCTCCAGTGGCCAGCCTGAGTTTTTCATCAAAGACATTCCACCGCTGACGACCACTTCGCTGAAGATCACCCGCCCCGAAATCTACTACGGCGAGCTCGCCAATGAATATGTTTTAGTGCGGACCAAGTCGCAGGAATTGGACTATCCCGCCGGCGATCAGAATATTTACACGACCTATCAAGGCAAGGGCGGCGTGCCGATCGGCAGCTTCTGGCGCAAGTTGATTTTCGCGGCGCACCACGCGTCAATGCGAATCTTGTTGTCGCAGGATCTCACCAGCGAAAGCCGGATACTTTTCCATCAGAAGATTCAGGACCGGGTAAAGAAAATCGCGCCG
>Ga0210380_10001284_pt1 | contig 10382 bp, 7 predicted proteins | sample PLM4_5_coexredo_FD_155476 | JGI IMG/M metagenome (GOLD analysis project Ga0210380, IMG submission 155476) | Groundwater sediment microbial communities from an aquifer in East River, Colorado, USA - PLM4_5_coex redo | ecosystem: Environmental > Terrestrial > Soil > Riparian zone | place: USA...
TGGAGCGAACGGTCAAGGAAAGACCAAAGACGAAGCCCGCGCTAGTTTGGGCGAAGCGATTAAACTCATTCTGGAAGATCGGCGCGAAGATGGTCTTCGTGGCCTTCCACCAGATGCAATCCGGGAGACGGTTACAATTAAGGGAAAAGAAGCAGCCTCCTTCAACATCTTCGAAGGAACGGCTGCTATTTGAAGCGAGAAGGAAGTGCGCACTCGCTATGGTGCAATCCCGCGACCGGCGCTGTGGAAGCGGTTCCTCGGCATACAGAAATCTCAAACCAATTGGCGCGGAAGATCTGTCGAGGTTTGTCGATACCGGAAATTGGCTAACTCAACAATGCCAGTTAACAAGCGGCTGGAGCAGGCCGTTAGACGGCGAAACGGATCGGCGCGCTTTCGGATCCTTAAGGCAGCGAAAAAACCACTGACGCACGGGAAACGCTGAAATGACGCGATCCACCAGATGAGCGGCCGTATCTGCCATTCTCCGTCCGCAGCATGACGGGCAAAACACGCGATTTTTGCAGGAAGGCGCACTCCAGGAAATCGCGCACAATCGGGAATTCATTTCTGCATTTTCCACGACTCATTTCGGCGCCTCGACATCGGATGGTCGTCCGTGAATGCCCGGCGAAGAATCAATCCGTCCCCAGACGGCTCTTGTTACGTTCAAAGCGTAAGTCTTTCAGCGCTTCATCAACTCCATGGTCCAGCCGGCAGGATTAATTGGAATAAACAACCTCGTTCCAGGTGGCTGCTCTGAAAATTTCCGGACCCAGGCAGGAAAATCGAAATCCACGGGGCGCGGGTGGCCCCAGTCCTGAACGATTCCGAATCCCATCACCAGCAGGAGCACGAGCGCCGTCCCCCGCAGCACTGCAGGATTCCTTTCTTGGAGCATCCAGACAAGACTGGCAATGAATGCCAGCATCGGGAAAAACCAGTAGCGGACGCCGCCAGAAGCCAGCAGGGCCGGCCATTGAGGCGATTTTGTCATTGGAAATGCCAGCGACACACCCAGGATGCAAAACGAAAAAAGGATAAAGGCCTTCCACATCAACGGAGCTTTCAGCAGCACATAAATTTCAATGCTGATTCCCACGCAGACTGCCAGAATGGCAGCAATCCAGCCCCATCCCGAATCAAACGAGACTCCGGCAATTGTTCGTCTTCCAAGGAGTGCCGCCAGGAACACCTGCTTGGCCAGTATCTGGACCAGAAGCTCCGGTGTGGCCCCGCGGATTGCCTGGACGACACGGTCCTGCCTGCCGGTGAGAAGGACAGCCATTGCCTGGACGATCGCGCCGATGCCGGAAACCAGAGATAACGACAACCGCCAGCGGCTGCGGCGCTCCGCGCGATAAAGAACGAAAGCGATGGGGGCAATGAAAATGATAAATGGGCCGCTGAGCGCACTCAGTGTGAGGACGACCACATCGAACGCATTCCAAAGGGCGGTTCGGCCAGGCAACGCGAAAAGGATCATCAGTGCAAGCAACGCGAGACGCCACTGGGTGTTCGTAATATTGGCGTGCATCTCCACGCTGTTCGGCAGTGCCAGGTAAAGAAACCCAAACAATGCGCGTGCTCGAAAACTTCCCCACTCGCGGCAGCGCGACGACAGCAGAAACTGGACCGGCAAAACCTGGAACACGATGGCGATGCCATTGAACAGCAATGGAACGATGCCGATAGGTAAGAGAAGACCAAGAACCGCTGCCAGGCGAGGCAATGTGCCGAAATAGCCGGCGACCGGACTCAGGAGCGGTTCAACCACACCGAGGTTGAACGCATCGGCATACCAGACTTTTCCATCTTCGGCCCAGAACTGCGCATTAAAGAGCACGTCGGGACGGCGCGACACCACAGCCGCCACGGAAAGCAGAAATACGAACACGGCACGCCGCATACACCAGTAAGATAACAGGGTGAGCGCCACTGCAGCCGACATTCGCCGATACCGCGAAAACTACATCAAGGAACAGGACGGCATCGCCCTCTACCGCTCGCTGGCGAAGGCGGAAAAAGATCCATCGCGCGCAGACATCTTCGAGAGGCTGGCAGCCGCAGAGGAACAGCATGCTGAACGCTGGGCGCAATTGCTTCGAGACAACGGCGCAGCCGTTCCTGCGTATGCTCCGGGCTGGCGAATACGATTGCTGGGATGGCTCTCGCGCAGCTTCGGCACCCAGCACGTGCTGCCGGTAGTCAGCGGATTCGAGTCCAGAGACCAGGGCGCCTACGTCGGACAGGCAGAAGCAACGGGAATGCCTGCTTCGGAGCGCTCTCACAGCAGGACACTTCAAACGATGTTCAAACACGGCAAGCCGGAAAAGGGATCGTCGATCGTCGAAACGGAGCGCTGGCATCGCACCAGCTACGGAGGCAGCCTGCGCGCTGCGGTGTTCGGCGTCAACGACGGGTTGCTTTCGAATTTCGGCCTCGTTATGGGAATCGTGGGAACCAATGCCGAGCCGCGATTCGTCCTGCTTGCCGGAGTCGCAGGGTTGCTGGCGGGGGCCTTTTCCATGGCAGCCGGAGAATATGTGTCCGTTCGTTCCCAGCGGGAACTCTACGAGCAGCAACTGGAGCTGGAACGACAGGAACTGGAATCCTCACCGGAAGAAGAACAGGAAGAACTGGCGTTGATCTATCAGGCCAAGGGAATTCCGGCCGAGCAGGCTCAGGCGCTGGCCAGCCAGATTTTGTCCAACCCAAAGACGGCAATCGAAACGCTCGCCCGCGAAGAGCTTGGCCTGGATCCTTCAGCACTGGGGTCGCCCTGGACGGCGGCATTCAGTTCGTTTCTGGCGTTCGCAATCGGCGCGTCCCTTCCGGTCATACCGTATTTCATGGTTCAGGGGCAGGCTGCATTCATCGCCAGCGCGATCACCTGCGGAGTTTCGTTGTTCCTGATTGGCGCGTTGATCTCGATCTTTACCGGCCGCAACATGGCATACAGCGGGATCCGGATGGTCGGTATCGGTGCCGGAACATCTGCGGTGACCTTCCTTGTGGGTCGGCTTCTCGGGGTCACAGTCGGTTAGTGGGATGCTATAATTTTCGTTTTTTCCAAGGGGTTGAATCATGAATAGCTTTGGCGCGAAGTCGGCATTGACGGCGGGAAACACAAATTACGAATACTACTCGCTGGAACAGGCAGAAAAATCCGGAGCCGGCTCGCTGACCAATCTTCCGTTTTCCCTGAAGGTGATGCTGGAGAACCTGCTGCGATTTGAAGACGGCTCGACCGTCACCGCGGATGATGTGCGGTCGGTCGCCACTTCCATTAGCGCCAATGCACCGGAAAAGGAAATCGCTTTCCGCCCCGCCCGCGTGCTGATGCAGGACTTCACTGGAGTTCCTGCGGTGGTCGATCTGGCCACCATGCGGGATGTGATCCGGAAGATGGGAGGCGATCCGAAAAAGATCAATCCCCTCCAGCAGGTGGATCTTGTTATCGACCACTCGGTACAGGTGGATCAATTCGGAACTCCCGAAGCATTCGGCTTCAATGCCGACCGCGAACTGGAACGCAACCGCGAACGCTACATGTTCCTCAAGTGGGGACAGAAGGCATTTCAGAATTTCCGCGCCGTGCCTCCGGATGTCGGCATCGTGCATCAGGTGAATATCGAATACATCGCGCCGGTGGTTTATGTCGAGAAGACGAACGGCGGCGCACGCGCGTACCCCGACACGGTAGTCGGAACGGACTCGCACACCACCATGGTCAATGGACTTGGCGTCGTCGGATGGGGCGTTGGTGGAATTGAAGCTGAGAGCGCCATGCTGGGCCAGCCGCTTTCCATGCTGATACCGAAGGTCTTTGGATTCAAATTTCACGGCCGCCTGCGCGAAGGCGTCACCGCAACCGATGCGGTGCTGACAGCGACACAGATGCTGCGCGCCAAAGGTGTCGTCGGTAAATTCGTGGAATTCTATGGGCCCGGAATCGGAAGCTTGAGCCTCGCGGATCGAGCGACGATCGCGAACATGGCGCCGGAGTATGGCGCGACCATCGGGTTCTTTCCGATCGATGAAGAGACGCTGCGATATATGCGACTGACGGGCCGCACCGCGCAACAGGTATCGCTGATCGAAGCCTATGCCAAGGCTCAGGGACTCTTCCACACCAGCACCACGCCAGAGCCGAAATTTTCCGACAGCATGGATCTGGATCTGGGAACCGTCGAACCCAGCCTGGCAGGACCGCGCCGCCCGCAGGATCGTGTTCCGCTTTCGAAGTCCAAACAGGTTTTCCGCGATGCGCTCCCGTCTCTCGATAAACAGGCCAAAGGTATTGGCACCGTTGCCGTGAAAGATAACGGCCGGAACTACGACGTGAGCCATGGGTCCGTCGTTATCGCCGCAATCACAAGCTGCACCAATACCTCGAACCCTTCCGTGATGATTGCCGCCGGTCTGGTTGCGAAGAAGGCTGTCGAACGCGGACTGACCGTGCAACCGTGGGTCAAGACCAGCCTGGCGCCGGGTTCCCGTGTTGTGAGCGATTACCTGAAGGAATCCGGCCTGATGCCGTTCCTCGAAAAGCTTCGTTTCCATATCGTCGGTTACGGCTGTACCACATGCATTGGAAACAGCGGCCCCCTGCCGGACCCCGTTACCGCCGCGGTGAAAGATGGCGGCCTTGTGGTTGCCGCAGTGCTCAGCGGAAACCGGAACTTTGAAGGACGCGTCAATCCGCTGGTGCGGGCGAACTATCTCGCATCGCCGCCGCTGGTGGTTGCTTATGCCATTGCCGGTCACATGGACACCGACCTCACAACGGATCCGCTGGGAAAGGACGGCAAGGGCCAGCCGGTTTATTTGAAGGATGTGTGGCCGACACAGAAAGAAGTCCAGGACGCAATCAACTCCACGCTGCGGCCGGAAATGTTTCAGAAGGCATACGAAGAGTCCATGCAGGGAGACGAACGATGGAAAGCGCTCGACGCCCCGACTGGCGAGCTATTCCAGTGGGACGAGGCTTCGACCTATGTCAAGCGCCCGCCGTTCTTCGACGACATGCCAAAGGATCCGCCTCCGGCAAAGGATATTCGGGGAGCACGCGTTCTTGCGGTTCTGGGCGACTCGGTCACGACGGATCACATTTCGCCTGCCGGCTCGTTCGCGGCGGACAGTCCGGCGGGACGGTACCTGATCGAACGCGGCGTCGCAGCAAAGGACTTCAATTCATATGGAGCACGCCGCGGAAATCACGAAGTGATGATGCGGGGAACCTTTGCCAACATCCGGCTTCGCAATCTGATGCTGCCGGGAACCGAAGGCGGCCTCGCGTTGCACCTTCCGGATAAAAAGCAGACGTCGATCTTTGACGCGGCCATGCAGTACGAGGCCGAGGGTGTGCCGCTGATCATTCTGGCCGGCAAGGAATACGGTTCGGGATCCTCCCGCGACTGGGCCGCAAAGGGCCCGCGACTGCTGGGCATTCGAGCCGTGATTGCAGAGAGCTACGAACGGATACATCGGAGCAATCTTGTCGGAATGGGAATTTTGCCGCTGCAGTACCTTCCGGGGCAGACTGCGGAATCCCTGGGGCTGACGGGCTTCGAGACGTTCGATATCGACGGTATCGCGAGTGGGCTGAAGCCCGGGCAGAAGCTTTCGATACAAGTACACGGCGGCGGCACGACGAAAACGATCGAGGCGATTGCGCGAATCGATACGCCATACGAGATTCAGTATTACCGACACGGCGGGATTCTTCAGTTTGTGCTGCGGCAATTACTCGCAAACTAGATTGCAGTGAAACCGGGGAAATTTGATAGTGCACGATTCCTGAATTTCCAAGCCGAAATTTAAAGATTCAAATCCGAGGGAACAGTCCAGACCCCTCGGATTTGAATCTTTAAATTTCGGCTTGGAAATTCAGGAATCGTGCACTATCAAATTTCCCCTCTACAAAGTTTTCCAAAACCTTTTCAAGCTCCTTACCTGCTACGATAGCCATCCTTTGGAGGCAAGATGACCCGCCGCACATACAAGTACTACGACCTTGTCATGGCCGCATTCGTGACGGTTCTGTTATGTTCCAACCTTATCGGTGCAGCGAAGGTCGCGACAGTTGGACCTTTCAATCTGGGTGTGTTCTCTCTGGGCCCGTTCACGTTTGGCGCCGGTGTGCTCTTTTTCCCGATCAGCTATATCTTCGGAGATGTGCTCACCGAGGTATACGGCTACGCACGCGCACGAAAAGTCGTCTGGGCCGGGTTCAGCGCCGTCATCTTCGCATCATTCATGAGTTGGATTGTCGTTGGCCTTCGTCCAGCGGCGGGCTGGCCCGATCAGGGCGCATATCAGGCGGTTTTCGGGAATACGCCGCGGATCGTATTTGCGTCGCTTTGCGCGTTCTTCCTGGGTGAATTCGCGAATTCCTTTGTTCTGGCAAAAATGAAGGTCATGACGGATGGGAAGTTCCTCTGGATGCGGACGATCGGGTCGACCATCGTTGGAGAAGGCGTGGATTCGCTGGTTTTCTATCCTGTCGCTTTTCTGGGAATCTGGTCTAACGATCTTGTGATCAGTGTCATGATCACGAACTATCTGATCAAGGTGGGCTGGGAGGCCGTAATAACGCCCTTCACGTATCTCGTCGTGAATTTCCTCAAGCGCGCGGAGAATGAAGACTATTACGACCGGAAGACGAACTTCACCCCGTTCTCTATTGAGGTTTAATTGCCCGAAATGAGTATAATGGGCCCGTCCTTAACCTATAATTCCCATAAGTCTTAAGCGAGGTGGATCATGCTAATCCGGAAACCCAACGATATCCCGTCTTCTGAAATCACAGATGAGTCGATTTTCCGAAATCGCCGGGAATTTCTCAGGCAGCTTTCCACGGCTGCCGGAGTTGGTGCGATCGGTTCAGTCCTCCCAGCGTGTGTGTCGGCGTCACCAGCGCCCCAGGCGGCGGCGGCCGGAAAGCCTGGCCCGTATGATGTTGTCGATGAGCCTAAGACCCCCGAAAAAGACGTCACCACCTACAACAACTTCTACGAATTCGGAACGGGCAAAGACGAACCTGCATTGAACGCCGGAAAATTCAAAACGTCGCCGTGGACCGTTCAGGTCGATGGTGTGAAGAAGCCTGCGAAATACGACCTCGACGACCTGTTGAAGGGCATAACAATGGAGGACCGGGTTTATCGCATGCGTTGCGTCGAAGCCTGGTCGATGGTTATTCCGTGGTACGGATTTCCGCTGGCAACCCTGATCAAGAAACTGGAACCCAACCCCAGCGCCAAGTTCGTGGAATTTCGAACGATCTATGCTCCGGATCAGATGCCTGGCCAAAGGAATCCGTTCACCGGGTTGGATTGGCCCTACATCGAAGGGCTTCGCATGGACGAGGCCATGAATCCGCTGACTCTTTTCGCAGTTGGCGTCTACGGTCACAAGGGGCCCAACCAGAATGGAGCTCCGCTGCGTCTGGTCACACCGTGGAAGTACGGGTTCAAAGGCATCAAGGCCATCACCACGATTAAATTCGTCGAGCAGATGCCCAGGACATCGTGGCCCCTGGCTTACGCCCAGGCCTATGGCTTTTATGCAAACGTGAACCCTAATGTGAATCATCCGGGCTGGAGCCAGGCCTCAGAACGCCGGCTGGGTGGTTCGGGATCATCTCTGCTCGGCGGTCTTCTCTCGGGTGCAAATCCCACCCGAAAGACACTGATGTTCAACGGATACACCGACCAGGTGGCCAGCATGTATTCGGGAATGGATCTCCGAAAGAACTACTAGCGTCCTGATGCCAGTCCCGATCAAGGTTCTGAAGCCGTTCGTATTCCTGCTGTGTCTGTTCCCGTTTGCGGCCTTGCTCTGGGCAATTGTGTATCACCCCGAAACGTTCAGCGCCGATCCCTATGCCGATATCACCGACAGGACCGGCGACTGGACTCTGCGATTCGTCCTGATCACGCTTGCAATCACTCCACTACGACAAATCTCGGGATGGAACGGCGCCGTCCGGTTTCGCAGAATGCTGGGCCTGTTTGCATTCTTCTATGGCACTGTACATTTCCTGAGCTACGTGTGGTTCACGGTGTTTTTTGACGTTCAAAAAATTACCGAAGATGTTCTGAAACGGCCATTCATCACCGTGGGCTTTCTCGCATTCGTCTTGATGATTCCGCTGGCAGCGACGTCGACCCAAAAGTGGATTACGCGGCTCGGTGGAAAGCGCTGGCAGTTTCTTCACAAGGCGATTTACATCACAGGCATCCTGGGAGTGATTCACTACATCTGGCGCGTGAAGAGCGACATCCAGAATCCCCTGATATACGCCATCCTGCTCACCCTGCTGCTGGGTTACCGGCTATGGCATAAATTCCGCACAGTCTCTGTGGTACGATAACTCCATGCCATATCCAGAGATTTTGATCAAACCCATGCGTGACGAGTTGACCCAGATCGGTGTGAAGGAGACGCGGACTCCCGAAGAAGTGGATGCTGCGATTACAGCTCCAGGCACCGTCATGGTTGTTGTGAATTCCGTTTGCGGATGCGCCGCAGGCCGGGCTCGTCCCGGTATTGCAATGGCGCTGAAGCACTCCGTTGTGCCCGACCGAACCGTAACCGTTTTTGCCGGAGCGGATATCGATGCAACGGATCGTGCCCGAGGTTACTTCAAAGGCTATCGGCCTTCATCCCCGTCTGTGGGAGTGTTTCAGAACGGCGAACTGGTGTTCATGCTCGAGCGGCACCAGATTGAAGGACGGGAAGCACCGCAGATCGCAAAGGAACTGACGACGGCTTTCGATCGCTACTGCGCGCCCGTCAGCAAGTAGTCCAGCCACAGGTTGCTTAGTTTTTCCTGCACCGTGTTCTGTTGCAGACGTGTGTGCAGGTGTTTGAAATCCACGTGGTCCATCGGTTGATCCTGATTCAGGCAGGAAAACACTAACGTTTCCTTGCGGGTTTCAGGATCAACGTGTTTCTGCAGACATTGCGCACACACTTCTTTCATCATGCACTGCATCGGTGAATTGATGCTCGCGATCGCGATGTGCTTCGGTTGAAGCAGCGGCTGCAGCACGCCGTGACGCGCATCGCGAACCGCGGCCATCATGCGATCGGAACCGATGGCGATGATGCGATGGATCTGTGATAGCGGAACCAGCGGTTTTCCCAGATCGCCACGACCGTACGACAGCACGGCCTGAACGATGTTTCCACGGAAGTGACGATCCTGCGGCCGGCGCGGCTGAATTGCGCTGCCGATATCCGTGCTCCAGATTACCTGATGAGTTCCGAGCTCCACTTCATCCTGTTTGAACAGGTCCTCGCCCTTCTTGTATCCCGCAAAGTAGATCACGCGATTCCCGCGGTCCTTCATTGCCTTTGCTATGGAAAAGAGTACGGCATTGCCCAGACCGCCTCCCAACAGGAGAACGTTCTCCGACTCGCCTATTTCGCTGGGCGTTCCTGTGGGGCCCATCACGACCACCGGCTCTCCGGGCTTCAGGCGCGAGACGAGCCGTGACGACACTCCCAATTCCAGCGCGATCATCGACAGCAGACCCTTTTCCTTGTCCACCCAGGCCCCCGTCAACGCGATACCTTCCATCAGCAGCTTTGTCCCACCAATCGTCTCTGCCGTGGTTTCGTAGTTCTGCAGCCGGTAGAACTGACCCGGTTCGAACTTTCGAGCTGCGGCAGGCGCGTGAACGATCACTTCGACAATGGTGGGAGTCAGCCGCCGCACTTCAGATACGCGCGGGATCCACTCGCTGTCGAGGAATGCAGTGAGCTTCTTCCACTGACGATCCCGTTCGGACTGTTTTGCGGTATCCAGCGATTTCAGCTCGTGCTGGAACAGGGAAACCACGTGGGGATAGCCATCCCGCGCCGAAGCCATCGCCTTGACGACATTGCCGGCATACTTCGGATGATTGTCTCCGTAGTAACTGATGAATCGCCCGCCCCTGCTGTAAGACGTAAAGAAACCAGTCCCTTTTCCTGCCGCTTCCAATGCCATTTCCCCATCGGGTTTTCTCACAACGCGATTGGCGGCGAAGAACTTCTTACGGCTGTCCATTTCGAAAGTGCCAGCGTGTTCCTTTTCGTAAGTGATATTGGGCGTTGTGCCTGCTGCCACCATAACGGAGCGCGCCGCAAGCTCCATCATGGGGCCGGGAGTGCTGAAACGCAGTGCCCGCACATGGTTAAACTCGTCGACGATGGCTTCTTCGGGGCTCACGTTTTCGATAAACGAGATGCCTTCCTCCAGAGCCTTTCTTACTTCCTCGTGATTGAGACGATATGCGGGAGAATCGATCATTCGCTTCCGGTAAGCGAGCGATACTCCTCCCCATCCTCGAACCAGCTTTACGAAGTCCGGTTTCTCATTCGACTTA
>Ga0210380_10001287_pt1 | contig 10372 bp, 9 predicted proteins | sample PLM4_5_coexredo_FD_155476 | JGI IMG/M metagenome (GOLD analysis project Ga0210380, IMG submission 155476) | Groundwater sediment microbial communities from an aquifer in East River, Colorado, USA - PLM4_5_coex redo | ecosystem: Environmental > Terrestrial > Soil > Riparian zone | place: USA...
GACGAATTCCGCACGCCGTGTTCCTAGATCTCGACGACACCATCCTCGACGACACGAGCGCAGTGGACGTGTGCTGGGACGAGGCGTGCACGGCCTGCGATACCGGCGAGGCAGACGAGCGCGATCGCCTGATCGTGCAGATCAAGTCCGTGCGCGACTGGTACTGGTCCGACGCCGATCGCCACCGCGTCGGGAGGCTCGACATGGACGTGGCGCGCCGCCACATCGTCCGGTCCGCCCTCGAGCAGCTCGGACGGGATGACGATGGGCTGGCCGTGGAGATCGCGGATCGGTACAGCAGTCTTCGAGACGCGAGGGTGGCGGTGCTTCCCGGAGCCCTCGAGACGCTCGAGTGGTTTCGAGCGCAGGGGTGCCGTCTGGCGCTGCTGACCAACGGCGCCGGCCCCGCACAGCGCCGGAAGATCGATCGCTTCGGGCTGGAGCCGTTCTTCGACGCGATGCTGATCGAGGGCGAGCTCGGTTTCGGCAAGCCCGACGCGCGCGTGTTCGAGGAGGCGCTCTCCGCCTGCGACGTCCTCGAACACCAGGCGTGGATGGTTGGTGACAGCCTCCACTCGGACATCGTTCCTGCCGTGCGCCTGGGGATTCACACGGTCTGGGTGGACGTCCGGGGCGGCGGCCTTCCCGCGACGGCACCGTGTGTACCCAGCCGCACCGTCTCGGCGATCGCCGAGCTGCGCGCTGCCGTTTGATGAACGCGAATTAATCCACGACTCATATGGGCCTCAGGTCCACCCCGTCAAATAGGTCCAGATGGTCACGCCCATCAGGCCTGATGGGGCGAACAAGGAGGTCATATGCAGTCAGTAACGAAGATGGTGGCGGCACTCGCGCTCGCCGGCGGGATTGCGCTCGTTCCCGCGACCGGGTTTGCGGCCCAGTCCGCGAAGCCGCAAGAAGAGGCAAAGCACTCATCCGCCAACCACGCCACGGCTGGGACGGTCAAGTCGATCGACGCCAACACCATGGTGATCACGCGAAGCGGGAAGGACGCCGTTGACATGACGTTCCAGCTGAACGCCTCAACGCACCGTTCGGGAACGGTCGAAGTCGGATCGGTCGTTTCGGTGCGCTATCAGGAAGAGGGAACCAACCGCGTCGCCACGGCGATCACGGCTCAGGACTCTTCCAAGCAGGCCGCCGCTGCGCACACCAAGCCGCCCGCCAAGTAGTCGCTCGGCACACGGAAGCCGACGGGCGCAGGCCCGCTCGGTTTCCGTGATCTACTTCTGAAAAATCTTCCAATACCCTCCAGCCACCAGCGCCGAGAGGTCGGCCAGCACGCGCGGCATCCGTCCGCCGCCGGGGAAGGCCAGGTACTGCGGTTCCCACGTCGGCTTGAACTTGTCCTTGTAGGCGCGAAGCCCCTGAAAGTTGTACGTCGTTTCTCCGTGCTCGTAGAGAAAGGCGCCCAGGCGGCTCCACAACGACACGGTGGCGGAATGCTCGAACCCCGAGAGCGGCGCCATGCCGAGGGCAAAGCGGTGGTAGCCCTGGTCGTGGCCCCAGAGCATCAGGTGCACGATCAAGGCTTCCATCACATTGCCGGGGGCGTCATGGTGATAGCGCATCAGGTCGATCGAGAGCTCTTCGCCCCCCGATCCCTGCCAGATGTTCGCGAACGCCAGAATGCGGCCGCTCACTTCGACCACGCCCACCGGAAACCGCCGGACGTACGCCTCGTCGAAAAACCCCAGCGAGAATCCCTTTTCGGCCGTCCCTTTCGCCGCAAGCCAGTCGTCGGAAACGGATCTCAGTTCACTGAGGATCTGCGGAACATCAGGCGCCTCGACCACGCGGAACGAGCCGCCGTCCTTGGCCAGGCGGCGTACGACCTGCCGGTACTTCGCGCCCTGCGGGCCTTCGAGCGTGAATGAGTTCAGGTCGACGTACGCCTTCTCACCAAGCTTTGCGAGGCTCAGCCCGAAGTCGGCATACCGGTGCAGGCGCGCCTTGCCGATCTCGTAGAACGCCGGCACGCCGCCGAAGTCATCGCAGCGTTCGATGAACTGTCGAATGAGCCCACCCATCTGATCGTCGGGGCCCACCGGATCGCCCAGCGCCACCCACGTGCGACCCTGAACGCCGTACATGAGGAACGCGGTGCGCTCGTCGTTGAAGAGCAGCGCCTTGTCCCTCAGGTAGGCCAGAAACGGAAATGTCGAGGACTGTGACGCGATGATCCGCCCGGCATCTTCGATATCGTGGTCGCTCGGCACCGGGGCCTCATGAGGGGCATAGCCCACGAGCCGCGCCACGCCGACGAGCAGCAGGGCCATGGCCGCGCCGACCGACGCCCGAAGGAACCGCGACGCCTCGCCGTGCAGCTCGAACTGCCACCAGAGTTCGCGGGAGTACTCGACGTGCTTGAACGCGAACAGCCCCAGCCAGATCGACGCGCCGAGGGCCCCGGCGAGCGCGGCAATCCATCCCGCGGAGAAGCGGGTGTCGAAGAACGCGGCGCGTCGATCGAACATCGGCCGCGCGCGCCACAACACCACCAACGTCGTCAGCAGCAGCAGCGCCTCTTCATAGCCAAAGCTCTTGAGCAGCGAGGTCGCGATCCCCACGACGATCGCGAACGCCGTGAAGTAGTACGCGGCATCGAGCCGGCGTGCCAGTCCCTGCGAGAGGACGAGCAGCGCGGCGCCCACCACGCTGCCGAAAAAGTGCGAGGCCTCGATGACGCCCAGGGGCAGTAGCTCGTCGAGCCGCTCCAGACGGCCGGCGCCCGCCGGCATGGCGCCAGAGAGCAGCAGCCCTGCCCCCGCCAGGAAGGTGAGCAGCGACAACGCCGACACCGTCAGCGCGCGGCGTGATCCGTAACCCACGTAATCGCTTCGAGCAGGCATCGGTCCAATTCGTCCAGGTTGTCGCTGAAGCGGTGATCCGACGCGTTCACCACCCACAATCGCTTCGGCGCTCTGGCGGCGTCGAGGATGGTGCGGATCTGCGGTATCGGCGCGAACTCGTCTCCGGTCGCGTGGATGGCCGCCAGCGGCGCGGGGCTGACGAGCGGCACCACCGCTGCGGAGCTGAACGTCGGCTCGTGCGGCGTCCCGTGCGTCAGATACGTCACCGCGTCCCTCCATCGCCAGCCCAGCTCGTTCGTGGTCGTCAGCCCGAGTCCAATCACGCCGGCAATGGCGTTGCGCGTCTCGGGACTCGTCGCCGCCAGCGCTGACAACCCCGCTCCCTCGGAGACGCCGATCAGGATTGGCCTCGACGCCGACCCCCGGGCCGCGAAATCAGCGAGCTGCTTGTAGTCCTCGCGCACCTCGTCTTCCCGCAGCGCACCCGTGTCCGAGGTGAAGCTCTCGAGGTACGCCCGCGTGTCGAATCCGACCACGAAGTAGCCGCGCGCGGCGAGGACTTCGGCGACGTGCGGGCCCAGGTGAATCCAGCCACCATCTCCGCTCGACACGATCACGGGCCGCTCGCCACGCGCTCCGTAGAGCACGAGCGCCTGCGAATGCCCGCGTATGTCGATAGCGGCCCTTGCCTGCACGTCGGCCATGGCCTCCGCCGCCACAAGGGCGCAGACGACCACGCAGCCCATGACAGCCGCGGCTCGCAACTTGGTCATCAGTGGACCGTCGTCCAACTTTCGATCGCCTCGTCCTCCTCGTCGGCGCACTCGAAGACGAGGAGCAGTCGCGTCGCGATCAGGAGATCCTTGAGCCGTCGCGCGACGTTCGCCATCTCGATCGTGCCTCCGCGATTGCGGGCCGCCGTGAACGCCTCCACCAGGGCGCCGAGGCCGCCACTGTCCACGTATTGCACGCGTCCCACGTCGATCACGATGTGGTGGCAGCTGCGATCGAGCAGACTCCGAACCATCTTGGCCAGCATCACGCTCGGGCCCCCGGTCAGCATGTTGCCCGACAACGACAGCACCGCAATCTCTCCGGTCACTCGTTCCTCGACGCGCATGGCGATTCTCCGGCCCGGCGCGGGGTGCACCACGCGTGCACATCGCCGGACGTCTCTCCGGATCTGACGCGAAGACACTGAACCTGCGATGAGGGATGGATTAACTCTTGTTAAGAATGGACGTGCGGAGCCACCGGGAGTCGAACGGTGAAGGTGCTGCCGTGCCCCAGCGGGCCGGTAACGCCGATCGTTCCGTCGTGGTGGGCGACAATCCACTTCGCCAGCGCCAGGCCGAGCCCGGCGCCGTCGGTTTGGCGCGACCGTGAGGGATCGACCCTGTAGAACGGCTCGAACAGATGAGGTACGGCGTCGGCCGCGATGCCAGGCCCCGTGTCACGTACGTCGAGCCTCGCGTGCGCCTGCTCACGCGAAACCCGCACGTCAACCAGGCCGCCGGCCGAGGTGAACTTGATCGCGTTGTCCAGCAGGATGAGGAGTAGCCGCTCGAGCCACCCGGCGTCACCGACAACGGTGACGGGGCTCGACAGCGAGCAACCAAGGCGCACGCCGCGGGCCTCGGCGACCGCCTCGAGCTGTTCGGTCACCGTCGTGCACAGCGGGCCAAGCTCGACGGCCTCGCGGGCCAGGACGATTTCACCGGCCTCGGCGCGCGCCAGCGTCAGCAGCTGGTTGATCAGCCGGGCCAGCTTGTCGAACTCGTCGAGCTGCACGGCGAGCCGTGTACGAAGCTCGGCGGGCGACGTCGATTGCGTCAGCGCGAGCTCGGTTTCGCCGCGAAGAACGGCGAGCGGCGTGCGCAGCTCGTGGGCGAGCGCCGCGCTGAACTGCCGCATTTCGCCGACGGCATGATCCAGCCTGTCGAGTGCCTGGTTGAACGCGTGGCTCACCTCGTCGAGCTCGTCGCCGCCGCCGCGCACGGGAAGCCGGTGCTGCAGGTTCGAGATGCTGATGGCGCGCGTCGCGGTTGCCAGTTGCGAGAGCGGCGCAAGCGCGCGCCCCGACATCCATTGCCCGACGACCGCCGCGACGATCAACCCCGCGAAGATGCCCCAGACGAGACGCTGCTCTGCGGCGTCGATGACCCTGTCCACACGGTCGAGAGGCTCGGCGACCTGCAACAGGTATGTTTCGCCGCGCGTGGGCGAGATGAGGCTGCTCTGGATGCGAAACCGCCCCCGGTCGGTCTGGACGTCCTGCACGCGAGGATCCTGACGGAAGCCCGCGATCTCGCCCGGCGTGTAGTCCAGTCCGAGACGTTCGAGCGCCGGCGACTGCACGAGCAGGCGCCCGCTGCGCGCGTCGTAGATCTGGTAGAAGCGTGTGGCCTCCTCGATGAACGTCACCGCCTCGGAATCGTTCTTGTTGTACGCGAGCACCGGCGCGCCGTCTTTGAACTGCAGGTACCCGTGCAGCCCGCGCGTCACGTCTTCCAGCTCGGCGGTCGCGTCGGCGTCGAGCTGCCGCACGAGGAAGCTGTGGTAGGCCACGCCGAGCCCCGTGGCGAGCAGGGCCAGCATCCCGGTGTACACCAGCATCAACGACGTCCGGAGGCGGAGAGGCCTCACAGGTGCGTCACGACGGCGTGTCCGTCAACACGTAGCCCACGCCGCGGATGGTGTGGATCAGTGGCATGTCGGCGCCGCGGTCGATCTTGTTCCTCAGCGAGTTGATGTGCACTTCGACGACGTTGCTGACGCTGTCGAAGTGGATGTCCCACACGTGCTCGATGATGAGCGAGCGAGTCAGGGGACGATCGCTGTTGCGCATCAAGTATTCGAGCAGGGCGTATTCCTTCGGCTTGAGATCGATCGACCGTCCGGCGCGGCTGACCTTACGGCGAATGATGTCGATCTCCAGGTCTGCGACCCGCAGCCTCGTCTCGTGCGGCTTTCCGCGCCGGACGAGCGCCCTGATCCGCGCCGAGAGCTCGGCGAGCGAGAACGGCTTACCCATGTAGTCGTCGGCGCCGCTGTCAAGGCCGGTCACGCGCTCCTCGGGCGAATCCTTCGCGGTCAGGATGAGCACCGGCAGCTCGGGCTTGCGCGCGCGAATGTCGCGGAGCACCTGGAAGCCCGATCGCCCTGGCAGCATCAGATCCAACACGACGCAGTCGTAGTCAACCGTCTGCGCGTGCGCGCCCGCCTCGTCGCCCTCGTACAGCACATCCACGGCATTGCCGGCCTCTTCGAGGCCGCGCTGAATGAAACTGGCGACACGGCGGTCGTCTTCCACGACCAGGATTCGCATGGGCTGGGACTCTCCTACACTTGGACGTAAGCGGGTTCCCGATGGACGCATCGGCCACTGAGGTCCAGCCGAGTTAGCATTCGATTCGATGTTCGATTCGGTGTTGATCGTGTCGTTCGGGGGTCCGCACGGGCTCGCCGACATCCGGCCGTTCCTCGCCAACGTGCTGCGCGGGCGTCGCGTCAGCCCCGAGCGCGTGGAGGAGGTGGCCCACCACTACGAGCTGTTTGGGGGGGTGTCGCCCATCACCGAGCTGACCCGACGACAGGCGGAGGGGTTGCAAGGCCGGCTGGCCTCCACCGGCCGGCCCTTGCCCGTCTATGTCGGCATGCGCAACTGGCATCCGCATCTGGCCGACACCATGCGACAGATGCACGCAGAGGGCCGGCGCCGCGCGATTGGGTTCATCGCGGCGGCTCACCATTCGTACTCGAGCTGCCAGCAGTACCGCGAGAACGTCGCCTCGGCGCAGGCCGAGCTCGCCGCCGCTGGCGGCCACGTGGACGTGACGTTCGTGGGCGGTTGGTTCGATCATCCGCTCTTCGTCGAAGCCAACGCCTCGCACGTGCGCGCGGCGCGCGAGCGCCTGCCCGACGAGGTACGCGCGGCGGCGAGGCTGATCTTCACCGCACACAGCATTCCCATGCCCATGGCCGAGACGTGTCTGTACCGCGAGGAGTTGCAGGCGTCGGCGGCGCTCATCGCCTCCAGTGCCAACGTGCCGGATTGGTCCCTCGTCTACCAGAGTCGCAGCGGACGTCCGCAGGACCCCTGGCTCGAGCCCGACGTGTGCGACTACCTGCGGCGCGAGCACGCCGCGGGGCTGCGCGCCGCGATCCTCTGTCCCGTGGGATTCGTGTGCGACCACATCGAGGTGCTGTACGACCTCGACCGCGAGGCGGCCGCGGTGTGCGCGGAGATCCGTCTGCCCATGGCCCGGGCCGAAGCGGTCAACGACGACCCGCTCTTTCTCGACATGATGGCCGACGTCGTGCTTCGCACGTCCCGTCGCTATGCCGCCGGCCGGCCGTTACCGATCGTTGCCGCCAACGCCACGTCTGCCTGATGCGCCATCCCGAGCGTCATCGCACCGAACGGATTGGCTGGCTCAGGGCCGCGGTGCTCGGTGCCAACGACGGCATCGTGTCGACCGCAAGCCTGGTGGTCGGCGTCGCTGCGGCCAACGCCGACCGTAACGGGATCCTGGTGGCAGGTATCGCTGGCCTCGTGGCCGGAGCGCTGTCGATGGCCGCTGGCGAATACGTCTCGGTGAGCTCGCAGGCCGACACCGAACGCGCCGACGTGGCGCGAGAGCGCAGGGAATTGGCCACGGCCCCTGCGGCAGAGGAGGACGAGCTCACGGGCATCTACGTCGCGCGCGGGGTCGAGCCGGCCACGGCCCGGATCGTTGCGCAGCAGCTGATGGCGCACGACGCGCTCGCGGCTCACGCCCGAGACGAACTTGGGCTGCTTGAGGTGCTTGCCGCGCGGCCCATCCAAGCCGCGCTCGCGTCGGCGGCCACGTTCGCCCTTGGGGCGGCCTTGCCCATCCTGACCGTCATCCTGGCGCCGCCCGCAGCGCTGTCCATGGTGGTAGCCGGTGTTTCGCTGGCGTGCCTGGCGGCGCTCGGTGCGCTCGCGGCAGGTGCGGGCGGCGCGTCCGTTGCGATCGGCGCGGGAAGGGTTGCGTTCTGGGGAGCGCTGGCGATGGCGGTGACCGCCGGCGTCGGCAGGCTGTTTGGAGCCGCGATCTAGATTCAGTCCGGCTTGATCGGGCGCCAGCGCCGGTTGCCGAGAATGAACCGCGTCTCCTCGGGCGTGTCGAACCCCTCGATTGCCGGGTACAGCGGGTCACCGGGATAGAACAACAGCATCTCGTCGCCGCGTTTGAGAAAGCCAGGCTGGACGCGCGGAATCGGCTTCGCCTGCGCCCATCGCAACACCTCGTCGATCGACCTGAATCGCGCCAGCTTGCGGAGCGTCGTCCACGTGGGCGGGGGCAGGGCGATCTCGTCGTTCAGGCAGCGCGCGGTGGCGTCGGCCGGGTCGAGCCACTCGCTGTGCACCGTCTCTCCCTCGTCGTGGACCGGCGTCTGCCCCTGGGGTACGCGAGCGATGAAGAACCGCGTGTCGAATCGTTTGGTCTCGATCTCTGGCGTCACCCAGTGCGCGAAGTAGGCGAGCTCGTCGAGCGCGAGGACGAGACCCTCGCGCCGGAGGATGTCGGCAAACGTCACCGTTCCCGCGAGCAGGTTGTGGCGGTGGACGGCAAAACGCGCAGAGGCATCGCCGTCGATGGTGACGAGCCGACCGTCGCGCCGTGCCAGCAACACGCCACCTTCCTCGAACAGCTCGCGGACGGCCGCGACGGCGTGCGCCACCGCGCTCACGGGCGGCAGATCGGCCATGCGGCGCGCGGTCAGATCGGTGCCCGTGGCGAGTGCGTCCGAGTCGATCTCGTCGTCTGGATCAACCCGGCCTCCGGGGAACACGTGGGCGCCGCCCATGAACGCGACGGCGTCGTTACGCCGCACGAGAAACACCTCGAAGCGGACGTCGGACGGGCGAAGGAGGACGACGGTGGACGCGGGCCGGAGGTCGGTGAGGGCCATGTGCGTTCAAAACGGTATAGCATCCGGCCATGGGAGCGCACCGGCCGTTTGCAGCCTTGCTGCTGTGGGTCCTTGCGTGTGCCGCGCCTGCGGCCGCGCAGGCGCCGATTGCGTACCGGCTGACGTTTCCGCAGCCTGAACACCTGTGGATGCAGGTGGAAGTGACACTGCCCGACCTGCCGCCGGAGCCGCTCGACATCCACATGAGCCGGTCGTCGCCCGGTCGCTACGCGTTGCACGAGTTCGCCAAGAACGTGTACGACGTTCGCGTCACGGACATGGCGGGCGCTGGCCTCGACGTCACGCGCCCGACGCCGGAGCGCTGGGTCGTGCCGCGCCATCCTGCCGCGGTTCGCGTGACCTACAAGGTGTTCGGCGATCGCATCGACGGCACGTACCTGTCGATCGATTCGACGCACGCGCACATCAACATGCCGTCGGCGCTCATGTGGGCGCGAGGTCTCGAGGATCGGCCTGTCTCCGTCACCTTCGAGTCGCCTTCCGGTGCGAACTGGCAGGTGGCGACGCAGCTCTTTCCGGGGCCCGACGCGAGGACGTTCACCGCGCCGAACCTGCAGTACCTGATGGACAGCCCCACCGAGGTGGGCACGTTCTCGCTGCGCAGCTTCACCGTGCGCGACGGAGGACGCGAGCCGACGTTCCGGCTCGCGGTGCATCACGACGGCGACGAGGCGCAGCTCGACGGGTTCACCCGCGACGTGGAGAAGATCGTCAGGGAAGAGCGTGGCGTCTACGGCGAGTTCGCGCCCTACGACGGTGGCGTCTACACCTTCCTCGCCGACTACCTGCCCTGGGCCGACGGCGACGGCATGGAGCACCGCAACAGCACCATCGTCACGTCCACCGGGTCGGTCCGGGCGAATCGGGGAGGCCTGCTCAGCACGATCGCGCACGAGTTCTTCCACTCGTGGAACGTCGAGCGCATCAGGCCGCGGTCGCTCGAGCCGTTCCGATTCGACGAGGCGAACATGTCGGGCGAGCTGTGGCTCGCCGAGGGCTTCACCAACTACTACGGCCCCCTGGCGCTTCACCGTGCGGGGCTGACCGATGTCGGCGTCTTCGCGAGGACACTCGGGCGCGCGGTCAACGACGTGACGATCGCCCCGGGCCGGCGCGTGCGGACGGCGGAAGAAATGAGTCAGATGGCGCCGTTCGTGGACGCTGCGACCTCGATCGACCCGACCAACACCGACAACACCTTCGTCTCGTACTACACCTGGGGCGAGGCCATTGCGCTCGGTCTGGATCTGACGCTTCGCGAGCGCAGCGGCGGCAACACCAGCCTGGACGACTTCATGCGAGCCATGTGGGACAAGTTTGGCAAACCCGGAGGCCGGGCGCCGGGGTACGTCGATCGTCCCTACACGATGGCCGACGCCAAGGCCGTGCTGGCGACCGTGGCCGGCGACGCGGCCTTCGCCGACGATTTCTTCAAGCGCTTCATCCAGGGACACGAGGTCGTTGACTACGCGCGCCTGCTGTCGGCCGCAGGACTCGTTCTGCGGCCGCAGGCATCTGGGGTCGGCTTCGCGGGCGAGCTGCGGTTGCGGGACGCGTCAAACGGCGTCCTGATTGCC
>Ga0210380_10001288_pt1 | contig 10366 bp, 11 predicted proteins | sample PLM4_5_coexredo_FD_155476 | JGI IMG/M metagenome (GOLD analysis project Ga0210380, IMG submission 155476) | Groundwater sediment microbial communities from an aquifer in East River, Colorado, USA - PLM4_5_coex redo | ecosystem: Environmental > Terrestrial > Soil > Riparian zone | place: USA...
GTCGTGGCATCGGTTCACCTCAGCATGAACTGAGATAAACGTACCGCTTAAATCGCAATAGTACAAGTCCTTATATGCATTTTTGAGATGGCTTCTAAATACTTCCTCCCCCCTTGCGGGGGAGGATTGAGGTGGGGGGTCCGCCAATTTTCGCCACGGTGTCGAATATAGCCTGTGCCACTGCTTCCGTATCTGCCAATACCTCATTGTTCCAGAATCGCAAAACGCGATAGCCCTGTACCTTGAGCCAACGTGTGCGCTCCTCGTCGTAGTCAGCTTGTGCCGCATGTTGCCCGCCATCCACTTCGATGATCAATCGGCGTTGGAAACAAACAAAATCAACGATAAACGGGCCGATCGGCTGTTGGCGACGAAACTTTACAGTCGCGATTTGACGACGCTTGAGTTTTTGCCACAGACGCTGTTCCGCGTCCGTCAAATTCTTGCGCAGTTCCCTTGCATGTACGTTAGCCATTGCCCCCATCCCGGCCTTCCCCCGCAAGGGGGGAAGGTAAAAGTGGCGTTCCGGCTATGGAATGACGCGAGCCGCGCGCAATCTCTCGAACAGCTCGATGAACATCGTTTCCGTATCCATGCACCGGTCGAAACCGGTCTGCCGCAGCTTCAGAGTATCGGACATGATGTCGTAGCCCGGCGTGAACACAAAGTCGCCGTATGACCACAGCGCGGTTTCGGCAAACGGCACGGGACGCAGCGCATGCCGCGCGACGATGCGCTCCCATACTGGACCCTTGTCCGCCATCGACTGCTGCAGCTTCACGGTTTTGACCTGCCCTACCGGCATGCCGAAGTACCCGGCAAAGCGCGGCCACAGGTTTTCCCAGCGGATAAAATCGCCGTTGGTCACGTTAAACGCCTGATCGGCGCACGCGGGCGTCCTCACCATCCAGGCTATGGCCTGCGCGAGCAGCGTAGCGTCGACGCATTGATACAGCGCGTGAAAATTGGCGGCGGTCCCCGGAAAAGTCAGCGGCTCGCCGAGCTCTTTCGCGATGGCCGCGTAGACCGCGATTAGCTTCGGCAGGCTGCGCGCGATGTTGGGCTCGCCGTCGCAGATCGCATGCGGCCGCGATGCGCTCCAGCGCCAGGCCTTGCCGCGGCTGCGCTCAACGATGAAATCCTGCTGCGCGTAATACCAGTTGTTTTCCGCGACGCGCGGATCCGACTCGCGCGCCGGCGTCTTGTACGGCCCTAGATCGGAGCCATAGAATTTGCTGCCCTGGAGCAGATGCACATGCTGCAGGCCGGGCGCCGCCGGCTCGAGCGCGTCGAGCAGATTGCGCAGCATCGCGAGGTTCAAGTCGATCGGCTCTTTGCCGGCTGCCGTGGGGGCCGCGCGGCCGCAATAAAGCATGTGCGTGACGCGACGGAGCTGGCCGAGCTGCGCGCGGCATGCCGCCGCATCGGCAAGATCAACCTGCACCAGCGAACAGCCCAGCGCCACGGCCGGCGCGCGGCGCGCGACGCCGATCACTTCCCAATCATTTTGCCTGGCGAGATAGCGGACCAACCCGCGACCGACGACGCCGGAAGCTCCGGCGATCAATGCGCAATAACGCGCCACCTCAGTGCGCCCTGCGCACTGTGTTTTAGCCTGTCACGCCGATATTCCACGGCACAAATTCGTGGTCGCCGAGACCCAGGACCTCGCTCTTGGTCTTTTCGCCCGATACCGTGCGCAGCAGATCTTCGAAAATTTCCTGGCCCATCTGCTGCATCGTCTTGCTGCCGTCGAGAATGCCGCCGCAGTTAATGTCCATGTCGTCTTTCAACCGGTTGTACATCGGCGTGTTGGTCGCGAGCTTGATCGACGGCACGGGCTTGGCGCCGAACATCGAGCCGCGCCCGGTTGTGAACATGATGACGTTGGCGCCGCCGGCGATCTGGCCCGTTGCCGAGCACGGATCGAATCCGGGCGTGTCCATGAAGACGAGGCCGTGCTGCTTGACGGGCTCGGCGTAGCGGTAGACCTCCATCAGCGGCCCCGTGCCGCCTTTCATCGACGAGCCAAGCGACTTCTCGAAAATGTTGGCGAGCCCGCCGGTCTGGTTGCCCGGACTTACGTTGCCGTTGATCTGGGTGTCGCGCCCGACCGTGTACTCGTCTTTCCACCAGCGAATGCGCTCGATCAGCTTCTCGCCGACTTCGCGCGAGCGCGCGCGCCGCGTCAACGTGTGCTCGACGCCGTAGATTTCCGGCGTCTCCGAAAGAATCGCGGTGCCGCCGTGGCGCACGAGGATGTCCATCGCCGCCCCCAAGGCCGGATTCGCGGTAATCGAAGAGAAGCCGTCTGACCCGCCGCATTGCAGGCCGACCATGATGTGGCTCGCGGGCACGCGCGTGCGCGTGACGCGGTTCGCCTCCGGCAGCATTTCTTTTACCGCCGCGACACCCGCGGCTATCGTCTTCGTCGTGCCGCCCTCGTCCTGCATGACGAACGAGCGCAGGCGCGAATTCGCTTCGAGGCCCTGCTCTTTGAAAAGTTTGCTGACCTGGTTGCGCTCGCAACCCAGCCCCACGACCAGCGCACTGGCGATATTCGCGTGCAGTGCATAGCCCGCCATCGTGCGGCGCAAAAGATCCATCGGCTCGCCGGTCATCTCCATGCCGCAGCCGGTGCCGTGCGCAAACGCGACGACGCCGTCGATATTGGGGTATTCCGCGAGCCGCTCCGGCGTGAAATATTCGGCGATCTTGTGCACGACGGTCGCGGAGCAGTTGACGGTCGACAGCACGCCGATGTAATTGCGGGTGGCGACCTGGCCGTTCGCGCGCACGATGCCCATGAACGTCGCGCGTTCGCTTTCCGGAATCATTTGTACCGGGCGATAGTCTTTTGCGTACGCGTAATCGCGGTCGAATTCGCGGAACTCCATGTTGTGCGAATGCACGAACGTGCCGGGCGCGATATCGGCCGCGGCAAAGCCTATCGTCACGTTGTACTTGAGGATGGGCTCGCCCTTCTTGATCGCGCGCGTCGCGATCTTGTGTCCGGATGGCACCTGGCTGCGGCAGGTCAGCCCGTCGCCGAGCTTGGTGCCGATTTCGACGTTCGACCGCGCGATCACCACGTTGTCCGCTTCGTGCAGGCGGATGACGGGACCGGCGGCGGGTTTTTCGAGGACCTCGATCATGGCTGTACCTTTAGTGGCTGATCAGCGGCGCAAAGGGCTATTTTATCCCGTTAGCGCACGCTGGCGGCGACAGCATGTAAAACCGTGCGCATTCATGTATGGGACCTCCCCGGACGACGACAGTTCGGCGGCGATGCAGACCGGCTGCGCGCGGATCGGCCTATAATTCTCTCGCGCGTTTTTTCTATAACGACTACGTGCACCGCGCTTAGCGCGGAAGCGCGTCGAGTCCATAAATGGTGCGCCCAATGTCCGTAAGTTGCGCGATCCGCCGATGAACCGCCGGCACTTTCTCGCCTGCGCCGGCGCGCTGACGCTCGGTGCGTGGCCGGCGCGCGGCCAGGAGCGCGCGATTAGGTTCGCCGACATGCACAGTCATGCCGGCGTGGGACGGCGCATCGACAACATGCGCGCGCTGATGGCGGAGAATGGCATGCTCATCGTCGCGCGCGCCATCTCCACCGACCGGCCGGTGACTCACACCGTCAAGGGCAGGCGCACAGTGGCGCGCGAAGCGCAGCCGGGCGAGCTCGCCGCGAATTTCGAAGAGCGCCTCGCACAGCTGCACGAATCTATCCGGCGCGAGGGCCTGACCGAAATCGTGTCGGTCGAAACGCTCGAGCAAGTGCTGGCCAGACGCGTTCCCGCGGCGGTGCTTGCCGCCGAAGGCGGCGATTTCCTCGAAGGCGACTTGAAGCGCCTCGAAGTCGCGCGCAAAAGCGGGCTCGTGCATCTGCAGCTCGTGCATTTTCGAATATCCGAGATCGGCGACATCTCGACCGAGGCGCCGCGCTATAACGGCTTGTCCGCGTTCGGGCGCGAAGTGGTGACTGCGTGCAACCGGCTCGGCATCCTGATCGACATCGCGCACGGCACATCGGCGCTCATCGACCAGACGCTCGAGCTGTCGGCGCACCCCGTGATTTACTCGCACGGCCAGGCCAGCAGCACAGAGCCGTATTACACGCAGCGCCTCACGTCGGCGCGTTCCATTCATTTGCCGGTTGCGCGCAAAGTCGCGCAAAAGGGCGGCGTCGTTGGCATCTGGGCTAACGGCGGTTCATACTCGTCGCTCGATCGCTACGCCGATGCGCTGCTGGAACTCGCGGAAGCCCTCGGCGCCGCGCACGTCGGCGTCGGCACCGACATGGACGGCATGACCAGAATGGTGGTGCCGAGTTATCGCGAGTTTTTCGATCTGGCGGAGCTGATGGCCAAACGCGGCGTCGGCTCCGCCGATCTCGATAACATGCTCGGCGGCAACTATATTCGCGTGCTCAAAACCGCGCTTGCCGGCGGTCAACCAGGAGGTGCTTGATGCGACTCGTTTCACTCACATTGTTGTGCGTCGCACCCTTGCTAGCAGTCGCCCAGACTTATCCCGCGAAACCTGTGCGCATGATTTCGCCGTTTCCGCCGGGCGGCGGTACGGATGCCGTGGCCCGCCTCGTCGCGCAGGCGTTGTCCGACCAGCTGGGCCAGCAGGTCGTGGTCGATTCGCGCGGCGGCGCGAACGGCATAATCGGCACCGAGCTCGCCGCGCGATCGGCCGCCGATGGTTACACCCTGCTACTGGGCAACTCGGCGCCGCTGGCGATTCTGCCCCACCTCACGCAGAAGCTGCCTTACGATCCCGTCAAGGATTTCAGCCCGATAAGCTTGGGCGCACTGTCGGATTTCGTGCTCGTCGTTCATCCGTCCGTGCCGGTCAAAAACGTCAAAGAATTGATCGCGCTCGCCAAAGTGAAGCCCGGACAGCTCAACTATGCAGCGGGCGGCACCGGCACGCCGTCGCATCTGGCAATGGAGCTTTTCAGCCTGCTCGCCGAGGTAAAGCTCGTGCAAGTCCCGTATAAAGGCAATGGGCCGGCTTCGATAGGTTTGATGACGGGCGAATGCTCTGTGATGATAGGTTCGGGCCCGGCAGTGCTGCCCCATCACACGGCGGGTAAGGTGCGCGCTCTGGCGACCACCGGGCTTAAGCGCTCTATCCTCGACCTGCCGGCGATCGCCGAGTTTCTGCCGGGATATGAAGTGGTGCAATGGTACGGCGTGCTGGCGCCGGCCGGAACGCCCAAAGAAATCGTCGACCGCCTGCACGCCGAAATCGCCCGCACGATCGCCAATCCGAAACTCGCGCAGCTCTTGACGAATATGGGCCTGGTGCCAACCAGCAATACGCCCGACGAATTTCGCGCGCTCATCAGGCTCGAGATCGAAAAATGGGGCAAGGTAATCAAGGCGGCCGGCATCAAAGGCGAATAGCAGCAATTCCTGGACGATTGCAAATGCCTGCCTTTAAAACACCCGGCCTCGATCTTTATTATGAGGTCGACAATTTCACCGATCCATGGACGCAAGCGGAAACTATCCTGCTTCTGCACGGCAATTGCGAGAGCGGCGAAGCCTGGTACGGATGGATGTCGCAGCTAGCACGCCGCTATCGCGTCGTGCGTCCCGACATGCGCGGGTTCGGCCGCTCGACGCCGATGGCGCGCGAATTTCCGTGGACGCTCGATGCGCTGATCGACGATTACTGCCGGCTGATGGATCACCTCGGAATCGAAAAATTTCATCTGGTCGGCGCCAAGATCGGCGGCACCATCGCCCGTGCATTTGCCGCGCGGCGCCAATCGCGCGTCAGGAGCTTGACGGTGATCGGCACGCCGCCGCCGTTTCGTCCCGGTGCGAAAGAGCGTTTGCCCGAGTGGACCGAAGAATTCGAGACCAAGGGCGTCGAGCACTGGGCGCGCCGCAGCATGGCGGGCCGGTTAGGCGACAAGTTCCCGCGCGAAGGCGCCGAGTGGTGGACGAAATTCATGGGCCGCACCGCGCTGTCGTCGCAGCTCGGCTTCATACACACGATCGCCTGCGCAGACATCACCGCCGACATGCCGAACATCGTCTGCCCGACGCTCGTGATCACGACCGAGGAAAGCGGACTCGCGTCAGTCGAAGCCACCCGCGCGTGGCAGAAAACCATCCGCGATTCGCGGCTGCTCGTGCTGCCGGGGAATTCCTATCACGTCGCGGCAACCGATCCCGAACGCTGCGCGCAGGCGACGCTCGAGTTTATCGCCGGCCACCGTATCGCCGGGAGCCAAGAACCCTAGTCGTCACACCCGCGTGTGAGAGCCTGCCCCGGTAGGCCGTAAGCCGGGGCGGGTGTCCAGACGCATTGAATATCCTGGGTTCCCGCCTACGCGGGAACGACGAGCACTAGAGTATTAAGAGGTTTTCTACGTCTTGGGGGGCGCCAGTTTGCCGCCCATTTTCTCGCAACTGCCTTTGGCTACGAGCTTCCATGCGGTCGGGTCATTGTCTTTCTTGGACGTGCCCGCGCACGAATTCTTGCCCGCGGCGCACTCGTTCTGGCCGGCCTTGGATACGCCGTAGCATTTTTCCTTCGGGGTCGACTGCGCCTGCGCGGTAGTGGCGCCCGCGACGCCGAGGGCGACGAGGCCCATCAGGGCGTTGCGTATGATTGCTTCATGTTCCATAAAACCTCCTGTTTGTGATGATTTAACGCGCCGGATGCTTGGTCGGCGTACACGGCTTTTCCTTACGCCGCTTGCTTCCACAAATGATACTAAAGCCGGGACTGCGCCAGTAGTTGCCAGGTTCCCTACTCGCTAAGGATTCTCATATTTCTGCAGCAGCAGGTACAACGGGTCGATCGACACCGACAGCGGTCCCAGGTACGGATATTCGAGCTGGTTCGCCAGGGTCAGGATCAGCGCGTACGCAAGCGAGCCGATGGACGCCGAGATATAGCCGCTCTTTTTCGAATTGAACATGATCACATTGATGATGGTCAGCATCGTGAGCATCACCACCGTCAACCACAGCGCCGGATGAATGGGGCTGTGAAAAGTGCCCGACAAGCGCTGATGGCGGAAGCTCGACAGGTTGGCGAGCTCGCTCATCGCATGGGCGCGAACCAGCGGGTCCTTGACACCCATGGAGATTTTATAGACCTGGTCGAGAAATTTGACCGCATCTTCCGAACCTGCCTGGCGCGTCGCCTCGTTGAACTCCATCGTGGCAACGGTCTGCACATAGAGCACCAGCGAGCGCTCGGCTTCGCGCATCATGTTGGTATCGTGCCGCAGATCCATGTGTATGTTCTCGATCGCCTGCGCTTCTTTCTTGAGGATCGCGTCCTGCTCGCGATGATGATTCCACAACGTCACGACGACGAACGCAATGGTGAGTCCGGTGACGCCGTTTAAGATGCCGGCCACCATTGGATAAGCGAAATCATTGTTTTCGAACTCGTGCTTCCGGAGTAGGCGCCGGATCCAGTACTGAACCGGAAAGCTGATAATCGCGTAGGGGATCAGCACCAGGAGCAGGGTCACGAAAAAACCCTGCGAGGCGAGCCACAGCGAAACGTCCGTCACCGAATCGAATACCTGCCGCATTTAAGCCCCCCTTTTTACCGCAGCCGCGATTGTGCTTGCGATTGTAATACGCGCGCAACTTATCGCTTGAGATATCGCCGCCACGGGCCCCAGTAATATTTCTTCCAGCCGTTGGTGACGCCGCGATGGTCATGCGGCGGGACGTCGACGTGCGTGAGTTCGATCCGCGCCCGCTGCGCACCCAGCGGGACAAAGCGCAGGACGAGCGTCGAGTCGACATCGTGTTTGCGAAAACTTACCGAACGCCATGCCTGCACGATCAGGCGGCCGGGCACGGTGTGCAGCGTACGTCCCCGCAAAAGACCGCCGAACGCACTGAACTTCGAGCCGCGCCGGGCACTGACGACGACTTTGCCGCCGGTGATCGCGGCATGTGTTTTGGCGTTGAGGTACATGCGATACAAGGAAGCGGCCGGCGCTGCCAATGTCACGCTTTGCCTGATCGGCCTAGTCATGGGTGCCCCCTCCTCTCGCCTCGATACGCGCTTATGATAGCGCGTCCCGCCGCCTGCTTGACGGCGATGCACGCGTAGCGGATGCTGATACCGGCTTTTTCCCTACGGCATAAATCCCATGCACATAGACCACGAAATCAAGCTCGACTTCAAGGACGTGCTCATCCGGCCGAAACGCTCGGCTCTGCCGTCGCGCGCGGAAGTCGACATCACGCGCAAATTCAGCTTCAAGCACTCGGCCAGCAGCTATAGCGGCGTGCCGGTGATCGCCGCCAACATGGACACCGTCGGCACGTTCGAGATGGCACGAGCGTTTGCGCCGTTCGGCCTGTCGGTCGCGCTGCACAAGCACTACAGCATTGAAGAGCTCGTGGCATTTTTTAAATCGCTGAAGAACAAATCGAATGCTTTTTATTCGATGGGCATCACCAAGCACGATCGCGACAAGTTCGCGCGCGTGATGCGCCGCGCCGGGCCCGCGATCCGCTACGTGTGCATCGACGTCGCCAACGGCTATACCGAAAGTTTTGTCGAGTTTGTCGCGAAGTTTCGCGACGATTACCCGCGCATCACGGTGATGGCCGGCAACGTGGTGACCGGCGAGATGACGGAGGAGTTAATCCTGTCCGGCGCCGACATCGTGAAAGTCGGCATCGGCCCCGGCTCGGTATGCACGACGCGCAGCATGACCGGCGTCGGCTATCCACAGTTGTCGGCGGTCATCGAATGCGCCGACGCCGCGCATGGCCTCGGCGGCCGCATATGCGCGGACGGCGGCTGCACGTCGCCAGGCGACGTCGCCAAAGCGTTCGGCGGCGGCGCCGATTTCGTGATGCTGGGCGGCATGCTGGCCGGCCACGACGAATGCGCGGGCGACATCGTCGAGGAAGACGGCAAAAAATTCAAACGCTTCTACGGCATGAGCTCGCGCACCGCGATGGAGAAGTATGCGGGCGGAGTCGCCAATTATCGCGCCTCCGAAGGCAAGGAAGTGCTCGTGCCGTACCGCGGGCCGGTGGCCAATACGCTGCAGGACGTATTAGGCGGCCTGCGCTCCGCGTGCACTTACGTCGGTGCGCGCATGCTGAAAGAACTCACCAAGCGCACTACTTTCGTGCGCGCGGGCATGCAGACGAACGAGATCTTCTCCGACGATTAGTTCGAGTCCGTAAACGCTGTCTCGCCGTCACTTCGAAAAAGTTTCGACGCGCCGCGGCGGATTGCCGATTTCGGCGAGACGCCCGTCCTCGGCCATGATGTGCACGAAGCTTTCCAGCGCATGCAGCATCGGCGGCATGCCGAAATTGGCTGCGGTCTGAAATATGACCTCCATCACCTCGCGCGGCGCCGCGCCCTGCCGCATCGCCCCGCGCATGTGCCCTTCAGCCTGCGTGGACTCGCCGACCGCCAGGCAGTCGCCGACCATGCACAAGAGGCGCGTCTTGTCGTCGACGATGCCGCGCGTGTACATGCCCTGATAGCAATACTTTACCCACAGGTCCGCGAAACCGGGGTCCATCGTGTCGAGCCACGCGAGTATGTTCAGGTGATGGCGCGGCCGCATCGTGAGCCCGCGCCCCACCGCGAGCCAGCCGTGGCGCTCCATCAATCCGGCGAAGCGCGGATCGGCCACGTCGTCCTTGTGCCAGGTCTGGCTCTCCTTATCGCGCGAGCGCGTGCTGTCGTTGCCGTCGAGCGGCAATTGCGTGCTTCGCAGCCCCGCAAGCAGCCCCAGCTCTTCCGCGACGCGATGGAACACCTTGATGGCGGGCTCGACGGTTGTGTGCCCGCCGTACACCACGCATTGCAGAATGATTTCGAGCACTTCGCGCACCGGCACGGCAGCCGCGATTGCAGCGCGCACGGTGTCCTCGAGCGCGCCGTGGCTTTTCGCCATCACATACTGGCCGATCAGCACGAGCAGCCGCGTGCGCGTGTCGAGCGCCGGCCGCCGGCCGAGGCCCTTGATCGCAAAGTCGAGCCAGAGCTTGGTGAAATGCTGGTCGAGGCTGTCACGCTCGGCGACGCGTGCTTCGAAAGTGCGCGGCTGCAGCGTGAGCCCGGCGTCGTATGCGTCGGCGCCGTACTTGGTGCGGAGATCGTCAGGGGGCATCGCAATGATCCTCTATGAAGTGAAAAACGTAAGCGGGCGCGGCGTGGTCACTCGGCGGTGATGCGCGACTCCCGGAGTATTTTGCCGAGGCTGTCGATCTCGGCTTTGATATGCGCCGCGAATTCTTCGGGCTGGTCGCCGATCGCAACGTAGCCCAAGTCGGCGAGACGTCTGCCGATAGTTTCGTTGTTCAGCGCCGTCACCGCGGCGGCGCGGATC
>Ga0210380_10001290_pt1 | contig 10352 bp, 11 predicted proteins | sample PLM4_5_coexredo_FD_155476 | JGI IMG/M metagenome (GOLD analysis project Ga0210380, IMG submission 155476) | Groundwater sediment microbial communities from an aquifer in East River, Colorado, USA - PLM4_5_coex redo | ecosystem: Environmental > Terrestrial > Soil > Riparian zone | place: USA...
GTCAACATGGCGGTAGTCCGGCGCTGGACCGCCCGACGACTGTGACTCAAAAACGACAGTGCCCACAGCTTTCTCGGGTTGACGACTCAAAGTAACAGGAAAATGTGGACCTGAGTCGCCCCGACTCTTGCGCCTGAGTCTGGCCATATTGTAGCGTCATGGCCGTTCAGTACGACATGTCGTAGCGAACAGTTCCCTGTGTATCAAAGCGTGAGTAAGCCCAGTTCGGCCTTTGCCGGACTGCGAGGGCGGATTCTGCCAGCGGCACTGGCATATCCGATAGGGGAAGCGACTCATGTCTTGGACCGACGAGCGGGTCGAACTGCTGAAAAAACTCTGGGCCGACGGGCTTTCCGCCAGTCAGATCGCCGGCGAACTGGGCGGCATCACCCGCAACGCCGTGATCGGCAAGGTGCACCGGCTGGGATTGTCGGGCCGCGCCAAGTCGCCATCGTCCTCGGCGCCGCGGGCGCGCAAGCCGCGCTCCCACATGATGCGGGTGCAGCGCCCGATGTCGCGCGGCAACACCGCGCTCGCTCTGGCCTACGAGATGGATCACGAGCCCGAGCCGGAGCTGATCGAGAACATCATCCCGCTCGGACAGCGCCGCACGCTTCTGGAGCTCAATGAGGACACCTGCCGCTGGCCGATCGGCGATCCGGCGACCTCCGACTTCTTCTTCTGCGGCGGCAAGCCGCTGGGCGGCCTGCCCTACTGCAACTATCACTCGCGCGCCGCCTATCAGCCGGCCAACGAGCGCCGCAACCGCAAGCCCCCGTTCCGCCAGGGCTAGAGATTTTCCTCCGCGTGCTGGCCCGCTTCGGACCAACCGAGGCGGGCTTATTTTTTGCGCGCCTGAACTTCAGATTCAATTTTCAAACAGCAAACATGAAACAGCCAAGCGTCGTCGCCCCTGTTCTTTGGAGACGCGGGGGGCGTCTTTCCCATTCATGCTTCTCCCCTCAATGAGGGGATGGAGCGCCGGGAGGCGCCAGGGAGCTTGCGAGGCTCCCTTACGGACCTTGCGAGGGTCCGTTTGTACGCGGCCAGTGACGTAGCCGCTGCGCCTCCCGGGGCTCCACCGCGATGCCAATGTCGGGCACCGCGCCTCGCTCCGTCATCCTGCGCTGCGATCGACGACGCCCTCGATGAGCGAGGCGCGCGAAACATAAGGCCGGCTTGGGCGCGCGGGGATAAGTTTTTTATTCGGCAATGATTTCAAAGGGCGCAGGCGGGGATAAGCGTGACTCGCCCGGTAATATCGGCGGTGTGCCGCTACTCCGCCGCGGTCTTCGCGGCGTTCAGCGTCGCCTGCTCATCCGCGTACAGCCGGTCGACGATGCGCCGGGCCTGGATGCCGCCGGAATCGGCGTTGATGTCGACCTGCGGCGCACCCGGATCGAGGTTGATGTTCTGCTGCTGATTGGTGAACACCAACACGTCTTCGAGAAACGCGGTCTTGATCTGCTGAAACACGCGCTCGGTCATATCCTTGTTCTGCGGCTGGAAGTCGTGGGCCTGGCCCCAGAAATAGTGCGTCGTGGTCTCGGTCTCCGGCGTCATGACATTGAGATTGCGCATCTGGATACCGCCGACGCGGCGGCCCTCCGGCGCGCCGGTGCCGGTCGGCGTCGCGCCGACATCGAGGCGGATGTACGACGGCGGCATGTAGTCGATGATCTGCCAGCGGTCGACGTTGCCGGTGAATCCGCCGATCTTGACGAAGGCCGGCGGCGCCGGCTGATCGATGATCCAGCGCGTCACCTGCACACCGTGCGGCGTGCGCTGCACGCGGACCGCTGCGTGCTCCACCAGCGCCATGTTGCCGATGGTCGTCTCATGCACGAAGGCGAGATGCGTGAGGTCGAGCAGGTTATCGTTGACGAGCTGCCAGTTGCATTGCGCGTAGAGATAGTCGGACTTGGCGCCCCAGTTCGGATCGTCGAACCAATGGTAGTCCGGGATCTTGGCAGGATCGGCCAGCGCCGGATCGCCCATCCAGACCCACATCCACTTGTAGCGATCGACCACCGGGTAGGTTTTGACCCGCGCGCTCGCCGGGATTATGTCCTGGCCCGGCACCCGCACGCAGGCGCCGGTGCGGTCAAAGCGCAGACCGTGATAATAGCATTGCAGCACGTCATCGCCGACCAGTTTGCCCATCGACAGCGGCAGGCGGCGGTGCGGGCAGCGATCCTCCAGCGCGACCGGCGTGCCGTCCTCGGTGCGGTAGAACACGATCGGCTCGTTCATGATGATGCGGCGGAAGGGCTTGCGACCGATCTCGGAGTCGGTCGCGGCGACATACCAATAATTGCGCAGGAACATGGCCGGCCTCGTGCGGGCTGCGTCGCGCTGAAAATACGGCAGGTGAGGATCGACGGCAACCTCCCTGGACCTCAGGCTGAGGAGCGCACGAAGTGCACATCTCGAAGCATGGGCCGCCATTGGAGCCCATCCTTCGAGACTCGATCCTTCGGATCGCTCCTCAGGATGAGGCCGAACTACAGCATCTCCTTGATCGCGCGGATCAGGTTCCGGTCGACGCTGATCATCTCGCCGTCCGCCGGCAGCAACAGTGTCTCGCGCTCCTGCGGCGAAATCGCACGGCCTTGCAGGATCACCCTTCCATCCGCGGTCAGATAGATCGACGACGCCGTCGCCTTCTCGCCCTCCCAGACCAGCTCGACGCGGAACTTCAGCGCCATGCGTCATTCCTTCCAACGGATGTCATTCAGGGCCGGTATTTCTGCGCCAGCGCCGTGAACACGCCGTCCTTGCGCAACGCGGTGAGGATGCCGCTGTCGACGTAGTCCTCGACCTTCTGGCTCACATCGGGGAACTGCGCCAGAATGTTTTTCGCGGCCTGGTCGCTCGGCTCGATGTTCGGCGGTGAGAGCAGCTTGAAGTCGTTGTAGCTGATGTCGAGGATTTTCGGGTCGGTGATGCCGGCTTGTCTGGCCAGCACCGCCTTGGCCCTGTTCTCATCGGTGAGCGCGAGATAATTGCCTTCGGCGGTGGCGCGGATAAACCGCGTCAGCTCGTCGCGACGACCCGTGATGGTGCCGCGGCGGACCACGATGGCGGTGAACAGCCAGGGGATCTGCTCGGGAACGAGATCGAACAGCACGTTGAAACCCTGCTCGCGCGCCATGCTTGAGAACGGCTCGTTGACCGCTGTGGCCTTGAGCTCGCCGGACTTCACGGCGGCGAGGCGCTTCGAACTGGCGCCGTATTCCTTGAGCGTGACATCGTCGCGGCTGAGGCCGAGGCGCTTGAGCGTCAGCGTGACCGTGGAATCGCTTTCCGAGCCGAAGCTGCTCACGCCAACGGCGCCGCCCTTGAGATCGGCCGCGGTCTTGACGTCCGGGCCTGAGAAGAACGTGAAACGGATCACATTGGCGAGCGAGGCGACGATGCGGAGGTCGCCGCCGGTGCGGTTGAGCCGGATGACCGACGACAAGCCGACGTGCATGGCGTGGATGCGGCCAGCGGCAAGCTCTTCCGCGCCGCGGCTGCCGCCGTTCATGTTGATGATTTCGAGTTTGATGCCAACCGCTTCATAGAAGCCGGCGGCGTCCGCCATCCAGATCGCGAGCACGGTGTTGACCGGTTCGGAGATGCCGACTTTGAGCACGATGGGTTCCGCGGATGCGCTTCGCAGCAAGGACAGAAGCAGGATGACGACGGCGAGGCCAGGCAACCGGCGCAATCGTTGCATAGCGGTCAAGCCCCGAGAGGACGGCGCGCTCGCAGCTCACACCTTCTCGATGATCTTGTCGGTCTTCGGACGGAACCGGTACCGCGGAATGGTGTCGAGGTCGGTGCCGGTGACGCGGATCACCCAGGCCTTCTCGGGATGCCGCGTTGAATGCAGCACGCCCGGCTCGTAGGCGCGGGTATCACCCGGGCCGAGGCTGTAGTTCGCCACGGGCTCCAGCACGGCCTGCTCCTCGCTGTCGGGATTGATCCTGCGCCATTCAGTCATCTCGGTGACCGCACGCGCGGTGCCGTATACGGCCCAAGACGCGCCGTGGCTGTGCGGCGAGCCCTTCTTGGGCCCTTCGTAGACATGCGCCAGCACATAGACGTCGGTGTCGGGGTCGTGGTGCAGGGTCCGCTTGCCCGGCGGCGTATCGTCGCTGAAGCTTTCGGCGACGAACTCCGGATTGCGCAACAAGGCCGCAAGTTTTTCGGCGATCTGCGGCAGCGCCTGCGCCAACGGCGCTCCCGAGGTGAGCAGCGCGTGATGATCGGCGCAGAATTCCTTGAGCGTATAAGCCATGGCCGCCTCCCTGTTCCGGAGCGTTCCGGGCAATGAATTGCTTGCCGGTGTCGTGCAACGATAGGATGCCAGGAAAAGGAAGCAAAGGGGGGCAAGACGTGCAGCGGAAAGACTTGCATCGAATTGGACTCCTGGCGTTCGCCGCGGTGCTCGTGGCGGGCGGCGCGAAGGCCCAGGACAATTACCCCTCACAGACCGTCAAGGTCGTGCTTCCATCGGCGCCGGGATCGACCACCGACATCCTGGCGCGGCTCGCCGCCGATCAGCTCAGCCGCAAGTGGGGCAAACCGACCGTGGTCGAAAATATCGCGGGCGGCACGATGAACATCGGCGCCGCCGTCGTCTCACGCGCGGCGCCCGACGGCTACACGCTGTTCGTGGCGCCGCCCGCACCGCTCGCGCTCGCCCATCTGCTGACGAAGAACCTGAACTACAACCCGCTCGACTGGGTTCCGATCACGCTACTGGCCAAGATCGCCAACGTGCTATCGGTGCGTAACAGCTTGCCGGCGAACACGCTCCAGGAACTGATCGCATACGGCAAGGCCAATCCGGGCAAGCTCACCTTCGCGACGCAGGGGCCGCAGTCGACCGCGCATCTGTCGGCTACGCTGCTCGAGACGCTGGCGGGAATCAAGATGCTGGCGGTGCCCTATCGCGGCGCGCAGCAGGCGCTGACCGACGTCGTCGCCGGCAACGTCGACATGTTCTTCGACACGCTCGCGACATCCGTGCCGCTGCATCGCGCCGGCAATCTGAAGATTCTCGCGGTCGCCGATCTGCAGCGCGCCAAGGCGGCGCCGGAATTGTCGACGTTCTCCGAGGCGGGCGTGCCGGGCTTCCGCTCGATCACCTGGTTCGGCCTCGTCGCGCCGCCCGGAACGCCGGCCGCGCTAGCGCAGCGGATCAACCGCGATGCGGTCGAAATGCTGCGAAGCCCCGAGGTCACCGCGCGGCTGCAAAGCCTGTCGCTCGAGGTCGGCGCCACCAATCCGTCGGAAACCGCGAAGTTCTTCGCCGATGAGACCGCGCTCTGGGGCAAGGTGATCAAGGAAGCCGGCATCGAGCCGCAATAGGACGCCAAGAACTAGATGCAGCATCCCATCGATCGGATCGTTCTCGCCACGCTTGCCGCACTGCTTGCGCCCCTAGGGGTCGCAGCCGCGCAGGACGCGAAATTTCCAACCCGCGCCGTCACCTTTGTCGTGCCGTTTCCCCCGGGCGGCTCGGCCGACGCGCTGCCGCGGATCGTTGCCGAGAAGCTGCGCGAACGCTGGGGCCAGCCCGTGGTCATCGAGAACCGCCCCGGCGCCGCGGGCTCCACCGGCAGCGGCAGCGTGGCCCGCAGCGCCCCGGATGGATACACCGTGCTCGCAACGCCGGCCGGACCGCTTGCGATCAACGGACTGGTGCAGAAGACGCTGCCTTATACGCCTGGCGCGTTCGTCCCGGTCGCGCTGCTGGCGCTGTCGCCGACCGTGCTCACCGTGCGGCTGAATTTTCCGGCCAACACCGCAGAGGAGTTCATCCACTATGCCAAGGCCAACCCCGGCAAGCTGAACTACGCTTCGCAGGGTCCGGGCTCGACCTCGCATCTGACCGGCGTCATGTTCCAGCAGCAGACCGGCAGCGAGATGGTGCATGTGCCCTATCGCGGCACCGGCCCGGCGCTGGCCGATATCCTGGCCGGCAATGTCGATCTGTTCTTCGACAACCTGGGCTCGTCGATGCCGATGCATCGCGGTGGCAAGGCAAAAATCCTCGCCGTCGCCACACCCGAACGATCGAATCTGGTACCGGAGCTTCCGACCTTGCGCGAGGCGGGCCTGCGGGATTTTACGTCAAGCACATGGTTCGCGATGGTCGCGCCGCCCGGAACGCCTTCGGCAATTGCCGAGCAGATCAACCGCGCGGTGAACGATGTGCTGGCGATGCCGGAGATCCAGGCGCAGTTCGAGACGCTGGGCGTGCAGCCGCGCATCGTCACGCCGCCGGAGCTTGCGGCGTTCATCGCGATCGAGGCCACGCGCTGGGCCGACGTTGCGCGCGACGCCAAGATCGAGAAGGAGTAGCTACTTCACCACCTCGAAATTGTGCGCGAAGTCTTCCGGCGGCGTCGGCCCCCACAGATAGAACGAATCCTCGGGCGGCTGGTCGCGGTCCTGCCAGTTGTGATCGACCGGGATGTAGTCGATGTCGCAGGAATACTCCGCGTAACTGCCCCACGGATCGCGGACGTAGTGGAAGTAGTTTGAACCGAGCACGTGACGGCCGAGGCCCCAGCCGTAGGCGAAGCCCTTCTCGGCCATGTGGCTCGCGCCGACGCCGATGTCGTTGATCGAGCCGACGTCCCAGCTCAGATGATGCAGGCCCGGCCCATCCGATTTCACGAAGGCGATCATGTGATGGTCGCTGCCGTGGATGCCGTGCATGAACGCGACCAGTTCGCCGGAACGGTCCGACAGCCGCAGCCCAAGCACATCGCGGTAGAAATTGATCGCCCGCGAAATATCGGTGACGAAGAGCAGGACATGCGCGAGCCGCCGCGGCTGCACCGTATGCGCCTTGCTGCGGTTCGGGGCGTTCTGCAGGGCGACATCGCCGCCCTTCATCTCGAATGTGGCCTTCTGGTTCGGCGAGCTTTTCTCGGCGACGCGGATTTCGATCAGCGTGCCGTCGGGATCGCGGAACCAGAGTCCGTTCGACTCGAAGCCCTTGGGCGGATCGAGCCGGTCGATCCGCAGCTTCTCCAGCCGCTCGCGGAAGCGGGAAATGTCATCCTCGAACGCACCGAACGAGACGTAGGTGAACTTCTTGCGCGGCCCCTCCGACACCACGCCCCAGCGGTGCGGATGGCCGTGGGTGTAGAGCGCAAGCTTGCCGTCCTCTTCCTTGGCGTTGAGCCCGAACAGGCCATAGAACTTCTCGGCCTGGCCCACGTCCGGCACGACGAAGTTGAAATGATCGAGCGAATGGACGCCGAGCTCGCCGGGACGGCGCGGCGTCGGCTGGGCCATAGAGCGGATCTGGGTCATGGGGAATTCCTTTGTCGGACCCAAAATATGCGCTCGCCCGGGCCAGCGCAAATCCCCTGCTCAGTGCTTGCCGGTAACCAATCGCCGCTCCAGCGGGAACACCTGCCAGCCGAAGCGGTCGGCGATCAAGCCCCAAAGACCCTTGGGCGCTTTCAACATGACGGCGATGGCGACCGCGCCGAGGATCAGCAGGTAGATCGCGCCGAGGTCGGCCAAGGTCTCCCGCAGCAGGAAGAAGATCACGGTGCCGATGATCGGCCCCTCGACGCGGCCGATGCCGCCGATCACGGTGATGAAGATGACGAAAGCGGTCCAGTCGTTGACGGAAAACGCGGTGTCGGGGGAGATGCGGATTTTCTGGAGGAATATCAGCGCACCGACCATCGCGGTGCCGAAGGCAACGGCGACATAGACGGCATATTTGATGAGCATGACGTCGATGCCGTTCGATCGCGCGCCAAGCTCGTTGTCGCGGATTGCCGTGAGCGCGAGCCCATAGCGCGAGCGCAGCAGCCAAAAGATAGCGAACAGGATTGCCACCATCTGGGCGAGCGCGATCCAGTACATAAGAAATTCGCGCATCTGCCGACTCGACGCGATCGAGATGACGAGCGAAGCCGGCAGGCTGGTGCCCGAGCCGCCGCCAAGCGCCGACGTTTGCGCCGCGAGCAGCCGGAGCACCTCCGCCATCACCCAGGTGCCGATGGCGAAATAGTGTCCGCGCAGCCGGAACATCAGCGCCGCGACCGGCACCGAAATGATGGCGGCGGCGACGCCGGCGACCGGGATGGCGACGAGCGGATGCACGCCCGCGAGCATCGCGAGCCCGAACAGCAGGTAGGCTCCGAGCCCGACGTAGGCCTGCTGCCCGACCGAGACGAGGCCGGCATAGCCCGCGAGCAAATTCCACAGGCTCGCCAGCGCGACGTAAGCGTAGATTTCGGCGAGCAGCCGCAGGTCCGCACGCTCGGCCCACCACGGCGCGGCGGCGAGCGCGAAGAAGGCGATCACGACAATCGTCGTGCCGATCCGGCTCGACCAGTTGGAGTGCTGGACGCGGATGTCGCTCATGACATTCGATCCACCTTGGGAAACAGACCCTCGGGCCGGAGCGCCAGCACGACCAGGAATGCGATATGGCCGGCCAGCAGATTCCAGCCCGGATCGAGCTGCGCGCCGATGGCCTGGGCGACGCCGAGAATGATGCCGCCGGCGAGCGTGCCCCACATCGAGCCCAGCCCGCCGATGATGACGGCTTCGAAGCCGAATATGAGCCGCGCCGGCCCGATCGCGGGATCGAAGTTAGCGCGCACGGCGAGCAGCACGCCGGCGACGGCGACGATGGCGAGCGACAGCGCCATCGCCAGGCCGAACACGTGCGCGTTGTTCAGTCCCATGAGCTGCGCCACCGGCTGGTCGTCCGAGGTGGCGCGGAAGGCGCGGCCCAACGCCGTGCGGTAGAACAGCCATTGCAAACCGGCGATCACCGCGACCGCGAGCGCGAACTGGATGAGCGGCAGCACACCGATGGCGAGACCGCCACCGACGGCGATACTTTCGATCTCGACTGTGCCGGCGTCGAGCTTGACGCTGTCGGCGGTGAAAAGCTCAAGCAGTCCGTTCTGGATGATGACGGAGAGGCCGAAGGTCACGAGCAGCGGCGGCAGGAGATCGTCGCCGAGCGTGCGGTTGAGCAGCCCGCGCTGCAGGCCATAGCCGATCGCCGCCATCACCGGCACGACGAGGACGAGCGACAGGATGGGATTGATGCCGAGCGCCTGCACCGTCACCAGCGCGATGTAGGCTGAGAGCACGATCAGGTCGCCGTGGGCGATGTTGACGAGCCGCATCACGCCGAAGATGAGCGACAGGCCTGCCGCGAACATGGCATAGAGCCCGCCGAGCAGGATGCCTTGCAGGATGGTGTTCAGCCATTCCACGTCAAACTCCAAAATACGCCGCGGAGATTTTTTCGCGCGTCAGTGTCTTCGCCTCGCCCTGCAGCGCGACGCGGCCCTCCTGCAGGCAATAGACATGACGCGCGGTTTTCAGCGCCTGCACGATGTCCTGCTCGACGATGACAAGCGACAGCCCTTCGGCAACGATCGCCGGGATGCGCGCGTAGATGTCGCGAATCACGATCGGCGCGAGGCCGAGGCTGATCTCGTCGCACAGCAATAGCGTCGGATTCGACATCAGCGCGCGGCCGATGGCGGCCATCTGCTGCTGGCCGCCGGACAATGACGGCGCCGGCTGGTTGCGACGTTCCTCAAGCACCGGAAACAGCTCGTAGACACGCTTGAGAGTCCACGGACCCTTGCGGCCGAGCTGGCCGCCGACCAGGAGATTTTCCTCGACGGTGAGCGAGGGAAACAGCCGCCGCCCCTCGGGCACCAGCGCAATGCCGCGCGACACCACCTCGTGCGCCGGCCCGCCGCCGATCGGCACACCATGAAACATGATGGCGTTGTGGCGCACCGCCATCGCGCCGGCGATGCATTTCAGCAGCGTCGATTTGCCGGCGCCGTTGGCGCCGATCACCGCCACCACCTCGCCCTCGGTCACGCGCATCGAGACGCCGAACAGCGCCTGGAAGTCGCCGTAGCGGGCGTCGAGCCCGCGCACCTGCAACTTCGGATCAGGCATTGGTCTCGATCCCTTCCTCGATGCCCATGTAGATCTCGCTCACCTGCGGACGGCGGATCACCTCGGTGGGATCGCCCTCGGCGATCAGAACGCCGCCGTGCAGCACCACCAGCCGATCGACCACGGCGATGAGCGCGTGGACGACGTGCTCGATCCAGACGATAGAGATGCCGGTGGCGCGCACGTCATTGATGAGATCGACCAGCGCTGCGGTTTCGTGCTCGACCAGGCCGCCAGCGACCTCGTCGAGCAGCAGCACGCGGGGTCCAGTGGCCAGCGCGCGGGCCAGCTCCAGGCGCTTGCGGTCGAGCAGTGTCAGGCTGCCGGCGCGGCGGTTGGCCTTGCCGGCAAGGCCGCAGCGCTCCAGCAGTCCGGCACAGCTGGCA